>Ga0209426_1000146_pt1 | contig 110274 bp, 109 predicted proteins | sample Deesub1362B_J571_FD_187697 | JGI IMG/M metagenome (GOLD analysis project Ga0209426, IMG submission 187697) | Deep oceanic, basalt-hosted subsurface ecosystem from Juan de Fuca Ridge flank, Pacific Ocean, CORK Borehole 1362B_J2.571 (SPAdes)... ... | reverse complement strand
TATATACGGCAGGATTACCCGATCCAGATCTTATTATTCGTACATCCGGAGAGGAAAGACTTTCAGGTTTCCTTCTCTGGCAGTCTGCATATTCCGAATTTTACTTTTTGGATGTTTATTGGCCAGCAGTTAGAAAAATAGATTTGTGGAGAGCTATAAGAACTTACCAGCAACGCCAGCGACGTTTTGGAAAATAAGAAAAATTAATGTTCTTCGGCTATATTTTTCTCATCTGTGATGTAAACTCCCTTTTTAACTAGTACTATGTCTTCTATTGCTGAGAGCCAATGATACGGTATTACTATTCTCTGTTCTTCGCCAGAAGGTAACTTAACATCTACATCGATTTTTGTAATTCTTTTCTTTTTTAAATCGATCACGACATCAGCAACGTTTCCAATATATTTACCCATGATACTATATACCTTTTTTCCCAAGAGAGAAGTAAGTTTCACCTATTTTTCCTCCTAGGAAGAAGATGATAATATTATACGGGCGTCAACGGTTTTTGCACCTTTGTCGTATGCAAATATGGGATTTAAATCTAATTGATCAATTTCTGGATGTTCTATAACTAGTTTTGAAACTTTTAAAATAATATCAACAAGTTTATCAATGTCTACAGGGGGTCTTCCTCTAATTCCAGTAAGAATTGGGTAACTTTTAATTTCTGTTATCATTTCTCTAGCATCATATTCTGTAAGAGGGGCAATTCGAAAGCTCACATCTTTAAATACTTCTACAAAAATACCACCCAATCCAAACATTATGGCAGGACCGAACTGCGGATCTTTAGTCATTCCCACAATGACTTCAGCAATAGGTTCGGGAGCATACTCTTGTACTAGGACTCCTATAATCCTTGCATTTGCCTTATATTTCTTTACATTTTCTATAATTTCTTTATAGGCTTTTTTCACTTCCTCATCACTTTTAAGATTAACTTTTACTCCTCCTGCATCACTTTTATGGATTATATCTGGGGAAAGTATCTTTAGAACTACCGGGTAGCCTATTTTCTCCGCACATTCTACAGCTTCGTCTATGTTTCTAGCAACTTCAAATTTAGTTACAGGGATTCCATATGCCCGTATAATGGTTTTTGCTTCATTTTCAAGTAAATATGTCCTATTTTCCATTCGCGCTTTTTCAATTATCTCTTTGACTTCGTTCACCTTATTCACCCCTTAAGATCGTTACAACTAAACCACATAGGTATTTATTTTTAGCTATGTAACCTAGATATTATCAAATTAATGTTCATATCAAAAACAAGCTTTAATAAAACTATGTTGCTTCTATCTTTTAGTTAGTTTTTATCTAAAGGTCAAGTAATCCTCTCCACCTGCATATATACGTTGCAACATTGCATATAAGTCATCTAAACCTTCATTCCTTGAAGCAGAGACCGGAATAAGATCTCCAGGTCTTCCCATTTCATTTAAAATACTGAAAATTTTCAAACTCATTTCCCTTCTTAAACCAGAAAATTTCTTGTCTATAGTTTCAGCCAATTTATAGAAATCTTCCGACCAACTAAGAATTTTTTGTCTTTCCTCCTCTTCTAACAAATCCACCTTTGATAAAACATAAACTTGAGGAATTTGAAAACGATACTCCACCGAAATCCCAAGTAAAAGAACAGATACATATCCATAAGGATTTTTAGCAAGAATAGGATCTACTAAATACACAGAAGCGACACCTTCTCCACCAAGTGCAGAAACTATAAGAGGACCAGCACTTCTATATGCAAAAAGTTCCATTTGACCCGGTGTATCCACCAGAACATACTCAGGATTTAAATCTGCAATTTCTTCTTTTATTTTATCTATTTCTCCTGTCATCATATCAACGCTAGCAATCAATGCTCCATTCGGTCCTAAATCATAATTAAGCATAACATCCTCCACTCTAATATAATCTCTAGCATCTACATCCGGCACGTAAGGTAAATTTCGAACACCCGGATCTAAATTAACTGTTATAACATCTAATTCGTGGTCTTTTAACCATTCAGCAAAGCTTGCTGTTAACGTTGATTTACCGCTTCCAGCAGTTCCAATAAAATACGTGAAAAACACATCCTTCACTCTCCATTTTGACAATAATTCATGAGCAACACGGACTATTATTCTTTTCTCACATGTTTAACGCTGCTTAAAATTTTAGTTAATAAGAAACTAGCGTTAATGTCTTCAGTAATAAGTCCTTGAGACTAAAGGTCAGTATCTTGAACAATTTTGATATAAATAGAAAATATTTGTAATTAAATTTGAACAGATTGGATATTAGATTTTGTTAGTATGTTATTTATGCAAGGTAACTTGTATCAAGTTTTATTCTGGCACCCATTAGTTGATCAGCAACCGCTTTATATTGTTTCATTAGTTCTGGTGTTATACTTGGCCTTATGAGCTTCAATGCTTGTTCGAAGTGGCGCATATATACCTTATCTACATCTTCTCCTTCCCTCATAGCAAACATTCCAGCTTCTCTACATACAGCTTCTATATCGGCGCCACTATATCCTTCTGTTTTTTCCGCTAATATTTCCAAGTTTACATCATCTGCTAGTGGCATGTTCTTGGTGTGTACTCGGAAGATTTCAAGTCTTGCTTTTTTGTCCGGTGGTGGAACGAGTAAGAGTCTATCAAATCTCCCTGGTCTAAGAAGTGCGGGATCAACGATATCAGGGCGATTTGTTGCTCCTATAATTACTACTCCTCTCAATTCAACTAGGCCATCTATTTCGCTTAGTATCTGATTTACAACATTTTCATGTACTCTTGTTCCTTCCCAGAGCCCTCTTCTAGGGGCAATAGCATCAAGTTCATCGAAAAATACTATACACGGTGCTGCTTGCCTTGCTTTTCTAAATATTTCTCTTATTGCTTTTTCAGACTCGCCAACCCATTTCGAAAAGATTTCTGGGCCTCTAACTGCTATAAAGTTTGCACCGCTTTCGTTTGCTACAGCTTTGGCTAGTAGTGTTTTTCCACATCCAGGAGGACCAAAAAGCAATATACCCTTTGGTGGGCGTATCCCAAGCTTTTTAAACGCTTCTGGGTGTTTTAACGGCAATTCGACCGCTTCTTTTAATGAACTTTTTACTTCTTCAAGCCCGCCTACATCTTTCCACGTTACAGTTGGTATCTCCAACATCACTTCTCTTAACGCTGAAGGTTCTACCATTTTTAATGCTTCTTCAAAATCTTTTTTGGTGACTTTTAATTTTAATAGTACTTCAGGTGGAATTTCTGGTTCATCAAGATTTATCTCAGGAAGAATACGTCTTAAGGTGTGCATTGCAGCTTCTCTACATAGTGCTGCTAAATCTGCCCCAACAAAACCATGGGTTCTTTCCGCTAACTCATCTAGATCTACATCTTCTGCTAGTGGCATGCCACGAGTATGAATTTGCAAAATCTCACGACGACCCTCCTTATCAGGAACACCAATCTCAATCTCCCTATCAAAACGCCCAGGACGCCTCAAAGCAGGATCCAAAGCATTAGGCCTATTAGTAGCACCAATAACAATAACCTGACCCCTACTTTCAAGACCATCCAAAAGTGCTAGTAACTGTGCAACAACACGACGCTCAACCTCACCAGTAACCTCCTCCCTCTTAGGAGCAATAGCATCAATCTCATCAATAAAAATAATACTAGGAGCATTCTTTTTAGCTTCTTCAAATATTTCTCTAAGTCTTTTCTCAGATTCGCCATAAAACTTACTCATAATTTCAGGACCATTAATATGAATAAAGTAGGCATCAGATTCATTCGCTACAGCTCTAGCTAATAATGTTTTCCCACATCCAGGAGGACCAAAAAGCAATACTCCTTTAGGTGGATCAATACCAAGTCTCTGAAATAACTCCGGATGCTTCAAAGGCAACTCAACCATCTCTCTAATCCTCTGTATTTCCTCATGAAGCCCGCCGATATCTTCATAAGTAATTGCGGGCACGCCTTTGGGCAGTTCTCTTACCTCTGGTATAACTTCAACTATGGTTTTTCTTTGAATTTGAACTATACCAGTAGGTTGAGTTGAAATAACTATAAATCTCATTTCACTAAGGCTGAAGGGCACTGTACCAAAAAAACCGCCGAAGAAATCATCAAAAGGAGTATGCCTAACCGGGCTAGCGGTACTTATTATATCTCCTCTTTTAACTGGCCTACCTAAAAGGTTTCTCTTAAGTATTTCTCCAGAAGTCATTATCCTAACTCCTTTATCAGCAGGAGCCAATATAACTCTTTTTGCCGGACTATATGCCGCCTTTCTAACTTTAACGTATTCTCCTATGCTTGTCCCGGCATTTGCCCGAATCAAACCATCCATCCTTATGATTCTTCTTCCTCTATCTGTGGAATATCCCCTTAGGGCCATAGCTCCTGTTGTTTTCTTTCCTTCTATTTCTACTATATCTCCAGATGATAAACCAAGTTGATCCATTACCTCCGGATCTATGCGGACAATTCCTCTTCCTACGTCGTTCTGCAGAGCCTCTGCGACTCTTAACTGTATTTCTATACCCATTTAATGTATCCTCCAATTTTAGATAATCTAGAGAGAGTTATTATATGTTTTGATCTTTCGATTATAGATATTTTTCATGTGCTTTTCTTGACTTAAGGATTTACATTTTCTTAATATTTTTATTCTTTTTCTTTCTTTATGATTTTCGGCTAATTTTTGTTATCGTTAAGAATGTTCTCATGAAAACTTCATTGTCTAATTTTATGTTACACCCCATTGAGAATAAAAAGAAAGGCACTATAAAAATACCGCAATCTATGTACTTTAGTTGTAATGCAAAAATTCCAAATATAAGGACGGTAAAAGGCATCAGCAAATAAAGGTTTAGCACAAGAAATCATGCATATTTTAACAATACCACCAAAGAAATTATTAGTAATGTGAATTTTTTACACGGCTCAGCCGTCGCAGGCTCACCCCTAGCCAGTTCGGCTTGGGTTAGCGATCCTACATCATCGCCAAAATATAATTAAGTTATATCACACTAATTAAAGTTTGACGCGTAAAGATAACTATTCGTAATTATGCGGCAACGAGCTGGGGAGTACAATATGTCTGAAATTAAAAATAAAATTTTAAGAATGTTAAGTGAACCATGTACGGTTACAGAACTTGCAAAAAAGGCCGGAATAAGTACCAAGAACGCTGCAAAACTACTAAAAGAACTTATTAATGAACGAAAAGATATTTTGAACAAGAAAATTGGTCGATCCACTATTTTTTGGCTTTCTTTGCCCACTATACCCGAAGAAATAAAGACTTTAAAAGAAAAGATAAGAAAACTAGAAGAGGAAAATAAAAAGCTTAAAGAAAAACTACTAAAACCTGATGAAATCGATAAATTATGGTTAAAACTCGAAAAGTGGAAAAATTATGCTTTTAAACTTGCCGATTTTATAGCTTTTCAAAAAGGAACAACAGTTAATGAGATTTTAAAAGAAACCGGAGCACCTCTGGAAGAAGAGGATAATTTCGACTTCTAATGTTACTTTACAAATTTCAACGGTTGGTTTATTTATACAATAATGGCTCTTATTGTCATGAGAGTAAGGTGTGAATATGAATGCACATTATAATATGTCCAAATTGCGGAGCTCAAATCAAAAAGGAAACTTCATCCTGCCCATTCTGCGGCGTAAAGATTAGTGAAATTACGACTGAAGAAGAATCGAGTCATAATTATAACGTAGAAGAAAGCGAAAAAACTACACTAAATAATACAGTTCAAGATACGATTCCAAAAAATTTAGATAAGAAAGTTCCTGAGGAGAAACCTTCAACAATTAGAGATATTCTTTTTAGCTTCGTAAAGAACAATAAACATATTAAGGCTTGTATACTGGCAAAACACAGTGGCAGCGTTGTAGACTTCGTATCTGACAGCAATATTACCGCTGAGAAACTAGGTACCGCTAGTTATGCTTTAATATTAGTTGGTTCCAAAGTTCTTCAAAAAATAAGTAATGATGTTTTCAATTATTTAATTTTATCAGGAGAAAATGACGTTATCGTGTTAAAAGGGTTAAATTCTAATCTTCTTTTAACTGTGCACGCAGAAAAAGAAGTAAACATAGGATTAATATTGCTTGGACTAGAACAGTTGGCTAAAAAGTTATTAAACTTCATCAGATAAATGTTTCATTTTTAAACGAGAAATATTACGTAAATATTTTTCAAGTTCTTATCACCGACCGTATTTGCATAAAATTAGATTTATAAGTTAATTTCGTATATTTTCCTACATTATTACTAGTTGATAACAATACTTAGGTTCTAGCGTATTCAACACGAGAAAGACAAATCTGTCCGCTATAATTATGTAAACATCTTTACCAAAAGGGTGACCAGAAATCTTTTAGCCTACATGAGAATTATATCTCTTAAAAAGAGTAGGACTATTAATTGAAGTGTTTTCCCTTTGGAGGAAACGATATGGAAGTATCTGGAGAAGCCCTAGAAATACTTAGAGCTCTAAAGAAACGACCACTAACTAAACGAAGAATAAGATACATGTTCCCCGGTTCAGATCCCATATTAGAACGATTGAAAAGAATAGGGGCAATAAAGGAAATTACGATTGGTGGGATGTTCAGCAGCGAAATCATAAAAATAAAAATAACAAGAATAGGCATATCTCTTCTCAAAAAATATGGATTTAGCTAACTTTAAGTTCAACATCGAATCGAGTCATATTATTAGCCCTATAATTTTAATAAATCCATAAAGTTATATGTTAAATGTTAGGAAGATATTCAGATTTAAAATTGCTAAATAAAGACCATTAAAACATGTTGCTACCTATTGGAGGCATTAAGTTTGGGAAAAGTGGAAAACTATCTAAAAAACAAGATATCAACTTATGGTGCGATACATTTAAGCCTTATCGATCCCTTTGAACAGCGACCTGAAGACGCCACAAAAATAGCGTATGCTGCATATGAAGGAGGAACTGATGCTATTCTTGTCGGCGGATCAGTTGGAGCTCAAGGAGAAATACTCGACCTAACGGTTAAAATGATAAAGGAAGCAGTAGATCTACCAGTGATACTATTTCCAGGAAATGTTGGAACAATATCCCAATATGCCGATGCAATATATTTTATGACCATGATGAATTCTAGAGATCCATATTTCATCATGAAAGCACAAATTTTAGGCTCATTACTAGTTAAACGATTCAACCTAGAACCAATCCCTGTAGCATACATAATACTAGAGCCTGGTGGCGCTGCGGGTTGGGTTGGAGATGCAAACCTCGTACCCAGAGACGATCCAGAAATAGCTATGGCATGTGCATTAGCTGGCGAATATCTTGGCGCTCATTTCATAATCACAGATTCAGGATCAGGCGCTCCAACACCCGCTCCACCTTCGTTGATTAAAGCTGTGAAGTCAATACTATCAATACCATACATATACGCTGGTGGTGTCAGAACAGCAGAACAGGCCGAGCAAATAGTTCTTGCGGGAGCAGATGGAATTCAGGTTGGAACAGCAATAGAACACATAGAAGATGTTGAAAAGATAAGGGAAAAAGTAGAAAAAATGGTAAAAGCGATGCGAAAAGCAGGTAGAGAGAAGATAAAATAATTTCAAAACTGATTTGGAGGATAAATATTATGAGTGAAGAAATAAAGACTTTTTTACAAGAAGCTGAAAAATTACTTAAGGAAGGAGACTATGGAAGAGCCGCTTACCAAGAAATGTTAGCTGCTAAGGCAGCAGCAAAGACAGGAGACTTTGAAAAAGCAGCTGAACTTTATGAAAAAGCCGGAGAACATTTCCTAAAAGATCGTGACTACGATTTTTCTTCCAAAAACCTTAGAAATTCCGCTAGGCTATTTATGAAAATCGGTAATTTTGAAAAAGCAAAGGATCTCTTTCTAAAGGCAGCTGAATACTTTAAATTATTAAGAGATGACAATAATTACAAACAATGTATCCTCGATGCTGCCAAGTGTTTCGAGAAATTGGGACAGGTAGAAGAAGCCAAGAAGCTAAGAAAAGAGTTTACTTAATTCAAAGGTACTCAGTAATCTTTCTCTCCTCAGTTTTTCTCAAGGATTCCATGCATGCTTTTATATTAATTTTTTTGAACTCTAAACCCAGAGATATCAACAATATATGAGCATCCTTTGTTATCGAAGGAGCAGCAAGTATTCCTCTTACCACTCTTCTACTTCTTTTTTTAATATCATTTACATATTTAGCTAACTGTGTTACAGCAGTTTTATCCGCCTTTTTTCTCTTCAATTCCACTATTACCAAATTATCGTTTTTATCGAGACCACAGATATCGATAAATCCTGGCTCCACTTCCTTTTCTATTGAAATAGGCTTAAATCCCTCCTCTAACATCTCAGGATTTGCTAAGATTGCTCTTCTTATATCCTCCTCCGTAGCATATAGCGCAAACTCTCCTGGATCTCTCAAATCAAGACAAGCAACAAGTGTTATCTCAGAAAAAAATATTTTCATATATTCTTTATGTTTCTGATCAATGGCTTCTATTTTTAACCTATCCTCTTCAAGTTTTGCGTAAAATATGCACCCAGATCGCTGATAGTTAACTGGAGCATAACCCGTGGGTCTATGAACCAGTACTGCACCGTCCCTTTTTATTATTAAGATCCGGTCACCTAAACTAAGAGTTGATCTCGCCCTCCCCTTATACTGAACTGTACATTTTCCTACCAAAATGAGGACTTTTTTCTGATTTAATGCGTCATGAACAACTGATATAGCTTCTTTAAGGGTAGGAGTAGTTATTATCCTCATTTCCCTCTTCCCAGCGATTAAATCCTATGAGGAAGTAACAGAGTTTACTTCATGAGAAAATTTAAATTTTTGATGTTTAAATTTTTTGTAGGCAATGAAGAGGGAGGTTTCGCTCGAGACAATCGATGAAGAAAAGGGGCCTTATTCTGAGCAAAATTCAAACTAATTTTCAATACCCATTTTCCACACTGATTTTAACAAACACCAAAATAAATTGAATAAAAAATATATCATATCTATAAATCGTCTTCCCGCGAATTCTTGCCATATATTGGGATATTGTTTGCTTGAATTACTCGCCACGTGATAGCGACATTATTTCTTTGTATCGATCGCTTCCAAGAACTTTTATAGCGTCTTCTCCCATAACCGATACCAAAAGTAGCTCTGTTAAATCGATGTTTGTAACTGAATAGTTGTTGGTTCTTACTGCATCTTCAAAGTTAAAGTAACAGAATGGACAAGTTTGAACTATTACCTTTGCACCTTTTGGTACGTCGTTTTCCACTCTATAAGCAGCAATATCTCTTGCAATATCTCTGTAGCCAGATCTTACACCGCCACCTGCTCCACAGCATCTTGAATTTTCCTTGTATCTTTCATTTAACATTTCTTTGAACTTTAACCCAATGGTTCTAATGATTTTTCTTGGTTCTTCAAAAACACCAACATGTCTTCCTAAGTGACATGGATCATGATATGTCGCTGAAATGTTCAATTTTGTAGTTAGTGTTAGTTTTCCTTCATCTATATGTTGTGCAAATAGTTCTGATGAGTGGTATATTGGTACCCCAAGATCAATGCCGAGTTTTTCTAGGTAATCTATTTTAAATGTTCTAAAACAACCAGCACAGGATGTCACTATTGCATCAAAATCGTAGTTCTTCACTATATTCTTCATGTAGAGTGCAAATTCCTTAACTAATTCCATGTCACCGAGTCTAACAAACACGGAACCGCAATCTCTTTCGTAAGGGCCTAAAACTGTAAAGTTTTCTCCTGCCAATTTTAAAAGTGTTGCAGTAGCTCTAGCAACTCTTTGTTCACGCCAACTCGCCATGCAGCCAACAAAATACAAGAGTTTTGCTCCTCTTTTCGCTACCGGTATATCAAGGTCTTTTGCCCAATCAGCCCTTGTATTATTATCCTCAGCAAGGGGGTTATAGAACCTTCTGACATTTTCCACAATTTTTCTATGCTCATTTCTGACCAGATTTCGCTTATTATAAGCAAGATATCTCATCTTTCCAACAGCTTTTTCAGGAATGTCTATTTCCTTGGGACAAATTTCTTTACAATTTGCACATTGTGTGCAAGCATATAGACCTTCGAGAAAAGCCGTTAGAAGATGGTCAAAAGCGTTACGTTTGTCGAAGGAAAGTTTTGCTAAATGAGTCATGACTATAGGACCACCATAGATGTCCCAAGCATTCTGAACCACTGGACACATCGCAACACAGCTCCAACATTCAATACACTCACGCATCGGCTTAATGTCTTCTATTTCGTATTGATAAATGATTTCAGGATGTTGAGAGACAGATTCACGGTGAAGATATGGTCTTATCTTTAATAGCTTCTTGTAGCCCTTTTCCACGTCTACCACTAGGTCTCTTATAACTGGAAATATTGGAAGTGGCTCTATTATCAGTTCTTTTGTTTCAGGATCTACCGATGTTTGACATGCTAAACCTGCTTTTCCATTTATCATAATCGAGCAACTTCCACATTGCCCAGCTCTGCATTCCCATCTGTATGCTAAACTTCCATCATAGTTATCATGTATATAGTTTAGAACGTCCAATACGCGCATTCCTTCTATGTAAGGTACTTCGTATTCTTCATAATGGGGTTCTGCGTCTTTTAATGGATTAAATCTAAACACCTTAACTTTTAGTTTTGTTTCCTTGTTCATTTTCATTACCCCACAATTAAGGTGGATTTTGTATCGTTATTTTCACTGGTTCAAACCTATATTTTAAAACACCATTTTCCAAACGCCATACTATGTGTTTTAGCCAGTTTTTATTATCTGTTTGCGGATAATCTGTTCTATAATGTGCTCCACGACTCTCCGTTCTAATTAGCGCACTTCTTACAAGCAGTTCTGATGTTCTTACAAGATTGATTGTTTCAAGGGCTTCTATAAGTTCTTTATTGTACCTTAGTGTAGTTGTATCACATATACCTAGTTTAGGTAACTGTTCCTTTTTGACTCTCTCTATGAAAGTTAAAGCTTTGTTTAATTTTTCTTCATCTCTGAATATTCCTGCATTTTCCCACATAACTTCACTTAACTGTTCCCTAATCTTAACTGGTCTAATTTTATCATCTTTTTCCTTAGCTATCGAGAGTATCCTTTTTTGCTCTTCTTCCACTTGTTTAAAGTCTATAGGATGAAATGTTTCAGATTTTGCAAACTTAGCAGCGTACTCTCCAGCTCTTTTACCAAAAACTTGAGTATCTATCAGCGAGTTACCTCCAAGTCTATTAGCTCCATGAACACCCGCTGTCTCTTCTCCACCTGCAAAAAGTCCCTTAACACAAGTTTCCGTTGTTACATTCAATATTCTAACTCCACCCATATAGTAATGTGCTCCAGGTGAAACTTCCATAGGTTCTTTCGTTATATCTACACCAGCTAATAGAAACTGTTTATACATGGTCTTTAGCCTAGTCTTAACCAATTCTGGATCCAAATGAGTCACTGAAAGATAAACTCCTCCGTGTTCAGTTCCTCTACCTTCCATAATTTCAGTCCAGTTCGCCCTAGCAACGGCATCTCTTCCTGCAAGTTCCATCAATTTGGGATTATAACGTTTCATGAATCTTTCTCCCTTTGCATTAAGTAGTATTCCTCCTTCGCCTCTAACCGCTTCCGTTACAAGAATACCTCGACAAGATGGAGGCCAAACCATGGTAGTTGGGTGAAATTGAAACATTTCCATGTCCATTACTTCAGCTCCAGCATCTAGAGCTAGTATTTTTCCATCACCAGTTGCTGAAGCAGGGTTAGTTGTTACTTTGTACATCCGACCTGCGCCACCTGTTGAAAGTACTATTGCCTTTGTCTTGAATACCAAAAAATCACCATTTTTCATATCGATTGCTATTGCTCCTATAACTCTTCCATTTGATGTAAGTAGTTTACTAACAAAAATTTCTTCAAATACGTTGACACCTAGTTTTCTAGTTTCATCTACGAGAGTGGCTAATACCTCATGTCCAGTGTAATCACTCATATAACATGTTCTTCTATATCTAGCTTTTCCGAACGGTCTTTGCGCAATCTTTCCATCTGGTAACCTATCAAAAACAGCACCAAACTCTTCTAGATCGAAAATTCTATCTGGAGCCTCTTTTACAAGTGTCTCCACTAGGTCTTGGTCATTCAGCCACGCTCCTCCTTCTACTGTGTCTAGGAAATGCCATTTCCAATTATCCTCTGGGTCAACATTTCCCAAGGCTGCATTTATTCCTCCCTCAGCCATAGTAGTATGTGCTTTACCTAAAAGTTCCTTACTAACTACTACCACATCTAGGTTATATCTCGCAGCTTCTATCGCGGCTCTAAGCCCTGTTCCACCAGCTCCAATAATCAATACATCTGTTTCTATTAATTCAAATTTTTCCAAGCTTACCCCACCTAGTTTTAAATTATTCTTCTTTTTTTAGTCCTAATCTTTCATATATTTCTTTTTTGTTGGCTTCAACTTTAGACATTACTTCATGATAAAGGTTATTTCCGTACGTGTCAATGGCAACGGTAAGAGGACCAAAATTTTCTACTTCAAAGACCCACAATGCCTCAGGCATTCCTAGATCTAACCATTCAACACTTTTGACCTTTTTTATCGCTTCTGCTGCAAGAACAGCCGCTCCTCCAGTAAAAGCACAATATACTGCCCCGTATTTTTTACAAGCTTCGGCGGTCTTCTTACCCATACCACCCTTACCAATTATTATTCTAACTTTAAATTTCTCTATGAATTCAGCTTCAAAAAGCTCCATACGTGTACTGGTTGTAGGACCTGCGGCCACCGTTATCCATTCATCATTTATTTTTTTAATTATCGGTCCACAGTGATATAGAGCTACCCCTTCAAAATCAATGGGAAGTTTCTCTCCCTTCTCATAATATTCCAATGCTCTCTTATGAGCTTCATCCCTAGCAGTAACTAGCGTGCCCGTAACATAAATTATGTCTCCAATTTTTAATTTACGAACGTCTTCCTCCGAAACAGGGGTTTTAAACCTAAAAACAGCCATTATTTTTCACCAACCTCATGTGTTAAATATTCTACAGTACCATCAGGATAAATTCTAGCAGTAGCTTTCCTAGCAGCCCAACACTGCACAACTACTCCTACCGGATAACTGGCAGGATGTCTATGAGCATATTCTATATTAACTCCCAATGACGTTGTTTTACCGCCAAGCCCCATTGGGCCAATTCCTGTTTCATTAATAGCTTCTAATAATTCTTCTTCTATTTTAGCTATCTCCGGGTCTGGATGTCTTTGAGTTATTGGTCTTAGTAATGCCTTTTTAGCCAGTTTCATGGCAATATCTGCTCCACCACCTATACCAACACCCAAAATTATAGGTGGGCATGGTTGTCCCCCAGCTTGCACTACAGTATCAATAACAAATTTCTTCATACCTTCTACGCCTTCACCGGGCTTTAACATACCTAATCTAGACATATTTTCACTTCCACCACCCTTTGGAAAAACCGTAATCTCTAAGAAATTTCCTTGAATAATTTCCCAATTTATGTATGGTATATATCTTCCCGTGTTGTCTCCACTATTTTTCTGAGTTATTGGATGAACAGCATTTGGTCTCAACGGAATTTCTCTAGTTGCTCTTACAGTCGCGGTTTTCAATATTTCAGAAAGTCCACTAATCTCTTCAAATTTATCGCAAATCTTAACATAAAAAATAATAACCCCAGTATCTTGACACATTGGTCTCTCAGTTTTCTCTGCAAGTGTAATGTTGTCTAAAATAGCCTTTAACTGTGTTTTTGCGGTTTGATCAGTTTCCCTTTCATACGCGGCTTTCAAGGCATCCTTTACATCTCTTGGCAATCTTGTTACAGCAAGACGCAATAAATTAACAGTAGTATCTTCAATTTTTTGAACTAGATTCATATTTCTCTCCCTTCTATCAAAACTAATTTACGTTTCAATGCAGAAATAAAAAAGCCACGATAGTTTATATAAAGCTTCTTTCTACGAACGGAAGAAACAGGCAGTTTTTTCTAAATAGTTATATTAACAGGATTATAAATATCGAAAGTGGTATTATTGTCAAAAATTTTCGTATAATTTTATAATTTTGCAATATTCTAATAAAATATTATTTCTTACGATACTACTCCCTATGCTTTACATAGAGATTCGAATTAACTACCGACGGTATCTTTCCTTCCTTTAACATAATTTCTTCATCCTTAACAATATCTTTCTTCAAATACTGCACCAATTCTTCGGAAATTAAAGGCCTTTTATTTACCAATGGAAATGCGAAAGGAAGCGTAATGGTATAGTATTTGTCAACACGTATATCTAATCCAACCTTTACTGGTATTTCCTCCAGTTTTTTCCCTTTTCTTACCTCATTTGCAAGATACACTGCGCCATCTATGGAAAACTGATATTTACCTAAAGATCTTTTTAAGGAAAATGGCAAAAAACGTGAAATAAGTTTCTCTGTTCTACCTGCAGGTGGATGATCACCCAAAATTCCACCAACTACAACGCACGACGCAACCCTGAAATCTCTTGGCTCTAAAAGTTTTTTGGCATTGGGGTCAAGTACTATTATTCTTTTTTGATTAAAAGGAAGATCCTTTACACTTCTACTAAAAACACTACCTAATTCTATAAGTTTCCTCGCTTCTTCCATATTTTTAACGTTAGTAAATATAATGTTTTCTCGCCCTACAATTTTCGATGCATGTTTATATTCAAACCAAACCCACTTTCCCAATACAGGTTCCAAATGTTCTATAATAAAAAACGGTTCCTTATTTTTCTCCATAATCATTACACCAAATATTTAACAGTAAAATGAGAATTTTAAGCCTCACTTGCGGGTTTTACAACAATGCCTTTGGGACTTATTTCAAAGGGGTGACGTCTGAGACTATGGGAGGTTCCTCTCATTTTTCTAACAATAAGAGATCTTCGTAATTCATCATTATTTTCATCCAAATACAAAATAATTACACCTTGAGCAATGAACTCTTCAACCCCAAATCTAGATATTTGACTAGGATTTGCAATTTCGGTAGTCATTATAGATGTAACTTCGAGTTCTCTTAAAAGTGCAGACAATTTGAATATAGATGTACGGATTTGAAGAATGTCGTCAAATCTTACTCCGAGAGCAGATATAGAATCTAAAGCGATTCTTTGAGAACCAAGATCCTTTGCTGCTCTATAAATCTCTTTAGCAAGCTCATTTATATCAAAACCTCTTCTAAGAGCATAAGGCTCGTTCGTAGGTATACCAGCTTTACTAGATGCAGCATCAATAATTGCAAGTTTTCCATGATTTTCAAGATGTTTAAGGTTCCAACCAAATTGTGCAACTTCTCTTCTTAATTCAGATGGTCTTTCTTCCAATGTTACAAAGACTCCAGGCTCATTGTACAAAACTGCACCCATATAAACAAATTGCATGCTAAAAATTGTTTTTCCTGTTCCTGTCCCACCGCTAATTAATACATTCGTTCCTTTAATAAATCCCCCATTTAGTATACCATCCAGTCCAGGTATTCCAGTTTTTACTCTTTCAGACATTACAATTCTCCCCTCCTACATCTTGAAATATTAAGGGGCTTAATAACTCCTCACCTTTAATGACTTTTGAAATATTCCACATTATAAGTTCCTGTACGTCCGGATCGTTCTTAAGTTTTCGGATAATGTCACTAACTTCTTCTGCGTTTCTACCAATAAGAATAAGGTAAACCATAGTTTTTTGTTGTCCCAAAGCGATAAATCTAACTCTTTCATCGGATTTTAATCTTTTAGCTAATTGTTCGGCTTTCTTTATACTCATATCCTCAACTATATGTCCACCAATTCTCAATTTAATTAAACTTACATAATTATAACCCAAACTTTGCGGAGAAATTAAAACAGTGTAACCTTTAATAACTCCATTTTCGACGAGTTTCTTTACCCTAAAGTGTATTGTAGTATCGGGTATACTTAGCTTTTCAGCAATCTTTGTGAACGGAGTTCGAGCATTTTGCTGAAGGAGGCAAAGAATTTTTCTATCAAGATCGTCTATGGCCATCTCTTATCACTACTTATATTGTTGTACTTATGTAGCTATATAAAAATTTTTAAAAAATTTAATCTTAATGGTTCGATATTGGGATCACTGCAATTATTGTTGTAATCTTTTTAGATTTGCACAATAATAATATAGAAAATTCAAAAAGACACTAAGACAAAATAACAAGTAAAATAACTAATTTAGAGACTAAAACTCAAATTACACCACAATTAGTTGTGTAATACTCACTAATTTGCATATTACCCCCTAAAATAGTACATTAAGTAATGAATAACTGTGGAATTTCTCTCCGCGAATAAAACATTCCTTACTGCATTATGGTATAAATTAGGCTCCAAAGAACTAACCATAAAAAAATAAAAGCAAATAGTCCGGTGAAAAATGCTGTTCCAGTTCCTCCGACTTCTTCCAGTTCTCTTCTAATTGCAAAAAGTGAAATATAATAGGACGTAATAAGCATAAATAAACCGAAAAATATACCACGCCAACTTGACATGTTAAGGAAACCACATATTAAAGCTGTTATGACGGCAAGAGCTACTTTAATCCAATAAATTTTGTCCTTAGGATTCAAGTAGTAACACCTCTCAATATTTAGGTGATGAAATTGGTTAAAGATAGTATGTCTGCTATTGATATTTCAGCAATTGTATATGAACTTAATCAACAGTTAATTGGAGGATGGGTTAATAACATTTACCAATTGAATTCAAATATTTTCCTATTTAAGATCAGGACAACTCAAAATTTAGAACTGCTTATTGAACCCGGAAGAAGAATACATTTAACAAAGTATTTACGTGAAAAACCGTTAAGGCCACTTACTTTTTGTATGACACTTCGCAAATACTTAAGAAATGCTCGAATATTAGAAATAAAACAGTATGATCTCGACAGAATCGTTATAATAACTTTTGAAACAAAACAACAAAAATACCATATTGTTGCAGAATTTTTCAGGGAAGGAAACCTAATACTTTTAGATGCTGATCAAAAAATTATTGTTGCACAAAAATATAAAAGAATGCGAGATCGAAACATCATACCAAAAGAAAAATATGTTTTTCCCCCTTCCAGAGGTAAAAATCTTAACGAAGTCACCTTAGAAGAATTATGGGAATCCACATCTAATTCCGATAAGGATATCGTTAGAACACTGATTTCCTCAATCAATATCGATCCAACACTTATAGAAGACGCATGTCTACAGTTAAATATAGACAAAAAAACTCCAGCAAAAACAATAACAAAGGAACAGTTAAAAAATATTTTAGAAAAAATCAGAGAAACAGTAGAAAATGTTTCACAAGGCAAAATAACCCCCCTAATTATTCTCGATGAAAGTGGAGAGAAACTACAGAGTGTAGAACCGATAAAGTTAAAGAAATATGAAAAAAATCCTTTTAAGATTTTTAATTCTTTTAACGAAGCTGCTGACGAGTTTTTCAGCAAAATTGAGGTGGAAAGTTTAGTAAAGGAGGACGCAAGACCCGAAGATGAAATGATTAAAAAACTGGAAAAGCGATTAAAAATTCAAGAAGAGAATTTAAGAAAATTAATTCTTAAACAAGCAGAGTCGAAGAAAAAAGGAGATCTGATATATGCGCATTTAAACGAAATAGAAGAAATAATTTCTACTATTTTAGATGCTAGAAGAAAAGGGTATACTTGGGAGGAGATAATTAAAAAAATAGAGGAAGGAAAAAAACGCGGAGTTTCATCTGCGCAAATGATTAAAAAACTTGATCCGAAAAACGGGACAATTACTGTAATTTTAGACGATGAAGAAATCGTTTTAGATTTTAGGAAAAACGCTGTGCAAAATGCATCAAAATACTATGAACTTGCAAAAAAAGCAGCAAGTAAGATAGAAGGATTAAAAAATGCCATTGAAAAAACCAAAAATGAACTAAATACTATATTAGAAAGAAAAATGCTAAGAACCGAGCAAAAAGAGGAAATTATATTTGTAAAAAGAAGAGAAAAGAAATGGTATGAAAAATTCAGATGGTTTTTCTCCTCCAATGGATTCTTGGTTATCGGAGGAAGAGATGCCAAGCAGAACGAAGAAATAGTCAAAAAATACCTCGAAAAAAACGATATTTTTATTCATGCAGATATAGAAGGAGCTCCTCATGTCATCATAAAAAATAAAGAACAAGACGTACCGGAAACAACGATTAAAGAAGCCGCTCAATTCGCAGTTTCATATTCAAAGGCTTGGAAAATGGGATTAGGTTCAGCAGATGCTTACTGGGTAACCGCTGAACAAGTTTCGTTTTCTCCGCCATCAGGACAATATTTAAGACACGGAGCAGTCATCATAAAAGGTAAAAGGAATTATCTAAAGAATACGCCTTTACAATTAGCTATAGGTCTCATTAAGGACGGAGAATATTATATTCCGATATCAGGCCCGTTATCTGCTATTAAAAATCAAACAAAAAATTTTGTAATCATAATTCCTGGGAAAATACCCAGTGGAAAACTAAGTAAAATGATAAAATACTTATTACTAAGAAAACTACCTGAAGAAGAAAGAAGGATAGCTGAAAGAACGGTTCTAATTGACGATATACAAAGACTAATTCCAAGCGGCACCGGAGAAATATTGGAAGAAAACAAAAGCGAAAAAAACAGGCAGTCAAAAAACCATTGAGATTTTTCAGCTAAGCCAATACTATATAAAAAGGATTGTATGGTGTAACTGATGTTGGTCGATTGTTGTATTGAAAACGCTAAAATATACTTTAAGGGCAATATCGTAGAAGGCGGAATACTCATAGATAACGGCAAAATAATAAAAATTAAGAAAAATACATCCCTAATACAATCTGACCACAAAATTAATGCAAAAAATCGCTTAGTACTTCCTGGCTGTATTGACGTACATGTACATCTGAGAGATTTTAAGCTATCTTATAAAGAAGACTTTTATACTGGAACTTGTTCAGCTGCAAAAGGAGGAATAACAACAGTTTTAGATATGCCCAATTCTAAACCCCCCACTATAAATGTTAATATCCTCAAAGAAAGAAAAGATATTGCCAGAAAGAAAATAGTTATCAATGTAGGTTTTTATGCCGCAGTTCCATCCGAAATCGAAAAAATTCCTTTACTAGTTAGAGAAGGAATTTTTGGCTTCAAATTATATCTTCATCATCCTCTAACAAAAATAAATGTTGAAGATGAAAACGAATTAATAAAATATTTTTCAGAAATAGCTAAATGGAACATTATATTAGCAGTTCATCCTGACGATAAAAGAACCATCGAGAAAAATCTATCTCTTTTAAAAGGAAAAAATCTATCTCCCTTGGAAATATTTCTAAAAACATACACACCGGAAGGAGAAAGAATCGCAATTGACCGATGTCTAAAAATAGCGGAAAAAACCAAAGCACGACTACATATATGCCATATATCAACATCTTCTGCTCTTACAGCGATTCAGATCGCGAAAAAGAGGAACCTAAATGTCACATGCGAAGTAACACCTCATCACCTATTTCTAAAAATAGACGACTTTAAACAATGGAAATCTTATGCAAAGACACTACCCCCATTACGTACGCAACAAGACTTAGAAGCTCTTTGGAAAGGTCTAAAAGAAGGAGTTATAGATATTATTGCAACCGATCATGCTCCCCATACAATCGAAGAAAAAGAAAAGGATTTTTTGGAAGCCCCTCCAGGCATTCCAGGTTTTGAAGTTATGCTTCCTCTCATGTTAACCATGGTTAAACATGGTAAAATTTCGTTAGACACTCTTATTTCGTTGACTTCATATAATCCAGCAAAAATATTTGGTTTAAAAAATAAAGGAAAAATATCTGAGGGATCAGATGCAGACTTGGTTTTGGTTGATATGAAAAGTCAAGATATCATAAAACCAGAACTTTTTTGTTCTAAAGCAAAGTATTCTCCATTTGCAGGCTGGAAAGTAGAAGCCAAAATTGTTGCCACGATTGTAAATGGTATGCTAGTAATGGAAGATGGAGAAATTTTAGCTCCTACGGGAAGTGGGAAAATTCTTGAAAGGAGCGATCCGCTATGTTGAAGTTTCTATGTGATGGCATGTTAGGAAGAATTGCAAGATGGCTTAGACTACTAGGTTGTGACACATCTTATAGTAGTTTAGACGATGATAAAAAACTAATTGAAATAGCTAAAAAAGAGAAGAGAATACTATTAACAAAAGATCTAGAGCTTTACAAATCCGCTCTGAAAAATGGAATTCAAGCATTTCTTGTTAAGGGTGACAGTTTTGAAACAATGCTGGCTCAAATTATTAGTTACTTCAATATTTCTCCTGAAATAAATCCAGAACTGTCTAGGTGTCCTGAGTGTAATGGTGAAATGCAGCATGTTCCAGCCAGTGACATTAAGAAATTTAATTTAAATCTCCCGGAAACTACATTAAAAGTTTATAAAGACTTTTGGATATGTAAGGTGTGTCACAAAACTTATTGGAAGGGCCGTATGTGGAATAATATGAAGAAAACTCTTGAAAAAGTGAGGGAAAAAATGAAAAATAATCTTGAGGTATCTTGAACTACTTATGGCTAATTTAGTCGGAGGTTCGAAATTTGTATGTTTATTCGTTGGAAGAAGGGGAGTATCTAGTAAAATTAGCAAGAAAAAGTGTTGAAACCTATGTGAAAGAAAAAAGGAAAATAGATGTACCCAAGGATGTACCTGAAAAACTACGGCAAAAGGCAGGTGTTTTTGTAACACTAAATAAAATCGTAAAGACTGGAGAACCACATAAAACTGTGTTAAGAGGCTGTATCGGATATCCCTACCCAACGTTACCTCTTGTGGAAGCTACTATAGATGCTGCTATACAAGCTGCTGTAAATGACCCTAGATTCCCACCTGTATCCGAAATTGAACTGAACAAAATAATTGTTGAAGTAAGTGTCCTTACTCCGCCCAAACTTCTTGAAGTAAGCGACCCCAAGGAATATCCTAAGAAAATCAAGATAGGTAGAGATGGTTTAATAGTCGAACTAGGATTTTATAAAGGTCTTCTCCTTCCTCAAGTTCCTGTTGAATGGAAATGGAATGAAGAAGAGTTTCTAAGTAATTGTTGTATGAAAGCTGGGCTTCCTCCAGATTGTTGGTTGGAAAAAGGTATAAAGATTTACGTATTTCAAGCAGAAATTTTTGAAGAAGAAGCACCTTATGGACCTGTAAAACGTAAAGAGATATCATAAAACAACAGAGCCAAAGGGATCATTATGAAAGTGTATTTTACTCCATGTGGTGTTGCACTTGGTCATGCTGGTCGATGTTTACCCATAGCGAAGGAGATCCTAAAAAGTAATGGAAAGATTTTATTTTCTACGTATGGGGATGCCGTAGATTTCCTTAAAGCAGAAAACGTCCCAACTATTAAGGTACCAGAGATAAAATTTGAAGAAACTAAGGAGGGAGCCGTAGATTTAAGAACCACCGCAACAAAAGCTGCAAAATACATATATACTTTTTTTAAACAAATTAAAACTGAAATAAAATTAGTAAAAGTCTTCAACCCTGATGTTGTTATCTCTGATTCTAGACTTTCGCCTTTAATAGCTTGCCGACTTTTAGGAAAACCTTCCATATTATTACTACATCAACTTAAAATGTTAATTCCTCATCGTAAGACTCTCTCAAAACTAGAGCAAAAACTAAAACATTTCGGTGAATTTGTTATAATGTATACACTTTACCCTTGGTGGAACCTTGCAAACATTATCCTTATTCCAGACTTCCCCCCTCCCTATACTATAGCCAAAGAAAACTTAAAAATACCAAAGAAAATTCTTGAGAAGAAAGCAAAGTTGATAGGACCCATAGTAAGTAGAAGACCGGAAGAACTTCCTCCACCTCATGAGGTTAAAAGAAAACTTGGGGTTGACGCTGATAAACCGTTGATTTATGCAGGTATGGGTGGAACAAAAAAGGAAAAATTCCTGATTAATACGATGTTAGAGAGAATTTTTGAAAAGTTTCCCCAAAAATACCAGATTATTCTTACGAGAGGTTATCCAAATAGATCTGAATTAGCTTATAAAAAGGAGAATTTACTTGTATATAATTGGTTTAAAGATCGTTATGCTTTGTTAAAAGCGTGTGATATCGTTATTTCACGAGCAGGACATAATACCGTAGCTGAGGCAATATACTTCGGAAAACCATTGATCCTTATTCCAACTCCAGCTCATAGCGAACATCAAGGAAATGCAAAATCTGCAGAAAAAATGGGAATTGCTAAGGTAATTCAACAAGACGACCTAAATTTCAAGGTTTTGCTTGACGCTATCGAAGAAATTATGAATGATGGACAGATTCCGAAAAATGTAAAAAGGGCGCAGCATTTTGCCCTAAAAATTAATGCCATACAGACAGTACTTCACTATGCTAGGAAGTTTGTAGCTGAAAAATATTCATCATAGACTATATTTTCATCAGTGCTACAATTACCCATCAAAAACTGGAATATCCACTTTTTCTACATATTCTTGCTTATTTATTGAAATTATACCATCTACTTTATACATTGAAGCGATTGCAACTACAATAGCCGTCTCAAAACTTAATCCTTTTTGCATAAAATGCCCAGCTTCCATTGCGATGCCAAGGTCGATAGGTATAACCTTTATGTTGAGCATTGTCCGTATAGCGGCAAGAAACACGTCCACAAAACGATCTTCCGAGGCTTTTAGAAGTTCAGAGCAAAAATTCGTAAATGAAATAGAAGGTATAAGTAACTGGATTTCTCCTCTTTTTATTTTATTCCAAAGAGACTCCGCTCTTTTATCACCTTTAGCAACACTTACAAGGAAACTTGAATCACAAACCAGCTTTTGTCCCCTCAACATCTTAAATCACCATACTTAGTAATCCTATGTTAAATCTCCACAAGTACAGAAAATTTCGTGAATTAAATCATATAAGTGGTCAAATCCTATGTTTTTTGTTGCAGACACTTTAATTACCCTTACGGCTCCTCTCAATATTTCAATGACTTCCGAGATTTCAAGCGATAAATCCGTTATAGTTCCTCTGCTTTCTTCCCTTAGTACTTTTTTGAGGTATTCAGTATCTAAAATAAGTCTATCCATATCTTTTCTCTTTATTTGATCTATTTTACTAAGGACCGTAACAGTCGGAACTTCCATTAGAAGCTGAACCGCAATACCCATTAGTTGTGCAACTACCAAGCCAGAAACCTTTGAAATTAAGGTCGAATCAAGAAGAAAAACGTTAACTGTACGCCCAAGGTCTTCAAGTTTCCTAATAATCCTAGGTCCAGCAGTATGAAAAACAAATATTTCCATTTGACCAGGAGTGTCGATTAAACAAACTTCTCCACGTAATTTTGCTATATTTGTAATAATATCCTTGATACGCATTTCCATAAGTTCAACAGCCCTAATCATAGCAGAGTTAGGACCCATTTTTTCCTTAAGCATGATCTCCCTGGTTGTAATGATATCTCTTATGTCAAAATCAGGTTTATATGGTAAAAATTCACATCCAGGATCCAGATTAATGTAATTAACTTTATAGTTTATCTCATTTTCTAACCACTTGCCAAAAGCTGCAGTCAAGGTCGTCTTACCCGAACCTGCAGGACCAAGAAACACCACGTTGAGCAATGACATTTTAACTTTTCCTCTTTATCTTGATGACTCTAAAACCTGAAGCTACAGGGTTAGGATATTCCAAAAGCCTAATGCTATTCAATATATTTTTAGATGTGTGCACAGTTATTGAAATATCAAATTCGGAAGGTTTGAGAGATTTGATAGTTAGATAATCATTATCTAACGATATAGAGCACATTTTTGGTAATCCGTAAAGAACTTCTTCATTTTCATTATTTAAGAATTTATTAATCGTATACAGAAAACCATAAATTCCTGCCGTCAACTCAGCGAGTCGGACAACCAAACTTTCCTTTCCAATTAGTAGAATTTTTAAGTTACTGAAGTTTTTTGCCATATTCTTTAGTTGTGGAATAAGTTTTTCAAGTACTTTTCTACCTCTAGGAGAGATTTTATAATTGGACAGCTTTTTTACATTCAGATCAAGAAGATTAGCACCGCCTAAACTTATATCTAAATGAATAACATTTACACTAAACTTATTAGACAGTTCTAAACAGAACGATAGTTCATTTAAAATGGGAGTTCTTTCATCTAAGTTATATTCAAACGCTTTCCAAACCACTGCAGATGGTCTTCTATATGGTGGTTCTACCATGACGGCGGCCGTACCAACTATACAAATAGGTTCATAATCTTTTTTGAGAATCGCTCCACCGCTATCAGCTGCAATAATCTTCATCTTGGGACACCTGTGAAAACTAAAAATTTAAAAGTATAAGTCTTTCTCTACAAAAGGGGGATGACTACGATGGCTACCGCCATATTAAAGGGGTTAACAGGTGTAATAGTAAATTATAGAAGGTCCAAACATGACCAAAAAACCAATGAAATTCTAATAAAGTTTCCTGGAATAAATGACGAAAAAAATGCAGCAAAACTCATAGGCAGAAAGGTAGCATGGGAAACTCCTAAAGGGAAAAAAATAAAAGGCAAGATCGTAGCGACACATGGAAGAAGAGGAATTCTTAGAGCCAGAATGGAAAAGGGAATACCAGGGCAAGCCATAGGTACACAAATAATTTTATACTAACTTATTCTTTCTACGCGAATACAATATCCTAATTTTATAAATTCCTCAATTTTTATGAAACGGTCGTGCATTTGTTTGAAATTGCATAAAATCTGTAACTATCTTCTTTTTTGGACGAATTCTTTCTTTTACTACTTTTAAAAATTCTTCTTTTAGGTTTAATGCTTTGACAAAAGCTTCTCTATCTGTATATGATCCCCAGTGTAGTATAGTGTCTCCAATTTCCATATCATAATCCATTGAACCAGTACACGGATAAGAGTGGTGGTGAAGAGCAATATCATCATACATCTTTCTTAAGGTTTCATCATTAATGTCTCCAAATTTATAGCCTAACATTTGCCTAGCAACATACCATGTAATCCCGCAAGGAGAAGAAACATACACCTCTATTTCCGATATAACTTTTATATTGCCGGAAAGTTCCTTTAGATTTAACTTTATGACAGGTTTACCGATTCTAAGTTCCTTAATAAACTTGTTAATAGTTGGTGTTGAAGGATCTGGTCTGAGAAGACAGGAAGGTTTAGGTGTAGCAAGTTCTATGCCATAAAGTTCACATTTTTCAGCAATTTCCCTTACAACACCTAATGGCGCATCCTTAGGGCTGTCTCTAAATATGATAAGTGCTTTTGCATCTGATCGGCGAAGAATCTCAGGGAGTTCCAAATATAAATCATTATGAATACCTGTGGCCAAAACGAGATCTACTGAAGGAATTGAATCCGGTAGATATTTTGATGGCTCATCAACAACTACTGGTAATGTGTTTGGGTCAGGTAACTCCAGAATACCCTCAATATTTTCAGCAAACCCATATTTACCGTATTTACACCTAAAATCTATACATAAGTGACCGCAACTAGTACAATGTCCCAAACTATTCACGAGATTATCAATTATCCGTACACCGAAATCCCCACTAAATAGTATAAACAATTTAAGGGAAGTTTTAGGCAAAGACAAAGAAGATATTTCACCAATCATCATGCCCTTACCATCTAGAAGTAGTTTATCTAACTCTTTTTCTTTTTCTATCTCTTTTCTTACCAATTCTATGAAATATCTTTCATTGGTTGATTTTTCTTCTTGCACAAGAATCCCCAACTTTTATTAACAAGTATTCAATTTTAATAATTTATTGTTAAGTTAAACAATAAACTATACATATTTATGAATTCCAAGCTTCCTAATAATTTTTCTACTAAAACCAAACTTTAATCCTAAAAATTTTATCACTAAAAACAACAAAATACAACACAACCAGGAATTTATTTCAATAAGGATTCTAAAATATCTTAAAATAGACATAAACAATATCTTATAGTTTTTGCTTGGAAACGCTATAGAAACAAATAAAAACTTTATATTACAATGTAAAGCCTTAGAGCACCAAAATTTTTGAAATAAACACTTCAGATGTTCAAAGGGGGACTAAATAAATTAACTATTAGTAAGGTGCATCGAATAATTCAAGGTGTTGTGTTTGGGGAAAGTTGTTATGTTGAATGTAGGTTCAAGAAAGGGTGAAGAATGGCCAGGTCAAGGACCCATATTTTCTGATGGAACTTTCAAATATGTTCCTATTCCTGAAATCCCAGAACGAGTCAGAGAAGAATTTAAAAAAGAATTGAGAACCTATGAAGCTCTAGGCTTAGGTAGTTATGTCGATCCAGAATTTAGGGAAGAATTTGTTCATGAAGACCCGGAATTTAAGACATTTACTTACGGTCATGTGGAAAGAGGCTTTGGAGACATTAAAGCTTTAACATCACTTAAAAAGGGTGATTATCTTTTATTTATGGCTAATCTTAGATATTTCCCAAGGAAAACGGGTGAAAGAAGGCTTTCGTGGATTAATCCTGATTGGGGTGCATACATTATTGGTTATTTTGTTATAGATACTGTAATAACGCAGGAGGAATATCTTTCTTCTCCAGAACTTAGAGAACTTTTTAAGAACAATGCTCATTATAAGTGGAAATGGGAAGAGCATTTAAGGGAAAAATATCGAAATAATTTATGGATTAAGGGTAAAAGTGGCCATCTCCTTAGGATAGCTGTTCCTCTTAGTGATAGTGAGGACCCAACGAAACCTAATTCATTTCTATATAACAATTTTACAACAACTGGAGGAAAACCCATCAATAAAAGAAATTGGTATCGTTGGACTTTAATAAGTAACAAGATAAGTCAGATAAAAAATTTTATAAACAAATTCCAAAGCACGGTAATTTAATTTTACAATTCCAGTTTCATGTTTCTTTTTTCAAGTAACTTTGTACTTCATCTACACAATCGATGCACACGGAGCCAAATTGAGAATACCCAGAAACTATTAGTTTCTTACTAGAACAAACTCTACAAGTATCATCATCAAAAAGATACATATTTGCTATGAGATTTCGATCTTTAACTTCCTTAAGGAAGAGAATTAACGTAATCACCGATATTGCAAGAAGAACAGCAATTAATGTATAGACTAAAACTGCAATCCTAAAAGAAGATATATAATTTAAAATTGACAGTTGAGCCATAATAAAACCAAGGAAAACTGTTGCTAAGGAAATACCTAACAAGCCCCATGGGTGGGTCAAATATATAACTGCAAGTTCTAGTCTAACTAAACTCTTTCTTTGATCCTCTGTCAACATATTTAAATCTCTTAGAAGAAAATTCCATGCGCGTTTTGAGATTTCATCTATACGTAAAAAGAATACTGGAAAGAACGTATAAAATAAAAACAGGAAAAGTGTAGCTGCTTCAAACATTTCAAAAAATATAAAGATGTACGCAATTACGAAGGAAACAGTTAATAAAAAAGTAAAGGCAGACATATAAGTAAAGCATATCATTAAATCTACTGCTCTTCTTATTTTTGCCAATAAATACCAAGGAATAGTTATAGCAATAAAAAATCCAATACTTACTCTTATAAAAAGCTGCAGTTCACTACTCAAAGGAAGTAGGGGCATAAAATAAGCAATTAAACCTAAGATGACACTTAGTAAAGAAAAAACTGCGTCTAAACTTACTCTTTTATCTGAATCAGTTAACAACCATAACTCTTTTTGCAATTGCTTTATTACATCTTTTTTGAAATATCGTTTTTGAAGAAGTTTTATTTCTTTCTCACCGATACTTAACAAGTCATACCACCTTTTAAAATTTAATCTACACATATTAATACTCTTAAACTAGAGAGGTGCTTTTTGGTTTAATTTTATTTGATTTAGGACGATTCAGATGTCATATTGTTTACCTTTTTGCATAATTCTTCATAATATTTTAAACAGATTCGACTTCTACGCTCCAAGTAATAGAAGCCTGCAATTGTTACTATTATCAAGAATATAAACAGAAATAAGTTGAATGAAACCATTTCTATTATTGCAAATATTCCCATTCCGAGGAAAAGGGCAGATTGGAGGGCGTAACGCATAGCAGGTAATGCTTCCTCGAATAATTCTTCATTAAAGATTTTGAATAGAGTTTTAGTAATTTTAGGATATCTGGAAAATACTATGTAAAGAATAATAAAACTAAAGGAGATGGTGATTATTGATAGCGCTGTTCGATGAGGATAGTAATATAAGATAAGTTCTTTAAGCAAGTTGATAATGTATGCAGCGATTCCTGCGTATAGATAGGTCCAACCTCTCATCCTTTCCGCCACAGAGTCCAACAGTAATGCTCCTCTAATATAGCCGACATAGAAAGGTAACAGCCAACCTAAAATCCAAAGTGGAATGAAGAGGAGAAAAGCTTGTATACCACCTGTAATGAGTTGAAGAAGAGAGAAGACGATTCCTAACGAGGATGATATGTATAGTAGAGCGGAATCTAGTTTTCCTATTCTTGATTTCTTGTCTATGTATTTTTTTATAAATTTATAGACGTTTTCATCCATATATCTTCCTCCCCCATACCCAGAGCTATATAAAATGTTACAACTAAGAGTGACTCTGGAAACACCATTAAAAACTATTTCTTTTTACTGATCCTTGAAATCCTTATTAAAAAGTTCGTCCCATTCTGTAATCTTTGAATCGAATATCTTTATATGTAACAATTCTATTTTCTTATCAATGTCCGAAATAACATTTTCAGTGAAAAATGCCTTATACTTATATTTTTTTAAGCTCATAGTCCTAACTAAAGCAGTTTTTTTCAAATGCAAAGTAGCTTCTTCAAGTATCCTTAATATTGGAATAAAGGAATTAAGTATTTCTTTCAATACATCAATTTTCATCTCCTTCAATTGAAGTGAATAGCAATATGTTGCTAACATGCCTAGATATGATTGATAGAGAAGAAGATCTAAGTACAACTCTTTAGGTTTGATTATTCCCAAATTCTTAATTAACAATTTTTCTAGATTATTAGCATATTTATAAACATCTCGAAACACGATCATCAAAAAAATCTTAATGTTGACTTCGACTTCTTTGATACCCTTTGTTTCGTCTAACATTCCTTTCAATGCAAGGATTTTAGCGAAAAAATAACTATTTTTATCAAGGAAAAAGCTGAGGGGTGAATAAATTTCTTGGATTGCCTTCTTTTCTTCCTCCATTTTGATCTTTCTTATCTCTCTTCTCTCTGCTAGCTTATGTGAAAGTATTATGGTAACTATTGCTGACACTAAAGTAATAGCAGAGCCTAACAAAAAGCTTAGATATGGTTCACCAAGCATAGTACTTATTTATTGATAATTAAGCCTTTAAAACATTATGACTTAGTATAGCATTCAAAACTAACTTTTCAAATCAAACATTTACATATTAAATTTTTAAAATAATTAAAGCTCTTCTAGACTTGTATTAACAAAAATTTAGATAGGTTGGAGGATAAATACTAAAAGTATTGTTTAAATTCTGGAGTAAGCATTAAAAAGATGTATCTTTTCTTTTTTATTTATGCTGAAATACTTGGTGTTTGCTTTAAAAGATGAACAAACTATAATGGTGTGTTAGTTTGAAGTATTGAGTTTACTTCTTACGGTACTCTATAATTATGATTCCAGTAAGTGCAAGAATTGCGGATACAGTTAGAGGGACACCTATTGACTTAAGATATGCTGCGATCCACAAAGCAATAGGAAGTGACACACGACTCCAAAAAAGCCATGCTGAAAACAATATCATTAAAGTTAGAAATATTTTTACTAACGGATCTATATATCGAGGAGCGAGAGACCCACCTACCCTTGGCCGCCCTAATGCATCATGTGAATAACCCCAAACAATCTTAAAAAATAGAATAACAATAAATCCTGTAATAAGAGTTAAAAATAAACGGATAAACTCAGCAATCACACGTATCGGATAAAAGATCGCAAAAAGTCCAAGCATGAACCAAAATACCAAAATTCCATATACCAACACACTCACAAAAGAACCATATTTCTTTTGTCTCCACATACTACACTCACCCCTCTATACATTTAGAATTAAAAAATATAAAAAAATAGTATGTAGCGCGTACAAAAGATAAGATTATTTTTGGTGAGAGTGTTGTCAAAGGATGAAAATGGTGAAATTAAGAGCATTGTTCAAAAATGTCTGGAGGAAAAAAGGAAGAGAAGCTTAGCTCGTTTGGAAAAGAAATTTAACACGGATAGAGTAATAGAAATTTTCGAAAATGCTAGCAAACAATTTGAAGATAATTCCAAGTTTATAAGAGAATGCGAAGAGAAGATTTCAAGATTCAAAAAAGCAGCTAGCCAGCTGTGTGCTGAGTCTCAATCAAAAGAAGAACTATCTTTAACCAATATTATCAAAGATACCGTTCCACTAATTAAAGCCAATCTCTCATACTTTATACAGGTTCTCCCCCTCTCAGAAGAAGACAATATCAAATTTTTCATGTTAATAAATCTTTGGCGCAACGGGGTTGAACATGCAAGAGCAGAACTTAAACTCAACAAAAGCCATGCGGATGTAGCGTTTCTATACAACAATGAAATAGTTATGGTTGAATGTAAAAGAATCCCTCTCAAATTTGGGTCTTTTGAACAGTTAACGGAATACGCATTACACAGCGACTTTATTTACGAAGCAGTACCATATACGGTTGAAAATGAAGATGGAATCCGTTTTTTCTAGAAAATGAACTCGACCAAGCAACGCTTTTCAAAAGTTTATCGATTTAATGCGTAATGAAATTAGGTGGAAAAAGAAGAGTAGAGTTGGAAGAGAACGTCGAATGGCTTCAATTGTAAGAAGTTTTCAGAGTTCAATAGGAGAAAATTTTGCGGAGATGTTTGCGGCAAGCTTGGTTCTTGATATGGGTAGAGTTCTTGTTTCGATTCCTGATGCCTCTATTAAGGACGTTGTTCATGCAAGATCTCTTAGCAAGGTTCATAGATCGTTGCTATCGAGAAAGGTGGCTAAAAGGTTGAAGTCTAACATAAAATTGGGCAATGAGGAACATGCTCTTATGCAGGCAATAGTTGGTATGAATTTACTTGAAAATGGCTACAGCGTTGTTTTTGAACAGGAATTTAAGAGAAAAGCCACTTTTTATACGGGAGTCGGTGTAGCGGGTATTGTTAAGGAAAAGAGGCGAGAACCTCGCATGGATGTTGTTGCTTGGAAGAGGAACGATATTTTAGGCGTTGAGGTAAAAACACATCGAAGCCCCCTTAAGAAAGGGGAAAAAGAGGTTTCTTTGAACAGATTGCTGAGCGTATTGAGTATGCTCAGGCATATGGTTTGAAGCTTTACGTGGCAACAACTTTCAATGCCGTGAATACGGCTAAGGAAACGCTGAGGAAAATTAGAGGAGAAGATATAGGTATCATAGTTATAGATCCAGATAAAAGGAACGTTAGCTTTGGTTCTTAAGAATAAATCGTACTAAATACCAGAAGTTAACGCACGTTATTTTAAGTAGAAGTTGAAGCACAGAACCAATTAAATAACATGTTTTTAAAGCCTTTAAAATACGTGGACAACTAGAAAATAAAGTTGGGAGGTGGTGTGTTTGAGACTTTTCTCCTATGTTGTTAGGTATGATAAGGGTTTTGCACCTAACCTGTTTTGGAATTATTGTACCCTTGCTACGTGTAAGCCTGGAATAAGGAGGAAGGCTGAGGTTGGAGACTGGGTGGTTGGAACGGGTTCTAAAGAAAATGTTGGTATTGGTAAGTTAATTTATGCTATGAAAATTGAAGAAAAAATACCATCGAAGAATATAGTATAGATGAGAGATTTAGAAATAAGATACCTAAATATGGACGTATGGAGGAGAGAGGAGACAACATATACTTCATTAAGAATGAGATGTGGTATATTAGACCATCATACCACTACGAATCTGATAAAGATACTTGGAGGAAGGATGTAGTTGGGAGATATGTCTTAATCTTCACCCACTTCTACTATTTTGGAAGAAATGCGATAAAAATACCCAGAGAGTTTAGAGTTATAGAGAATGTTAAAGGGTAATAGAGGTTTACCTGGACATAAATGTAAATTTAGAGAGGATTTGGTTAAGAGATTTATTAAATGGATAGAAAGCTATGAGCTAGGTGTACATGGAGAACCCTACGATTTCAAACAAAAATATGATAAAAAGTTTTTTGAAAGTGAGCCAAAGACGATAGGACTGCGGATCAAGAAGAATTAAGGCACTAGTAGTGTAGTGAATTCCCGACGTAGAACTTATAATGTTGAAAGACGAAATTTGTCTTGAATGCGGGGTCAACAAATTTAGTAATTTTGATAGGGAGTGTACAAATGACTTTTTGGCTTCGTGTAACAACTGAGAAAAACTGGAATGTTATTAGGGATAGGTTGGTTTGGGGTGTTGCTGATAGATTTAAAGGCGCAATTCAAAAGGTTAAGCCTGGAGACAAACTCATATTCTACGTAATGCAAACAACGAAAGACAAGGAGATTGTTCCCTCTAGGATTGTTGGAATATTTGAAGTTGTATCTGAGCCTTACAGAGATTCAACAAAAATTTTCAAGGCTTAGGGAAGCGAGTCAACTTTCCCAAATAGAGTTAAAATTAAACCCATTAAGATTTTCGATGAGCCGCTGTTTTTCAAGAAGCTTGTCCTAAAGCTAAGCTTTATTAAGAATAAGCAGCGATGGTCAGATTCGCTACGAAGAGCAATGGTTGAAATTTCTGAGAAAGATTATAAAATTATTGCTGAGTTTGGAGGTGTGTAAGGCTGAGCGCGCGCTAACCGTAGCTGGAAAATATTTAACCAAAAAAGAGTACGAAGAAATCAAAGAAAAATAATCCTAAAAAATGGAAATAAAGTTTATTTCCCAATTATAGATGACTGCTATAGTTTAAACTAACTCTATCCTCTAGATCAGCACACACTAACCCCCATGCATTCATCGAATAAACCTGTCTAATGCGGTATGTTTCTTTAGTTTTAATGATTTAAACAACTCTAACGTAAGTTTATCAATTTCTTCAATTTCATTTATCAACTCCCCACGCATGGCTTCTCTTAAATTAGCAACCTCTGTTGGAACTAAAGTACCTCTTTCCTCTAGTTTTTTATCATATCCTTTCTCCTTGAGAATTGATGTTAACGTTTTCCAAGCTTTATCCGCTGCAAACCTTCCCAACTCGGACAAACGTTTGTGAATTCTGTTTTTTTCGTTATATTTAGGTATTGGAAATTCTAAAGGCTTTTTGTGAATGTGTCTTTCAACACCACTAAATCCTTTTGCTTGCATCGGTTTGATTAGATCATCAAGAACTGAAGAGTTTAAGATTGCAACTAAATAGTATGCCTCATTTTCATTATTTGTTTCATATCTGTATAGAGTTGAGTCGATAATGACTGAGGGTTCATTTCTAACAATACATGAAGCTAGATGCGTAGCGGATGTTAAGTAGACAACCTTATACTTAGCGTTTGGATTTTGCTTTGTTAATTTATTTCTATAATCTAGCCACTCATAAAGATCCACCTTCTTTTTTCCTCTAACTTTCTCCCAAATTTCTTCTGCCTTTTCCAGCCATTTTGCTAGGTAAACTTTACCCATATCTAATGCCGTTTCCCTTCTAATCAAGAAGTATTTATTTCCATGTGGTTTTATCGGTAAAACTGCAACATTTGGCGGTAAATGACAGAATGGTAAAACTTCAGCACTTGTCAAAACGTAATAAAGAAACTCTCTCTCAATGGGGTGTCTATCAATTTCATATTCGATCTTTCCTCTCATCTTTGCTCTTCTTGATGTTCTAACCATTGGAATCTTTTCATCAATAACATCAACAAACCAGCAAGTTTGCGGAACTATCGTTGCTCCCTGGTAAAAATCTCCATAGTAGTGACTTCTAGAACTAATTGCCTCAAGTTTTACAAGTGAGATGAAAGATCTCTTCTTAACTAGGTTTAAGTAAAGTTCGCTCTCCAAAACTTTTAATTGTTTTAGTGCTTCTGATAGGCTCATAACCTTGTGTCTATCTTCTGGAAGTTTTCCTTCAATAATAATTGTTGGAACTGGATAAGATTTTCCAGTTTCCTTTTTTGCTATAACAGCGCATGCTGGAACATAGAATAGTGGGGTAACTTTGCAGTCAATGAACTTCTCAATTTTATACTCAACTTTAACATCTTGCCTTCTAAATTTGTCGTGTTGATCGGAATACATTATTGATTTTGGCATTACAAACCCTATTGATCCTCCATCCTTTAAATATAAATCTAAACATCTAATTAGGAATAGTGTAGCCATTTCCATGTGAGTCATTAAATGTTCCTCAACAACTAATCCATATTTTTCTTTTATCAGTTTTTTGACTTTCCTTTGGTAATCTGGGTCTGCTATAAATCTGTAGGCAAGCCAAGGAGGATTCCCTACGATAAAATCAAAATCTCTGTAGTACGTTGAGACTATGTAAGTTTTGAGTATAGGTATCCAGACTGTATCAATTTCTTTCCTCACGAATTCAAGTAATTTATCATAGACACTTTTAATTAAGATTCTTTCTTCCCTTGTTAGCTTATAACTCTCTAGCCTTCTTTGGAGTTCTATATTATCAAATGGAGCTTTTGCTTCTAGAAATCGTTCGAAATCGTTCAGTAAATCTAGAGCTTTATCAAGAAGTTTCGAGGGGATTTGGAATTTCGTTCCACCAGCTTCAATTTCAACGACTTTTACGGGTTTACCCGCTACCCATACTGTATCTTCAAGCTCCCTAGCAGTAATAATTGAGTTTGCTAAATACACTGGAATTTCTATCATTTCCTCCCCTTTATGTTCTAATAGTCTTTCAGAGGCTAATGCAATTAGATAATTTGCTCTAGCTGTAAGAACGGCCAAAGAATCTATATCAAAACCTATAACATTTGAACAGATCGTTTTCAGTAAAGTTTTTGGGCCAATTTTGTCTTTATACTTTGCCATCTTTTTAATTACTAAAGCTAAAAATGTTCCGGTTCCAGCTCCGGGATCTAAAAATTTGGTATTAATCAAATCTGTATCTTTAGTTAGTTCATTTATTATGAGTTCTGCAAGCCAGTCTGGAGTTGTGTATATTCCTAGCTTTTGTCTTACTTCTTTTCTTGGAACTAATTCTTCATATAAAAGTTTGAAAACGTCTCTAGCCATTGAAGGCTCTTGAATTAAAGACTCTATATCATATTCCAAAAGCTTTTCAGCAATTACTCTTACAATTTCCTCTATTTCGTCATCCCATTCATCCAGATACCATGAGAAAAATTCCCCTTCTAAAAAGTTCTTTATTTTGTAAATAGAATAAAGGTATCCGGTTTCAAGCTCTTCAATTTTCTCTTTAAGTTCATTTTCAGCAATAGCTCTTTTAACTTCTTCAAAGAAAGTTGCTATAGTCGCATTATAAAATCTTGCAGCAACTTCAACTGATAATAACTTTATAACTAGAGCGTAGTAAGTTTGAATTGCAAAAAATAACTTTAATCCATCAATCTTTTCCATCTCCATTTTTTCAAATCCATAATCTTCGGCGATTTTCCTTAATTCTTCACCAGAAATTGAAAAAGCTTGAGATGTGAGCCTTAACCATTCATCAAACAGTTTTTGGGTCTTTTCACTCGGATTTTCAAGTTTTTTATACAATTTCTTTACAGCTAAATGTTTCTTTACAATTAGGCTTCTATAACCAAAGTCTGATGCCAAAAGTCTTGCATCTATCTTCTTCTTATAAGCTGCAATAACCCTACCTATTATTCTCCTTAATGTTTCTGGTTTTAGCTTGTAAAATCCTACCTCTGGTTCCAGTTTGAATTCGTTCAGTTCAGGGCAATATTCAACAAAAATTACGTTGTAGCCGTCCCAGATAATTCCAGTAATTATTGGGGTAAAACCTTTCTCCTTAATCGCTTCTATATGTCTTCTAATTCCCTCTTTATTGAGAAGGCCAGGGATATAGATTTCTTTTGTTTTCTTTATTGCTTCTTCTCTTACACTTGCCTTTTCTAATTCACTCGGCTTTTTGTACTCAAATATTACTAAGCCATATAACGCATCTATTCTCCCCCAATGTTTAGCAGAGACACCAAGCCATTCCTCACTTTCAACTCTATACTCGTATCTTGGCTCTGGAACCCCTAAAGCATCCCAAACTTCTTTTCTTAAAATTCGCTCTATTCTATTCTTCAAATCCTCTTCATTGCCTTTAATGTTTTTAACTTCTTCCACTTCTTGTATTATTTTATTGCAAATATCACCCAATTTAGCCTCAAACAAACGACACACCTTCCAATTTTAAATGTAATATTTAATTTACCAACTAAATGTGAATTTTATTGAGTAATAAAAAGCTAATAGATTTTATCATCACAGTAATCAATCCTTATGTAGCTATTGTAACGTTAGTTGGGATATTATATATTCGTATTCTTGTTTTGTTAAGTATCTTCCAGAGACCGTTACCATAGTTTTCGGTTTTATAGGTTTCTCATATTTTTTATGATTTTTTAGTTTAATGACTAGCATTTTCGGAAGTCCCCCCTCCGACCAACGTTCTTTAGTATATTTCTTAAATTCTTCGGGTGTAAGGAATAGGTCTACACGGTATTTTTTTAATACATTTGGTGGTTCAAGGAATTCGATGGATTCTATAACTGCTTCTCCAATTATTTGATTAATTCCATGTGAAGCGTAGAAGAGAATTTTATGATCTGGTTTTAATTGATTCATTTTTGTGAATTTAACAAAAATTTTCTTCTTTTTATCAAAAATACGATTTGCTATACTCTCAGGCAAGGGAAATATAGCACCTAATATTTTTTCCTTTTTCATTAATATGCACCTAGCCTAATTTACTTACCAAATGTTCTAGTTAATTTTGTTATTTTCACTATGTTTCAGAAGATCTAACTTCTATTTTAATCTTTGTTTAGAATCTATTGTTGTAATAAGAGAAAAATTATGAAATTTACTACATTCTACGGCAAGAAACGGGATTAATTGGTAGCTTAGCGCGCTCATTGCCTTTAATGTTTTTAACTTCTTCCACATCTTGTATTATTTTATTGCAAATATCACCCAATTTAGCCTCAAACATAGGTCACCTTTTACTTAATAATTAAAATTTCAACTTAATAATTGATTTATCGTAACGCTTCCTTAACATCTCGCTGAAAATCAAAATGCATCTGAATTATTTGTTTTCTAGGTGTTTTATATGTTTTTATCTGTTAGTTTCAAACATCTCTCTACACTATCTGAGTAATATCCAATGAAATAGTGTTACGTTAAACTGTAATCTCAATTCTATTAACAGTAATTTTTGTGTTATAAAAATTAAAGAATTCTCCAATCCTAAAATACTCAACACTTAATGTTTTATGTGCATGGGGGAGGTGACCTTGAAAAACAAACAAAAAATAAGATTTAAGAGGTTTCGTAAAGATCTAAAGAAGTATTTCTTCGTTTTTTCCTTAATGTTCTCGCTACTCTACGTGGAATTCGTATTCTTTGTGAATTCAGCGTCCACAGGGCCCTTAGAGGGACTAGCAGTCTACTTGAATCCTGAGGGAAATGAGATTGAAAACGCTGTGGGAAGACTTGCAATAACAGACGAAGCACACCTATTGGTAAAAGGTGAAGGGAAGTTTGAACTAAAAATATATGACTCAGAAGGAAGGCTTGTTCTGACAAGAAGAGGGAGATTTAATAATACAGGGTTTGCAGACATAAGCTTTCAACTTTCTCCAGAAAAGTTCAAAGTAAACAAGGAATACGTAGTTGTGCTTGAAGCTTTCAACGAACCTCTACCATTGATTCTAAAATGTGGGAAAACAAAAATTAGGTTTAAGGTTAAGAGGGATATAACAAAACTTGGAATAGGATTCTACAAAAACCCCGTGACAAACGAGACAACGGTTTTCGCAAAGCTAATGGACGAGATAAACCCGATTGCAGGGCGAAAAATAAGGCTTGAGTATAAGCTTTACGCTTCGAATGAAAGCTTCAAATATTTAGGAGAAGCAACAACAGATGAAAATGGGAAAGCTGAAATACCACTGAGAATAAACGATACTCAGCTAATTGTTGTTAAAGCCGAGTTTTGTGGAGACGAGTTTTACGAACCCTCAGCAGTAAGCGAGATTTTCACAAACCAAATTGACGTAGATCTATACGCAAAATACGTAAGCGGGAAATTAAATTCAAACGCTTTAAACGAAGGAAAACTAGGTACTGCGGTTTCCCGAAGTGAATCAAATTTAGAATCGAAATCAAGTACGAATGATAACGCTGGAAGAGTTGAACTTGGACTAATATCAAGCCTAAGCAAATTCTCCTCCAAATTTAATGTTAGTTTTGGATTTTCCGCGGCGAAAATCAAAGTCGCAATAAAATCCCGTGATGACTCAGTAAAACTTGAGAGCGAAGGCAAGGATCGAGGAAAGCTTGCTGAAGATGAAATGAACTTTAACTTCGATTTTGAACAAATGACGCTAATGGAATTCCTCAACAGAATTACCATGGATGATAGCCCAGCATCTCTACTAGTTGATATTGCTGAAATTTTAAGTAATCCGTGCGATTTACCCTATGTTGTTCATAAGCTCCAAATAGTTTTAAGCAAGCTTTCTATTGCCTTAATTCCTATAGTTGATGGTGATGGGATTGTTTTGTATAGGGTTGAGGTTCACGAAGTCGTTAAAAAAGTTGCTAAGCAAGTTGAGGAAACTGTAACCGAGGTTCGCAGCAAGTGGGTTAAAAGGACAAAAACCGTTTATAAAAGGGTTGCTAAGCGGATTAGAGTTTGGATGAAGTTTGTAAAATGGGTTAAACAGCGTAAAGTTATAACTTATAGGTATTGGGATCCTTTGAAGTGGAGATGGGTAACCGTTTGTCAAGTTTACTATGTTTGGGTTCCAAAAGTGCAGTGGAAAGTTTTCTGGAAAACAATATACGAGACCGTAACTGAAACAGTAACCTACTGGGTAAGAGTTACTGAGACTGTTACGAAAAAAGTTGTAAAAACAGTGTATGAAACAGTTAAGGAAACTGTCAGAGAAAACGTAAACGTATACAGGCTAAAGGTCTTCGAAGGAAAAGTCGTAGATCTGAAGGCGAATAAGGAATACAATATAGCTGAGTGGCTTTTAAGTCTAGTAGGTGTAGATGTTAGGGCTTTGAAAGAGGCGATTGAGAACAAAAATAATCCCCTTGGAAGTTTTGTAGGGGCGTTTGGAGACCTTATAGGATCTCTAATAAACTTTGTAACAAACTTGGTGCAAATGTTTACAGATTCCTTAGAACGGTGTAGAAAGACGCTCATAGACTTGATATTCAGTCAGGTATTCTATGATATGCTTGGACGTATGATAGTAATGGCAGAACTGGCGAGAAAGGAGGCAGAGGAAGGGAGTAGTGATAGTAGTGGAAGTGAGAAGGTTGTGTGGTTTGACGTTGATTTTGACGATTTCAATTTGCTGAGAGACTTAAGTGTAACGCGTTGGCCGGGAGGTGGGATTTGCGCGTTTTGTGGTCAGTGGCACTATTTACCAGAGGGTACTAAGGATATATCGAATAACGCGAAGCTATATTTGACTTGGAAGAAGCTTCGCGGAGAGAATCCAATTGTCGAATATCTTATGGTTGAGAGACACTTATGCATCGTGAAGTATGAGGACGGCACGGAGAGACTTGCATGGGTAGACAAGGGAAGAATGAATATTGGAGATGATGGAATATTAAAGTATAAGATCGTAGAGGGCGTATATGCAGATATTTTGCCGCTAGGGATAAGGAGAACGTGTAAACTTATTTACAGTTTGAGTCCAAATAACCCAATGAAGATGACAGTTACACCGATGTATGAGGTTGTGGTTGCTGACTGGGCTAAGGATACAATAAATAGACTTGCTGAGGAAAGGAAGAGGATCGGTGATGGCGAACAGGTGTATCTACAGAGTTTCGATGAGATAATTAATAGTATAAGAGAGAGTTTGAAGTTCGGGGACGAGAATGCGGAAGTTAAGGAGATAGAGGTCGGCACCAAGGAAGGGAGGCAACTAATGTTCTTAGGGATACCAACGACAGAGGAGCAGATAAAGAACTTGTTAGGAGGTGAAAATGGTCTAAAAGAAATACATAATGCTAATGTTCGTATTTTAGCTGAACTACTTGATGGGAACATACCGGAGATGATTAGGGAGAAAGTGGAGAGTGGGGAGTTAAAGCCGCACTCGGGTGATATAAAGGATTTCTGCATAAGTGTGATAAATGACAAAATGGTGCCATTAAACGGTGAGATAAAGAATATTATAGTCAGGCAGCACAAGGAAGTCTGTAAGATTATCGAGGCTAGGACTGGTGAAGGCGCTAAGCTTACAAACGCTCAATACATTTACGCAATCATAGGCGAGCACAAGTATAGAGACGTAATCTTGTTGGTTAACGCAGATCCGTTCAAATACGGAGCTGCGGACAAAAATATATTTTACTTGTGCGACGATACGCTGAAGTTTGGAGCTAGGGGATTCGAAAACCCAGATAAACTCAAAGAAGTAGCAACACTACGTGAATACATTGTGGATCGTCTCTCCGACAGCACCAGATACTACAGGGATGGCAATAACTTTCAAGCTTCCCTAAACTTCTTTTACGCTAGGGTGGCGCAGTATGAACTTAAAACCATGCTCTGCGGACGGGATCTAAACAGGGAGGGAACAGAGTTCAAGATAGGCGATTACACCGAGCAAATATCCGTAGCTGAACTCGCAGAAATAAGGAAGGAACTGGCAAATATTGCAATGAGAGAGAAAACGGATGGAGTGTTAAGGTATTTTGAGAGGAATGAGAGAGTTAGGTGTATCTTCCTTCAGGTCTGTGGTTTCAAGGATCTAGATAGGGCGCTAAATAAGAAGATTGATAACAGTATGGAGATAAAGCCCTTATGCGAGGATTTAATCAGCAGAATAATCACGGATAATAAAGCTTTGAACGAGCAACTAGCTTGGCCAATAGGTCATGCACCAATTGAAAAATTGGAGGTCTATCAGGAGGTAGTGGACAAGGGTATAACCGTGCGTCAGTTCTGGGATGCTATTGAAACGGCAGCTAGAAAAGAGGCGGGGGACATGAAGGAGGCTGGAGGTGTAAAGAGGGAAGAGAAGGGAATAAGCGTGAAAAATGTGGGTAAGATGATTTTCAGATACGAGTTTTCGAGGTACTTGCTTCAAGAAATCTTCGGCGATAGAGTGAATCTAGTTGAAAAGTTGATAAGAAGGAACGAGAAAGGTGAGATTGAGGGACAAGATTTCGAGAGGCTGAAGGAGGAGGTAAAACAGGCACTTAGCGAAAAAATCAACGAAATACCAGAACCTCATCGGGAGAGTTTTGTGGAGGAGTTTACAAGGCTCTGTGTGAAGGTTGATTATCATAGTAGGAGGCTTAGACTTGCTGGTGACATGGCTAAGGAGGCTTTCGGGTCTTTCAAGTATAAGGAAACGTGGGTGAAGGGATTTGTACAGTATTTTATTGCCATAGCACTTTTCTGGACTGGCATACTTGCAGCAATGACTATGATAATGGTTAAACCTGAGCCGTTTGCATGGCTTGTTTGTCATGACTGGGCTAGGATAGGCTTAGGTGTGGGTTTGACAGCGTTGTTTATCATAGGGTTAAACTTTGAGGGGGACTATATGAAAGCGTTGGTAAATCCTAAGAAGTATTTCGCTGAGGCTATGAAAAATCAAATTGTTGAGAGCGTCAAGGAGAGTGCAAAGAAGGGTTTGAGTTTGAAGGATGTTTTGAATTCTGATAAAAGCTTCGTAATAACGATGATTGTGGGCGGGTTTGGAACAGTTATAAAAGAGCTTGGTGTACCGTTCTACACGAGCGATGAGTTATGTGATATGTTTTGTGAGTGGGTTAAGGGTTTTAACGAGGATGTTGGTAAGGTGCTACATAAGGTTTTAAGCTTCGAAATACCATTCATAAATCAAGCTCTATTCGACTTGATACTGGGGTTCTTGCTTGGTGGTCCGGTTGAGGTCATAGGCGATTCAATAGTTGGCGCAGTGATGAACATGCTGATGAACGTAATAAACAAGGCTGTAACAGAGTTACTAACGGTGATGGTTACACAGATCGCTGCTTCGACGGTGAACTAAATGGTTAGGAAAGGAAAATTTAAATTACTGTACATAGATTTAAAACCGGACGAAAAACTTAGTGGAAGGCTTCTGGAACTATTTCGTAGGGTTCCAGTTGAATGTTCAATAGCTAAAATAGAATATTTTTTTATTTATAATTTTGACGTCGAATCTGCTGTTGAGGGACTTACTGATCGGTGTAAGAGAGACGTGGGCAATCTATATCATATTACTGTTGAGGATGCTGAGTTTCCTGTTTTTTCTGGTGAAGTTAAACCGTTGGAGTTTCCTGAGGATGTTAAGGCTGATTTTATGGAGATTTGGGTAAATGGTAGCTTAGATGATAGGTGGAGGATTGTCTCAGATATTTTCAGGGATTGTAAGATGTTTAGGGTGAGAGAAGACCTTTATATTGTTGAAACGCTAATTAAATATGAGGGTTACAAGTACTACGTTGTTAAAGTGGGAGATTTCGCTAAGAAAAGTACTTATATCGACGATGACGGGCTAAGGGTTTCGGAGTACGAGAATGCCTGGAGGAAGAAGCCAGTTAGGACAAGAAAGGGTAAAAAGACGTGGGTTAGGGTTTTAGCAAAACACTCCCTCATAATGCCTGAGGCTGTAGTCATTGTTAATAAAATGACTAGAGACTTAATTTACGAGGTTAGTAATGGTAGATGTTTCATGTGTTCTTTTAGTGTTGAGGCGACTGAGGAAGCAATAAAACTACTATCGGAACTCAGAGATAACCCAGAAATATGGGGCATTAATCTGTGGAAGAGAGAAGAAGTTTATAGCGGGAAAATCGGCTTTGATGAGTTTCTTAAGTTTGATGAAAAGTGTTGGGCTGCAATCGCTTCAAACTACAAAGGTTACAACTCGTTGAAGGATCCCACAGGATGGAGAAGTCCTGAGAACCTTGAGGCTTTTAGGAGATCTGGTTGGGGATGGAAAGGCTGTATGGGCCTTGTTGTAGTTGAAAATGGCTATGATGTCAAAGTTCCTTACTCCGGCTTTCTTCGTCTCGAAAAATATTACAAGTGGAGAAATAGGTTTTTAGAATGGGGTAGGGAGATCTGTTTGCCAGAGAAGAGACTTCGGACATTCTATAATCTGTGAAACCGGCTTTCGTTCCGAAGCATAAAAATGTAACTTCGGAGACTTTATATAATTTTAGAAGCGAAAGCTTAAATAACTCACTTAATAATGTGAGTAATGATAAGGTTTAGAAGTTGTACTGATTCATAAGTGGCCGATGACGACAATCCGGCAAGGAGGAACACATGACTGATCACAGTTACGCGCGAGGCCTTTTAATATTTTACACATTTAATGGTTATTATACTTATTTTTGGTGTAGTGGATTTTGTTTCGGATGATGCCTGGTCTGGTGGAGGGTAGGCGTTGGGTTTTGATAAAAAGAGGAGGGTAAAATTTTTTTATGATGCTACAGCGAAGTTTTACAGGAAACGGTATTATGATATTCAATTAATTAAGTATGGAATTATTCTTAAAAAAATAGATAATGGAAAGTTTTTAGTTATTGATGTGGGATGTGGCATTGGTTTTCTTTGTCATTTACTCTCTTTAAAGGGATTTAGAGTTGTTGGTATTGACTTTTCAATTGAAATGCTCAGAGAAGCAAAAAAATCAAGGCAATTACCAAGCGTTTCTTTTCTATGCTGTGATTCTGATTTTTTACCTTTCCGTAGTGATGTTTTTACCGGGGCTTTTAGTGTCACTTTACTTCAAAATCTACCTGATTCCACGTTATCATTAAGTGAAATGGTCAGAGTTTGTAAAAAGGAAAGTATATTATATCTATCGGTATTATCAAAATCTCTAGACACAAAGGATTTAAGGATTCTACTTTCAAAGGCTGGTTTGAAAGATGTTGAGGTTTGGGGGAGTTTTGGTAGCGAGGATATCTATGGATGCGGGAAAGTTTAAAAGATTATGTCAATATTCGACTTGAAATAAAGAGTATGTATGAATAGATAGCAAGGTTTTTATTGTTTGAGTTATACATTTTTTCGAGAATCAGGGGGCATGTGTTGCATGGAAAAAGATCCACTTAAACTACTGGCAAAATCAATAAACAATGTTGTTCTTGTTAAACTAAAAAACGGTTTAGAATATAAGGGCAGATTGATCGAAGTAGATAACTATATGAATTTGGTCCTTAGTAGTGCCGAAGAGGTTGAAGAAGGAGAACCCAAAGCTAAGTATGGAGAAATTTTCATTAGAGGAAATAATATACTATTTATTAAACCAGATATCACTGAAACCGACTGGGAAGAATGAAAATCCTGCTTTAGAGTATTTAGACGGTTACTCTGCTACTTTTCTCTCCATTCTATACTTTTCTAGAAGTCTCTCTATTCTTTCTTCGAGTTCCTTTTTCTCCATTTCTGAATATTCTCTTAGTCGCTTTTCAATTATCTGTTCAAGCTCTTTTTTACTAATCGTTGCAAACTCGTCAACTCTTCTTATATTTACTTCTTCTACCGATAGTACCGGTATTTTTGCTTTGAAAAATTCTTTAAACGCCATATGACTCATTGGAGTCCCACATATTATTGCTTTTACACCCTTTTTAATTAACAATTTAGCTGTTGAAGGCCCTCCTCCACTTGCATCCAAGAGAAAGACAACGTCTCCTCTTTTTATACCAACTTCTCTTTCAGTATCCATTATTCCTTCATAAGAAAATCTTCTTATCACTTTTAATGGTATAGCCAAACCTCGTGTTTCCATAACTCTCATTCTAATTAGCTGAGCAATTTTCTCATTAAGTTTAGCTATTTCATTCTTTAAAATTAAGTTCTCTTTTCTCAGTCTCTCTATTTCACGTTCTCTAAGCGAAATTTCTCTCAATTTTTTAATTTCAATAGCTTGTTCAGAAGTTATTTTTTCAATGAATTCTTTAAGCTCCTGATTTTTCTTCTCCAGTTCAGAAACTTTTGTTTTTAATTTTTGAATCTGTCCTTCTAATCTTTTAATCACTTTTTCTTTAACATGTAATTGTTCTTTTAAATCGAGAACCTCTGGACTTGGTTTCTTTTCAATTGGTTTCGTTGTTTCCTCTGGTTCAGGTTTCTTTCTCGTTTCTTCTATTTCCTGAACCACTTTATTGATAGCGTCCTTTATAGACATTCCCTGAATCACCAGGGTCTTTACGGGATCAACAGGTATATTAATTCCAAGTTCTCTTATATGGGCTTCCACCCGGGCGAGTTTGTTCTTTAAACTTTGGTATGCCTTTATTGCTGCTGCTAATGCATCTCGCTGATGTGAATCTAAAGATATTTCTTCTTGATTTATTTTTTTGAGATAATCTTGGACAAGTGTTCTTTTTTCAACTACTGTTAGTGGCTTTGAAGGTTGAAAAAGTTGTGAATTGAGCGTTTTCGCTAATTTTTCAACAAATTGAGGTACCTGTGTCACATCGGTTGCTATTACTGCTGGTACACCGTGTTTAGCTATCAATCTTATAATGTCTTTTCTCGTTAACTCTTTTGCACTCTTTACCTCTAATATATTGCCATCAATATCTAAAATAGCAACACCAGTTGTGACTCCGGGATCTACTCCAACTATAACGTATTTTATCTCTTTCATTTTTATATCGGAAGAATGTAAAGGCAAAAATTCTATGTGCCTTTTTTGTACAGGAGTTACTTTTATTTGAATATCCTGACCTTTAACAGGTTTTACAAGATTTAATACAGTATCATAATTTGCGTAAACAGTAAACTTACTTCTCACAAACCCGTGTTCAGACTTCCTTATGTATAAATCAAAATCTAACCCATGCGTATTGAGCAGACTCTCTATTTGATGTGTTGTTCGCTGAACAAGTGCGTACAATCTTCTTCTATATCTATCTTGACTCCATCCTCCAGGCCCTAAACTTCTTCCTCTAGATACCGTTATTTGCGTCTCTTCTTCAAAAGCCGAAACTAAATATCCTACACCCTTAGCTGCAAGTAATGCTGAAGCTTCAGCTTCTTCTAATGGAGATGCTTTACTTGGAATATTTATATCATGCCTCTTAGCTAACCTATGTAAAGGCTCCATGCCGTGTAGTGGAGAACCAGTTACTTGAATTACTTTGGTTTTTGCTGGTATTTTTAACATAAAGTTTATTATGTATTTCTCCTCCGACCCTAGTTCAAAAATATTATCAATGGCTATAATATCTGGTTTTATTTCATTAATTTTTTCTACAAGCTTATAGTAGCTTAGTTCTTCATATTTTTCAATAATTTTATTGTCTTGAAGAATTACAACTGCATATTTCGCTTGTCTTTTAGAAGATGGGGATCTCATTGGTAAAATATCAATCCCCATGATAATTTTATCTTCATTTTCCATCAAAAACCACCGAAGATATCCAGTAAAAACGCCATTTTTTTATTATTTATAATTTACGCTACAAGATAAAGGCTTTGGATAAATTCTTATGACTTTTCTACGAAAGTTTAGCATTAAAATATTTGGACGTATACTAATAGAATTTAAAAGTCACTTACTATTAATATTTACACCTACCCCATAAGTTCTTTATATCCATTAAAATTCGATATTCACTCATCAAATAGCTACTTTTTTAAGAGAATACATGGAGCGGCAAAGGTTTTACAGAACATTTAAATTTATCTAAAAACTCATCTTTAAAACAATATTACTATCTTTAGGCAACACACAAAACATCAAGCTATCAACATTTTTACATTAAGAAAAAATGTTAATATTATATATAATATTTTGTTGTTCTAAATCATATTTTTTGTTTAATTGAAAAAATATGATTGATAGATAAAAAAGATAAATTTATAAGTTTTCACTTAGAAAAATAATCCTAACAAAACAAAATACACAAGGTGATTAATAGATGCAAGAACTCGTTGTGGAAGACGAAAACGTGGCAAAAATAGCAAAGGCACTAGCATCAAAAACACGCTGGCAAATCCTCAAACTACTCAAAGAGAAAAAAATGGACGTCAGCAGAATCGCTGAAGTACTAAACCAAACAGAAGCAAACATATCGGCGCAAGTTAAAATTCTTGAAAAGGCTGGTTTGATTAGGAGTAAGTATGAGCCTGGTGAGCATGGTGTGAGGAAAGTCTGTGAACCTGCAGTTGAAAAGATAATTATCAAAATAAAATGAACTATTTCTGTTTTCTTCCCTAAAATTTGATGTACTTTTCTGTTTTCTAATTTTAATAGGATAGTATAGATTTATGAACCTACACAGAAGGGATGGTTATCAAAATTTAGGTATATTGTTTTTCAAACTTTTTCGCTGCGTCTTCTAAATTTAATGCATGTTTTGGCTCTTTGCTTCTTCGTTTTCTAATTTTGATAAATAAGGGGAAATTTACAGCTTCGCCTACAATTAACGCTTCGCCTACATTGAGTGTTGTAATTACATCTAGCACAGTCCTATCTATTCCTTCGCTGCTTTCACCTATGTGTTTTAAATCGTAGGGATTTGTAATACGAAGGATTATATGAGTATTGCATTGTGATAATACTGTTGTTGATAACTTCACTGGTCTTTGACTTATTAAACAAAGGGATGCGAAGAATTTTCTGCCTTCTCTAGCAATGGTTTCTATGATGCTTTTAGATATTGCGAGTTCTCTTCTTGCTTCGGGACAAAATTGGTGAGCTTCCTCCAAAATTAATACGAACGGTGGAATTTTTTCTTGTTTACGCAAGTCAAAAAGCCTTCTTGCCACGTATGAAACCAAAATTTGTTTTTTCCTTAAACTTATGATCTCACTAAGATCAATTATTGCAGCATGTCCCGGTTTCACAATTTTATCCAAGTTTGGTGACTCCACTGGTCCAAAAAGCCCAGTTTCCTCTAAATCATACAACCATCCAAGCAACGCTTCTTTTGTTCTTATATTCATCTTTTCATCTTGTTCTATCTCTCTAATAACATCTTGAAGAGAATAAGGAATTCCAGTTTCATACATTTTTCTTTTTAGATTTTTTAAAACTCTTCCTAACTCTCTGATTTGAATCGGTGAAATCTGTGGCTGAAATTCTCCAAACATTCTTTCACTTATTTGAGGAACAGCTATCTGGAAGAAGGAAGTCTTAAAAACCGAAACTCTATCCGAAAAATCTACATATCCACTGCTTTCAACTTTTTCAGCAAGAGAAACATATTCGCCATGTACATCTACAATTACAACCGCAACTCTTCCTTTTGCAGGGCTACGTAATAATAGCTCTTCAGTTAAAACAGACGCTAGATACGATTTTCCGGCTCCTGAAATTGCAAGGATAGCTACATGTTTTTGAAGTAATCTTGTAAGATTTAATCTTGCTGGTATATTATGATAACGGACTGTACCAAGCTCTATCCCATTTTCTATATCTAGCCCCAGAAAATTTGCTAATGTATCTTGACTTGCAAGTCTAACCTTTTCTCCTGGAGACGGGGGGAAGGTAACTCTTTCCAGTTGTCCATTTATACTTATTGCAAGCGGTTTTGCTTTAGCAATAATATATTCCCATTTATCGACAGGAAAAATTGTGGTTAGCGGTTTACCACCTCTTTCATATTCTCTAACTGCTTCGGCGTGCATAAAATATCTATTAGTTTTCATGATTTCGGTTACTTGAGCAATTAGTTTTCCTTCTTCAGTACTAACTTCAACAAACTGACCAGTTCTAACGGGTACTGATAACGATGTATTTGTGACCACAAAGTCGAATTCAAATGCACTTGGGCCACTACTGGTACATATTACTGTTCCGACTTCTCTTTCCACCGATACCCCCATGTTTTTAAAATTAAAACAATATAAAATTCTTTCCTCTCTGCTTTCTCGGCAAAACATTAAAAGCACTAAATATACTATTTGATTCTAAATTAAAAAGGTCTTCTATCACGTCTAAGCTTTAGTAGTGAAGGCAGGAATCCAACAGCATGAACTAAACTATCATAGATAATTTCAAGGTCAGATTCGAGGAGTCTTGCTCTTGCATCAGCCTCAATTATAACTGAAGGTGTCGCATATTCTGAGTGATAACTTGAAAGGGGATAAATTATTGAGGCCAGTCTATTTGCAAGGTTTATCGGATTATCTCTAAATGTTAAGAATTCTATACGAATAGGAATATCAAATTCTACAGTTTTGAGATAAAACACGTTAATCGGCTTGGTCCAACCTTTCTCTTCCAAATCTCTTAGAATGAGATGTTCTTGCGGCTTTTCAGAATAGGAAAACACTAATGTTCTCTCACCCACATCTAAAAATCTAAATAAAAAATCTGAGTCTCTCATTAACTTCAATACTTGTCTATAATCAAAATTTAATAGGTTTTTTAGTTCTGAATATCTATAAATTAGATGAGGAAGTAGTCTGTTTAGGATTTGTATAAACCTTGTACTTCTGCTATCCTCAATTACACCTGCCAAGATAGTATTTGTTTCTATGGACTTTTCATACAATTTTATATACAAATCAAGAATTTGTTCATATTTTTTAATTAAAAGTGAAGTTGAAACATGTGGTTTATCAGTAATTTGTGGAATAAGTGATCCGTTAAGAAGAATGGCATCAACACTATATTCGTCTTGGACTTTAATAGCAACTTCCAACTCAGTTTTGAGTCTTTCTAAATTTGCATTTATTTCCGAGTTAATTTTATTTAACGGGGTAATATTAATAATTATTTTTGGTTCAGGGAATTTATCCGGAAAATAGTCAACGTTAGGGCCTTCTTCTGATTCATACCTAAAAATAGCTGCTACTGCTCTAGTAATTATCAAATCAGCGCATTGCAATGACCGATTAAGAACACCGCCATCAATCCCAGCTACACATAAACCCCTAAGATTAGTAGGAGTTACATTATAAGCAAGTTTATCTTCTAGTAGGTCTAATCTACCAACCTTAGGTAAAGAAGAAAAGTCTGCCTTTGTTTTTATTGATCGAAGAATTTTACTAAATAAATCTTTATGTTCTTCAATTTTTACGAGATCTTTTACAACATTTCTCATTTGTCTTTGCAAATCAAACATTAACATTTACCTCAGCATCTATTTCTTTTATGCTTTAACGCTTCTCTGACGAAGGCAACATATATCGGAGACGGCCTATTAGGTCGACTCTTAAATTCAGGGTGAAACTGGACTCCTACAATCCATGCGTTATTTGCAAGTTCTATTGCATTCACAATGTTACCCGTTTCATCATACGCTGAAATAACCAGATTTTTATTCTCTGCTTTTTCTGCATATTCTTTTATAATGTGATATCTGTGTCTAAATCTCTCCACAACTACTTCTTTTCCATAAGCTTCAAAAAGCTTAGTTCCCCTTTTTATGTAGATTTTATGGCCGCCCAACCGCATGGTTCCACCTTTCGCTTCTATCTTACGTTGTTCTGGAAGCATATCAACTACGGGATGTGGTGTATTGGGATCTATCTCCGTGCTATTTGCATCTTTTAATCCAAGCATTCTTCTACAAAATGCAATAAATAAAAGCTGAGCACCGAAACAAATTCCTAAAAACGGCTTTCCCTTAAGTATGGCATAGTCGGCTGTTGCAATCATGCCCTCCACACCCCTCTTACCGAAACCAGGTGTAAGAAGAATACCGTCAAAATTATCCAACATACTTATTTTTTCCGGATTTTCTTCAAATACTTCTGTTTCAATCCATTCAAGTAACACTTTTACTCCTAGGTGTGCACCTGCATGTTTTAAAGCCTCATTTATTGAAATATAACTATCAATAATAGCTGTATATTTGCCAGGCATTGCTATTTTTACGGTTTCGTTGTACGTTTTGAATTTTTCTACGACTTGTTTCCAGCTTTCAAGCGAAGGAGTACGATTTTGGAGATTTAAAATTCTAGATAAATATTCTCCAAGCCCCTGTTCCTCAAAAAGAAGCGGTAATTCGTAAATACAATCAGTATCAGGGTTTGAAATTACAGCTTCAACGGGTACATTACAATATAGACTAATTTTTTCTCTTATTTTTTGATCAAGAGGAATTTCAGCCCTACCAACAATAACATCAGGTTGAAGTCCCATGCCTTGGAGAACTTTAACACTATGTTGAGTAGGTTTTGTTTTGAGTTCTCTAACAGTCTTAAGGAATGGGAGAAGAGTAACATGTACTAATGCGGTATTTTCTCTAGGTTCTTCTAATCGAAATTGTCTTATAGCTTCGAGAAAAGGCATGGCTTCTATATCTCCTACAGTCCCCCCTACCTCAACAATCAATATATCTGGATTCTCTCTCTTAGCAACTTCCCTAATCCTGTTTTTTATTTCATCGGTAATATGTGGTATTATTTGAACAGTTTTACCAAGATATTCTCCAACTCTTTCACGAAGAATAACCGATAAGTAAACCTGTCCACTAGTAATATTATTGCATGGATGAATATTTTTATCTAAAAATCTTTCATAAGTCCCAAAATCTTGATCAATTTCGGATATTCTAAATTTAAAACCATCAGCTGGTGTGAATTCCCAAACATCTTCAGTTACAAAAACCTCCCCATGTTCGATTGGATTAAGAGTACCTGGGTCAACATTCAAATTCCCCCACGGCTAGAAATACTCTAGCCGCGTTAGGGGTCGATTTTTATAGCATCAACACTAAACCCTCTAAATTGGAAAAGTTTGGCAATCGAAGCAACAGTAACACCCTTACCAATACCAGACATAACTCCTCCTGTTATAAATATGTATTTTGTCAATTTTTAACACCTCACAAATAAACAAATTAAAATATTTTTCATGATATAATGTGATATTTTGGTAACTTTAAAATTTCGTTAAATTTCATCGATGTTTTGTTTTGCGATAGATATTTTAAGCTAATGGAGATTTGTTAATATTGCGGGATGATATTACGACGGTCTCATGAGCTTTCATTGTTTCTTAGCAAGGATGAGAAATGGGCAGCATGACCGCACTAAATACTACTTTTTAAATTTTGAATGCTCTTATGCAAAAAGAAGTAACCTATAAAAAGGCGGTTACTAAAATTTTACGATAAAATTTGAGATGGGTAATATTTGATAGGTGGCTCATCCAAATGCCTTTTCATCACTTTTCAGTGCCGGAAGTATTAATCATCGACCAAGTAATTTACACTGTTTGAACTAGTTAAAAAGCTATCTCATTTTTGTAATTATTCATAATTAACTTAAAAACAGATGGGAACATTACATTATTCTCTTAGGTTTTGCTTAAAATGTTTAAAGTGGAATAGTCATTCTAATGAGGTTTCTTGAGGTACTAATCTATTGTTTTTGTTGGTATGATTTTTCTGAGAGAGTCTAAGAACATGTTACATGAAAACGGAAAACTTATAAGAGAAAAAGTAGCAAAATGTGAGGGATTTAAATGCCGTGCGAAATAGTTGTTGGTGGATTTTTTGGAGACGAGGGTAAAGGAAAAATTATTTCTTATCTTGCTTCTAGAGATAAACCAGTAATTGTTGCTAGAGCTGGTGTTGGTACAAACGCTGGCCATACTGTAGTAGTCAATGGCAAACCTTTTAAATTGAGACAGATTCCCAGCGGATTTACCTACGAGAAGGCAAGGCTTTTAATAGGGCCAGGAGTTCTTATTAATCCGGAAATTTTCTTTAAAGAAGTCGAAGAAACAAATTGTAAAGATCGCATCGGCATAGATTATCAATGTGGTGTTATAGAGAAAAAACACATAGAAGAGGACCGTGGATCCTCACATTTACATGGAAAAATTGGTAGCACTGGAAGTGGATGCGGTCCTGCAAATGCTGAACGAGTTCTAAGAAAACTGAAGCTTGCTAAAGATTTACCCGAACTGCAACCATATCTAACAGATGTTTCATTAGAAATAAATGAGGCTATAGACCGTGGAGATACGGTTCTTGTTGAGGGAACACAAGGTACCTATCTATCTCTCTATCATGGTACTTATCCCTTTGTTACATCAAAAGATGTATGTGCAGCCGCCGCATGCTCCGATGTAGGAATAGGTCCTACTAAAGTGGATGACGTTATAATAGTCTTTAAAGCCTACGTAACAAGGGTAGGAGCTGGCCCTCTTGAAGGTGAACTTTCAGAAGAAGAAGCAAAGAAAAGAGGATGGCTTGAAATAGCAACAGTAACGGGTAGAAAGAGAAGATCGGCTCCATTCAACTTCAAACTAGCTAAGAGAGCTGTAATGTTAAACGGTGCTACACAAATAGCAATAACTAAGATCGATATAGTTTTTCCCGATGCTCGTGGAGTGTCAAACTACGATGAACTTCCAGTTGAAGCGAAAAACTTTATTGAAAAGGTTGAAAAGGAAACAGGTATTCCAGTAACTTTAATTGGTACAGGGCCTGGAATTAATGAAATAATTGATCGAAGAAACGAAAAATAAGTTTAAGGAACAAATTTTAACACTTTCTATTATATTGATACGGGTAAGATTGACAAACTGTTTGAAGCATTTTTTCTAACTCATTTTTTCTTATTGCAATTAAGGCGTTAGCTAATTCCACCGAGTTATACCTTAGCGTTAGATATTCTGTTAGTCTTTCTTTCTTATAACCCCTTAATAACATTTCATCGATTATTTCTAACATCTTATGGATTCTCACTTGTTTAAATAGATGTTTCATTTCTAACCCCTGTTGTCTTATGTATGTCTTTATTTTTGTGCTTTTTTAGGCGTATTATTTTCTTTAAAATGACTTGAATAGAGGAAAGAGGGAGGTAACTGAAAGTATTCATATGCTATAAAAATTATTAAGATTAAAGATTAATCAGTAGATAAGGATTCTATCTTTGCAATTATCGTTTGAAAAATTTTCTGCAATACTTTATCCAGATATTGGACTTTAGGACCTCCGCCAATTACTATTTTTCCCTTTCCTCCAGCAGATCCTCCAAGTTCTTTACAACCTTCCCTGACTATATTTGGTAGTTCAGTTTCGAGAATCTCTTTCGTGGCTCCAACAATTATGGCTCTATCGGTTCCTCCGCCTAATACTACTATGCAATTAGGCTCTTGTTTAATTATTTTTTCAGCTATCGAGATTAGATCTTTCTCGTTTAGGTTTATTCTCCTTACCACTACCTTATATTTTCCTACAGTCTCCGCCTCTTTGATTATTCTTTCTGCTATCATTGTTGAAAGCTGATTTCGTAGTCTTTCTATTTCTTTATTCAGTTCCTTCCATTCTTTGAAGAACCTCTCTGCTGTCTTCGGTAATTGTATCTGTGGTACTCGAAAGACGTTGGCAGTTTTTTCTAGTAATTCTTCTTGTTGTTGTATTTGCTGAACAGCAGCTAGTCCTGCACAGAATTCTATCCTGACAACTCCATCTTGAATCCTTTCTACTCTAATTATCTTAATAGGTCCTACTTCTCCAGTATTTTGGCAATGTAGTCCTCCACAAGCTTCAACATCCCAGTCCTTTATTTCGATTATTCTAATATCTTTCCCTGGTACCACTCCTCCTTGATAGATTCTGAATCCATATTTTTGTTCTGCTTCGTTTCTGGGCATCCAAAAGATATGTACTGGGCGATTTTCCATAACTATTTTATTTGCCAATAATTCTATTTTTCTAACTTCATCTGTTGATAGCGATTTATAGTGAGTTATATCTAATCTTGCTCTATCCGGCCGTTTCTCCGCACCAGCTTGCCATACATGTTTCCCTAATACGCGTCTAGCCGCTTCGTTAATTATGTGGGTTGCTGTATGATGACGCATTAAAGATATTCTATGTTCTAAATCTACTTTCCCCTCAACTTTTTGTCCTTCATTTAACGTAGTTTGACCTTTTATTTCATGTACAATTACATGATTAACTTTTTGAACATTTATAACTCTATTTCCATTTATTTCTCCAATGTCGTGAAGCTGTCCTCCTCCCGTAGGGTAAAAACACGTCCTATTCAGCACTATATACTTGTTTTGAATTACTTTCAATACTTTTGCTTCGAAGGCAGTTTTCCACGGGTCTTCGTAGTATAATTCCTCTGTTGGAGGAAGTGATTCGGTTTGTTGTTTTAAATAGTCTTCGATACGTTTTTGCGGCTTTTCTCTTTTTTCTCTTTTTTCTCCAATTGTTGCGTAGAAGTCTGTTGGAATTTCTATTTGTAAGCCAAGCGTTTTTCCGATGTCCTGAACCATTTCTGGTTGTATACCTTTTGATTCATAAAGTGTTATAAGAGTGTCCTTATCGAGTTTCTTCTTCTTTGTTAGTAGACGTTTAACGTATGCCTCTCCTCTCTTTAATGCTTCATAATATCTCTGTTTTTCGATTTTAAATATATCATCTATTATATCTTCTGCTTCTAAAACCCTCTCGTAGGTTTTCTTTAAATAATCAATATGTCTGTGAAACAATTCTAGAAAATCTATGTTAAAGTTATAAAGATCATTTAGGCTTAATGCTCTTCTCAAAATTGTACGTAAATTGTAGCCACCACCCACATTAGATGGCAATGCTCCATCTGCTATAGCGAAAATTAGGGCACGTGTATGATCTGCTATAGCGTAGAGAGCTTCTAATGGTTCTAATTCTCTTTTTAATTCCTCATAACTCGTTCTAAGTTGTTCAGCTATCTGTTTTCTAACAGCATCTATGTTTGTTATTTCGCTTACATCTAACATTCCCATATAGGTTACATAGTTTTTCAGCAATTTTTCATCTATCTTTAAGTCAACTTGCGACTTTAACCATTCGAGAACTGGTCCAAAAACTGCTTCATATGCGGTAGGAGTTCCTTGACTAAACCAGCAAATTCTTTCTATTCCCCATCCAACATCTATTACTCTGATCTTCATTTCTCGGTATGTTCCATCTGGTTGTACCTCATATTGCATAAAAACATTATTTACAATCTCGAGTCCTTTCGCAAAGGCCTCAAGGCATGGCCCAAAGTTTCCCCCTCCAATCCAAACATCTTCCCGGTATGTTATATCTTCTGGGGGAATTTTAAGCTCTTCCGTTAGAAACTTGAAGTTTAGCTCTATACAATGATCCATCCAATAACCTTTCCATTTATCCGAATTAAAAGCGTGCTGTCCACCCATTACAAAAAGAGAGAAGTGCCGACCAGTTCTTCCAACATTATCTACATCATTAAACCCTTTTCCTCCAAATCTCAAACATGGTTGTGGAACAACAAGTGGGTTTGCTGGAGGATCAACTATTCCGCTCACTACCCAAGGCTGAAAGTCCGCAATCGAAGCTATAGTAAATGTTAAGTCGTCTCTCCAACGTGCAACAACAGGATACTCCTTGATTCTTGTATGTCCATGTCTTTCAAAAAAATTACACCAGCGTTCAATAGTTTCGTGGTAATCCCAGTTACCTTTTTGTTCACCGATGAATTTATACCCATTTTCGCATGCAGGGTCTCCACATGTATCTCTATCGGGGTTTAGAGTCCAGAAAAAACCTCCACATTTAGGACATCGCTTTCTTACAAATTCTTTTTCCTTAAACAAACTTACTCTGTACTTCTCTTCAGTTAGTATATCCTTCAACTGAGATTTATTGATCAAGTTTTACACCCATTCTGATTTTAGTAGAATCCTTGATTAATAGTAATATTCCATTTTAATTTAAGATGATATATTCTACGAAATCGTGTTTTCCTACACTTAAATAATTTATGATCTAAGTTTCCCTTAGACTAAAAATAACATCTGATATAGGGGTTAAGGTACAAAACTCCTTAATTTTTTAACTAGTTCCTCGATATTATCTATTTTTGACACCAATAATGGTATTTGTTCTATTTCAGCTATTTTTATAGCTAATGGGTCAATCTTTTCCAAACCGTGAAGAATAACTATTGCTGGTTTTAACGCTTTCCCTCCGGTCATTTGTGCAACACGAATTGCGATCATAGGAGATCTACCTGTTGTGACTCGTGTAAAAATGGCGGCTCTTTGAGGCGTTGCACCATATAATCGTAGTAATTGTGGTGGAGATAACTTGAGTATCGCATTCACAGAATCCACTACCGTATAACCGTAAATAACTTCGTTTTTAAGAACATCGCCACAAGCATATACCTTGCAATTTAAATAATCTGCAAGATCCTTGGCATTAACTGGATACGGGAACTCTCTAATAGCAAGTATCACATCCGAAGGAATTTCTGGAGACATTAGTTTCTTTAATGCGCCCGTAACGTATCCTCCTCGCTTTTCATCCATTTCTATTAATGCTTCAACAAACTTTTTCACAGTTTCAACTCGAGGCGAAGAACGTCTCCCACTTTCATAATCACTTATCACTGATGGTGAAATATTAAGAAATTGTGCTAAGGTCTTTTGAGAAATTTGAAAAAGCTCTCTCCACTTTTTCATAATTTTTCCTGGTTCATTTGACAGAATTATTTCTCCTGCTATACTTTGTGCTATTCTTTCTAAGGCATTGTCTCTATAATTCATATTTCTCTGAATAATTTTAATTGATATTTGAGTATTTCGATATTGCCGAATAACTATTCGACAAACGACGAAAAATTTTGAGCGCTTAATCGGGAAAATAGCTATAAATAAATAACCTATCTTGTCTTTCCGGATTCTTTAGCACATTTTCGTTGCTCAGAAGAACTTTGTTTTCAAGTTCAAGTTTTACCTTCAAAATATCTCATGAATATATGAGTAGTTATATGATTTTATCTGCTAGCTGGTATAAGCAAATGTTTGTTCCGTCGAAGAGATTTTTTATTCTAAGTACTTTGTTGCTTCAAAGAGCGATACTTTACATTTTCCAAGTGATAAAAATACGAAAACTTTAAATAATCTTTAAGTACGTGCTACGTTACTTGATTAACATTTACTGGAGTGATATTAATGGAATTTTGTCCAAAATGCGAAAGTATGCTAGTACCCCAAAAACAAAAAGATGGTACAGTTGTTCTCGTCTGCAGAAATTGTGGATACACGGCTCCAGCAGAGAAAGAGAAGGGGGAATATAAACTAGTATTTAAAATAAGACATACGCCACAAGAAGAAATAATTGTAGTGGAGGGGGACCTAAAAAGAAAAATTCAAATAACAAAAGATGGAAGAGAAGAAGAATACAAAGCAGCATTAGACTATTATCAAGAATGGGAAACCGAAGAAGAATAATCTAAAATGAATATTGAGAGTATACGATCCTTCACTGATGCTAACAACAAAGCAATTTTATTATTATAATTTCGGCCTAACTTTTATCTTTTTTATGAAATAAATAGGTGAGTTTTGAAATTATATTAACCCTTGGTAACTCCCATTGGAACCATTCTTGCTACGAGAGTAGCAATACCTAGTTTGTGACTAACTTTAACAACTCTGTCAATATCTTTATATGCACCTGGAGCTTCTTCTGCAACTACCCTGATATTTGCAGCTCTAATTAATATTCCTCTTTGCTCCAAATCCTTTTTCACTGTAGAACCCCAATAACGTCGAGTGGCAGCAGCTCGTGATAAGTGTCGCCCTGCACCATGGGCAGTACTGCCAAAAGAGATCTTCATAGCCTGTTTTGCTCCAATTAGCAAATAACTAGCAGTACCCATACTTCCGGGAATCAGTACGGGTTGACCCATGCTTCTATAGTCAGCAGGAATATCTTTGTGTCCCGGTGGAAACGCCCTAGTAGCACCTTTTCTATGAACAAATACTTTAACCTTCTTTCCATCGACATCATGTTCCTCTAATTTCGCTATATTATGGGCTACATCATAAATCAAATGTAAATCTAAGTCTTCAGCATCTTTTCTGAATATTTTTTGAAGAGCTTCTCTTGTCCAATGAGTTATTAGTTGTCTATTTGCCCAAGCAAAATTAGCTGCGCACTGCATTGCTTGAAAATATTGTTCAGCTTCTTTGCTATTTGCTGGTGCACATGCCAATTCTCTATCTGGTAGTTTTATTCCATACTGGTGTACTGCTCTTTCCATAACTCTGAGATAATCAGAACATACCTGGTGACCAAAACCTCTAGAACCTGTATGAATCATAACAGTTACTTGTCCTTCTTCATATATACCAAGTTTCTTGGCTACTTGAGGATTATAAATCTTATCTACATACTGTATTTCGAGGAAATGGTTTCCACTTCCTAGAGTTCCAAGTTGTGGTCGTCCTCTTTGTTTAGCTCTTGAAGATACTACATCTGGATTCGCATTCGGCATTGCCCCTTCTTCTTCGCAATGTTTCCAATCCTCATCCCAACCATATCCCTGTTCAACAGCCCATTTTGCACCACCTTGCATTGCTTCATCCAGTTCGGCAGTTGATAGCCTTAACTTTCCAGTGCTTCCCACTCCGCTAGGAATATTTCTGAATAAAGCTTCCAGAAGTTGAGGTAAGATTTTACGTACCTCATCTTTTTTCAAATTTGTTCTTAGTAATCTTACACCACAATTAATGTCGTAACCCACTCCACCTGGTGAAATTACACCTGTTTCTAAATCACTTGCCGCTACTCCCCCTATTGGGAATCCGTATCCTTGATGTCCATCCGGAAGAACTATGCTATACTTGTAGACTCCCGGAAGACATGCAATGTTTGCTGCTTGTTCTAATGTTAAATCTGTTCTCATTTTTTCTAGTAAAAATTCATCTGCATAAATTCTCGCTGGTACACGCATGCAATTCTTGTAAGTTCGTGGTATTTCCCATACGAATTCATCTATCTTTTCGATAGGCCCTCTATAACCCATTTTTTTCACCATGTTTAGGGAGACTTTCAAAATTTTTAAGTGTTTTTGGTACATGAGCATGAATTTTGGTGTCTTATACCAAAATATTAGGTCCACTTACCGAGAAAATGAAGTCTTAACTAACTTGAGAACAATGTTCTACGATGTTCATAATAACTCTTTAAAGAACTTAAAATCAAGGTATCAATTTGAAGTTATTTCTTTGTATTATGACAAAAGTGATATTAGTATGACAAAGAAAGTTCAGGGATTATATTCAGTATATAATATTTTTTTAATTTCTTTGATTGTTTGTAACCCTATACCTTTGAGCTGTTTCCATTTTTCAATATTTTGAATAGCTTTTATGGGTGTTTTAAAAACTTCTAGTATTTTTTGAGCTCTTATAGTTGATATGCCTGGTAGTCCTGCCAAAAAGAAGATTTGTTGCTGAAATATGTCCGAAAACTTAGGTTTTGTCCTAATTATTGGTATTGCTTTTTTCCGCGGTTTCTTCTCTTTTTCTCCTAAAATCTCCTTTAGTTTTTGGAAAATGTATAATGCTGTATGCATCGCGTCGAAAGTTTCTACTACTAAAATACCTTTCCTTTCTGCTTCTTGTTTTAAAGCTTCATATGCCTTTGGACTAAATTTTACCTTTTTTTCTATTACTATGTAATGTAGATGATCTTTTGTTGTTCGTTTTATTGGTACGTATATGCATTTATTTATAGGGTCTTTTCTAATAGCTAATCCACCCTCAATAAGAAGTACAGGGTTGCTATACTTTTCTACCATGGTTTCCAATTGTTTTTCTAGTCTTGGTATTCCCTTCTGTGAACCCTTTAAAGTATGTATGAGATCCATCACAGTCTTTCTTTCTATCACGGTTTCTTCTGGTAACAAGTAATCCCCTATTGGTAAAGATTCCACTCTGTATGTTATTTTTTCTTTCTCAAGGAGTTTAATAAGGATGCTTGCCGTTCCACCCTCGCTCCGAGCTTCATGTACATCAATTACGATAGAAGGAACTTCACCAAATAATGTTATTTGCAAGTAAAACACCTTTTGGAGCCATAAACTCCTAATCTAGTATCTATCTATTAAATTCGAGATATATAAGTATGGATTAAAATGAAATCGATAACATTAAAAGTGATAATCGATCGGCGGTTTTGTTTTTCTCCTTTCTTGTTTTGATTTTTTCCTCCATTTCTCAAATTCTTCCGATGGAGGGTATTGACGATATAACGTCTGTCTATTTGCTTCTAATAATTGTTGCTTCTTGTTTAAGTATTCTGAGACACATTTTATTTCATGTTTACTCATTTTCGCTTCTTCTATTACCGTTTTGAGCCATATTTTCCAATCTAAGTCCCTTAGTAGATGGTGATCTATAATTATTAGCGATATTTTTCTTGCAAGTTTAGCGATATTCTCTTTTGCTTTTCCAATAGCTTCCTCTTTGATTCTATATCTTTCTAAATAGGTTGGCGGGCCACTTATGTAAATCACGTTTGGTTTTTCCTTTAATATGAGATTTAATGTCCTATCGCTTATGGGTCCCTGCACATCCGATGCATGAATAAATGTTTCATCTTCATACTTTATTGTACACATTAAAACGTAGCCCAAGGGTGTGTTTTCTTCACCATGTGGCACTGGTGCTGAAAACTTTATTATAGTATCTCCGAACACATAGGACTTTCCGTCTGCAAAATCAATTTTTTTGGCTATTTTTTCAACATTTTTATAAAACGAGTAGCCCCGTTTCTTTTGGCTAAAATTAATGTTTTTCTGATAATCCTTTCCTAATATAATTTTATCTGCATATATTGTCTCTGCTATTTCCTTGCTGCTCCATATATACCTATATTCTTCAAAAAACGGTTTAAAGTGATCCCAATGCATATGACTTATTGTAACAATGTCCGCATAGTATGCATATTTCATAATTTCTCTTGTCGTCCTTTCAACAGCTTTATACTCAAGAGGATGAGGTATTAATCCATATCTAAAACCCAGTGATGCTGAAGCATCAATTAACACATTTATATCAGGTGTTTTCACAAACGTCGCCATAGATCGCACGCCAAGACTTTCTGCCGCCAAAGGCCTGATCTTTATATGTTTTAATATTATTTCTCTTGCCAAGGGTACATCTCCGCTTTCGAAGATTTAATTTTTAAACCAAGTAAATTGAAATAAAATTATGGGAATATTTTACTTGTTGGCTCTTTGAACTATGAATTTTAAAAGATCTACCAGTCTACACGAGTAACCCCATTCATTATCGTACCAGCCTAATACCTTTACCATGGTATCTTTTTCTCCAAGAACACGTGTGCTTAATCCATCTATTATACAAGAATGCGGATTTCCTATAATATCTATGGAAACTATCGGATCTTCGGTATACTGAAGAATACCTTTTAGTTTTCCTTCTGAAGCTTTTTTGAACGCTTCATTTATTTCTTCCCTTGTAACTTCTCTTTCAAGTTCTGCTACTAAGTCTGTTATCGACCCGTTGGCTACAGGAACTCTTAAAGCGATTCCATCTAATTTTCCAGCAAGTTCCGGAACAACTAAACCGATTGCGATCGCGGCTCCCGTTGTTGTAGGTATTATTGAGAGATTAGCCGCCCTAGCTCGTCTAAGGTCTTTATGTGGAAAATCTAAAAGCCTCTGGTCGTTTGTATATGCGTGACATGTTGTCATAAATCCCTTTTTAACACCGAAATTCTCATGTAAGACTTTCACCATCGGAGCAAGGCAATTTGTTGTACATGATGCCATCGAAATTATGTGATGTTTCTCGGGATCATAAATATCCTCGTTTACTCCTAACACAAGTGTTACATCTGGGTCCTTTGCAGGAGCTGAGATTACTACTTTCTTTGCTCCAGCTTTCAAATGTTTTTCAGCATTTTCTCTATCTCTAAAACGGCCAGTTGATTCAAGTACTATGTCAACATCTAATTCCTTCCAGGGAAGCTGTTCTGGCTGTGGTATTTTTAATACTTTTATTTTTTTGTCGTTAATTATTAAACTACTTTCTCTCCATTGTACATCTCCTTCAAGTACTCCATGTATGGAATCGTATTTTAAAAGGTATGCCAAAGTTTTAGCATCAGTTAGGTCATTTATTGCCACTATTTCAAATTTTTCTTGAAAAGTTTCATCTTTGAGTGCTGCTCTGAAAAATGTCCTTCCTATTCTTCCAAAACCATTTATACCTACCCTTATAACCATGGGGCTCCTCCTCGCTTTACGTAGTGTATACTATTTAAACTTAAAGGTATTTTTTGATAAGCTTTTATGGCTTTTAAAAATTCTGATAGCATTATTCTAAATTCTTTCATTTTAACCATATTTTTCCAATAAATGTCAAAAGATAGCAAATTGATTTGATTAAGAAATAAACAGTAAGCTAATGAGGTCATAATGTCACCGTTTATTACTTTCCTTTAGTTTGAACAAAGTTTGTTAGCAGATGGTCAAAATGAAATTCACGTAAAGGAAAGTGTTATTACATTTGATAATGAACTATTTGTACTACAAAATAGATAGATAATCTGGGTGATAGTAATGTCTTTTAAAGTCGGCGATATAATGACAAAAGAGGTTGTAACTGTTAGTCTCGGAAAAACAGTTCAAGAAACAGTTGAGATAATGAATGAAAAAGAAATTGGATGTGTAGTTGTAGTTAAAGATAATACCCCAGTGGGAATTGTTACAGAAAGAGACGTTTTAAAGAAAATCGTAGTTGAAGGAAAAGATCCAAAGAAAACTAAGGTCGAAGAAATAATGTCATCCCCGCTTATAACAGGTTCCCCTGACATGACTCTAGAAGATGCTGCTAAACTTTTGGTTTTAAAAAGAATTAAAAAACTTCCAATAGTTGAAAAAGGAAAGTTAATAGGCATTATAACACTTTTTGACATTGTTAGATGGGAGCCTCTAGCAGTCAACATTTTAAAGAAAGCTTTAGCAGCAGAAAAACTACCTCCACATATGAAGAAATTTCTGAAAGAATAATCATTTGAGAGTGATCATATGCCTCTCATACCATACAAAAATAGATCACCTAACATAGATAAAGCGATTTTCATCGCATCTAATGCAACTCTCGTTGGACAGGTTACCTTAATGCGTGGAGTTAGCATCTGGTTTGGAGCGGTGCTTAAAGGCGATAGTAAGGAGGTTTTCATAGATGAAAATTCTGCGGTTCTTGAAAACTGCTTTGTCGAAGGATCTACTATAGGAAAAGAATCGCTAATTAGTCATGGAGCAATTTTACATTCATGCAACATAGGAAATAACGTCCTAGTTGGTATAGGTGCTATCATCCTGGACAATGTTAAAATATGTGACAACAGCATAGTTGCTGCTGGTTCGGTAATTCCACCTGGAATCAAAGTTGCAGAGGGCACCGTAGTTGCTGGTGTACCTGCGAAAACCATTAGAAAAGTAAAGGAAGAAGACATCACTAACATTAAAAACTCGCTAAAAACTATTAGGGAGAAAGCATTAGTATATAGTAGAGTTCTGAATATTTAGGAGGTGGAAATTAAATGGATATATTTGAATGTATTAAGGGGAGAAGAAGTATCCGCGCGTTTACATCTGATCCAGTAAGAGAAGAAGACCTTAAAAAAATCTTAGAAGCTGCTATATATGCTCCTAGTGCAGGTAATCTTCAAAGCTGGGAATTTGTCATAGTTCGAGATAAGGATAGAAAGCTTCAATTAGCTCGAGCAGCATTAAACCAGACATTTATTGCTGAAGCACCTGTAGTAATAGTAGTTTGTGCAAATCTTGCAAGGTCGGGTAGAATTTATGGCGAACGAGGACGAACCCTCTACTGTATTCAGGATACAGCAGCAGCCATTCAAAACATCCTACTCACAGCTTATGCTCTTGGTTATGGTACATGTTGGGTTGGCGCCTTTAGAGAGGAGGATGCTAGCAAAATATTAAAATTACCGCCAGATGTTCGGCCTGTTGCAATCATTCCAATTGGAAGACCAGCTGAAAGACCTGCTCCAAGACCGAGAATGCCGCTGGACAAAGTTGTACACTACGAAGTATTTTGAGAAAATTAATCATTCAATTACATGCAATCTAAGTAAAATATTATTTATTTTATGAATTAAAAAGGTAAGATTCAAGGTTAACAAGTTTTATCTTACTTTAATTGCTACTATTCTAACGAATTCAGCTGTGTCTTCGCTAAAATCTGCAATATTTTCAATGCATTCTATAAATGTGTGAAGGGTTATTGCGTTAAAAGGAGTTTTTAAATAATCCCATGACATCTTTAAGAGATGTTTTCTCACATTCATATGGCTTTCATCTACAACATGCTCTAAACGGTCAACTGCGTCAGCATATTTGATTATTGTTTCTACAGGATCTTTGCCGAGCCTAATAATCATTTCGTACATCTTATCTACGCAATTAACAACATCCTTTATCATTTTCAGGAGTTTTTCCTTAAATTCTGCATCTCCGGTAATTATACTTTCATCTAAAAGGTTTAAACGCCTTGCAGCAGCATTTGCAAAATTAGCTACACTATCTAATCTTTTAGCAAGATGTGCAAGGTCTTCTCTATGGGCGGAAACTAACGCTCCTTCAGTTAATATTACCATGATTCTTTTTCTAATACTATCAGCTTCACTTTCAATTTCCGATATTCTTCTAATTCCGAGTTTTGCTTCATCTACTTTTCCATCGCTAAAAAGCTTAATTACTTTTTCCAATTCTAGTACGCAATCATAAACCTTTCTAGCATGATCTCTTAGCAATGTTATGATTTTTGCTTCTCTCCTTCCCTTAAGCCATTCCAACAAGCCTGAACTCAATAGCATTCACCATACATGATTTAAATAATATCTTACGTATACTTTCTTTTTTAAAAGTGTTGGTAAACTATATGTAAAGGGTTAGGCACTACTTTAAGTGACCATATTCTTCTAAAAATTCTAACGCTGCCTCTGATAGATTTTCCTGTACAAAATTTACACCTTTCTGAGTTAAATGAGCTCTTACATAAATGGGACCAATAGAAAGCAGCTTTATATATCCTTGCTTTTTTAACTTCCTAAGCGAAGTCATAACTAAATTAGTCATTTCCTGATCATTTAACATAGGTTTCCCATCTGGTAACTGAAACATAGAAACATGACGTAAAACACGTTTAATACTTGGAAGATAACGCTTTTTGCCTTCATAAGGACTAGCATAAAGCCACAACAATATTATAATATCCACTAATACAAGTTCAGGATCCAGATTACGGATTCTTTCTATTTTTCGTGCCAATAATTCAACAACAGGCATTCTAACCACAAGCTTTATGTGAGCAACTAAAATTGCACTGTTTAACATAAAAGGATTAAGTATTTGTAAATTTTTCTTAATACAAAAAATCTTCCATGAGTTTTTCATATTTTTCTCTATTTAATAAGCAAAAGGATTCAATGCAAAAAGCTACAAGTCTCCTACCCAGAGGAAATAACCCGGTTTTGGTTCTACAAGCAGTCCCTCTAAAAAAAGCTTTCTCATTGCTTCTTCGATTTCTTCCAAAGCGAAACCTTCACTTGTTAAAGTTTCGGTTAACTCTGCATAACTCGTTGGCTCTTTTCTTTCTCTTAAGATGCTAGCTATTATTTTTCGCAGGTCTTTCATTTGATATAGTGACTTTTTCTCTCGTAGATGTTTTGTTTTAGGCGTATATCCTTCCACATCTTCTTCACCTATATATTGTAGAAGCCATGGTCTCGGGAAAATTACCGTCCCCTCTTTTGCAAGTAACTCTAACTGTTCCCTAACCCAATCCCATTCCAAACCATACTTTTTACATAATTTTCCTAATTCATCAATATTTATTGGATTTGAACATTCTTTCTTTAACATAACAATCATTCTTCTAGCCTTAGATAAACTTACGCTTGTTTCTTCTTCAGGTAATGTTTCAGAGGTTTGCTCTATCTCTTCAATTAAGTCTAATACCTTTTCTTTTTGAGTTTTTAAAGCCTCAAGATAGCTTTTCTCTCCTCCTTTCAAATTATATCTTTTTACAAGGAGGGATGCCCGTTTAGCATCATCAGTAATAACAGCGGTCCTAGGATCTATTCGAATAATTTTGCCACAAAAACTACATAACCTAGTTTTTTGCCCTAAAGGAGCATACGTAAACTTACCACAAACAGGGCATCTAAAAACAACAAATTTCTTTCTCACAGAATCGCCTCGCAAAGGTATTTTCATAATCAAATAAGTTATATGCTATTTTATCTCACTTTACATAGACATCTAGATTTAATATATCAACATTTCCTAAAAATATTGAGGGAACAATTTTGAAAACAGAAGAAACAGAAGAAGAAATTAAAACATTAGCAGACCTGAAAAAATACCTAGAAGATGAATTAGAAAAAAGAAGAAAAGAAATACAACAATTAGAAAAATTTCTTATAGTTGTTAATACCATGTTAGCGAAACATAGCTTTAAACCCGCAGTAACACTTATAGAAGAGAAAAAAGAACCAACAAAAAAAGAACTAACCTTAAAATCAAAAAGTGGGAAAACCCTAGCTTACATGAAAATATATCCAACAACAATTAAAATAACAATTCCTGAAAGTTTGAAGGTAAGTCCAAAATCTCCACCTTTTAAATCCTTCTTTATAGGGCAAATATTGAGAAAAATGCAGCAAGAAGATCTTGAACTTGTAAAAGAAAGAAAAATACCTAGCGGGAAAGCCTTAGAATATAGAATAGAAATTTCAGACGGAAATGTCAAGGAAATTGTTATCAAAAATTATAGAGATGAGGAAAGGTTGAAGGAAATAGAAAGAACAATAAAATGGACACTAGAAACTATACTTGAGAAAACTAAGTAGTTAAATAAATAATTAACATTTAATAAAGGTAGTTTATGCGATATCTGTCAGTCCACGGCTAATCTTGGTAAGTTTTTACTTCCTCGACAAGCACCCTGCCTGCGACGACTTGGTCAATGGAGTGAATACTTGCACCTAACTTCTCTAGTTCTTGTCTTATTAATTCGTAGTCTAAACTGGTTCCTTCAATAGTTATTTTTACGTTTTCGGTGTCTGCATCAACTTCTATAAGAGAAATATTTACTCCTTCAACCCCTGGTAACTTTGCAAGATTCTCTGCAAGCTCAGGAGCGATAGGACGGTGAGGCTTTAAAACATCAAGTACAAGCCTTTTAATTCCCAAGCTTCCCATATTTTTTCAAGACCTCCATCTAAACATCGTATGCACTTACTTTTAAATATAACGTGAACTACACTAAAATACCACAAATCCTCAGAAATTCTTGAGTTCTTCATCAACAACTGGAAAGACCAGCTGACACGCTTAACAATATTCAAATGTACTTCAGTGACAATAAAATATATGGGTAAGGTGTAAAGTGATGCGTAAAGCCACAGCAGAAACATATATCAAAAAACTGCTAAAAACTGAAAATGGGAAAAAAATAGGAGAAATATTACGAGAACAATACGAAAAATGGAAACGGACTCTTGAGTTAAAGGACTTTCACCACTTCATTCAGCTAATATGGAAGAAATATGAAAAAGAAATTATGAAAATACTTAAAGGAGAAATACAACTCATTGGACAATTCAGAGCGTTTGCTTTCGAAGAATATGTTCATGATCTTATCCTAAGAAAAACAAATCTAAAAAATCTCGGTCTAGATGTATTTTGGAACGAGCCAATAGAGGTTTGGCGGGGAATCATAATAGATCAAGGAAAAATAGTAGAAGAAACCTACACCACACAATTTGATCTAACAATAGGCAAGAGACAGGAAAATAAAACAATAATACCATTAATTGTAATAGAAACAAAGGTAGATGTAGATGCTCCAAGACTAAAAGCAGTCATGGCTAACTTTTCTCTCCTAAAAACATTGAATCCCTCCGTGTCTTGCATGTTAATATACGTAAATTGGAACGCGAAAAAAACACTAAAACACATAGCAAAAGCGGTAATAAACAACATATACCAATTCAATCCTGAAGAAAAAGATGAAACACAAAAATTCATTCAAGACATAAACAATTACTTAACAATCTAACAAAGTGCAACAGCAAAATTTCAACTCAACAAACATCCAAATTAATGATAAAATCAATTTCCCATAACATAAAAGTAGGATGTTGTCGTGAAAGCACACTTTCACGACTAGTTACTATATGATCTTCCACATAATTAAGCAATGTTTTATCATGTTTTCGGTTTTATGTTGTTTATGAAAGGTTTAAAATATGGTTGTTATCGCTGATTGATGGTGCTTTGGATGTCAGAACTAAAGTTACCTAAAAGATACGAGTACATAGTTTCTGTTTTATCTAGGGTTGAAAGGAGAAGAATTCCTCTCAAATCTGGGTTGGAAGATATTTTTTCAGAAGAATCTGTGGATTGGAGAGTTCGTAGCACCGTTACTGCTCATGTACTTGGAATTTTACGCAACTTTAGATTGATTGACCAAGCTATTAATTTAACCTTGAAAAAAGGATCTATTCATATGTTTAAACCTGAACTTAAGAATATTTTGAGAGTTGCAGTTTACGATATTCATATTAGACGAGCAGTCCCAGCTAAAACCGCAACTATGGTTGCGGTTAATTTAGCAAAGAAGATGCTTGGTGATAGCATTGCTCGTTTAGTTAATGCATTATTAAGGCAGATAGAGAATTTTGAAATAGAAAAGGTTTTGGAGAGAGAAGATAAAGCTGAGGTTTTGGCGTTAAAATATTCTCATCCTACTTGGTTTGTCCGCTATATAATCGAACTATTGGGCGAAGAAGAGGCTATAAAACTTCTAAGTACAAACAACTCTCCTGCACCAGTTTGGCTACGTGTAAACACATTAAAAACAGAAAGAGATAGGTTAATAAAGGTTTTAGAAAGAGAAGGTACGAAAGTTACCCTGGACTCTGATCTTCCAGATGTACTCAAGGTTATTGAAAGTAGAAAACCACCAGTTAGATTATCTAGTTTTTCTAAGGGCCTTTTCTATATTCAAGATAAAGCTTCCGTGCTTGCAGGACATGTCTTAAACCCTAAACCTGGTGAACTTATTGTTGACGTGTGTGCAGCTCCAGGTGGCAAAACTTCACATATTGCTCAGTTGATGGAAAATGAAGGTAAAATTATAGCAATTGACATATCGAGGCTTAGAATAAGAGCTCTTAAAAATAACATGAAAAGACTTGGTGTAAAAATTGTAGAAACCAAAGTTATGGATGCAAGAAAAATTCCCGAAAAACTTAAGGTAGAAGCTGATCGCGTAATTGTTGACCCGAGCTGTTCTTCTACTGGAAACTTCCGTTCCAGGCCTGAAGTCAGATTATGGATTAAAAAGAAAGATGTTAAACGATTTGCTAAGCTTCAATGGGAGATATTAAACGCAGCGGCGGAAATTGTAAAGGAGGGCGGAACACTGATGTATTCTACTTGTTCTTTAACATTAGAGGAAAATGAACATTTAATTAAAAGATTTTTAGACGAGAAGAATACATTTAAGATTACTAAAGCAGAACCCTTTATCGGAAATCCCGGATTCAGCGATTTAACAGATACACAAAGACTTTTCCCACATATACACGATACAGAAGGATTCTTCATAGCTAAACTTATTAAAATGGGATAATTTTAACGAATCTTATATTTTTCCCTAACCACCGGATCTCCTCTACAATTCTTGCAAAGATAAGCCTTAATTTTCTTCCCTTTTCTTGTATAGATAACTATTGGTTTCTCTCTCTTATCAGAAAGTATTGCACCGCATTCATAACATTTTCTCCTCGACATCTCTCTCACATCCACATCTTGAATTTTTTCATTTTAATGTCTATTCTCTTGCGTTCTAATTCTTGAATCACTTTATTTTGTGGCTTTCCTCTAATAATTTTTAACAGCGCAATTCTAGCAATATCTGTATTTTCTGGTTTTCCAAGTATACCAACAGTCCCCTCTTCTTCATTTATTTTTATTCTAGTTTCTGTCAAGGCCTCTATTGCTTCTTTTACTTTTCCTTTTGTTCCAATAAGCCTTCCTAAAGTTCTCTTAAGCTTGTTTCCACTGCCAACCTCTTCTTTAACATCTATTACCTGTAATACTGCATCAGTGTCTATCATTTGAAGTATGTCTAGTTCATCGTATCCCATGGAAATTGCTTCAACAACTTGCTTTACCTTCATAGCCACAAAGGGGTCTTCTGCCTCTATTTTAACAACACCACTAGGTTCCAACGTTAATGTTGTTTCCGTCCTTTCTTCTATTTTTTCCTTTAAATTCCTTAACTTTTCAATCATTTTTTCCTCTATTCTTGCATACATTGCAGGTGTCATTGCTCAGTCCTCAATTATTAGTTCTTTGAACTCTTAGAAAAATTTATTTTTGGATTTTGTGGTTTTAAGCTGGAACATGGGTGGCCGTGAATATGACCTTTGCACTTGAATTTAAGGACTGTGGGGGTGGTATTGGTGGCCACGGCTACCGACGAAGGAAAAGTTGAAATTAAAACGTGTTCTGAAAAATTTTTAAACGGTCTTGAGAAAATATCTGAACTTGCTATTAAAACTGCGATACAAAATAACCATAGAAGAATGTTTGTTTTTTGTGGAAGCGACATAAGAAGAATTGATGCCGCTTATAAGGTTTTTTCAAAATTTATTGAAATTAAAGGCAACATGCAAGTAAGAGTACTTTACGTTGCAGTGGAGGTTTCTTCTGGAAAAGATAAAGAATTATATACGGAGTTTAAATCAAGAATAGAGAAGAATTTCAAGGACGTTGAAATTAATGGAATCAGTTTTAAAGATACAGATAACGTTATGGGTCAAACTTTTGACGTGTTAGTTTTAGATTTAAATAGAGACCTAAACCCCAACGATCTTGGTCGATTAATTGAAACCGTTAGCGGTGGAGGCATTATAATAGCAATAACTCCTCCAATGGATAAATGGTTAGTTTTGAAAACACGATTTCACAAGAAACTTATAACCCCCCCTTGGACGATTGACGATATTCCCGGTAGGTTTAACAAGAGATTCATAAGGAAACTAAAGGAGCATAAGGGAATTTACATTTTCGACGTAGACGAAGAAATTGCTTTAAAAGTTATTAAGGAAGAAGTTTCTGATAAAGGTAGGATAACCATAAGTATTCCTGAAGAACATCTGCTACCAAGAGAAGTTTATGAATTAGCTTTAACCCAAGGACAAGTTAGAGCTTTAAAAGTAATGGAAAGGTTCTTAGTAAGAAAGGAGAAAAAACCAGCTATTGTCATGATCGCCGATAGGGGTCGAGGAAAGAGCGCTGTCGTTGGGATAGCTATAGCCGCGATAGCACATGAGTTAAAGAAAATTTTTTCCTCAGGTAAAGTTTCTGTTCTTGTAACTTCTCCACAAATAGGAAATGTCAGGACACTTTTCGAGTTTGCCGTCAGGACGCTTAAAAGATTAGGTTATTCACCACAAGTAAAGAAGCGAGACTACGATATTGAGGAAGTAAGGGCTTCAGGTATCAAAATTTTTTATGAACCTCCATGGGAGGCAATTGAACGAAAAGCTGACATCACTGCCGTAGATGAAGCTGCTGGCATACCAATTCCCTTACTTTTCCGATTCTTAAAAAGAGCTAAAAGAATTATTTATTCTTCCACTATTCATGGATATGAAGGAGCTGGCAGAGGTTTCTCTATAAGATTTCTGGGCGGATTAAGAGAAATTAAAAATATAGAGGTTAACATGGTTGAATTAGAAGAACCCATCCGATATAGTGACGGAGATCCCATTGAACAATGGCTCTATGATGCTCTTCTTCTTGACGCAGAACCAGCTCAACTTTCAGTAAGAGATATTAAACAAATCAAAAATATGCAAGTCGTATTTAAGAAAGCCGATTTAGACAAGTGGTTTATTAACGGTAATGAGAAAAAACTGAGACAATTTATTGGCATTTATGTATATGCCCACTATAGAAACCAACCAAAAGATGTAGCTCTTTTAGCAGATGCACCTCATCATGAAGCCTTCATGCTTGAGACTAAAAACGGGAAAATTGTTAACGCTATCCAAGTAGCCTTGGAAGGAGGATTACCTGACGAAGTCATAAAGGAGATTTATAGCGGATTTGAACCAGATGGAAACATAATACCAACAATTGTGGAGAAACATTTCCGAGATACTGAATTTCCAAAACTCAAAGGATATAGAATTGTTAGAATCGCAACACATCCGCAAGTTATGAGCATGGGACTAGGAAGTGAAGGGTTGTCAAAACTTTGCCAAGAAGCCGAAAAGAGAGGACTAGATTGGGTTGGAGCTGGTTTCGGCGCAACACCAGAACTCCTCCGCTTCTGGATAAAAAATGGTTTTATTCCAGTGCATGTTAGCCCAAGGAGAAATCCCATTAGCGGAGAATATTCTACAATAGTAATAAAACCTCTTTCTAAGAAAGCAAAAGAAATTACTAAGTTTATCTTTAAAGAATTTAAAATGAAGTTTGTTGAGTGGTTAAGAGACATACATTACGACATGGAACCTGAAATAGCCATGTACATCCTTAATTCAAAATTAGAAGATATATCAGAAAGACTTTACGAGTTAAAGCTAACAGAAAGTCAACAAAAGCGACTCGAAGCATACGTTAAAGGAGTATTATACTATGAAGTTGTCTGTGATGTAATTCGTGAATTGGTAAAAATGTACTTTTTAGATCATACTTCAGAGAGAACAAAACTTTCTGAGGGAAAAACATTGTTGCTTATCCTAAAGAGTTTACAAGCAAGAAGCTGGAAACAAACTCTGGATGTTATTAATTTAGAGCCTGCAGCAGCATATACAATGTTTAGAGCGGCAATAAAGAAACTATACAAAGCTTACATCGGGAAAATAGACTAATCAAGGTGATATCGTTGCCTAAAAAATTTAGAAAACATATATTTTTCGACGGAAAATATGCCGATAAAATTCTAAAAGGTGAGAAAACATCAACAATTAGGGTGGGAAAATATTCGATAAAAAAGGGACGAAGTTTTTATGTCCACGCTCGAGGACACGTACTCGGTAAAGCAGTTGTAACAGATGTTCAAATAAAAAAATTAAATGAACTTACTGATAAAGATGCAAAAAGAGACGGTTTTAAAAACAAAAAAGAACTTTTAAAAGCTTTAAAAAAACATTACGGAAAACTCGATAAGGATACCCCTGTAACAATCATAGAGTTCAAAATACAAGATAAATTTAAGGAAGAAGTAACTTCCTCTGATTTTGCATATGGTGGGTATAAAGCGACAGAGATAGCAAAACTTGCACTTACTCATAATGTTAACTTGTCCGAAAAAGAAAGAGAAATACTCAAAACACTTCTAAATACTGGTAGTATTAGAAAAACCGCGAGACAAATTGGTAATTTAAACAAACGATTTATGATCAGAAAAATCTTAAAGAAAGTCTTCAGCAACCTAGTTAAAGAGGGAATTATATCACCAAAAATTAAAAGCTACTACGAAGAAAATAATAAAGAAACTTAAATAAAAACCTATTAGAGGGGTAGGAATGTCCATAAGAGAACCAGCAGCCATAGGTTTTTATCCCTTAGACCCTCAAGAAACGTTAAAAGTGATAGAAGAATCTTATTTAAGCAAACACGGCCCTGGATCCTTACCAAAGGTTAACAAAAACGGAGAAAGAAGAATAGTTGCAGGGATAGTTCCTCATGCAGGATACCTCTATTCAGGACCTGTAGCAGCGCATTTTTACTATGAACTTGCAAAAGACGGCGAACCCGAAGTTTTTATCCTCCTCGGTCCAAGTCACACTGGTTACCCAGGCGTTGGAATAATGACAGAAGGCATCTGGAAAACTTCTTTAGGAGAAATATCAATAGATGAAACTCTCTCGAATACTATTTTAAATAATTGTGACCTAATACTTGATGCCCCCGAGGCACATGAAGGCGAACATAGCTTAGAAGTTCAACTTCCATTTCTTCAACACCTCTATGACGCAAAATTCAAGATCGTACCTATAGCAATAGGCATGACAGACTTTGAATCTTGCCAAGATGTAGGAATAGCAATAGCAAAAGCTATAAAAACGAGTAATAAGGATGCTGTAATAATAGCCAGCACAGACATGACACACTACGGCACCTACTATGGATACACACCAGCTGGTGTTGAACCATTAACCAAAGTTTTAGAATGGATATACCAGACGGACAAACAAGTTATTGAGAGAATTAAAAGATTAGATGGAGCAGGAGTAATAGAATATGTTTTTGACCAAGGCTTAACAATGTGTGGTTTTGCTCCAGTAGCGACAATGATAGAAGCCATTAGAAACCTCGGAAAAATTGAACCAAAAGTATTAAAATATGAAACAAGCTTTGGTATTCGAGGAGGAGATGCTACAGCAATAGTGGGATATTTAGCGATGGCTTTTTATAGGGCAGTTTGAAATCAATAACGCGTAATTTAAACCATTAATTACTTAGAAGTTTAATTTCCAAAATAACTGTTAGCTGACCTAACGGTGAATGAGGTGATGTTATTGACTGAAAAGTTCATTCCAATTGTTAAATCGCCATCTTGGAAACACGGCACAAGAAAAGGGAAAGGATTTAGCATCGGTGAGATTAAAGCAGCCGAGATAGATATTAGTATGGCAGTTAAACTCGGTATACCCATTGATAAAAGAAGAAAAACCGTACATGAAGAAAATGTTGAAACCTTAAAAAACTACTACCGCGAATTTGCAAAAGAACTAGGGACGACTTCACTTCCTAAAGTTGACAAAAAAATAATAGAAGAGTTAACTAAAGTTCCTGGTATAAACATTCATGTTGCACGAATACTTGCCAAAAAAGCTTCAATATCTTCCATAGAAGACCTTATAAACAGTGATATCAATGAATTATCAAAGAAAACAGGTTATTCGAAAAACAGAATCAAAAAATGGATTTCAGCTGCAAAAGGGGAATAATAATTAAAATAATGTGGCACACCTTTTAGCTTCTTTTCATCTCATATTTTCAAAGAAGCCTTCCAGGTGTGCCTCATCGGTGTCCCCCGCTGCGGAGACACGGTATCATCGTATCCGCCGAAGGAAACTCAACCGGCACTGTGACTGCGGGTTTTGTCCTCTGCTAAATATTTACATTTATATAGCTTTAAATAAGCTTTACTAAAACTGGAAAACTATATCATTAGAATTTATCTCTAAAAGTTAGATGTGAGACACAATATAATTTATAATAAAATGCTAGATATCTCAAGCATGAAGATTATGATGCTTGCATATACCTTTAAGGGGGCTTTTTATGAGTTATATCAAGTCGGTGGTTATTGGGACAATTAGTATTTCAATAATATCCTTGTTTGCCATTTTAATGGAAATACTCCCACCTTACGTACTGTATCATTTCCAAAACGAGTCAACAGGTAATTTTCTTCTTAGTTTGTTTAACTTTGTACTTTTTTATCAAGATGAAGGTGTTTTTCCATGGATACTATGGTATGTTGGTGGAGTAATAACTGGTTTAGTTGCACGAGGAGCAGTTAAAGGAACATTATCGGCATTTTCGGTGCCTATTATCTTGGTATTTCTCTACTGGATATTACTTATATTCCCGTTTATTAGTACTCCCACCTCCATCGATATATGGGAAATAGTGGATGAACTTTATTATCTTACGAATATTGCAGTAAAATTTGCATTAATATCTGCGATCGGAGGCGTTCTAGGAGGGGCAGCAACGAGGCAAAGGTAGGTGCTTTAATGTCAATTAAAAGTTTTGTTTCAAAAATTCTTAACCTGACAATTCCAGCGTTCATAACTTATCTATGGTCAATTGACAAATACTCTAATGTGAATTATGACTCCTTACCGTTGTTTATTTTCTCAATACTTGAAGACCTTGGTACCCATTCGTGGAAAATTTTACTAGCATGGTTTTTGACGGGAATTTTAATTGGAATATTATCGAGAGATCCGCAAAACTTTGTTTCTTCGATTTTAACCACCATTTTCACTTATCTATTTTTGGAGTTATACATACTTGTTCATTATAACATTGCATCTTGGAATACTCTGCCTCTTATTCAAAGGATTTTTGATGTGTTTCTTATGAGTTTTAACCTATTGATAAATGGCGCAATCGCTGCAATTCCAATTATTATAATATATCTATCTAAAGGAAGAAATAGTGTGAAAATTATACGACAGGAGTTTAAACCTATAAATTGTCCGTCCTGCGGGAAAATTTATTATTCAAATCCTAAATACTGTGCTTTTTGTGGAGCACAAATAAATAAAGACGACGATTAAATTAATATCACAAGATATTTTACTTATGTCAAAATTACATACCTCTTTTTTATCCTATGTTTCATTAAGAACATTACAATATTCAAACGAAACATTTAAATACTTCGCAATGTAGAGTTGTATTGGCCGAGCCAGTCCTGCAATTGTAGAATGTATTATTTGTCGAATTTTTCGTCCTCGCCCTCCTCCCCTCTCCCCCCAGGACTGGCAATGAGGCCGGTACCCAATATTTTGATATTTTAACAGAACTTTAGTCATGAGTATAATAACATAAAATTTCTTCTTTGGTTATTTCATCTATTCTTACAAAACCGAATCTCTCAAACTGAACAATCTGATCAACTTTCAAATCTTTACAGTTTGGTTCTCCTAATCCCGTAGTTTCGTTTCCATCAGGCATGATCACCCTTATATTCACGTAATTCTGGCTAGGAACCCAATGAATAATTGGAGCCCTTATTTTTCTAGCTTCTTTGACACTCCAACTAAGAAACTTTCCTTCAATTATGTCTTTTTTAATCGATATAACTTCAAAATTAAACAAATCTTTTAATCTTATAATCTTCTTACTTTTTAAGAGGTCAAGATCTCTTGAACTTACGAATAGATCAACAATTTCATTTTTCACGGTGAGAGGTATATTTCTAAACCCTAATTCCGGCTTTTCTGGGTGAAGTGGAGATTTTGCTACGACGTTTTGTTCGGGAATATTAATAATTCTTAATTTTATTGGATTGTCTACAAAAAAGTATCTGAGAGCTACAGGGTCGATTAATCTACGGTTATACGCGTAAAGATTTGAAGGACTGTATTCAATATCTACTATACTTAATCCTAAATTTAAAATAGCCTGTCTAAGAGCTTCAGGTCTTATTCCTCTCTTTGCTAAAGATTGTAGACTCCAGGTTCTAGGATCATCCCAACCCCTAAAAATACCATTTTCTATCAGTTTTCTGGCCTTCCGTTTACTTAATGTTATTCCCTTAAACAAGATCTTTCCATAGTGGATAAACTCCCTTTTAGGCCAGTTAAAAAGTCTCCATATAAATTCTTCCATCATATCTTCTTTTATCAAATCTTTTCCGCGAAGGATATGAGTAACACCTAGGAGATAATCATCGATTCCCCAAGAAAACTCTAATAAAGGCCATACTCTATATCGTGTACCAACTCTGGGATGTTCTCTCTCAGATATTCGCATAATTACATGATCTCGCATGGCAGGATCTGGATGATCCATTCCCGTTTTTAATCGAACAACCGCTTCTCCTTGCGCGTATTCTCCACTTAACATTCTTTCCCAGTGTTCTAAGTTTTCTTCAATAGTTTGACTTCTATGCGGACATGGTTTTCCCAGTATCTTATATTTTGTTCTCCACTCTTCTGCATTACATAAACAAACATACGCATGTCCCTGTTCTAAAAGTTGTTTACAATATTTATAGAAGATTTCCAAGCGATCAGACTTGTAAATGGTTTTATGCCATTTAACACCTAACCACTCTAGTCCCTCCTTAATAAGGTCATATGCTTCCGGGATAATTTTATGCTCTTTTGCCCCTATAGTGTCGTCATAAACTAGAAGAAGTTCTCCATTGTAACGTTTAACGTATTCATCGTTAAGAATGGCCATTCTTGCATTACCTATGTGTAGCGGTCCAGATGGAAAAGGAGCCATCCTCATAACGACTTTTCCCCATTTTTCAACATTGGGTAGTGGCGGTAATTCCTTTTTTTCCTCTTTTTTCTTTTCTTCAAGTAATTCTGGAGCGATTGATTCTAATTTTTTAATTTGCTCTTCTAATGTAAGCAAATTTACACTTCTTACTACTTCTTTGACGATGCCCACGATTTCACGGGCTTTCGGTCTTAAATGAGGATGTTCTCCCATAACTTTACTTATAACAGCTTTTTCATCTGCTTTTCCATTATGTTTTACAGCGTTTGCTAATGCATACCTAATTGCTAAGGATTTTATTTCATCACTAGAATTTATTTTCAACTTTGTTCCTCCCAAGTATCAACATTTTTAACAAATGTATGAGTCGTGAATCAAGTTTCTTTCTTAGACTATGTAAGTTATTTAAAAGTTTTTTAATCTAATGGCATTTAAAGACGTATAATTGTAACAAAAACTTAATGGCTACTAGTGTATAGTGACGGAGGTCTATTTTTGTGTTTTTAGAAATTTTTCAAAGCGTTTTGCATCTTCACCCATGTATATATTGTTAAATAATATGTAAATATTCTTTACGGGTAAAAGTGTTATTTTAGAAGCTAAATATTTGAAATCTTCCAAAGAATATTTATATTTATACATTTTTTTGCCAGGAGGGGAACCATGAAGCCTAAAATATGCAGTGTCTTCAATAAAATGTTGGGGGTCCTGCGCAAAGGGGTCAACTACATGTATCAAGCTTAGTTTTTCACAAATTTTTTTAATTAAATCAGGAGTCCAGCTTTTTCCTCTAGGTTCCCAACCAATAACTATATTATCCCTTTCAATGGAAGTGAAGAATTCAGTCATATTTTTTAAGTTTTCTTCTTCCGGTTTAAATTTCGCTGGAGTTTGCATTATGCATATTTTGCTTTTTAGAGTTTTACATATTTTCTTTGTGGTTTCCCATGCTTCAAACACTTCATCGGTAGGTTTAAAAAAACCGTATCTTTCTCTTTTTTGTTCCGATATATCTAATCCAGCTTTTTTATATGTTGGTGAGGTTGCGGGATGAGTTATTAATTGCCATGCCTTCACTACAAATTCAAAGTCCTCGGGAGCATTTTTTCGCCATTTTTCAAGTGTATCAAGTTTTGGAGGCTTATAAAATGTTTTTTGAACCTCAACAAGTTTAAATTCTTCAAAATATTTTTTCATACCACCTGGAAAACCACAACAACCAATTTTAATATTCAATGCTAATAGCCTCCAAAACTAGTTTCATATATAAACTTTGCAAGTTTGAAGAAAACATCATTAACATTCTCACCTGTTTTTGCACTGGTTCTGTGACAAGGTATCTTAAGCTGCTCTGCAAGCCTCTTTTCTTCAGCTACACTAACCTTACTTTTGTTTGCTAAGTCTATCTTATTTCCTACCAAAAGTAAAGGAATTTTTCCACAATACTTTTGAATTTCATTAAACCAGCTTTTTAAATTTTTAAAGCTGTCCTTGTTTGTTACATCATAAACTAAGAGTCCACCAGCAGCCCCCTTATAATAAAGAGGTCTTAATTTTCTAAAACGTTCTTGACCTCCTGTATCCCATATTTGCAATTTCACAGGTTTTCCTATGCCTAGATCTACATGTTTTGTTGCTAAATCCACCCCTATAGTCATCTTATAATTTTCAATGAAATATCCATGAGCAAAACGAACTGTTAAGCTGGTTTTTCCAACACCAGCATCTCCAACAACAATAACCTTAAACAAATAAACTCCAGCCATTATGTAAACCTCTAATTTCCTAAAAATATTTCAACAGAACAATATAAAATTGTTTTTGATAAGTAAAGATTTTCACAAAATTTTTTATAATAACTTCATGAAAATATTAATGGTTAATATCTTTACGTCTAAGCAGCTTTGATGAATTTTTCCTCGTACTTTCGTAGAAACTCAGAAGTTTCCTTGATATCCGAGAACAATTTTCGTACTCGTTCAATATCATCAATACTTACTTCCCTTCTGCCTTCTTCCTTTGCATTCACAGCCGCTGGTGTGATCAGAAGAGATGCAAATCTCAAAGAACTTTCTACAGCAATGTCTGCTAGTTTTTCTAAAGCATCCTTGTTAAGTTCCACACCTTCGGCTTTTGCTCTTATTTTTAAGATCTCTATTACTTCTTCTCGAGAATATGGCCTAGTACAGATGATTAGAAGTCTGTCTAAGAAGTCTAGCGGCATTCCCATTGGAGATACATAGTCGGTTCCTCGTATTTTCGTTACTCCACGGTTTGTAGCTAAGATTATAATTGGTGCTAGTTCACTTTCCATCGCTCGTGTAAGAAATGAAAATGCTTCCAAATCTAAGAGACTTGCTTCATCAATGAATAACACTCCTGGGAGAATCTCTGCTTTTCCTTGTTCGACCCATTCTTTCACCATCTCATCGACTTGTTCTCTGATTTCTGGGTCAATTTCTTTTTCTTCTCTTCCACCAAAGAACAAAGAAAGCAAAGTACCACTTGATCTCCTTGCTGTCATTTCATCTAGGTCGTTTAAAGTGACTGTGTAAACAAATTCTTTTTCTTTTAATATTGGCCCTGATGGTACCGGAATTATACGTTCAGCTTCAATATCGTAAGTTTTTTCTCTTTCGGCACTGCGTCCAAGTCTGGTTACCCTTCCTGTTTCAGCATCTATCATTATTATATCACCTTCTGAGATTCCCTGATTTATTAGTTGCATTGCTACACTTTGTCCTACTTCAAAGGTCTTTGTTTCACTTTTTGTTCTTAATGTAATCCTAGCTGATTCTGGTATTTGCATATAGGGATTGTAGGGGTTCCTAGTCATTTTTATATTCAGACTTTTCACTTCTCCTTCGTAGATTTTTCTTAGTTCATGTATTCTGATTCCAATGGATTTTCGCATAGCGCTCATAAGAATTTCTGTCTTTTTCTTCTCTTCACTATAAATTTCACTGCCAGCAATCATTACAAAGGGTACATCTTCACCTAACTCTTTTGCAATCGCGATGGCAATTGCAGTTTTACCTGTCCCAGGTGGCCCGGCTAGAAGAACAGCTCTTCCAGCCATTTTTCCTTCTTTAATCATATTAACTATTATACCAGCCGCTTCTCTTGCTTCAGTTTGTCCTACCATTCCATCTGCAATAAGTTCAGCTTTTAAATTTTTTAATCCGAGGCCTTTAATATGGCTATGGGCACCAATTCTTTCAAATCTGCCTGGTCCACGAACTTCCCGAATTTCCGTCACCCCACAACCCTCCCTTTTACTCAGTATTCAGTATTAAATTAAATATTTAAAATTTAAAGTTCACGCTAAGGTTATGGTTTTTTTAAAGATTAAAATTTATATTGATTTCTTTGCATCCTTTTTTACTGGAAATAAAAATTTATATTGAAATGTTTTTAAAATGTCGGGATTTAAAATCATATTAACGTTTATTTTTGAAGCTGATGATTTTTCTAATAACATTGTGATAATTACAAAAATCGATGTAGATATCTTAAAAATTAATTTAATAAAACCGTGGTTTTTAATTTTTTTCTAAAGCAAAACTTAAATCTATATGTAGTTACATATATACGCGATATGCGGATAGTATGGAGGAAGGAGATAAAAGGGTGAGAGGCTCCGTCAACGTGTGAGTAGGTCTCCCCCCTCCTCCCCCTCGCCACTGATATCACGCATTTGTGGCGTGTTTCTGTTTTTTGACGGGGCCCGCCAAACTTTAATTTACTACTTTTAACATTTTTATCACAATAATTCGGAGGTTCTGATCGTGTATCATCACATGCTTATAGGTACAAATATAGAACCAGAAGTTTCGCGGATAGAAAACGGGTTATCTTTACATTTTTATAAGTTAGGGGAGGGGAAACCAAGGATTTTTATTACAAGCGGGATTCATGGAGATGAACAAACGGGGGTGTATGTGGCAGAGGATCTTCTTCAAAGGCTTGGTAAAATGGAACTCTTTGGTAGTATCACCATTCTTCCAGTTGCGAATCCTCCCGCTTTTAGATGTAAAACTCGAATTTCACCATTAGACGGTCTAGATTTGAACCGAGTGTTTCCAGGAAATAGTGAAGGTACTGTTACAGAACGCTTAGCTGCGGAAATATGGGAACAAGCAAGACAAGCAGATTATATAATAGATTTGCACTGCTGCGAGTATGATTGCGTGCCTTACGTATTAGCTTTACATAGAGAATTCAGTTATGTTAGGACATTTTCTTATAAGCTTGGAATACCTCACATTATCGAATCGACTGGGTTACGTGGACAATTATTTGTTGAGGCAAGTCATGAAGGTATTCCAGCAGTAATAATAGAAATGAGAGGAAGTAGATATATTGATTTACAGTCAGCAGTTCAAGTCAGAGAGGTACTCCTAAATTTTCTTACGACATTAGGTCTAGTTCAAGGTCGTGCATTAGAAAGTAAGTCGGAATTTTATGGAAGAATAACGGAAATAAAGTCACCTGCAAACGGTGTATTTATACCAAAACTTTTGTGTGGAGCTGAGGTAAACGAGGAAACTTTGCTTGGAGAAATAAGGGGAGGTAGCAAGATACACTCTCCAATTAGTGGATTACTAGTTTACATTGAAAAACCAGCATATGTATTTAAAGGCGATAAAGTTGCGGGAGTAGCAGCAAAACTAAAATATTAATCACTATGAGCTGGATAACACCATTAGCCATTTAATTACTATGATTATGGATATTACAAAAGATGAGACTCTTAATAAAATGGCAACAATTGGATTATTAGATAAGACCGAAGAAAACTTTATCATCAGGAAGAAAGAGACAAAAAATGGTATACATGAAATAAATAGACTAACAGCATCATTTGAGACAGCTATTAAGAAAGCATCAAGAAACCAAATAAGCAGTACTATAAAAACAATTGTAAGTAAATTCATGTCTATCTTCCTCAATAATTTAGTATCGAAGCTAGGTATATAAAGAAAACATAATTCACAAAATCTAAATCTGAAGTTTTTATATCACGAAGTTAATAAGGCTAATGAATAAGCCACCAATTATAATTGATGGACAAAATATATTTAGTTCACGCGAGTTATGTAGAGTAAATGTTAGATATCGGGTGTTGCAGAAATTTATCCCTTAAATACATTAAATCGGAAATTTATTTAACTATTTATTGGAAGTGACTCAAAATTGTTTAAAATATGGATCGATGTTCTTACACCTAAACAACTGTTATTTTTCACAAAAATTTCCGAAAAATTGAAAAATGAAGGTTTAGAAACACTTCTAACTTCGAGAGACTATCAAGAAGTTAACGACCTAATAAAACAGAAAAACCTAAATATTCCCGCTATCGGTAAACATGGAGGCTATAGACTTAAAGATAAACTACTAGCAAGTACTGAAAGAATTCTACTCCTAACCCAATACGTAGATAAAATGCAGCCAGACGCAGCCTTATCTTTTTCCTCGCCAGAAGCAGCACGAGTAGCATATGGACTTAACATACCACATATATGCATAAACGATTCACCCCACTCCGAAGCTGTTGCTCGACTAACAATACCATTGTCTAAATTACTTTTCACACCAAAAATAATCCCAAAAAAAGTCTGGAGAAAATTTGGAATATCTGAACAATATATTATACAATACCGAGCTCTAGACCCAATTGTTTGGCTTAAAGACTTCAAACCAGATATTAAGGTAATAAAAGAGTTAAAGTTAAACCTAGACCAGCCAATTGTAGTAATAAGACCAGCAGAAACCTATGCAGCCTACCTCAGGGATCAAATATCTGATATTTGTCCAATTACAGCGAAAATAACACAAAAATTATTAAAAATCTTGAATAGCGATGTTCAAATCGTAATTGTTCCAAGATATAAGGAACAAAGAAAAATGTTAAAGACAAAATTTATGGAAAATGTTATAATTCCAGAACATGCCATTGATACAATCAGCTTGCTGTATTATTCCAGCTTACTTATAGGGGCAGGAGGTACAATGAATGCAGAAGCAGCTCTCTTGGGAAGGCCGGTTATTTCATGTTTTCCCGGAGAAACCACACTTGTTGAACGGTATTTAATAAATAGAAAACTTGTATATAGAGTAAAAAGTCCAGAAGAAGCAGTAAAATTAGCGTTAAATATTTTGCAAAATGTAGAAAAATTTTTAAACATTCACAAGGAACGAGCACTTAAAATATTGAGCAATATGGAAAACCCAGCTGAAGTTATTTCAAAAAAGCTGAAAAGTTATCTAAATAAATATTACAGGACAAGGAGAAGATGAATAATGGTATCATTTTCCGATGTAATATATGCGGTACTGGGATTTACTGTCTCTTTCGTCGTAACTTTTATCCTAGTACCATTACTAATTCGCAAATTCAAAGAAAAAGGAATAGTAGGAACAGATATTCATAAATCTGAAAAACCAGAAATACCCGAAATGGGTGGATTAAGTATTTTAATTTCTACTATCATCGCTGGCATCCTGCTTTCTGCATTATACAGAGAGTTAGCAAATATTTTTATCGTATTTTTAATAGTTGTTGTCGCTGTGGGAATAATTGGAGCAATAGACGATATTAGACCTCTAAATCCGAAATTAAAACCGATTTTAACAGCTCTAGCAGGATTACCAATAATACTTCTTGGAACATATGTTCCAAGACCTGTGCTTCCTATAATAGGGAAAACAAGATTAACTATCGTATATCCACTACTCATTCTTGCAAGCTTTGCTGTATCAACTAATGCTGTTAACATGTTAGATATATTCAATGGTGCTATGGCTGGTACTTGTGGTATACTCTTTCTTGCACTGCTAATAGCATCGATTATTTTAGGTTCTGAAGCTGGACTTATACTATCCGCTATAATGCTCGGTTCTTTAATTGCCTTTTACTATTACAACAAATATCCGGCCAAAATATTTTCTGGAGATGTAGGATCTCTTGCAGTAGGTGCTGCAATAGCTGCAACTGCAATAATTGGAAGACTTGAGATAATAACGATAGTTGCAATGATGCCTCATATTATGAATGGGTTTCATAGCTTAGCAAGTATTGGTGGGCTTTTAGAAAGAAGACAAATAAAGGCAAGACCTACAAAAATACTTTCAGATGGAAGACTTGTAGCCAATGAAGATCCTAAAGCTCCAATAACGCTTGCCAGGCTAATATTAGCAGGAGGCCCTCTCTATGAATATGAAATAGTGAAAGTGCTTTTCCTGCTGTCAGCATATAGCGGACTACTTGCTATAATCACCGCACTAATAATTGCATGGGGGTTATAAACACTTGAACAATAAACATATACTCAATATTCTTGGTATAATGACCTTAGTATGGGTTACAATGTTAATAGGGCTTGTTATTATCTGGAAATTTATTGTCCCATTATCTTATCCTTCAAATTCTTACCTTATTACATTTTTAATTAGCACTTTCAAAGTTGGAGTTTCTGGTATCTTAGCTTTTATATGGCTCTATCTCTGGAACAAACTTGTAAAAACATATTTCTGGAAAACACTACGAGGTAACCGTGACAATGAATAAAGAAAATGAAGGTAGCAATGAAATGAAATCTTACGAATCGAAGTCAATAAGTATAAAACTACCGTCAAATTATCCAGAAATCGATCTAAAAGACGTTTTCATAGCTTCATATATTGCTGTTACAAAATTTAATGCAAAAATATTAAAAATAAACGAAACAATCAGAAAAGATAATTTAATATCTGGAGAATTACTTTTTAAAATCCCCAAAAATGAAGACATCCTTATAAATATACTGCTCGACGGAACATCTAAACAACTAATAATAACATGTCAATACGAAAAAACAAATGAAATTGATAACTTGATCCGCGACATTGAGAACAACATATCTTTTCTTGTAGAAAAGTTTTCAAAACTAAGTGAAGAAGAAAGAACAAAAATAAGAAGAGTAGTTAAAGTATTGAAAGAAATAGATAGAACATCTTTGTCGATCCTAAGCCAAGAAGATGTTGAAAAAATATACTTTTTACTTTCATTGTTGCGAGAGAGAATATGCGAATATACAAAAAACCTAATAGAAATATCCCTTAAAACAGAGCGGTGGTTAAAAATCCTTAATAACCTTAGGACAGAACCTAATACGAAACTCGATAACGATACAGCTAAAAAACTTCTATCAGAATTATCTCATTGGAAAGAAAAGATATGTGAGAGAATAAAAATATAAAGGTGGCAGGCAAAATGGGAAAAGTAAAAAAGGGAGTTAATTGCAGTGTAGCAGGATGTAGCGATCGCGCGATTCAATCGATATCCATAGATAAAGTCCAAGAAGCGGCCCAATCTATGGGATTAAAATTCGACACCAAAAAATCAAGAAGAATTTACCTGTGTGAAAAACATTACAAAGAAGTTAAAAAATATCTTAAAAAAACTAAAAAACTAGAAAAATGGAAACACGGCCTACCATTTACCTAATAAAACTAAAAGATATACCAGCCAAAATACGATCCATATGATCCTGAACTGTTTCCCAGATAATTTCTAATTCACCAGCAGTTAACCCAATACCGATAAGTGACAACGCAATTGAGATGAATATCAAAGCAATAATTTTATCACGCATTTTGTAACACCCTTAAGTTTGCTATGGATATATAAAAGTGATAAATTTAAAATTTATGTATCACCGGTAGTAAACCGTAAAATTTATTCCAATGCAACTGTATAGTTAAATTACGCCCGATGACATTGCTCGGCCAGCCTGATGAAGCAGACTAGCTCATGATGAACCTACGCAGGCAGGAAGGGCATAATTTTTTCTATCCTAATCATTTAATCTTCATACTATATATGTTAGTGAGCAATCAGCATAAATAATATTTTCATTTATTGTCCGCACAAAAGATTTAGCAAAAAAGATAAAAATAGAACCTTTATTTGATATCAACAAGTATTAAAAAATCGAGTTATGGGAGGAGAAAAATGCAAATTACGGACTTATTACTGGGACCATCGATTTGGGTAATAGCCTTCCTTCTACTCATACTAGTGGTTATAGTCCTTTCATGCATACGAGTACTAGCGGAATATGAAAGGGGAGTAATATTCAGACTTGGAAGAGCATTACCTGGAGTAAAAGGTCCCGGAATTATATTTCTAATACCTATAATTGACAGATTAGTTAAAGTAGACCTAAGAGAACACTTCTTTGAAATACCAAGACAAAGATGTATAACCAAAGATAACGCCCCTGTAGACATAGATGTTTTGATCTATTATAAAGTAGTTAACGCGCGAGATTCGGTAATCAAAGTTAAAGACTTTAAAGGTGCATCCGTTGGAATCGCGCAAACAACACTAAGAGCTGTCGTTGGAGACATTGTTTTAGATGACGTGTTAGCCAAAAGAGAATACATAAACACGGTGCTCAGAGACAAACTTGACGAGGCTACAGAAAGATGGGGAGTAAAAGTTACAACAGTAGAAATTAGAGAAATAGATCCCCCAAGACAAGTCCAAGACGCGATGATTAAACAGATGGAAGCAGAAAGAATTAGAAGAGCAATGGTTACGGAAGCAGACGGTAAAAGGGAAGCATCGATAAAGGTTGCTGAAGGTGAAAAACAGGCAGCCATACTAAAAGCAGAAGGTAAACGAAGAGCAATGATTTTAGAAGCTGAAGGTGAAAGACAAGCAGCAATCTTAAAAGCAGAAGGTTACTCTGCCGCTCTTAATAAAATCTATTCTGTTGCAAAGAACCTTGACTATAAAACAATGGCACTGCAATACCTAGAAACATTGAAATCTCTTGGAGCAAGCCCATCAACTAAGTTTATATTCCCAGCAGAGTTCATGCAATTAATTGCTCCAATAAGAGAATTCCTAGGCGGGGTTTCGAAGTCTTCAAGTGACAAAGAGTAAACTACCCTACTACGAAGTTAAAGAAGATACAATAAATAATTTCACATACCTTCTTTTATTCTTTCTATTATTTTGTTTAACCTTTCCTTGTCTTCAGCTGCTATTACAACATTTTTATAGCTTGGAAGAGCAATGGAAACTTCTTTAATGAAAAGTTGTAGAGCTATATGAGCAGGGTGTTCCGAGACATCCAGCGATCCGTCTTCGAAAACAAATGACGCTTCCTTCCATGTCTTTTTTTCTTCGTCCACAGGCCATAATGCATAAGCATAATCATCCGTCATAAGCACTATTGATGGAGAGCTTTTCCAAGCTTCTTCTACATATTCTAACATTTTTTGGGCATTTTCCTTTTTCCCCATAGCTTTCAACCCTCCACTATTACTCACTCCAAATAAGTACAGCAATATTAGTAACGTCCTTACTTTCTTTAAGTTTTCACTAGCTTTTTACTTTCACTTTTATAGTTAAACCTAAATAAACACTATCATCGGTACCATCATAACATTTTTCACCTTGCCAAATCAGTAATATTAACTTGGTGTACTAAGTTACTTGAAACCACATTTAAAACTGTATTAAAAGTATATTAATTGCAGAGTGTAGAAACTGTCATTTAATCGATCATATATGGTCGTGCTTAACGAGATATTAATTCAAAATAGGGAATGTCGAAACTTAGGAGGCATATGTTTTGAAAGCGATGTTTAAGCATGCTTGCCCGAATTGTGAAGGTAAAATTTCTGATGAAAGATTAGCTATGGGAGTACCATGCGAAAACTGTCTGTCTATAGATATTAATCAACTAAAAAACCTATGTTCAAAAATGAATCCCTTGGAATTTAAAATAAAAATTCTGGACATTTTAAGGGCTCAAGGAACACTAAAAAAGTATTATGAACTTGTTAAAATCGAAAAAGAATTGGCCGAGTTTGAAGATTTATTTAGAAAGGGAACTGGAAGCAGGCTTTGGAGTGCACAGCGAGAGTGGGCAAGAAGAGTCTTAAAAGGGGTAAGCTTTGCCATAACCGCTCCCACGGGCATAGGTAAAACAGTATTTGGAATGACTATGGCCATATATCTAAGCACTAAAGGCAAAAAATCCTATATTATTCTCCCCACAACAGTACTTGTTAAGCAGACACTAGATAGAATCAAAGAGTTTTTAGAAAAAACAGGAATTCAAATTAAGGTTGCTGGTTATTACGCCAAACTTTCCAAGGATGAAAGAGAAGAATTTAAGCATATGGTTGAAACTGGAGACTTTAATATACTTGTTACAACTTCACAATATCTTGCATTAAAATTTGACGAAGTATCAAAACATAAATTCGATTTTGTATTCGTTGACGATGTAGATGCGCTCCTTAAGTTATCAAAAAACATCGATAGAGTTTTGTTACTATTAGGGTTCAGCAACGAAGCTATTAATCTAAGTTTAAGATTAATAAAATTAAAGAAAGCGTATGTACGAGCAAGAGCAAATGAAATAGATAAAATAGAACACGAAATAGAAGAAATAACAGAAAAAATAAATTCTCTAAAAGAAAAAACAAAGCCGGGAACATTAATAGTCTCCACTGCAACTGGTAAAGCAAGAGGCGATCGAGTGAAGTTGTTTAGAGAGTTGTTAAACTTTACAATCGGGTCAGCAAGTGAAGGTTACAGAAACGTTCAAGACCTTTATATTCCAAGAGAAAGAAACGTAGAAGAACAGTTACATGCATTAGTTAAAAAACTAGGAGCAGGTGGAATTATCTTTGTCACACTCGAAGAAGGAATAGATTTTGCTGAAAAAATCGCCAATTTTCTAAATGAAAGGGGAGTTAAAGCTGAAGCTTTCCACGCAGGCAAGAAAAGCCCTGAAATCATAGATCAGTTTTCTAATGGTGAAATAGACATACTTATTGGGGTTGCAAGTCATTATGGACTTTTAGTCAGAGGTCTTGATCTACCACATCGCGTACGCTACGCTATTTTCACCGGGGTTCCAAAATTCAAATTCAGCTTAGATGTTAGCGAAGAAACCAGTCCAACAAGAATATACATGCTTCTATCCGAAATATCAGAATACTTACCCAGCGAGGAAAAAGAAAAAGCCGAAAACTTTCTCAGGAAAATCAGACAATACTTAATGAGACTAACACCAACACAGTTACAACAAATTAGAGATGCACTAACTGCCAAAACAAAAATAAATAATACATATCTTCAAAACATCTTAGACCTCTATGTCAACGTCATAAATTTTGTTGATTCCATGCTTAAAAGAAAAGACATTCTTGATAAGATAAGAGAAAGTCCATTTATATCTCTAGAAAAAATAGACGAAGAACTCTATATACTAATACCAGATGTAAGAACCTACATTCAAGCTTCGGGAAGAACATCGAGATTATTTGCAGGAGGAGTAGCTAAAGGGATTTCAATACTCCTAGTAGATAATGAAAAGATCTTCAACGGTCTTGTAAGGCAACTAAGATGGAGATTCGAAGAAAGCGAATGGAAACATCTAAACGAAGTAGACCTAACTTCGCTACTTAAAGAAGTCGATGCCGACAGAGAACTTATTTTAAAAATTAAACGAGGAGAAATAACGATAGAATTAAAAGACCCAGTAAAATCAGCACTTCTCATAGTAGAATCTCCAAGTAAAGCATTTACTATTTCCACATTTTTCGGCAAACCAGCAAGAAGAAGATTACATGGATTACCAGTCTACGAAGTTGTAACTGGAGATTTAGACTTAAACGTAGCTGCAAGCGGAGGTCATATTTTTGATCTAGTTACTGAAGAAGGGTTCCACGGTGTGATGACCGAAAACGGGGTTTTCATACCAATATATACAACAATAAAAAGATGTATGACATGCAGAGAACAATTTGTAGAAGATGTAGACAGGTGTCCACGATGTAAATCCACAGAAATAAAAAACTCCCTAGATAATGTAAAAGCACTAAGCGAAATAGCCTCTGAAGTAGATATAATCCTTATAGGAACCGATCCAGATTCTGTTACGGGAGATTCAGAAGTTTTGGTGAATTTAAATGGAAAAGTATTCCTATCTAGGATCGACGAACTATTTGAAAGATTAAAGAGTTCAAAAGAATTTTACTTTTTCACTAAGAGAAATCATGAATATCTTGAACCAAAAGATAATAGTTATTTAAAAGTATTAGGAGTTGATAAGCACTTTGACACTCGATGGGTAAATGTAAATTATTTCATTAGGCATAAAGTTCAAAAAGAAATTTATGAAATCGAAACAGCAACAGGCAGAAGTATAAAAGTGACTGGAGACCACTCCTTATTTACACTTAAAGATTTCCAGCTTCAAGAACTTAAAATAAGCGAAATTAAAATCGGAGATATGTTAGTAGTTCCACGAAGACTGGTATGTAATGAAAATAGTCTTGAATATATTGACATTTTAGATTTTAAAGACTTAGGTGCGAAAAAAGTAGACGAAAAACATGTTAAGATTGGAAAAAGTAAACCTATACCAAGATACATAAAGCTTGATAAAATTTTTCTCGAGTTTCTCGGTCTATGGATAGGTGATGGTTCATTCCACAAAGATAGATATGTACGCATTTCTGTCATTGATAAAGAGTCAAGAAAAGTTGTAAAGGAAATAGCTAAGAGATTCGGAGCAAAGATATATGAAGAAAAGGACAATGCAACACTTACAATAATGTCAAGGGCTCTTTACCTTATTTTAAAGAAAGTTTTCGGTTTAAAGCATGGTGCAGGTTCAAAAGAAGTTCCATCTATAATTTTTTCTCTTTCTAAAGAACAAATATCAGCTTTTCTAAGAGGATACATCAGTGCTGATGGTACTGTGTCTAAAGGAGAACCTAATTTTTCAACAAAATCCAAAAAACTCTTTGAACAACTTAGAACGCTATTTCTAATGTTAGGAATTGTGGTTAAAAAATACGAAGATAACGGGGTTCTTAGAGGATTTATCCATGCAGAGTGGATATCCGATTTCATAAATAAAATTGGCTTTCTTCAGGAAAGTAAAAATAGTAAGATAACTCCTAAGAAAGGAATAAGGAATTACATAGATGTATTTCCCGTGGAAGGGTTAAAAGGATGCATTAAGACGAATCCCAGTTATGCAGAGGCAATATATAGATCTGGGATAATGGGAAGACGGAGATTGGAGAACTTTTTGCCATTTATAAAAAATGAAACATTGAAAGAGACTGTTAAAAGCGTTCTAAATTCGGATATTATGGTCGAAAAAGTTGTTAAAATTAGAAAAATAGAAAAATTTAATGATTATGTTTATGATTTTGATACGGAAACTGATAACTTTATAGCAAACAATATTCTCGCCCATAATACCGAGGGGGAGAAAATTGGTTGGGATATAGCTACTGTCTTATCACCGTATGCGCACCAAATTAAACGTGTAGAATTTCATGAAATAACAAAAATGGCGATTAGGAATGCGCTTGAAAATCTTAAAGAAATAGATGAAAACAGAGTATCAGCACAACTGGTACGTAGAATAGAGGATAGATGGATAGGTTTCGAGTTAAGTAGACGTCTTTGGCAAAGATTTCGGGATTATCATCTCTCTGCAGGCAGAGTTCAGACCCCGGTTTTAGGTTGGATAATAGAAAGATATAAGGAATTTCTAAAAAGTTGGAAATATGTTTTCTGGGTGAAGCTATCAAATCAATACATAGTGGAGCTCAGAGATCTTGGGGGAAAGCCTTACGAGATTGCTGAGAAACTTCGCGGTTCAGATGTTAAAATTATATTCCTTGAGGAAACTTTAGAAGATTTGAATCCACCTCCACCATTTACAACTGATGAAATGTTGAGAGAAGCATCAAGACTCTTAAAATTCGGTGCACAAGAAACTATGATTCTTGCACAAGCGCTTTTCGAATCCGGTCTAATAACTTACCATAGAACGGATAGTCACCGAGTAAGTAATGTAGGAATAAGAATCGCTAAGGAATACATAACTCAAGAAATTGGTGAAGAGTATTTTCATGCAAGAAAATGGGGAACAGAGGAAGAAGGAGCTCATGAATGTATCCGTCCAACACGTCCACTAAACGTGGAAAGACTAAGAACTCTAATAGAGGAAGGAGTAATAAAAACAGCAGAAACAATGACATGGCAACACTACAAACTATATCAACTCATATTCAACAGATTTATTGCAAGCCAAATGACACCTGCGAAAATAAAAAGAATGAAGGCAAAAATAAAGTTCAATGAAATAGTTGAGACTGAAATAGAAGGAATTACAGAAATAGTTGAACCAGGATTTACAACGATACAACCAATAAAAACGATACCCAAATTAAAAGAACCACTAAGCGTAGTTGATGTTAAATTCAAAAAAATACCAACAATAAGTCTTTATACGCAAGGAGATATTGTTGAACTCATGAAAAAGAGAGGAATAGGAAGACCATCTACGTATGCAACAATAATACAAACATTACTTGAAAGAGGTTATGTAGAAGAGAAAAACAAAATGTTAAAACCTACAAAACTGGGAATCAAAGTATACGAGTACCTATCAAAATTTTACAGCAACTTAGTATCAGAAGAAAGAACTAGAGAACTGGAAAGAAAAATGGAAGAAATAGAAGAAGGAAAGGTAAATCATCAACAAATCTTAAAGGATCTCTACCAGGAAATAAAAAGTCTCAAATGATTCTAATAGAAATATTTCGAGATAATTTTCACCATCGCTTTTTAAGCTCTAAACCACGTAAATACGTAATATATCGGTTTACCGTCAGGACTTATTGTTGATATTATGAATTTCTTTCTCACGGTAGTTGCAAGTCTACCGGATCTCACTATTTCTAATGCAGAAAGTTTCGAGTTCATCGGTAAAACATGAACTAAGAAAGGGGCGTGATCAATTCCAGGACCATGCTCATAAACAGCAAAATCAGCACCAAACTTCATTCCAGGCCGAACAACATATCCTTTCTCCCTAAGATCTTTATACACTATGTATTTTTCCTCAAATTTTTCGTGAATTTTTGACGCAATTTTCTTAAATTCTTCAAATGTTAATTCACGGTTCGTCTCCGCATCTATTAAAATAAGTCTATTCTTTTCCATTAAATATAACGCTTCTAAAAAAGATAGTTCTAAAGGCTTATTGAAACTAGGGGCTTTCGGCTTTCTGATTCCAAGAGGTTTACCATAAAATCCTTCAGCATAAAGTTTTGAGCCTTGTTCAGGATTCCAAACGACAACTCTACTTCCAAGAAATTCTCCTCGAATCTTTTCCGACATTTTTTCCCTCCTAACCTAACTTACCGACTGCTATGATTCTTACCGCATCCGCTGCATCTTCTGCAATATCAGCAATCTCCTCAATATGCCTAACAAAATCTATCACTTTAATTAAGGTTTTTGCGCTTATATCCAAGTTGTAAAGCGTGTGGACAATAACTCTTTGTAGTACATCAACTTTTCTCTCCGATTCGTCAACTTCTTCAGCTATCTTTATGGCTTTTTCCACGTTTTGAGGAAGCATGAAAATTGCTTCTCTTAATTTTTCAACAGACTTTACAACCCATTCAATGAATTCTCTAAACATGTCAGCTAATTCGCCCTGAGGACGCCAATCACGTAAATGTGATAGTCTAAAGCTCGTTGCGTCAGCATAATCAGCTATTTCATCTGCAATAAGACTTAATCGCATAAGATCTTCTCGCTGTATTAATGTAGCAGCCTTAGAAACCTCATCTAGTAATGCTCTTTTTATTTCATCTGCTTCTTTTTCTAAGGACGAAATTTTTTCTAACCTTTGCTCAATTGATTCCCATCTGTTGTTTATCCAATCTTCTACCATAAGAGATAGTTCTTTTACGGCTGTTATTACTTTTCTTATATGGTCTTGGTACATATCAAGTGCTTTTCTTTCTTCGTCATTTGTATATGGATTTATAACCATGAACGCTACCTCCTAGGAAATATTGAGCCATTTCAAGTTTAAATTGAATGTTAAATCTTTATCGTTATTTCTAAATCGCTGTGCAACAAATGATAACCCCCATTTATAATGTTTTCGTAAAACTTAGGAACGTACATTGATGTGGATTTGCGTCAAATAAACATAGACTTTTCGATTGATATCGGTAAATTGAAGTTGATCAATAAATTAGCAAGAAAAATATTGGAAATGTTCTAACAATATTTTTAAATAGCTGTTTTTGTTAAGTACGCTTCAAATCTTATTTCGGAAGTCTTATATAACTCTCGTAAGAACATAATATGCCGATGAAGAGTGGCATCAGCTGGCTAGGCTTTGCCGATGGCCTGGGATCAACCACCTGAGCATCCTACTTATAATTATACGAGACTTCCTTAGAATAATTTTTAAATATTGAAGATAGTTTTAGTCTGATAAATTCCATTCCTGATCAAAACTCTAGGCGAGAAAAATGTTATTGACAGACCTTTTTGAAAAAAATAAATTAAGATTTCTACTGTTTGGCGGTAAAGGCGGTGTAGGAAAAACAAGTTGTGCAGCAGCGACTTCCCTTTGGGCAGCAGAAAATGGAAAAGAAACCCTAGTAATTAGTACAGACCCAGCTCACAGTTTATCGGATAGTTTCGGAGAAAAAATAGGAGATTCTATCAAAAAAATAAACGGAATAAAAAACCTCTATGGTCTTGAAATAGACCCTAAAAAAGCAATACGTGAATATAGCGAAAAACTACAATCAACACCAGATTTAGGCCTACCAATAGATGTACAAACGGACGAACTCGAGGAATTGACATCTCTTACGCCGCCAGGAGCTGACGAGGCTCTTGCTTTTGCAAAAGTTTTAGAATTTATAGAAAGACCCGAATATGACCTCATAATTTTCGACACTGCTCCAACTGGGCATACTTTAAGACTTCTTAGTTTACCTGATATTTTAAACAGTTGGGTTGGAAAACTCATTAAAATGAGAGCATGGATTCTTCGAATGACCTCCTTCTTTAAAAGAATTTTAGGTAAAGGAGGAGAAGAGGACAAAACGATGGAATATCTTGAAAAACTAAAAAATACTATTGAGACAGCAAGAGCAGAACTGTCAAATGAAGAGGAGACACGATTTATACCAGTTATGATTCCAGAGGCCATGTCAATCTACGAGACGGAGCGCTTAGTAAGAACTTTATACGAATACGAGATTCCAGTTACACACATCATTGTTAATATGATTCATCCAGAAGTTCTAGGATGTACTTTTTGTGCAGCTCGTAGAAGCATGCAAATAGAGAATCTAAAAATTATTAATGAGTATTATTCTGACTTTTCAATAGTTTATATGCCTCTCTTTCCGACCGAAATTAGAGGTATTTCGAAGCTTAGGGAATTTGCAAAATACCTTTTTGAGGAGGAATTTATACCTAAATTATATTAGGAAGGTGAAAAAGTTGAACGGAAGATTTAGAAGTAAATTGTTTGCACTATTATTTCTTCTCCTTGTATGTATTAGTTTCTTTCTATACGCATTTTTAATTTTTAGTCCCTAATCTATTTACTTCCTTTCAGAAATATATTTTAATCAAGATATATGATAATATAAATTCGCTAACAACTTGTGAGGGCTACAAGTGACACAAACATCTACTATAGTATTCCTAGGAGGAGCGCGAGAAGTAGGTAGAACATCGATATTATTGGAGCTTGAAGATCTAAATATTCTACTTGATTGTGGAATTAATGTAGGTGGAAAGGGAGAGAATAGATATCCCCTCTCAATGCCGAAAAAACCAGACATAACAATTTTATCTCATGCTCATCTTGATCATGCAGGCTATATTCCAGCGATTGCTAAAAAATATCAATGTAAAATTTATGCTACACCCCCGACACAAGATATATCCGAAATTTTACACATAGACCTACTAAAAATCGCTAAAGAAAGTAGAGATGCTTTACCCTTTGAAATGAAAGATGTTATGGCTCTCAGAAAATACTTTATTGATTCCTCATACAGAATACCAATTTCCCTAAACGATAATGTCAAGCTTACCATGTATAGGTCTGGTCACATCTTAGGCTCAGCTATGATAAAAATTGAAACAGAGTCACTTTCCATCCTTTACACCGGAGATTTATCAATGCGAAATAGTAAAACTCTTGAAATGGCAGATACAGATGTTGGAAAAGTAGACATACTCATAATTGAATCTACCTATGGGCATTCCTCAGATAAACATCCAAGTAGACAAAAAACAGAACAAGAGTTCATAAAAGCAATCCAAAAGACCATTAAAAGAGGAGGAAAAATTCTGGTACCTGCATTTGCAGTAGGCAGAGCTCAAGAAGTCATGCTTACATTAGAATCTTACATGAGAAGTAAAGCCCTATCAAATGTCCCAATCTATATTGATGGAATGATAAGAAAAATTAACGAACTCTACAGAATCTACTGGTTTTACTTAAGACCGCAAATAAGAAGAACAATAAGATATGCAAAAAGAAACCCACTAGAATCTAAACTATTTACGATAGTAAGAGACAGAGATGAACCCGTTGAACGAGAAGAACCATGTATAATCATAAGTACCTCAGGGATGTTAGAAGGCGGACCGGCAATGTTTTATCTAAAAGAACTTGGCAATGATCCTAAAAACCTTATTTGTCTAACAGGTTACCAAGTACCAGGTACTAGAGGAAGAAAATTACTTGATGGAGAGAAAGAAATAGAATTACCAACCGGAGAGGAAATTGAAGTTTCAGCAGAAGTAAAATTATTTGATTTTAGCGCGCACGCAGATCAACCCAGCTTGTTCAGGTTTATTTCTTATTTAAAAGGAGTACAAAAAGTATTTTGCATACACGGAGAAGAAAATAAAGTATTAGATTTTTCAGAAAGAATAAAGAAAAATAAAAAAATTGAAGCATATGCCCCCAAAGTCGGAGAAGAAATAACGCTCTAAATTCAGGTAGAAACAGCTTTCCTGACGGTTGCTATAGAATTATCCGCGATACCTTTTTCTTGTAATTCATCTGGGTTCATCCACACTTCGTTTATGGGAACTTCACCTTTCGAAAAAGAGATGCTTCTGAACTTTTTCTTCTTAGCTACAACTATTTCAATTTCCTGGCCGTCTTCAATTTCTAGAAAAGACATGGTTTCGGGATTTAAAAAAGATTTTCCTCTCTCCACCTCTACACGATGTCTAAGTCTCATTCTTTTTTGTCTAATTCCATCCATTCCATCACCTCAAATTATTTTGATGATTTACCTAGCTCCTCGAAATTCTTTCTACCTTTAAAGTAATCTAAAAGTTCATTGGTTAAATCATGTACAGAAATCCGAATTTGCTGCCATGTATCTCTATCTCTTAACGTAACGGTATCGTCCTTTTGAGTTTGGTAATCGATAGTAACCGCTATAGGGACACCTACTTCATCAGCGCGGGCATATCGTCTACCAATGGAACCAGAGTTATCATACATTGCTCTAATTCCTTCATCTCTAAGACTCATCCATACTCTTTGTGCGGTACTTGGAAGATTATCTTTATTAACCAGAGGAAACACTGCAACCTGTATAGGTGCCAAATCCCTTGGTAATTTAAGAACTACTCTATTTTCCTTCACAGAATAACTGCATTCAAGTGTAGCGTAAACCAACCTATCTGCACCAAAACTTGGCTCAAAAACATGGGGAATAAATCTTCTACCTGTTATTTTCTCTGTTTTCTTCTCTATTTTTACATGTTTAGGTTCTATACGGATACCATCGAATTCATAATAACCCTTTTTATCAAATGAGACTTTTATATCCATAGGATTAACATTTTTAAGCATACTGAACACTTTTTGAGCATTGTCACCGAAATCCGATTTAATAATTTCCTTTAAGGGTTGAACAACAATTTTTTCGATAATTTGCGGCTCTTTAAATCGTTTAAATACTGTTAAATCAACTCTACTGTGTTCCATATGACGCTTTAGGTCATAGTCTGTTCTATAAGCATGCCCAGCAACTTCTACCCATCCAAAACGCTGCAAATAAATCTCGTGATCAAAAGTTTGTTTGGAATAGTGAGCCTTTTCCCAGGGCATCTGTTCTTTAAATCGCTGTCTTTCCCATGGAATACCCAAGCTAGAGATGAAGTATTTAGATATAACCATAAAATAAGCCTGCCATTCGGCAGAAATATAACCTTTATCAACTGCTTCACGAGCAGTTACAATCAAGGGCTCTTCCTCATTTCTCGCTCGCATATCAGCAGTCACTAATTTCAACTCTTCGTCTTCAACTTCACTTAACTTCGGACACGAAAGATCTTCAGGATCAACGAACACTTCAACTTCCATAATAGTAAATTCTCTTAAACGAATCAAACCCTTTCTCGGGCTAATTTCATTTCTCAACACTTTACCAATTTGAGCAATTCCTAGCGGTAATTTTTCTCTAGTAACTGTGAAAATTCTTTTGAATTCAACAAACATGCCTTGAGCAGCTTCAGGCCGTGCATATCCTCTGTTTTCACTATAAGGGCCAATTGTTGTTTTAAACATTAAGTTAAATTGACCGACTTTACCAAGCCGACCTCCACATTCTGGACATTTAATATTCTCTTTTTCAATAATTTCTTCTATTTCTTCGATACCTAATCCTTCAGCAACTTTACCAGTAGCGTCCTCAATTATATGATCTGCTCTAAATTTCCTTTTACAATCTAAACATTCAACAACTGGATCTGTAAAATGATCCAGGTGTCCACTAGCTTTAAAAATTACCTCAGGCATAATTATCGGACTTTCAATTTCAACAAATCCCTGTTTATAAATAAACCACTCTCTCCATTTTTCCTCTATTCTGTGCTTTAACTCTATTCCGAGAGGCCCGTAAGTAACAAAACCCCTAAGACCACCATATATTTCAAAACTGGGCCAAAGGAACCCTCTTCTTTTCAAGAGCTCCACAATTTTTTCATAAATGTCCACATATCCTACCTCCATACTTCTAAAATAACCGTATGAAGCCTCAACGAACAATGAATAACCTTAATAAAATAGTTATTGTATAAAGCAGGATTCCTTTATGCAGAGGCATTGCCTACCTTGCTTTAACTCTTTTAATTAGAGGTGGTCTAGCCTTATAGAGTATCCTATGACCACAATAAGGACATCTTACCCCCGGTAGGGCCTTCAAATCTTCTGATGTCATCTGACGTCCACACTTAGCACAAACATATGGCATTAATATTCCTCCTTGTAGGAACATCCTTCTCCTTTTGCTTATACTCTAAATTACTTAAACTCTTCGACGTGAGACATGTAAGACAAAAATTTATTTATGTTTCGTATTACTATAAAAAGTCATAAAACCTCTTCTGCTTCCACTAATCTATCAGAAATAACACGAACAACTTTCACTTTAAGTTTTTTACCTATCTTATCTCCAGCGTTTTTAACAATAACAACAGGGCCTTCAGAAATCACATATCCTATACCATCACCTCTCCTTTTCTTAAAAGGTTCAGCTATAATAACATCGAGTACCTTGCCAATCAATTTCACTTTCCTTTCTCTATTAACCTTACTAACTTCTTTAACTATTTCCTTACTTAAAGGATCTCTTACAGCAGGTGGAGGAGTTTGAAAATCTCCAAAAGCAGAAAATGGTAATGGCTTGAACCTATAGATGGTTATTTTCTCAACGTCATAGGCATTCATTTTACGTATAACATTAATTGTTTCCTTAACGGTTTCTTTGGACTGACCAGGTAATCCATGGATAAAATAAACATAAGGTCTTAAACCATATTTCTTTGCTATCTTTACAGCATTTAACGCTTCCATTGGAGTTGAAGGTCTACCAAGAAGCCTAGAATGTGTCTCTGACCCGGTCTCGCAACCTATATGAATAGTACTACCAGGAAGATAACTGGAAATGATCTCTGCCACTTTTTCATCAAAAAGATTAGGCTTAACATTTTCAATAGTTACATATACTTCTCCATCAGCTACTTCGGGAATACTAGTAATATTTGAAAGTAATTGTTCAATAGCTCTATAATTTGGAGGAGGGTTCCTAGGATCTGTTAAAGGTTCTGGAAAAACGATGTTATCTCGCTGATAATCCAGAAAATCCGGTGCACCAAGGACAATTCTCCTTACACCTTTATTAATAAGTGATTTAATCTCTCGAACAATATTTTTCCAATTTCTACTTCGAGGAGGACCAAAAAGAGAAGGAACTGAACAATAACCACAACCCGGAGGTATATTTTGAGGACATGCGTATCTCTGCGCAAGTTTTCCACTAAAGCAAGTACCGCATTCCGAACATTTTCTACCATCTGGTAACATTATTCTTGTCCTGTAAAAATTTGAACATCCCCGAACACATTCAACATGAACCCTACAAGCCCAGAAAGCTGGATAATCTGCAACTTTCTCAACAGAGGGGAAGAACTTATTTAATTTTTCCTTGGGAATAACAGGACGTAACGGATTAATATGTACATTTTTTCCATTAAACCAAGCTATGCCCTTAATATTCTTCAAAACATTCTCTTCAGGAATTTTTCCATCAATTAACCCGCTACGTAAAAGTTCCTCCAAGGTCTCTTCTCCTTCACCAATAACCGCAACAGAACATCTTGTCTTTAGGATCAAGCTATAGGGATCCGAAGCAACCGGACCACCCACAACAACGGGGTAATCGTTGCCCTTAATTTTTCTCCATTTTGAAACAACCCTTACAATGCATGGTAAATCCATACTCATACCGCTTACAAGCAAAACATCAAAGTTATCAATAGCTGCTTTACTTCCAAGAAAATGTTCCGCCAAAAGTATTCTGCAATTTAAATCACTTCGTTCCAAGACACCAGCAATGCTTCTCGGACCAGCACCTATAACATCCTTCGTAGATCTCCTATAATTTTTCCCAGCACCTAAAGCGTCAACAATAAGCACGTCCATAAACGCCCTTCCCAGACTCTTAAAATTATTCAATTATACATAACCTATGTATTTAAAACATTAACCGAGAATTTTAGAGATAGTAGTATTAATATATCAATGCAATGTAAATAATTTACCCATCAATAAAAATAAATATCAGATAAACTTACAAAGTCAAAAGAACAAATAAAAGAAAGGAGGCGCAAAGTTATATCCTTAGAAAGATGTCCGATCTGTGGTTTACCAAAAGATATCTGCCAATGCGAAGCAATTGCAAAAGAAGAACAAAGAATAAAGATTAGAGTAGAAAAAAGAAAATGGGGGAGAGAAGTAACAATAATAGAAGGAATAGACGAAAAAGACATAGACCTCCACCAACTAGCTACAAAATTAAAACATAAACTTGCATGCGGAGGAACTGCTAAAAACGGAAAAATAGAACTTCAAGGAGACCACAGAGAAAGGGTAAAAACGCTACTTATCCAAGAAGGATTCTCAGAAGATAACATAGACATAACCTAAGGTCATCAACATTTATCCCTAAAATTTAGAGGCTTTCCAAAATTCAATACGAATTTATTATCCCAGCTTTTTATTTCTTAATAACGGTTTAAAGCGTAAAAAAATATTGTAGTCTTAAGGTTCTATTTTTATCTCCAGCTGTTTTATGAGTTCTTTATATCTATTGCGTACCGTCACTTCTGTTACATGTGCTATTTCTGCTATTTCTCGTTGTGTTCGTCTTTCACCTTCAACAATGCCCGCAATATAAATCGCTGCCGCAGCTAATCCCGTAGGATCTTTGCCCGCAGTTAAACCGAGTTCTCGCGCCCGCCTTACAATATCAATAGCTAATCTCAGTACCTTGCCCGATAAATTTAATTCTTCGCCAAAACGCCCCACAAAAACAACCGGGTCACAACCCGGGACACTTACATCTAATCTACGCAGCAATAGTCGATAACAGCGACCTAATTCTTTTTTATTAACCCTGCTTTCCCTACTAATTTCGTCTAAGGTTCTAGGCACACCATGCAGTCTGCATGCTGCATATACGCTTGCAGCAATCATAGCTTCAATACTACGGCCCCTAATCATACCACCTACAACTGCACCTCTATATAGTAGTGCGGCTTCGTCTTTGACTGGTTTAGGCAACTGGAGTTGTGATGTTAAACGATCAAGCTCAGCCAGTGCAAAAGTAAGATTGCGATCTATGCTGTTATGAACCCTCGTTCTGATTTGCCATTTTCTTAGTCTATAGATCTGTGCCCTTCTTATAGGACTTAATTTTCTTCCAAGCGCATCTCTATCACGCCAATCTATTACTGTTGATAACCCCTTGTCGTGTATAGTTGGCGTCATGGGACCTCCAGTTCTTGCACGTTTCTCTCTTTCCTCTGCCGTAAACGCTCTCCATTCTGGTCCTGGATCTACCATATGTTCCCTAACAACTAAACCGCATTTTCCGCAGATTAATTCTCCACGAGTTGAATCCAAAAGTAGTTCTCGGCTACCACATTCTGGACACCAATCAATAGTCTCAAAAAGCTTTTTTGAAGTTTTTTCAGAATCTTTTTCAGCCACAATATCCCTCCAAGCCGTGGACAAACAAATTAAAGAATTATGAAATATCCACACTTTATAGCTACATGATTAAGGAAATTTAACCGAAAATAATTCCTATGTTGTTTGTTATTTAAGGTTACCGATATATTTTTAAGCAAACTTCAAAATCGATTTAAATATTTTACGGATTGTGACAAAAAACTAAGTCAATCCACAAAATAGAAACCATTATTTAGCTAAATCAGAGTTTCACAAATTTTTGACCAACTAAATGCCCTGTTTATACTCATTTTTAAGCCAATTAACATACAAAGCTATACCTTTTTCAATTGGGACATCTGGCTTCCAACCCAACGCCTTTATTTTCGATATGTCAAGTAACATTACCGGAACATCACCAGGCCAACCTCTATCTCCACCTGTATATTTTATCTTTACGTTTTCCAATCCTAGGTTCTTAATGACAATTTTAGCTATTTCACTGACAGTTATCCAATCATCAGATCCAATGTTAAAAACATCAAATCCTTTACGATGCTTTTCAGCGGCTAACATACTTGCTTCAATACAATCCGAAATATAAAGATACGACTTTTTTTGTTTCCCATCACCCAAAACCAACAGTTCATTAGGATTCCTTTTAAGTTTCATAAAGAAATCATAAATAACACCATGAGTGGATCTAGGACCAATAATGTTTGCATATCTGAGTGAAACTGCATTTAGGTCATAGAAGCCACAATATGCCGAAATATAAGCTTCACATGCCGCTTTAGAGGCACCATAGACACTTATCGGCCTTGGTGGATAGTTTTCAGGAGTCGGTACAACCTCAGCTTCACCATACAAAGTTCCGCCACTTGAAGCAAAAACCATATTAGTTACGTCATTAAGACGCATTGCCTCAAGTACATTAAAAGTACCTTCAACATTTATTTTAAAATCTATTTCTGGCTTTTCTACACTTAATCGGACATCAGGATTAGCAGCATAGTGAAATACTATATCTACATCCCTAAGTAGAGATTTAAGCAGATTAAAATCTCTTATATCACCTTTTATAAACTTAAAATCCTTCTTTGACATATGATGTTCAATATTTTTTATAGTTGACGAAGATAAATTATCTAAAACAATGATCTCATTCTTACGTCTAACTAATTCATCAACTATATGGCTCCCAATAAATCCACATCCACCAGTAACCAAAATTCTTTGTTCCAGTAAATTCACAGCTCTTCCCCTTTATCCATCGTTATTATCTCGCAACCATCTTCTGTTACAATGACTGTATGTTCCGCTTGAGCAACCATACTTTCTTTCTCATCTGCGAGGACACGATATTCATAAAGAATTCCTTTAGTAGTTAACTCCTTTATTGCAAGCCTTATTGCAGGAATATCCTTAACCAACCAGCGCTCAGCAAAAGGTAAACCCTTAAATCTTTCACTAGCTAACTTCAAAAGCTTACGAGAACTTGAAAACCTTACAGGAATCCTCACAGGCAATATACGATAAATATAAGCATAAGGCTTTTCATGAACAGTCCCAGAACCAGTAGACGCAAAAGTCTCTACAGCATAAACCTCTCCAACCTCTATAGGTTCTCCGTGCGGTAACGTGATATTTGGTATAATTTTAGCACCATGAAGCGAATATTCATCTAATAAATGACCTGAAAGATCCCTAATCGGCGTATAACCATATTCCCTAATTTTTTCATGAATTAATTTACCAATATCATTTGTTTTAACCCCAGGCTTAATATTTTCAATCGCTATCCTAAGAGCCTCTTCTGCAGCTTCCTTAAGTTTTTCAAAACCAGAATTTAAATCGAAAGTAATTGCTGTATCAGCTATAAACCCATCAACATGTACACCAAAATCAACTTTAACTATACTATTATCCTCAAGCACCGTTTCATCGTTTGGAGGAGAAGTATAGTGAGCAGCAATATTATTTATAGATACGTTACATGGAAAAGCCGGGCTACCACCTAACTCCTTTATAAGGGATTCAACCCGATTACAGATCTCAATTACGGGAGTCCCAACTCTAACAAGTTGTTCTAGCTGTTTACGCACCTTAACAGCTATCTGACCAGCCTTACGATACTTTTCGAATTTTTCCTCTTCCTCTACTTCCTCTTCTGTTTCTTCTACTGTTTTTTCCTCTTTTTTCTCGTTCAATTTTCTCCCTCTTTTCGAGGTCTTTTAATAACATCAAAAATATATAAATTGTTTCTATATTTTCATCTGGGAAGGAAACAATTAGTTAAACTATGAAATTACCGTATTACGAGCCGTATAAAAAGTTTATGAATAGACATTTATTCAATAAACCTACCAATTATATGGCAAAATCTTTTTACACATAGTGCACATTTTTAAGATTAATTACGGGGCGAGTAACATGTCTGGCAAAGTGAACCAAATAAAGCAAATACTCCAACTCTTAGAGATAAACACACCAGGAATCGAAGCCAGCGCTATAGTATCTCTTCAAGGTCTGCCAATAGTCTCTGCCATGCCAGCAGGTGTAAACGACGATGTAGTCGCTGCAATGACAGCCGCCGTACTCAGCGTAGGCGAAAAAGCCTTACAAGAATTAAGAAAAGGAAGACTAGTAAAAATATTGGTTGAAGGAGAAGAAGGATACATAATAATGACAACTATCGGCCGAAACGCCATACTTACAGTTCTAGCCAAACAATCCGCAAATCTAGGGCTAATTTTCCTAATGATGAAACAAACAGCCCAAAAAATAGAAAATCTCCTAGCAGAATAAATTCACGACATTTAAACCTAAATTCTTAAGTATCACGTAATGCGAAATTACATTTTATGATCAAATGTTATGATATCTCTTTTTCATAAATATAAGAATTATAAGGTTCAGTCCGCCCGTCGTCCACATCCACGAGGTCAGTACTGCAATGGAACATCATCACCCAACATACGATACAAATACTATTAACGGTTGTTAACTAATAAATTTATCTTACCGGGTTCTGTTAACTTACTGTTGGTATAAAGACTCACGGATATACGAAGTATCGAATGAAATAAAAGACTTGAGCTTAGTCGAAGATGAAGATGTTTGTACGTTGTTAGGCTTTTTCATAACCTATAATCTTGGACTTAAAATTTCTTCATCACACCTTTTGGTTCTTCGATTTCTCTATCTATTGCTTCAATACACCCTTTGATAAGCATCCTTAATTTTCCTGGTCTAGTTCTTTCATATTTTTAGATAGATTTTTTCTTGTTACCAATGCAGGAAGAGGTTCACTAGGACTTGATGATAAAACTGTACCTGGAGCCGAAGGAGGGTCTGAGAGATCAACAGCCGTAATAACCAAACTGTCTCCTAACATCCTTAACATTCCTTAAAATGGACGGTTAGGAGAATGGTGGTTAGTAGTAAAGATTTTCGGAAATATATATTCTATAAGGAGGGCAAAAATCTTGCCACATTAGCAACTAGAATCATAAGTGTGGAGAAAATCTGAATGAGCGAGAATAATTAAAATTCCAAAGGGCCATGGGTGTTAAGTTGCCTCTGATGACACAAAAAATGTGAGGGAGTGGTTAAAGTTCTGGATTTATGAGAAGTCCTGCCTTCACAAGTTCGAGCTTGTTCTTTAACTCTGTTATTCTATTGTGCAACATGAGAAGTCTTGACGCAGAAGTTAACAGTTTTGCTCCGAGCGCAATGTCCTGCACGAACCCCAAAACCATCATGAAGGTACTAAAGGTTTCACTAACATTTCCCAGTACTCTTTCAACCAAAAGTTCAATGAAGCTTTCCCAACTTTCTTCTATGGCCTGATATAGATCCATCATGAATGAATAGTCTATTTCTTCCATCCCCGGTATTGTGCCCAGTAATAGTTTCTCGATTCTTTCAGTCAACATTTCCCATGCCTCTTTATGTAGTAAAAGTTCCTTCATGTATTCTCTCGCCACTCTAGCTAGTTCTTTGGTGATCCGTTCGATGTCATGTTGCCTCTGTTTCTCGAGATCCGTCCTGTCCAACTCTTCTTGTACTCTCTGTATCTGTTCGGAAAGTCCACTCTCCTTCAATATGTCCTCGACATAATCTATCGGTTCATCCACAAGTTCTTTCAGAGGAGTTGAGAGTTCTTTATCTATCATTTCGTGATCTATCTTAAGCATGCTTTTCAGAAATGACAAGAAGGCCACTCTCAGTACCGGATTCACCTGCAAGGCGTTCTTGTTTGTCTCGTACATTTTGACGAGATCTTCTTTGGTTTTGATCGTCCGCATAAGTTTGTCCTGTAAGGTCCTGATGGTCATCCTAGTAGGTTCATCGATCTCTATGGGTTTTACTATTTCCTCAGGAGCAGCAAGTTTTGGTGGCTTCAGCTTTGTCGCCTTTGATGCAACCTCTTTCAACTTCCTTACCTTCTTTTTGACTTTCTTAGGCTTAGGTGGTTTGGGCTTTTTCGGCTTGGCAATCACTTTCTTCTTTATACGAACCTCCACTTCCCTCTTCGGTTTCTTGGGCACCCGCTCGACTTCCGGTTTCGTGACCTTTGTTGCAATTTCTTTCGGCAATTTTACCTCAATTTCCTCTATTTTCACTTTACTTTTTATTTTATTCACCATTGCTTTTTCGATATCACTTATCGGTGGTATTATTTTCTCGATATCGCATTCTTCTGGTGCCATCTTCTTCTTTGCCTTCTTAACCTTAACAGTATACTTAATATGATCCTTAAAGGAATTGGTGGGAAGAGGTGGTATTTGTTGCACTCGTCCATCCGGAGTGATACTTATATTATAAATCTCTTCACTGACGACGGTATGAATCTCATCACACTCAACAATCAACGGAAATCCGACAAATGCCACCTTACCAGTGGCTTTACACTCACTTCTAGAAATGGAAAAAGTCTCAAACTTACCGCCGTCCTTGGCGTGGCCTCTGTGTATGTTCCTTTTGTGCTCAAATGATTCATACGTAAATTCATATGCGCTTATCGTAATGTCTTCAGAAATTTGGTAGGGAATCTTTTTCCCCAACTTTATTGTCAAGTGAAAATCTCCTGATACTGTATCATAAACGGACATTCCAGCTTTTTCGGATCTGCCTTCGGAGGATATGGGTTTCTTTATGGCAAAACTTTTTCCTTCCTCAAATGGGAGTAGCTTTTCGAAGTCCGAGTAGTAGACAGAAACATTGGAATACCTCTTAACAATACCAGGTGCGTGTAGAATCCATAAAGTTCCATAAGGACTCCCACTAGCCCTAGAAATCTCTTCCATAATTCCCTTATCCGATTTTATTGATACATGTTTATAAGCCTCCATATGATCTCCGGATACTTCAATGAATATCTTCCGCTTAGTCCTAGAACCAGCAAAACTGGTAATAGATGTATATGTCCACTTATATTCGTCGGGTGAGACGTAGTATATTCTATGATGGCCTTCAGTGTTTGCGATATAAAAATTATCCTCTAAGATCAGCAGTCCTTTTTCATCAAATATTTGTCTTAGTTTAGGGTGCGCCAGTTCATAGAATTTCTTATCACCAGATGTCAGAACTCTCACAGTATACTCTATTATATCTTTTAAAACAAATGATCGCTCTTTACTTTGCCATTCTCTAATACTGGTCTTGACCAAGATGTCCCCACTTTCCAGTTCGA
>Ga0209426_1000145_pt1 | contig 110503 bp, 96 predicted proteins | sample Deesub1362B_J571_FD_187697 | JGI IMG/M metagenome (GOLD analysis project Ga0209426, IMG submission 187697) | Deep oceanic, basalt-hosted subsurface ecosystem from Juan de Fuca Ridge flank, Pacific Ocean, CORK Borehole 1362B_J2.571 (SPAdes)... ... | reverse complement strand
AGCGGCAACATCAGGAACTGGGTGCTGGCACCAATCGTGTGCCTGAACCCGGAGCGGGAAGCGGTACTGCAGCAAACATCAAAGGCAGCGTGACACGCTCACGCGACAACTACCTTGAAAATCGCCGCCCGACAAGAGCACTTCGACAGCGCCGGCCAACGGCGCTTGTCCTTCGGAGGAATTCCCTGCTTTCCTGACAGCGTTTTCCGCCAGCGGTGAATCACAGCGCCGTCTCACTGCGATGACAGTCAAATCGCTTGTGTTGAAGCCGGTTGCAGGCAAGGACCGTAGTACCTTTGAGCCTTCGACCTCGGGCGTCAGCGAAGCTTCCTTCACCTATCCGCTGATGGCCGCCATCACACCCGGCAAGACACCGGGAGTCGAGATTGAAGAGGTCGATGACAGTCACGTCAACGTGATCGATAAGCGGGCGGGCAACAGCAATGTAAAAATCTTCAACTTCTCACGTCAGGCATGTTGGGTGCTTGAGGGCGTCGAAGACTGGTCGATCAGCGAGAATGATCTTGTCGCAACACGTAAACCCGGAATGAGCCGCGCCGAGAACTTCTGCGAACAACGTGCCGAGGCTTTAGGAGGGCTAGGGTTTCTTGAGCAGTACCGTCTAACTGTGGAGTTGATTGAAGCGTCTCTGGAAAATTATGTCTGCGCAGCAGAGTCAGGTGATCCAGAGGCGAGCGAGTCAGCGGCAAGACTGAGCCTTTCGCAGATGGCGTCCCAGCTGGAAACCAGCAAAGTTGAGGCTTTGTTCCAAGCCGCGTCAAAGACGCCGAGTGGTGCATTGGGTTATGCCTCGTTTTTTTGTATGGGGAACTCCACCGATTACGACGGTCCTTGCCTCCATCCCAAGCAGGCAGAAGAGCAGGTCATTCGAGCAATCAACATGGGCTCCATAGAGGCGATGAGTTATCTGGCTTCTACTTTTGAGGTTGGCGAGTTGGGAACAAAGGATATGTCCCGAGCGTTAGCCTGTTATCAAATGGCGGCTGATAAAGGTCACCGGTTGAGCATCGACAACGTGGCGCGATTGAAGTCGCAAGGTCCAGAGCCGATCAAGGCGAGCCACTGCATTTGAAATTCGGAGCGCGGATGTGTCGCGATTCTTTGCCGTTAAATCTAAGTGAATGGAACTGTGCCTGACTTGTCGATTCCGGATTTCGTGAGTCGTCGATATCTGCGGGTATTGCTGATCGGCATTGCAGCTTTCGCGCAGGCTAGTCATGCCGCCGCAAGTGTTGTCTCGGTGGGCAATGCGTCGGGTCAGTCGCAGATGCCAAATTCGCCAACGGCTATGCAAAGTGTCTGGCCAACAGACAGGTTAGCGGAAAATAAAATGAAAAAAATAAATGAATAGGATGTGTTTGTTGTATTGCAAGGTTCTACTTTCGAAGTATGTGGCGCTTGTTAAAAAATTCTCTGATGACGGACTCAATGAAAAATACATATTCACTTCCAAGATTTTTATCGTTAACCTTTCTATTTTTTAGCTCGTTCGCACTTTCCGCGAGTTTCGATTGCGGCAAGGCTTCAACGGACGTAGAAAAGAAAATTTGTAATTCTCCATCTTTGTCCATAATGGATGAAAAGTTGAGTGAGTTTTTCAAGCCGTTAAAGAGTCGACGGGCTTTTCAAGTAATCGAAAGCGATTGGTTGGAGTCGGAGCGTAACTCTTGTGAGTCAGTTGAGTGTTTAGAGGATGCTTATGCTCAGCAGATACAATTTCTGTCGCCGGTTCCTATTGCGCCTAGGCCGACCCAGAAAGATATTAAGTTGATGTTGGGCGATAAGCCATATACGCAGTCTGAGCGCTCATGGAAGGTCGTTGATTTAGCATGGCTCCCCAATGAAAAGGGGGTTGTCGAACGATTTTTAATCTCCGCCGAAACAATCTCAGGCATGTTGCATGTCATCGTATTTGAAGGGCATTTTGATCCAGCGATGATTGCGTACAGGGGCAATCTTTATGAGTACGTTGATCGCAATGACAGGCAAGTACTGCACACGATTGCGAAAGATATCGGTTTTGATGGTGCTCTGAGTCTGGGGTCGAATGACGAAGGCAAAAGGTTTGCGGGAATTCTGGACGGATCGTTTTACTATCGACAGCAGCTTTCGAAAAATCAGTTGCGGGGGATGGTTTATAAACTCGGCTCCAAGCTGCCGCCGGTTGAAAGTAGTTTGTTGTTTCAGCAGTGGCCAAATACTAATGAAAATGCTGTAAGTGGTTTGACATTCGGCTGGGGTGGAGAGTATGGAAAGTTGCAAGCGTATTATTCGCATACCCCAGGGTATGAAACGATAGCTCCGGTTGGTCGGCCGGATGCTGGTTGGAATATTTATAATCCAATCTGGAGTAAATCAAGGCCGACGTTTTATTTCAAGAATGGCGATGAAACTGTCTGGCGTGCCAATGTTGCGGATAAGACGCTGACGAAAATTGCGAAGGCCAGTGATGAAGGAATGATTCAGAATCCTACGCCCATCGATATTAACGGGCGCGAGGCAATCGTTTATCTGAATGGATCTACTCTGAAAATGGCTATCTCACTTGAAGAATAAGTACGACTTAAAAATATGCCTTAGAAAGTTTTTTGGATTTTTTATGTTGTCCTTCCTTTAAACTCTCCACCCCAAGTAATGCGCTCAGGACACGGAATGCCAGCCCTCTCTACCTCGCTCCGCCCAGCGTTAGTGCTCTGGCTTTACGTAGCCGCAATCGTGCACATTCTCGCCGGCCTCACCCTGACCTGGGCCGGTCACTCCGGTTTACTCGACGGCTATTTGCACACCCTCGAACTCGCATTCTGGGGCGCCGATGCGGTTCCCACCGCCGGCTACGAACAACAGGTCTGGTGGCTCGCGCTGTTCGGCGCAACGCTGCAAAGTTATTCGCTGTACATGCTCGCGCTGGTGCACTTGGGCAGTCGCTTGAAAGCCCCGGCAGTGTGGGAATGGTTGATCGCCGGCATCCTGCTATGGGCACCGCAGGACATGTGGCTTTCAGCGCAACGGCAGGTCTGGTCGCACCTGTGGCTCGACGGTTTTGCGTTGCTCGTGCTATTGCCGCCGTTGATCTGGCTGTATATCCAGGACCGCCGAAAAATCGCTCAATAAATGCGCATTGGGCATATTGGTATCGAAGGAGTTATAGCGTGAAAGGATTTTCGATTCTTCTCTGCTGCTTGGCATTGGCAACCTCTACTGCGGCACTTGCCGCAGAAGTGTGTAATCCAGACAGCTTTTCCAACCCCGACTTGATCATTTGCGGGCAGCAAACCTTCGAGAAGGTCGACGCTGTGTTGAACGAGCAATATAAAAAAGCGCTGACGAGTTTGGCTCCTGCGGAGCAGAGCCATCTGAGAGATGTGCAAAAGAACTGGGTGCGTTTCAAAGAGTCGTTTTGCGAGGAGCTTTATCAATCCACTTTGCCGGGCGCTGAGGCGCCAATCGAGAGACTGGGGTGTCTGGTACAAACGACCAATGCCCGGTTGGGAGAGTTGATTGCCCTGCAGACGGGCTTACCGCTAGATGGCTTTTACAAAGCCGCATCTGCGATTGCGGGGAAGGATCGTGAGAGAAATTTAGCGGCCGCCATTGAGCGACTGGGAGGGGATGAGTTCAATGATCCCCTTTGGAAGACGTACGCAGAAGGGCATTGTGAGATGGCTGGCCGTCTGTGGCGTGAAGACGTCGCCTACTGCGCGGTGAGGATGCGTTTTCAATTACCCATGAACCGCTAAAGGAATGGTTGGTTTGAAATCTTCGTCTGCGTTTATTTCTGCGCTTCTCCTGATACCGCTGACTGCCCACGGTGAGGTTACTACCGAGGTTTCTTGCTTCCGTTCGTTGGGAGGCAAGAACATCAATTTCGAGTTTCGATCCTATTACGACACGGTCTCCCGCTGGAGTGGAGCAGGGGTTAGATACACAAAGTCCCCAAAGGCGATTCCCCTTGTCTACCGGGGTGTCGAAGAGGAAGTCATGGAGGAAGGGCGCCCCTCTCAGTTCACGACAATCTGGGTGGAGGTTTCCGAAGGATCGCTGACAGGCGAATACGAAATGGTCAGCCAAGGTGCCCGAATCTACGGGATGACCTACACAAATTACAAATCCGGTAAGAAGTACTCATTCGATCAAGACATCACCATGGACGCTTCGTCAGAAACAGGCTGTCAGTGGTGAGGCAGGGAATATTCAGAAAGGGGACTTAACGTCCCCTTTTTTCATCCGTAAATCCCGCTACGACTTGGCTGCCAGGTTCCGCACTTCAATATGATCGAGCGTCCCTTCCACCATCAATCGCACCCCGTCTGCCATTCTGCTCAGGGCCAGCGCGACCGAGCGGCGGGAGCCGTGGAGGTCGTCGGCGAGGTCGCAGGCGATGGCGCTGATGGACAGGAGGTCTTCGGAGGCGTTGGCCATCAGGGCTTCGGCGTCGGTGCCGGGGGAGAGGCTGAAGAGGCCGGTTTCGCGTTTGGGTTGGGATTCGGTGCGCGGTTTGAAGTGGTGGTCGAGGGCGCGTTCGGCGGCTTCGTGGAATTTCTTGGATTCCAGCGATTCGTAGGGCGATATGTCTGGGGTTTCGGGGGGATTGGGTGTTGGTTTGATCATAGGTATTTTCCGAGTTATGGAGCCAACACCGTTTCGCTTGCTTCGAGAGGGTGGCAGCTGTGTATAGGTGTGCAAGACCGGACTCGGAAACCGGCAGACCCGAAGGCCTCCCATACACAGCCGCCATAACAGTTCGCGAGCATAGGAAAACGCCCGGCGAATAGCCATAACTGAATGCATAACGAGTCTGGACTTGCACGTCCGAGTCACCGATTTTGCGGAGACACACACAGGCTATCGACGATGCTCCAACCTGCCTAGTTCACGCACAACACCACGCTTCGCGGGAAATTTCCCATAGGTTTGCAGGCTGGAAGATCAAAAGATCGCAGCCTTCGGCAGCTCCTACAGGGATGTGTTTCAACAGGTGTAGGACGGTGGGTGCAGAAGTGTGACTTGGCGGTCATCGTGCGGGAAATGGGCTGCATCATCTTCCAATAACGGCGGATAGTGGCGTTATCGTTCGAATCCCTTACACTGCCCCGGCCGTTCATTTTCCTTTTGAGGCTGTGCGCATGAAATTTCGTTTTCTTCTGTGGATGATGGGTTTGTTGATGGGTAAGGCCAGCCGGACAAATCCTGCGTTCCAGCAGCAGTTGGGTGACAAGGATCTGGTGTTTCAGCTGCAGACGCTGGACGGGAAAGTGGCGCGGCATTTCGTGGTGAAGAATCAGCGCGTTACCAGCAAGTCTGGTGTGGTGGCGGAGCCGGCGTTTGCGATTGCGTTCAAGGATGCGGGTTATGCCTTTGCCACGATGCAGGCGAAGAACAAGCAGCTGGCGTTTATGCAGGGGATTCAGGACAAGTCGATCCAGCTGAAGGGGAATCCGGCGCTGGTGATGTGGTTTCAGGGATTGATGAAGTATTTGAAGCCGAGGAAGGCCAAGCCTAAGGCTTGAGCCGAGTCTTGATGAGAAGAGCTTTTGTGGCGAGGGAGCTTGCTCCCGCTGGGCTGCGGAGCGGCCCTGAACCCTGAGGCCTTGTTGTGTCAGGCATGCCTTGTTGGCTGGATTTGCGACTGCTGCGCAGTCGAGCGGGAGCAAGCTCCCTCGCCACAGAATCTGTGTTGAGCAGGTAGATTGGGGTGGATTCTTCGCGAGCAGGCTCGCTCCCACAGGGGTTGTGTAAACCTTGGGGGAGCGGGCCTGTTTTGGTTCAGGCCTGGCTGAACTGCGAGGCCAGTTCGCGCAGCAGGACTTCGGCTTCGAGGACTTTACTGACCACGTCATTGGCTTTGTCGCGGGTCAGGCCGACGCGTTCGAGCAGGGCGTCGGGGATGTCTTCGTCGGGGCCGGAGCCGATGCCGCGACTGCGCAGCAGGCGCACGGCCAGGCAGACGAGGTTCGGGTATTCGGCGTAGGCGCCGTCGTAGCTTGGGTCGTGCTGGAAGCGCAGGGCGGTGGCCAGTTCATCGGGCATGTCCCAGTAGCGCATCAGCCACGAGCCGATCTGTTCGCGGCTGATGCCCAACAGGTGCTGCTCGATGTAGCTGTGGCACAGGTGCGGGTTGACCTCCAGGTGGCGGCAGATCAGCGAGAAGTGCGGCGGGAACACGTGGGCCAGCAGCAGGTAGCCGAAGTTGTGCAGCAGACCGGCCAGATAGGTCAGGCCGGCTTCCGGGCGCTGGGCGCGCGGCATGGCGCGGGTCAGGCCTTCGATGACGGCGGCGGTGTAGATCGATTGCTGCCAGTACGGCGTGGTGTGTTGCGGATGGTCCTTCGGCAGGCTCAGGGTCTTGCCGAGGGCCAGGCCCAGCGCGAGGTTGATCACCAGATCGAAACCCAGCACGCGAACGATCGCGTCTTCCACCGAGCGGATCTTGCCTGGCGAGGCGTAGTACGGCGACGCCGCCCAGCTCACCACTTGTGCAGCCAGCGCCGGGTCGGTTTCGACCACGCCGGTGATGTCGTCGATGGTGGCGTTGGGGTCGACGCGCAGCTTGATGATTTTTTGCGCCGTCTCGGCCAGCGGTGGAATCTCGATGGTCGCTTCCAGACGCTGCTGGATCCGGCGTGCAGTGAACGCCTGCACGGCCTGGGTAATTTCCTCGCGGTCATCGTCGGGGCGATCGAGGTTCGGGCGGATGCTGCTCAGGGCTTCGCCGAAGTTGGCGGCGCTGGCCTTGGTCAGCATGGTCTTGAAGGCTTCGCTGGTGATTTCCAGCAGCACGCCCGGCTCGCCAGAGTTGATCAGCAGCTTCGGCTCGCGCAGCAGGCTTTCTTCGTAGAGGCACGGCGAACTGGTGAGTGCCGGCAGGCCCGGCAGCAGGCTCAGGCTGTGTTTGCCGAGCATCTTTTCCAGGCGCTCGGTGGACACGGCGGTCAGGCGCCGGCCCGTCAGTTCGGCGAGGCGGTTGAGGTCGAGCAACTGGCTCTGCGGAAACAGCACCATCAGCGCGCCCACGGCGTCGTCCAGCAACACGGCTTGTACCTTGCGCGAAGCATTGAGGCCGTGGTGGTCGAGCACTTCTTCGTAGGCGATACCCAGCTTGCCGAGCAGCAGCCGAATTACAGACGGCGCGTGCGGGGGTTCGGGGGCGAGAGCTGCGTCAGTCATGGTCTGTATCCGTTTTTGAAACAATGGCAGGAGTATAACCAGCTCTGTCGGAACGATCCTTCACAAACTGCGACGGTGCTCACACTTGGCCGTATTGCTGCCCATGGCGCAGCCAGCGGTCGAGCAATGGGCTGACGTGGGTTGGCCAGCGTTCCAGCAGCGCTTGCGCGGCATCGCGCACGGCGGGCAGCAAGTCGGCGTCGCGCATCAGGTCGGCGACCTTGAATTGCAGCAGGCCGGTCTGACGGGTGCCGAGCATTTCGCCGGGGCCGCGCAGTTCGAGGTCTTTTTCGGCGATGACGAAACCGTCGTTGGTCTCGCGCATGATGCCCAGGCGCTGACGGCCGATCTGCGACAGCGGCGGATGGTAGAGCAGCACGCAATGGCTGACCGCGCTGCCTCGACCCACCCGGCCGCGCAACTGGTGCAGCTGCGCGAGACCGAGGCGCTCGGGGTTTTCGATGATCATCAGGCTGGCGTTGGGCACGTCGACGCCGACTTCGATCACGGTGGTGGCAACCAGCAGTTGCAGATTGCCGGCCTTGAATTCAGCCATGACCGCCGCTTTTTCCGCAGGCTTCATGCGCCCATGGATCAGCCCAACCTTGAGCTCGCCGAGAGCGGCGGTGAGGTCTTCGAAGGTGGTTTCAGCGGCCTGACAGGTCAGCTCTTCCGACTCTTCGATCAGCGTGCACACCCAATAGGCCTGACGCCCTTCGGCGCAGGCGCTGCGCACCCGTTCGATGACTTCGACGCGGCGGGTGTCGGTGACCAGCACGGTGTTGACCGGGGTGCGACCGGGCGGCAGTTCGTCGAGGATCGAGGTGTCGAGATCAGCGTAGGCGCTCATCGCCAGCGTGCGCGGGATCGGCGTGGCGGTCATGATCAGTTGGTGCGGACACATGCGCCCGCCGACGCCTTTCTGCCGCAATGCCAAGCGTTGCTGCACGCCGAAGCGGTGTTGTTCGTCGATGATCACCAGCGCCAGATTCTTGAACTGCACTTCGTCCTGGAACAGCGCATGGGTACCGACCACCATCGGCGTGCCGCTGGCGATCTGTTCCAGTGCGGCGACGCGGTTCTTGCCCTTGAGCTTGCCGGCCAGCCACGCGACGTCGATGCCCAACGGTTCTAGCCAGCGCTTGAAGGTGATGAAGTGTTGCTCGGCGAGGATCTCGGTCGGCGCCATCAATGCGACCTGATAACCCGCCTCCAGCGCTTGTAGCGCCGCGAGGGCGGCGACCACGGTTTTGCCCGCGCCGACATCGCCCTGAATCAGGCGCAGCATCGGTTCGTGCTGGCTGAGGTCGTAGGCGATTTCGTTGCCCACGCGTTGCTGGGCGCCAGTCGGGTTGAAGCCGAGGTTGGCCAGATACTTCGGTGGCAGCTTCGTCGCTTTCGGCATGGCTGGCGCGCGCAGCGAACGCAGGCTTTCGCGCAGACGTTGTTGCGACAGTTGATGGGTCAGCAGTTCTTCGAAGGCCAGCCGATGCTGCGCCCAGTGATGACCGAGGGCGAGTTCGTCGACGTCGGCGTCGGCGGGCGGGTTGTGCAGGTAGCGGATCGCATCGGCCAGCGGCGCCAGTTGGTAGTCGCGGGCCAGTTCGGTCGGCAACCAGTCGGGCAGGGTGTTCGGCTTGAGCAGGGTCAGGGTCTGCATGCACAACTGGCGCAGGCGCTGTTGGGTCAGGCCTTCGGTGAGTGGGTAGACCGGGGTCAGGGTTTCATCCACTGGCGGCGGTTCGTCACCGGTGATGGCGCGGTATTCCGGGTGATAGATTTCCAGCCCCGAGGCGCCGGGCCGCACTTCGCCGTAGCAGCGAATCCGCGTGCCGCGCTTGAGGCCTTCTTTCTGCGCATTGCTGAAATGGTAGAAGCGCAGGCTCAGCCCGCCGGTGCCGTCCTGCATGCGCACGACGAGGCTGCGACGCCGGCCCATGACCACATCGGCGCCGCTGACGGTGCCTTCGACCACCGCATCCTGGCCCGGGCGCAAGTGGCCGATCGGCACCACGCGGGTGCGATCCTGATAACGCAGCGGCAGGTGAAACAGCACGTCCTGAAGGTTTTCCAGGCCGACCTTGGCCAGTTTCTCGGCCATGGCTTCGCCGACACCCTTGAGTGCCGTCACCGACACTTGCGACAGCTCAGTCATGACCCTGGCTTAACCGGCCGTAACCGGCGCGACGGGCTTGGCCACCGAGCACAGGCGAACGGAGTCGGCGAGGATCTCGATGGCTTTCGGCCGCGGGAAGCTGGCGCGCCAGGCAATGGCGACGGTGCGGAATGGCACCGGCGCCGACAGCGGCCGCACTTCGATCACGCCCGGAGCGTAGTGATGGCTGTCCACCGCCGACAGCGGCAGGATCGAGATACCCAGACCGGACGCGACCATGTGGCGGATGGTTTCCAGCGAGCTGGATTCCACCGTGGTGTGTTTGGCGCCGTCGTTGCCCTTGGTCAGGGTCGGGCAGGCTTCGAGCACCTGGTCGCGGAAGCAGTGGCCTTCGCCGAGCAGCAGCAGGCTCTTGTCGTTGAGCAGGCCCGGGTCGATGGATTCTTTTTGCGTCCACGGGTGCTGGGCTGGCATCAAGACGTAAAACGGCTCGTCGTACAGCGGCAGGGTCAGCACGTCGGCTTCGTTGAACGGCAGGGCGATGATGATCGCGTCGAGCTCGCCGTTGCGCAGTTTGTCGCGCAGCACGTGGGTGAAGTTTTCTTCGATGTACAACGGCATCTGCGGGGCGACCCGATGCAGTTGTGGAATCAGGTGCGGGAACAGGTATGGCCCGACGGTGTAGATCGCACCGACTTTCAGCGGGGCGGTCAGCTGGTTCTTGCCGGCCTGGGCCAGTTCACGGATGCCTTGCGCCTGCTCCAGGACTTTCTGCGCCTGGGCGACGATGCCTTCGCCGACCGGGGTCAGGCGTACGGCGCTTTTGCTGCGCTCGAAAATCAGCACACCGAGTTCGTCTTCAAGTTTTTTCACGCCCACCGAGAGAGTCGGCTGGCTGACGTGGCAACGCTCGGCGGCGTGGCCGAAGTGCTGCTCTTGGGCGAGGGTAACGATGTAGCGTAATTCTGTGAGGGTCATAGCGAGCGTCCATGAAGTTGCGGGCCAAGCATAACGGCTGCAATCGATAGACGCACGTTATCAGACTGAGTGAGGAATGCGACACCGGGCAATGTGAGTTTGCCGTTTATGGATGAGCTGAAAAACAAAAGATCGCAGCCTTCGGCAGCTCCTACAAGGGGCGAATACCTGTAGGAGCTGCCGAAGGCTGCGATCTTTTGATCTTGCTACTTAACGACGACGGTCCAGCGAGTACACAAACGGCGCCACAATTTCGATCGAGCCGTTGTTCAGCATATCGGCCGGCGGCTTAGGCAGCGGTTGTGCGCGACGGATCATTTCCAGGGTGGCCCGATCCAGGTCGGCGTTGCCCGAGCGGCCGACCAGTTCGAACGACAACACATTGCCTTCAGCGTCGACGACGAAACGCAAACGGTTCACGCCTTCCTTGCCGCGAGCCTGCGCACTGGCCGGATACTTCTTGTACTTGCCCAAGTGCGCGAGCAGGGTGTTTTGCCAGCTGGCCTTGGCGGCCATTTGTGCGGGCGACGGTCCAGGTGCCGGCTGGGCGGATTTCTCCGTCGGTGCCTGGGTCGGCTGCGTCTCCGCCGGTTTTTCCTCGGAAGGTTTTTCCTTCACCGGCTCCGGTTTTTTCTCCACCGGTTTGGGCGGCTGCGGTTTCGGCTTTGGCTTGGGTTTGGGCTTTGGTACGGCAATCTCGGCCTTGGGTGCTTCAGCCAGTTTCGGAATCGGCAATTCTTCGACCGGAGCCGGTGGCTGCGGCGGTGTGACGACTTTCGGCGGAGCAGGCGGTGGCGGGGTCGGAACCGGTGCCAGCTCGACCATCATTGCCTGCGGCGGCAGTTCGATGGGCGGGCGGGCGGTCCAGTTCAGCGCCAGCGCGATGGCCAGCGCGTGAACGCCCAGCACCACGGCCAGGCTACCGCTGTAACGCGTCAGCTTATGGCGCGTCGTGATCATTTCTTGGCTGCGCTCTCAAGGCCCACCAGACCGACCTTCAGGTAACCGGCCGAGCGCAGTTTATCCATCACGCTCATCAGGTCGCCGTAGTCCACGCCCTTGTCGGCCTGGAAGAAGATGGTGGTGTCTTTCTTGCCCTGGGTCTTGGCGTCGAGCACGGCGCCAAGGGTTTCGGCTTTCACTTCATCGTCGCCGATGTACAGGCGCTGATCAGCCTTGACGCTGAGGAACACCGGTTTCTCCGGGCGCGGCGCCGGTTTGGCGGTCGAGGCCGGCAGGTCGACCTTGATGTCCACGGTGGCCAGTGGCGCGGCCACCATGAAGATGATCAACAGCACCAGCATTACGTCGATGAACGGCGTGACGTTGATTTCGTGGTTCTCGGCCAGATCGTCGTCTGCGCCTTCTTTCAAATGCAGGCCCATGGCCGATTACCCCACTTTCACCATGTGTGGTTGCGAGCTGCTGCGCTCAGGCTGGTGATCGAGGTCACGGCTGACCAGCAACAGGACCTGCGCCGAAGCGTCGGACACCTGCGCCTTGTAGCCGGCGATGGAGCGGGCGAACACGTTGTAGATCACCACCGCAGGAATCGCAGCAACCAGACCCAGCGCGGTGGCCAGCAGCGCTTCGGCGATACCCGGCGCCACAACGGCGAGGTTGGTGGTCTGGGTCTTGGCGATGCCGATGAAGCTGTTCATGATGCCCCACACGGTGCCGAACAGGCCGACGAACGGCGCGGTGGAACCGATGGTGGCGAGGACGCCGGTGCCGCTGCTCATGTTGCGGCCACAGGCGGCGACCAGACGCTCGAGGCGGAAGCTGACGCGCTCCTTGATGCCTTCTTTCTCGCGGCTGTTGACCGACAGGCGCATCTCTTCGAGGGCGTCGTGCACCAGCAGGTTGGCGAGGGTGCCTTCCTTTGCCGCAGTGGCGCTGGCTTCCTTGAGGGTGGCGGCTTTTTTCAGAGCCGCGATTTCACCACGCAGACGCCGCTTGGCGCCCATCAGCTCGAAGCCTTTGGCGATCCAGATGGTCCAGGTGATGATGGAAGCGATGGCCAGACCGATCATTACGATTTTCACGATGATGTCGGCGTTCTGGTACATGCCCCATGGCGACAGGTCGTGGGCCATGCCTAAGGTGTTGTCGGGTTCGAGCACTTCAGGGGCATCTGCCGGGGCGGCGTCTACTGCCTGCACCGGGTCGGTGGTGGCTGGCGCGGCTGCAGTTGGTGCGTGCTGTTCGGTGGCAGCCGGAGCGGTTGGCGCTTGTGCGTCGGCGAAAGCGGCGGTCGGTGCCAGCATCAGGCTGAGCAGCAGGGCCGCCACTGCGCTGAAGGCGCGAGGTCGTTTGGTTGGCGAAGCGGGGTTTTGATTACGTGTCATGCTGGCCGGACCTGAGGTAGAAAAACGGTAATGCTCTTCCAGGCCTCGTAAGGCCGAGAACAAAAGTGGGGTGCATTATTGCAAGTAATTCTTGTTAACAAAAGTAATAGAGTTTCTTTTTTTCCTTCATTGCTAGCCGTTCGTCCTGTACGAGGGCTAGTCTGTTCCTTTCTTTTGGGAGTTTTTTGATGTCCGCGCCTTCTGTTTTGATTGCCGGTTGTGGTGATGTCGGCAGTCGTCTGGCTACGCAATTGTTGGCCGCCGGCTGGGAGGTGCAGGGTCTGCGCCGTGATGTGTCGCGTTTGCCGGACGGCGTCATCGGCGTCGCTGGTGATTTGTTCAAGGAAGATTGCCCGGAAAACTGGCCATTCGGGGCGGTGGACTATCTGGTGTATTGCGCGGCGGCGACCGATCACGATGAAGCCGGTTATCGCGCTGCCTACGTACAGGGTTTGCAGAATGTGCTGAGCTGGCTGAATGACTTTGGCCAGGTGCCTGAGCGACTGCTGTTCGTGTCCAGCAGCAGTGTGTACGGCCAGCAGGAAGGGGAGTGGGTCGACGAAAATTCAGAGACTGTCGCCAGCGGATACTCCGGGCGACTGATGCTCGAAGCTGAGCAAGTGGCGCTGAACAGCGGTATCCCGGCGAGCATCGTGCGCCTGACCGGTATCTACGGCCCGGGGCGTGAGTGGCTGCTGACTCAGGTGCGTCGTGGTTATCGGGTGGCGGTCGAGCCGCCGCTGTACGGCAATCGCATCCATGCTGATGACGCGGCGGGGCTGATGGCGTTTCTGCTGCAGGCGGCTCATCAGGGCAAGCCGTTGCAGGAAATCTATATTGGTGTGGACGATGCACCGGCACCGCTGGCCGAAGTGGTCGCCTGGCTGCGGGAGTATCTGGGGGTTACCGAATGGGCTGACGACGCCAGCGTACGCCGCACTGGCAGTAAACGCTGCAGCAATGCTCGTGCGAAGGCGCTGGGCTGGACGCCGAAATATCCGAGTTACCGCGAAGGTTATGCGGCGATTCTTGAAGGCAAGTGCTGACTTTCTAACGCCACAAACCACTGTGGGAGCGGGCTTGCCCGCGATGGCGGCTTGGCAGTCAACTAAAGTGTTGAGTCTGATGGCCTCATCGCGGGCAAGCCCGCTCCCACAGGATTATGTGTTGCTCTCAGGCGCGGTTACTGCTTCTCAAGCAACCACTTGCGCTCACCCGGGGTGAACTGCGGCATTTCATCCGCCAGTGCGGTATTCACTGCCTGGAAGATTTCCAGCGCCTTGCCTTTGCGGGCAAAGATCCAGTTGTTGCCCTGGCCGTTGAGCTGCAGCCACATGCTGTCGTGGTCGCTGTTCATCGAGGCGCAGTCGCCTGCCAGGCACAGCGCATAACGGTCGGCGCCGGGCAGGCCGGACACCTGGCCGTCGGCCTGGAATTGCACGGTGTTGCCTTCGCCGTCGCCGCTGGCAATCTTCCAGCTGCCGCCCAGGTAAGCCGAATACAGTGCGCGTTCGAAGCTGGCACCGATTGGCGCGCCTTCCGGTACGGGGATTTGTGCGCGGTCGAACAACTGGTCGGGTTCGTTCTCGGTGGCGGCTTGTTTCATCCGGCCGCCGTCGCGTTTCAGCTCGCTGCCGGAGCTGCCATAGAAGTCGACTTTCCAGGCGCCGGACTGTTCGCCCTGCAGCCGTCCTTCGACGTTCTCGAAACCGTTGGTGTAGCGGGCCTGACCGGCCTTGGTGTTGACGTCCCACTCCAGGTTCGGGCCATAGGCCTGAAGCGCTTCGCGCAGGGGACCGCCCTTGGCAGCGGCATCGATCGCCACCTGGTTGATCCAGGTGCCGCTGATGTCACGGTCGGCGGGGTCGCTGGCACAGCCGCCGAGGAAAATGGCGAGCAGCGAGAGAGCAAGCGCTTTGCGCATGGTGGAATCCTTTCAAAACCTTTTCTTTACCGCAGAGCAGTCGGCGCAGCGGTTGAAGGCTGCGCCGTGTGCATTACTCGATGACCAGGATGGCATCCATTTCGACTTGCGAACCCTTCGGCAGGGCTGCAACGCCGATGGCGGCGCGGGCCGGATAAGGCTGGTCGAAGTATTTGCCCATGATTTCGTTGACCTTGGCAAAGTGGCTCAGGTCGGTGAGGAAGATGTTCAGCTTGACGATGTCCTTGAACGAACCACCGGCAGCTTCAGCCACGGCTTTGAGGTTCTCGAACACCTGGACGGTCTGGGCTTCGAAGCCTTCAACCAGCTCCATGGTCTTTGGGTCCAGAGGAATCTGGCCCGACATGTAGACAGTGTTGCCGGCCTTGATCGCCTGGGAGTAAGTACCGATGGCGGCTGGGGCCTTGTCGCTGGTGATAACAGTCTTGGTCATGTATGACTCCTTGTTAGGTGTGAATTAGGCACGCATGCGGGTGATGCGGATGACCCCGGTCAGGGCGCGCAGTTTCTTGATCACGCGGGCCAGGTGCACACGGTCGTGGACGCTGACCACCAACTGGACGACGCTGATGCGGCCATCGCGCTCATCCATGCTGATTTTCTCGATATTGCCGTCGGCCGCGTTGACACTGCTGGCCAGCAGCGCGATCAGGCCGCGCTGGTGCTCCAGCTCGACGCGCAGTTCGACGTTGAATTCGCCGGTGACATCCTTGGCCCACGAGAGCTGGATGCATTTTTCCGGGTTGTGCCTGATTTCGCTGATGTTGCGGCAGTTGTCCAGGTGCACGACCATGCCTTTGCCCGCCGACAGGTGGCCGACAATCGGGTCGCCCGGGATCGGTGTGCAGCACTTGGCGTAGCTCAGCACCAGCCCTTCGGTGCCGCGAATCGCCAGCGGCCCTTCCGGACTCGGCAGCTGCTCGCCTTCGCCGAGCAGACGGCGCGCCACGACATAGGCCATGCGGTTGCCCAGGCCGATGTCTTCGAGCAAATCTTCGATCAGCTCCAGGCGATATTCGGCGAGCATTGCCTTGACGCGCTCGGCCGGGATCTTCTCCAGCGCGCTGTCGAAACCGTTGAGTACCTTGTTCAGCAGGCGTTCACCGAGGCTGATCGACTCGGAGCGGCGCTGCAGTTTCAGCGCGTGGCGGATGTGCGTGCGCGCCTTGCCGGTGACCACGAAGTTGAGCCACGCCGGGTTCGGCCGTGCGCCGGGCGCGCTGACGATCTCGACCGTGGAGCCGCTTTGCAGCGGTTCGGACAGCGGTGCGAGGCGGCGGTTGATCCGGCAGGCAATGCAGCTGTTGCCGACGTCGGTGTGTACCGCGTAGGCAAAATCGACCGCCGTGGAGCCTTTGGGCAGCTCCATGATCCGGCCTTTGGGCGTGAACACATAGACCTCGTCCGGGAACAGGTCGATCTTCACGCTCTCGATGAATTCCAGCGAGTTGCCGGCACGTTGCTGCATTTCCAGCACGCCTTTGACCCACTGGCGGGCGCGGGCGTGAGTGCCTTTCGGTTGCTCGTCACCGCTGGACTTGTACAGCCAATGGGCGGCAATGCCGTTGTTGGCCATCTCTTCCATTTCGCGGGTGCGGATCTGGATCTCGATCGGCACGCCGTGCATGCCGAACAGCGTGGTGTGCAGCGATTGATAGCCGTTGGCCTTGGGGATCGCGATGTAATCCTTGAAGCGCCCCGGCAACGGTTTGTACAAATTATGCACAGCACCCAGCACGCGGTAGCAGGTATCGACCTTGTCGACGATGATCCGGAACGCGTAGACGTCCATGATCTCGTTGAAGGCTCGACGCTTGCCGCGCATTTTCTTGTAGATGCCGTAGAGGTGTTTCTGGCGTCCGCTGACTTCGCCCTGGATGCCGTCGATGGCGAGGCAATGGCCGAGGGACTCTTCGATCTTGTTGACGATTTCCTTGCGGTTGCCCCGGGCGCGTTTGACCGCCTGGTAGATCCGCGCGGAACGCATCGGGTGCATCGCCTTGAAGCCGAGGTCTTCAAATTCGATACGAATCGCGTGCATGCCCAGCCGGTTGGCGATGGGCGCGTAGATTTCAAGGGTTTCCTTGGCGATGCGCCGGCGTTTTTCCCCGGACAGCACCTCCAGCGTGCGCATGTTGTGCAGGCGGTCGGCGAGCTTGACCAGGATCACGCGAATGTCGCGGGCCATGGCCATGGCCATTTTCTGGAAGTTCTCGGCCTGGGCTTCGGCCTTGGTCTCGAAGTTCATCTGGGTCAGTTTGCTGACCCCGTCGACCAGTTCGGCCACGGTTTCACCGAACTGCGCTTGCAGCGCTTCCTTGGCGATACCGGTGTCTTCGATCACGTCATGCAGCATCGCCGCCATCAGGCTCTGATGGTCCATGTGCATGTCGGCAAGAATATTCGCCACCGCAAGCGGATGCGTGACGTACGCCTCGCCGCTGCGACGGCGCTGACCGTCATGGGCTTGCTCGGCGTAGAAATACGCTCGGCGGACCAGGTTGACCTGGTCGTTGCCGAGGTAGGTCGATAAGCGATCGGCGAGGGCGTCTATGCTCGGCATGATGACTCCTGCCGTAGGCTGTGTTCCCGCGCCGTGCTACGTCGACCAGGCATAGGCTTAGACGGCCTCGTTGGACTCGTCCTCGAAAGCAGCGAAGAGCGGTTCATCCTGGACGATTTCCTGCTCGGCGATGAACTCATAGCTCATCAGGCCTTCAGCGATTTCACGCAGGGCGACAACGGTCGGCTTGTCGTTTTCCCACTGGACCAGTGGCTCTTTGCCGCCGGTGGCCAGTTGACGGGCACGCTTGGTAGAGAGCATGACCAGCTCAAAGCGGTTTTCCACGTGTTCTAGGCAGTCTTCAACGGTTACGCGGGCCATGGTATTCCTCGGAGCGAATGCAATATGCGCGCTGCCCGGTTGGGCGAGCGGACTCAACAGTTTAAAAAATCACCAGCGATTAGGGAAGCGCTGATTTTTTGACCAGACCCTTCAACGCGCTGCAGGCACCAATGTAAAGCGCTTGCAGCGGTTTTGGGAAGTGCTGATTAACCCAGCAATTCAGCCAGCAATCTGCCGAAACGCACTTGCTGGCGCTTCTGCTGCAGCTGATTGGCACGGAAAATCGCTTTCAGATCGTCCAGCGCGTGGGCGAAATCATCGTTGATGATCAGGTAATCGTATTCGACGTAGTGGCTCATCTCGCTGACTGCTTCGCGCATCCGGCCGTCGATGATCTCGTCGCTGTCCTGGCCACGGTTGGTCAGGCGCTGGTGCAGGGCTTGCAGCGACGGCGGCAGGATGAAGATCGAGCGGGCTTGCGGCATCAACTTGCGGACCTGCTCGGCGCCTTGCCAGTCGATCTCCAGAATCAGGTCGTGGCCTTCATCCAGCGTCTGCTGCAGGCGGCTTTGCGAGGTGCCGTAGAAGTTGCCGAAGACTTCGGCGCGTTCGAGGAAGTCGCCGTGTTCGCCCATCTTCACGAACTCTTCGCGGGTCACGAAGTGATAGTTCACGCCATCCACTTCGCCCGGGCGCATGGCGCGGGTGGTGTGTGAAATCGAGACGCGGATTTCCGGGTTGGTGTCGGTCAACGCCTTGACCAGGCTGCTCTTGCCCGCACCCGAAGGGGCGGAAATGATGTACAGGGTGCCGGTGTGGTGGGTCATGTCTGTTGCCTTACTCAATATTCTGCACTTGTTCGCGCATCTGCTCGATCAACACCTTGAGGTTGACGGCGGCCTGGGTGCTGCGCGGGTCGAAGGCCTTGGAGCCCAGTGTGTTGGCTTCGCGGTTGAGTTCCTGCATCAGGAAGTCGAGGCGCCGGCCAGCAGCACCGCCGGACTTGAGAACCCGGCGGACTTCAATGATGTGGGTGCTCAGGCGATCCAGTTCTTCGGCCACATCGCTCTTTTGCGCGAGCATGACCATTTCCTGTTCCAGACGCTGCGGATCCAGTTCGGCCTTCATGTCGGCGAAGCGGTCGAGGACTTTCTGGCGCTGGGTCGCGAGCATCTGCGGCACCAGTTCACGCAGGGTCACGACGTCTTCTTCTATGGAGGTCAGGCGCTCGTTGATCAGGCGTGCCAGCTCCGCGCCTTCGCGCTCGCGGCCGGCCTTGAGTTCCTTGAGACCTTGATTGAACAGGGCCAGCGCATCGGCATTCAGCGCCTGGGGATCAGTCGCGTCGGCCACCAGCACGCCGGGCCAGGCCAGTACTTCCAGCGGGTTCAGTGCCGCCGGGTTGTTGATCAGCCCGGCAACGGTTTCGGCGGCGGCGACCAATTGCGCGGCGCGCTCGCGGTCGACCTGCAACGGCTTGCCGGTGCTTTCTTCGGTGAAGCGCAGGGTGCATTCCAGTTTGCCCCGCGACAGGCCCTGACGCAGGGCTTCACGCACGGCGCCTTCGAGGTCGCGGAACGACTCCGGCAGGCGCAGGTGCGGTTCCAGATAGCGGCTGTTGACCGAGCGCAGTTCCCAGCTCAGGGTGCCCTGGGCGCCGGCTTTCTCAACGCGGGCGAAGGCGGTCATGCTGTGCACCATGGCGGTGACCTCGCAATGCAGATCGGCGCAGAAGGGATGTTCCGCAGGCTCGATATCAATGAATTTAAGCCGACTGGCAGCAAAGGCGCAGGATTGTAGCGCAGTGCGGCGGATGCGCCCAAACACACGGTGTGACAAAGGGCTGCAGGCCGTCGGTTATGCGTGTTTCAGGGCCGTAGGTCGACGGCCGGAATTTTTAACCCGTGCCCAGGCGCGGTGCAGCGCTCTATAATGCTCGGCAGTTTTCCGTCCCCAGTACAGGTATTCCCTATGAAACGTCCAAGTGGTCGCGCTGCCGATCAGCTCCGCTCGATCCGCATTACCCGCAACTACACCAAACACGCCGAGGGATCCGTACTGGTCGAATTCGGTGATACCAAAGTCATCTGCACCGTCAGCGTCGAAAACGGCGTGCCGCGTTTCCTCAAGGGCCAGGGCCAGGGCTGGTTGACCGCCGAGTACGGCATGCTGCCGCGTGCCACTGGCGAGCGTAACCAGCGTGAAGCGAGCCGTGGCAAGCAGGGCGGTCGCACCCTGGAAATCCAGCGCCTGATCGGCCGCTCCCTGCGCGCTGCGCTGGACATGTCCAAGCTGGGCGACGTGACCCTGTACGTCGACTGCGACGTGATCCAGGCTGACGGCGGCACCCGCACCGCCTCCATCACTGGTGCCATGGTCGCCCTGGTTGATGCACTGAAAGTGATCAAGAAGCGTGGCGGCCTCAAGGGCGGCGACCCGCTCAAGCAAATGATCGGCGCGGTGTCGGTCGGCATGTATCAGGGCGAGCCGGTGCTGGATCTGGACTATCTTGAAGACTCCGCCGCCGAGACTGACCTCAACGTGGTGATGACCAGTACCGGTGGCTTCATCGAAGTCCAGGGCACCGCCGAAGGCGCGCCGTTCCAGCCTGAAGAACTGAACGCCATGCTGGAACTGGCCAAGAAAGGCATGAACGAAATCTTCGAACTGCAAAAGGCCGCACTGGCCGACTGAGCAGGTTCGTAACCCGCAAGGAGGATGCGATGAGTGATGAGCAAGAGTTGCTGCCCAAACCGAGCCAGGAGGTTCGCCAATGGGCGATGTTTTGTCACTTGTCCGCCTTGCTGGGGATCTGGATTCCGTTCGGCAACCTGATCGGGCCGCTGATTCTGTGGCAGATGAAGCGCGAAACTGATCCGTTCATCGACGCTCAGGGCAAAGAGGCGCTGAATTTCCAGATCACCGTGGCGATTGCTGCCGCGATCTGTCTGCTGCTGATGGTGTTGATCATCGGCTTCTTCTTGCTGGGCCTGCTGGACATCGGGGCGCTGGTGTTGACGATCATTGCCGGGGTGAAGGCGAACGAAGGGTTCCCCTACCGTTATCCGTTTACCTGGCGGTTGATCAAATAACGATCAGCACAAATGACCTGTAATCAGCGCGCACAAAAAAGCCGACAGCGATGTCGGCTTTTTTGCATTCACGAATCGACGCTTAGATGGTCAGCGTCCAGTCGTAGTCGACGATCAGCGGCGCGTGCTGCGAGAACCGCGGCTGACGCGGCAGGCGTGCACTGCGCACGAAGCGCCGCAGGCCCGGGGTCAGGATCTGGTAGTCGAAGCGCCAGCCCAGATTGAGCATCTCGGCCTGTTCGTTGTCCGGCCACCAGCTGTACTGGTCGCCTTCGCGGCTGACTTCGCGCAGGGCATCGACGTAACCCATGTTGCCGACAATCTCGTCCATCCAGGCGCGTTCTGGCGCCAGGAAGCCCGGGGATTGCTGGCTGTCGCGCCAGTTCTTGATGTCGAGCTTCTGCTGCGCCACGTACAGCGAGCCACAATAAATGTACTCGCGACGTTTACGCCGCTGCTTGTCCAGGTACTTGCCGAAATCGTCCATGAGCTTGAACTTCTGGTTCAAGTCCTCATCACCGTTCATCCCCGAAGGAAGCAGCAAGGTGGCAATACTGACTTTGTCGAAATCTGCTTGCAGGTAGCGCCCGTAGCGGTCGGCCGTCTCGAAACCGAGACCGCTGATGACAGCCTTCGGTTGCAACCGCGAATACAAAGCCACGCCACCTTGGGCAGGGACTTCAGCATCGCAGGCATAAAGGAAGTAGCCATCCAGTTGGAAGGCTGGGTCATCCAGTTCAAAGGCGGAGGCACGGGTGTCCTGCAGGCAGATGACGTCGGCATTCTGAGCTTGCAGCCAACTGAGCAAACCACGCTCGACTGCCGCCTGAATACCATTGACGTTCACACTGATGATCCGCATAAATGGCCCCAAAAATCGCGTGCGTGTATGATACACGGCGTCAAGCTAATTAGCTAAATCCGTGGTATTTGGGGTTTTTTTCATGCAAGCGTATCAGCGCGATTTCATTCGTTTTGCCATCGATCGCGGCGTTTTGCGCTTCGGTGAGTTCACCCTGAAGTCCGGGCGCACCAGTCCTTACTTCTTCAACGCCGGCCTGTTCAACACGGGATCGGCCCTGGCGCAACTGGGGCGTTTCTACGCGGCAGCCATCGCCGAAAGCGGCATATCCTTCGACGTCCTGTTTGGCCCGGCCTACAAAGGCATCCCGCTGGCGGCAACCACTGCCGTCGCGCTGGCCGAGCATCACGACCGCGACCTGCCGTGGTGTTTCAACCGCAAGGAAGCCAAGGCCCACGGCGAAGGCGGCAGTCTGGTCGGCGCACCGCTGACCGGAGACGTGCTGATCATCGACGACGTGATCACCGCCGGCACCGCGATCCGTGAAGTGATGCAGATCATCGCGTCCCAAGACGGCGCCAAGGCTGCTGGCGTGTTGATCGCCCTGAATCGTCAGGAGCGTGGCAACGGCGAGTTGTCGGCAATCCAGGAAGTCGAGCGTGATTTCGGTATTCCGGTGATCAGCATCGTTTCGCTGAACCAGGTGCTGGAATTCCTCGCTGACGATCCGCAGCTCAAGCAGCATCTGCCAGCTGTGGAAGCGTACCGCGCGCAGTTTGGCGTCTGATGTCGTAGGTGCTTTTGTGGCGAGGGAGCTTGCTCCCGCTTGAGTGCGCAGCGCTCACACTATTTTGGGGCCGCTTCGCAACCCAGCGGGAGCAAGCTCCCTCGCCACAAAAGAGATGGAATGCCGCAGGCAAAAAAAGACCCCGCTCAGTCAGGCTGAGCGGGGTCTTTTGGTTTCCGCGACGGCTTACGGACGCTTGCGATTGCTGATCAGCGTACCCACACCGGTATCGGTGAAGATTTCCAGCAGGATCGCGTTCGGTACGCGACCGTCGATGATCAGCGAGCTGCCGACGCCGCCCTGAACCGCTTCCAGTGCACAACGGATCTTCGGCAACATGCCGCCGTAGATGGTGCCGTCGGCGATCAGGTCGTCGACCTGCTGGGTGCTCAGGCCGGTCAACACAGTGCCCGACTTGTCCATCAGGCCGGCGATGTTGGTCAGCAGCATCAGCTTCTCGGCTTTCAGCGCCTCGGCGACCTTGCCGGCCACCAGGTCAGCGTTGATGTTGTACGACTCGCCGTTCTCACCGACGCCGATGGGCGCGATCACCGGAATGAAGTTGCCTTTGACCAGCAGATTCAACAGTTCAGTGTTGATCCCGACCACTTCACCGACCTGACCGATGTCGATGATTTCCGGCTGGGTCATCTCCGGAGTCTGGCGGGTGACGGTCAATTTCTTCGCACGAATCAGTCCGGCGTCTTTACCGGTCAGGCCGATGGCGCTGCCACCGTGGCGGTTGATCAGGTTGACGATGCTTTTATTGACCTGGCCGCCGAGGACCATTTCCACCACGTCCATGGTCGCCGCGTCAGTGACGCGCATGCCATCGACAAAGTGGCTTTCGATCGACAGGCGTTTGAGCAGATCACCGATCTGCGGGCCGCCGCCGTGAACCACCACCGGGTTGATGCCCACGGCTTTCATCAAGACGATGTCGCGGGCGAAGCCGGTTTTCAGCTCCTCGCTTTCCATCGCGTTGCCGCCGTATTTGATCACCAGAGTCTTGCCGACATAACGTCGGATGTAAGGCAACGCTTCGGACAGGACCTGGGCGGTGTGGGCGGCGGCTTCGCGTTCGAGGGTCATTCAGGGCTCCGGGTGAATCAGAACGGTAGTTGGAGATCAGGTGCAACGCGTTTCAGTTGGGTGTGGAACACCGCCTTGATACGCGCAAGTTCTGCCTCGTCATCGGCCTCGAAACGCAGCACCAGCACCGGTGTGGTGTTGGAGGCGCGCACCAGGCCCCAGCCTTTGGCGTAATCGACTCGCACGCCGTCGATGGTGGTCAGGTCAGCGCCTGGACCCCACTGTGCGTCGTGCAGTGCATCAATGATGCTGAATTTGCTCTCTTCGGTCACATGGATATTGATTTCCGGCGTAGAAATATCGTTCGGGAAGGTCGCAAACAGCTCTTCGGCGGTGGATTTTTCCTTGCTGAGGATCTCCAGCAGCCGTGCGGCGCTGTAAATACCGTCGTCGAAACCGAACCAGCGCTCCTTGAAGAAGATGTGCCCGCTCATCTCGCCGGCCAATAGAGCGCCGGATTGTTTCATTTTCTTTTTGATCAACGAATGACCGGTCTTCCACATTAGCGGGCGACCACCGTACTCCTTGATCAGCGGCACCAGGCGGCGGGTGCATTTGACGTCGAAGATGATTTCCGCATCGGGATTGCGCGCCACCACGTCGCGGGCAAACAGCATCAGCAGGCGATCCGGGTAGACGATGCTGCCGGTGTTGGTCACCACGCCGACACGGTCGCCGTCGCCGTCGAAGGCCAGGCCGAGATCGGCGTTGGTTTCCTTGACCTTGGCGATCAGGTCGACGAGGTTCTCGGGTTTGCCCGGGTCCGGGTGGTGGTTGGGGAAGTTGCCATCGACTTCGCAGAACAGCGGGATGACTTCGCAGTTCAGCGCTTCGATCAGTTGCGGAGCGATCACGCCGGCCGCGCCGTTGCCGCAGTCGACCACGACTTTCAGGCGGCGGGCCAGTTTGACGTCCTGGACGATTTCGGTGGTGTAGCGGTCGAGGATTTCGACCTGAGTGACGCTGCCCTGACCGCTGGTCAGGTCATTGGTCTTGATGCGCTCGTGCAGCACCTGGATCTGCTCGTTGGCGAGGGTGTCGCCGGCGATCACGATCTTGAAGCCGTTGTAGTTCGACGGGTTGTGGCTGCCGGTGAGCATTACGCCAGACTTGCCGGCCAGCACGTTGGCCGCGTAGTACAGCGCCGGCGTCGGCACCAGACCAACGTCGCTGACGTGACAGCCGCTCTCGGCGATACCGCGGATCAGTTCGGCAACCAGCTCCGGGCCGGACAGGCGCCCGTCGCGGCCGACCGACACGTTCGGTTCACCCTGGGCCAGGCTCTGCGAGCCGATGGCGCGGCCAATCCAGTACGCGGTTTCGGCATTGAGGAATTCCGGCACGGTGCCGCGAATGTCGTAGGCGCGGAAGATGCTGTCGGGAAGCTTCGGGGCGATCTTGGCTGGGGTGCTCATCTGCACAAATGCTCCATCTCGAAAAGGGCGGGACAGACCGACGATTCACTCGGCGGCAGGCTCAAACTGAAGGGTATGACGGCGTTTTCCACAGAGAGTTCGTGGTGTGAAAGGGCCATGACGCCTCGGCTGGCGTGGCTTTTGGCCGGCAAAACCTTGATTTTCGGTGTTAAAACCTGCTGTCGAAAATGCACAAATTTGTGGTGAGGGGATTTATCCCCGATGGCTGCGCAACAGATCCAAAAGTCTTGGGGCCGCTTCGCAGCCCATCGGGGATAAATCCCCTCGCCACAATAATGTTTCAGGGTTATTTAGTGCCGGTATGACCGAAGCCGCCCGCGCCGCGCTCGGTTTCGACGAACTCTTCCACCATTTCGAAGTGCGCCTGTACTACCGGCACCAGCACCAGTTGCGCCAGGCGCTCGCCGACGGTCATGGTGAAGTCGCTCTGGCCACGGTTCCAGCAGGACACCATCAGCGGGCCCTGGTAGTCCGAGTCGATCAGGCCGACGAGGTTGCCCAGCACGATGCCGTGCTTGTGGCCCATGCCCGAGCGCGGCAGGATCAGCGCGGCGAGGTTCGGGTCGCCGATGTAGACCGACAGACCGGTAGGGATCAGCACGGTTTCACCCGGCTTGATCACGATGTCCTGCTCCAGCATGGCGCGCAGGTCGAGGCCGGCGGAGCCCGGGGTGGCGTATTGTGGCAGCGGGAATTCGGTACCGATGCGGGGGTCGAGGATCTTGGCTTGCAAAGCGTGCATGTAAATTAAACCTGGTTCAGACGTTCGGCGATAAAAGTGACCAGTTGGCGAGCGATCTTGCCCTTGCTGGTCTGGGCGAAAACGGTGGCGTGAAGCTCACGGTCGATCACGCTGCAGGCGTTTTCTTCGCTGTTGAACCCGATGCTCGGATTGGCCACGTCGTTGGCGACGATCAAATCGAGATTCTTGTCTTTCAGCTTGCGTGCAGCGTAGTCGAGCAGGTGTTCGGTCTCGGCGGCGAAGCCGACACTGAACGGACGGTCGGAACGGGTCGCGATGGTGGCCAGGATGTCCGGGTTACGCACCATTTGCAGGACGAAACCGTCGCCACTTGTAGGGTCTTTCTTGAGTTTTTGCGGGGCAACGACTTCCGGACGGTAGTCCGCTACCGCAGCCGAGGCGATAAACACGTCACACGGGATGGCGGATTCGCAGGCCGCGAGCATGTCCCGCGCACTGACCACGTCGATGCGCGTGACGCGATCCGGCGTTGGCAGGTGTACCGGGCCGCTGATCAGCGTGACGCGGGCGCCGGCTTCCACCGCGGCTTCGGCGAGGGCAAAGCCCATTTTCCCGGAGCTGTGGTTGGTGATGTAGCGCACCGGGTCGATGTTTTCCTGGGTCGGGCCGGCGGTGATCACTACGTGCTTGCCGGTCAGTGCCTGACGCTGGAAGCAGTCCGCCGCACACTGCGCCAGATCGGTGGCTTCCATCATCCGGCCCATGCCGACGTCGCCGCAGGCCTGGCTGCCGGAGGCTGGGCCGAAGGTCTTCAGGCCACGGCTTTCAAGGAGTTGCAGGTTGGCCTGGGTCGCCGGATCGCGCCACATGGCCTGGTTCATTGCCGGCGCGACGGCCACTACGGCGTCGGTAGCAAGAACCAGCGTGGTCAGCAAATCGTTGGCGATGCCTTGGGCCAGACGGGCGATCAGGTCGGCGGTGGCCGGGGCGATCAATACCAGATCGGCCCACTTGGCCAGCTCGATGTGGCCCATCGCCGCTTCGGCAGCCGGGTCGAGCAAATCGAGGTGAACCGGGTGCCCGGACAGGGCCTGCATGGTCAGCGGGGTGATGAACTCGGCGCCGCCATGGGTCATGACCACGCGCACTTCGGCACCCTGGTCGATCAGGCGACGAACCAGATCGGCGCTCTTGTAGGCCGCAATGCCGCCGCCGACGCCCAGAACGATGCGTTTCCGATACAGCCGCTGCATAGGTCTGCCTTTCATTTCGTGGTTGATACGTGGCGAAACCCCCTCCCCAGGGTGAATTCGCCCGCAAAAAAGATGGGCTACGATATCACAGCGACCGCTACGGAACAGCGGCGCCCACAGACAAGGAACGTGTATGAGTATTCGCGATTGGCCGGCGGCGGAGCGGCCGCGAGAAAGGTTGTTGGAACAGGGCCCTGCGAGCCTTTCAGACGCCGAGTTACTGGCGATTTTTTTGCGTACGGGAGTCGCTGGAAAAAGCGCAGTGGACCTGGCGCGACACTTGTTGAATCAGTTCGGCAGCCTGCGTTTGTTGCTTGAGGCCGATCAGGAAGCATTCAGCAAACAGTTGGGGCTGGGGCCCGCAAAGTTTGCGCAGTTGCAGGCTGCCCAAGAAATGAACCGCCGGTATCTGGCCGAGCGCTCACGTAGAGAGCCGGCACTGGAGAATCCACAGGCTGTTCGGGATTACCTCAAATCCATGCTGCGCCATGAGCCCCACGAGGTGTTTGGCTGCCTGTTTCTTGATTCCAAGCATCAAGTGCTGACGTTCGAGGCGCTATTTCGCGGCTCGATCGACAATACCAGCGTGCATCCCCGGGAAGTGGTGAAGCGCTCACTGGCCAACAACGCGGCGGCGGTGATTCTCTGCCACAACCACCCATCGGGGAACAGCGATCCGAGCCAGGCGGATCGGCAACTGACCAAGCGTTTGCAGAAGGCTCTGGATCTGATTGATGTGCGGGTGCTCGATCACTTTATTGTCGGCGATGGCGAACCGCTGTCGATGGCGGAGTGTGGCTGGATGTAGCCGGCCTACCCTCTGTAGGAGCTGCCGGAGGCTGCGATCTTTTGATCTGAAAAACAAAATCAAAAGATCGCAGCCTTCGGCAGCTCCTACAGGGGGATTGTACTGTGGTGGGTTATTTGAGGTTGACCTTAGAGTAGTCCTGCCGCCCAAACGGGCTGACGGAGTAACCCTGAACGTCTTTACGCGTCAGCGCATAGGCGGTCGGGTGGGCCAGTGGCAACCACAGCGCCTGCTGCTGAATCTGCGCCTGCGCCTGCTCGTAGAGTTTGGTGCGCACGCCTTGTTCGCTGGTGGTCTTGCCAGCGCTGATCAGCTTGTCCAGGTCGGCATTGCAGTAGCGGGCGAAGTTGGTGCCGGACTTGACCGCTGCGCAGGAAAACTGCGGCGTGAGGAAGTTGTCCGGGTCACCGTTGTCACCGGCCCAGCCCATGAACAGCAGGTCATGCTCGCCAGCCTTGGCGCGGCGGATCAGTTCGCCCCACTCGATCACGCGGATTTCCGCCTGAATGCCGATTTCTGCCAGGTCCGATTGCAGCAACTGCGCGCCCAGACTCGGGTTCGGGTTGAGCAGGCTGCCGGACGGACGCGTCCAGATGGTGGTCTGGAAGCCGTCCTTGAGTCCGGCCTTGGCCAGCAGCGCCTTGGCTTTGGCCACGTCGTGCGGATAGCCTGGCAGGTTCTTCGCGTAGCTCCAGGTGTTCGGCGGGTAAGGGCCGTTGGCGGGTTCGGCAGTGTCTTCGAACACGGCTTTGACGTAGCTGGACTTGTCGAAGGCGAGGTTGATCGCCTGGCGCACTTCCGGTTTGTCGAGCGGTGGATGCTGGCTGTTGATGCCGACGAAAGCGGTCATGAACGCGTCAGTCTTTTCCACTTTCAGCGTCGGCTCTTCTTGCGCGGCCTTCACGTCCAGCGGTTTTGGCGACAGAGCGATCTGGCACTCGTTGCGCCGCAGTTTTTGCAGGCGCACGTTGGCGTCCGGGGTGATGGCGAAGATCAGCGGATCGACCGCAGGCTTGCCGCCAAAATAGTCCGGGTTGGCCTTGTAGCGCACCGAGGCGTCTTTCTGGAAGCGCGTGAACACGAACGGACCGGTGCCGATCGGTTGGCTGTTGAGCTTGTCGGTGGCGTCGGCCTTGAGCAGCTTGTCCGCATATTCGGCGGAATAGATGGAGGCGAAGCCCATGCTCAGCGTCGCGAGAAACGTCGAATCCGGGTGGTCGAGGGTAAAGCGCACGGTCAGCGGGTCGAGTGCGTCGATCTTCTTGATCAGCGTCGGCAACTGCATGGACTGGGCGTGCGGGAAGCCGCTTTGCGCCACTTTGTGCCATGGGTTGGCCGGGTCGAGCATGCGGTCGAAGCTGAACTTGACGTCTTCGGCGCTCAGGGTGCGGGTCGGCTTGAAATAGTCAGTGCTGTGAAACTTCACCTGCGGGTGCAGCTTGAACACGTAACTCAGGCCATCGGGGCTGACTTCCCAGCTGTCGGCTAGGCTTGGCACGACTTTGCCGCTGGCGGTGTCGAAGTCCACCAGGCGGTTCATCAGTACGTCGGCCGAGGCATTGGTGGTGGTCAGCGAGTTGTATTGCACCACGTCGAACCCTTCAGGGCTGGCCTCGGTGCACACGCTCAGGGCGGCAGCCTGGGCCAGGGGGCTCAGCAGAAGCGGGGCGAGCAACAGGGGTAGGGCAGCGAGGCGCATTGTCGGCTTCCTTTACAGATCGAAGGCCCATCTGCAGGTGCAGTCTGGAAAAGGGTTACCCTAGAGGGCTGGATTGCAAATGACTATCCCCTTTTTGCATTTTTCGGGCCGGGACAGTGGTGTTTTTCAGACCACGGTGCACGAGGAAAAGTCGGGAACCTCTTTTAGAGCGGTTTTCTGCGACGAGTGGTCAAAACGCGCCTCAGCCTTTATCCAAAGCGTCCGCAGCCGGAAAATGCGCGTTTTTACCGGTCGATTGCACATCCATTGTTGTTGCACCCCGGTCTTTCTGGTATAAAGCAGCGCTCTTTTCTAGGGGCCCGGTTCCTTCACTGTAGGTGTAGCCGGTAAGACCTCTAAAGAAACGCGGCGCCTGGCGCCAAATGACTGAGAGATTAAGCGGCCAACCCATGCCGGGTTGGGCATGTGGTTTTAGAGGGCTGAGGCATGTCGAGAGTATGTCAAGTTACCGGTAAGGGTCCGGTAACCGGGAATAACATTTCCCACGCAAACAACAAAACCCGTCGTCGTTTCCTGCCGAACCTGCAGCATCACCGCTTCTGGGTTGAAGAAGAGAAACGTTTCGTACGCCTGCGCGTTTCCGCCAAAGGCATGCGTATCATCGACAAGCGTGGCATCAGCGTTGTGCTGGCCGAGCTGCGTCGCGACGGCAAGATTTAAGGGAGCTAATCATGCGTGAATTGATTCGTTTGATTTCGAGCGCCGGTACTGGTCACTTCTACACTACCGACAAGAACAAGCGTACTACCCCGGACAAAATCGAGATCAAGAAATATGATCCGGTTGTTCGCAAGCACGTGATCTACAAGGAAGGCAAAATCAAGTAATTGATTTTTCCCGACTTACGAAAAAGGCCCGTATCGTGAGATGCGGGCCTTTTTTGTTGCCTCGGATTTCTGCGGTGTCAGGCCGGGCCTCATCGCTGGCAAGCCAGCTCCCACAGTGATTACCGGTGTTCACAATATTGGTGTTAACCACAAAACCTGTGGGAGCTGGCTTGCCAGCGATAGGGCCGGAGCAGTCAGCGAAAGACTCAAGCCTTCTGTTCAAAGATCACATAGACCTTGCGGCAAGCCTCCAGCACTTCCCAGGTGCCACGGAAGCCCGCTGGAATCACAAAGCGGTCACCCACGCGCAAGGTCTTGGCATTGCCATCGCTGTCACGCAGTACCGAAACTCCCTGCAGGATTTCGCAATATTCGTGCTCGGTGTAGTTCACCGTCCATTGGCCAACCGCGCCTTCCCACACGCCGACACCCATTTGCCCGCAAGGGCTGTCGTACTGGTTGAACACCGCTTGCTCGGGATCGCCCTTGAGCACTTTGGCCGGGTCCGGGCGATAGCGTTCGGCTGCGCTGGTGGTCAGGCTGATGTCGACGACGTTCTGGATGTTCATTGTTGTTTTCTCCCGTGATGACGGCGCGGTGGCTTGAAAGGGCCAAAGTCTATGTTTATTAAAATGAACACCGCAAGGTCGTATGGTGCGCTTATGTCAAATATATTGAAACAAACCCGGCCGCTGGTTTAGGGTGGCGGGTGCCTTGGGCCGAAAAGCAGGCTGGCCGGGCAGCATTCCTGAAGACGACCGCGAAGAACGCGGCGCTCTATTCAACAAGAGGAGGACACTCGAATGACCACCCTGACTCGTGCCGATTGGGAACAACGCGCCCGCGACCTGAAGATCGAAGGCCGCGCCTACCTCAACGGTGAATACACCGACGCCGTTTCTGGCGAGACTTTCGAGTGCATCAGCCCGGTCGATGGCCGTCTGCTGGGCAAGATCGCCAGCTGTGACGCCGCCGACGCTCAGCGCGCCGTGGAAAACGCTCGCGCCACCTTCAATTCCGGCGTCTGGTCGCGCCTGGCACCGACCAAACGCAAAGCCACCATGATCCGTTTCGCCGGCCTGCTCAAGCAGCACGCCGAAGAACTGGCGCTGCTCGAAACCCTCGACATGGGCAAGCCGATCAGCGATTCGCTGTACATCGACGTGCCCGGCGCGGCGCAGGCCCTGAGCTGGAGCGGCGAGGCGATCGACAAGATTTACGACGAAGTCGCCGCCACTCCGCACGATCAACTCGGTCTGGTGACCCGCGAGCCGGTGGGCGTCGTCGGCGCCGTCGTGCCGTGGAACTTCCCGCTGATGATGGCCTGCTGGAAACTTGGCCCGGCGTTGTCGACCGGTAACTCGGTGATCCTCAAGCCGTCTGAAAAATCCCCGCTGACTGCCATCCGCATCGCTGCGCTGGCGGTTGAGGCCGGCATTCCGAAAGGCGTGCTCAACGTGCTGCCGGGCTACGGCCACACCGTTGGCAAAGCGCTGGCGTTGCACAACGATGTCGACACGCTGGTGTTCACTGGTTCGACCAAAATCGCCAAGCAGTTGATGATCTACTCCGGCGAATCGAACATGAAGCGCGTATGGCTGGAAGCCGGCGGCAAGAGCCCGAACATCGTCTTCGCCGATGCGCCGGACCTGCAAGCCGCTGCCGAATCCGCCGCCAGCGCCATCGCCTTCAACCAGGGCGAGGTCTGCACCGCCGGTTCGCGTCTGCTGGTCGAGCGTTCGATCAAGGACAAATTCCTGCCGATGGTGATCGAGGCGCTGAAAACCTGGAAGCCGGGCAACCCGCTGGATCCGGCGACCAACGTTGGTGCGCTGGTCGATACCCAGCAGATGAACACCGTGCTGTCGTACATCGAATCCGGTCACAGCGACGGCGCCAAACTGGTCGCTGGTGGCAAGCGCATCCTCCAGGAAACCGGTGGCACCTACGTCGAGCCAACGATTTTCGACGGCGTGAGCAACGCAATGAAGATCGCTCAGGAAGAGATCTTCGGCCCGGTGCTGTCGGTCATCGCTTTCGACACCGCCGAAGAGGCGATCCAGATCGCCAACGATACGCCGTATGGCCTGGCCGCAGCAGTCTGGACCCAGGACATCTCCAAAGCGCACCTGACCGCCAAAGCGCTGCGCGCCGGTAGCGTGTGGGTCAACCAGTATGACGGCGGCGACATGACCGCACCGTTCGGTGGCTTCAAGCAGTCGGGCAACGGTCGTGACAAGTCGCTGCATGCATTCGACAAGTACACCGAGCTGAAGGCGACGTGGATCAAGCTGTAAATCGTTGATGGGAGCCTGAGTGAATCAGGCTCCCGAATCGAACAGAGATCCCTGTGGGAGCAAGTCTCTGTGGGGAGGGGATTTATCCCCGATCGGCTGCGAAGCAGTCGCAAAACCAGTGCATTTGATGGTGCAGGTTTTGAGGTCGCTGCGCGACCTGTCGTGGATGAATCCCCTCACCACAGGGTTTGCTCCCACATTTGGTTTTGTGGTGTACATAAAAATAATCCACAGGAGCGTGGACCATGCGTTGGGCGACGTATTTCGCCGTGTTGGCGTCTGTCTTGAGTGTCGGTCTGGCCCTGGGGGTCAGCATGCCGCTGGTGTCGTTGCGTCTGGAGGGTTGGGGCTATGGCTCTTTCGCCATCGGCGTGATGGCGGCGATGCCGGCGATTGGCGTATTGCTGGGCGCGAAGATTTCCAGTCATCTGGCGGCGCGTTTCGGCACAGCCAACCTGATGCGCCTGTGCCTGTGGGCCGGCGCGTTGTCGATCGGCTTGCTGGCGCTGCTGCCGAGTTATCCGATCTGGCTGGTATTACGCCTGATGATCGGGGTGATCCTGACCATCGTGTTCATCCTTGGCGAAAGCTGGATCAACCAACTGGTCGTCGAACACTGGCGCGGGCGGTTGGTCGCGCTGTATGGCAGCAGTTATGCATTGAGCCAACTGTCTGGTCCATTGCTTCTGGGGGCGCTGGGTACTGAACATGATTATGGATTTTGGGTCGGCGTCGGGTTGCTGACGGTTTCGCCTTTTCTGTTGATGGGCCGCAGCGGGGCACCGAGCAGTGAAGCCAGCAGTGTGACCTTCGGCGATCTCTGGGGATTTGCCCGCGAGTTGCCGGCGATTGCCTGGGCGGTATCGTTGTTCGCCGCGTTCGAGGCGATGATCCTCACGCTGCTGCCGGTGTATTGCCTGCAGCAGGGCTTCACTGCCGAGATTGCGTTGGCGATGGTCAGCACCGTGGTGGTCGGCGACGCGCTGTTGCAACTGCCGATTGGCGCGTTGGCAGACTACCTGTCGCGGCGCACGTTGTTCACCGGATGCGCGGTGATCCTGATGCTGTCGAGCCTGGCGATTCCGCTGTTGATCGATACGCTGCTGATCTGGCCGTTGTGGGTGTTGTTCGGGGCCAGTGCCGGTGGCCTGTTCACCTTGTCACTGATCCTGATCGGCGAGCGTTATCGCGACGATGCGCTGGTGCGAGCCAATGCGCACATTGCGCAGCTGTGGGGTGTGGGCTGTCTGATCGGGCCTTTGCTCGCGGGGGCGGGCAGCCAGTGGATCAGCGGGCATGCGTTGCCATTGTTGATGGCGGTCGGGGCGTTCGGGCTGGTGATTCTGCTGATGCGCCAAGGTGCATTCGGCACAGTGGCCGAGCCTGCTTAAGTCAGCTCTTAAAGCGAAAGAATTCTTGTGGTGAGGGAGCTTGCTCCCGCTGGGCTGCGCAGCGGCCCCAAAGACTTCGTGAGCGCTGCGCACTCAGGCGGGAGCAAGCTCCCTCGCCACAAATGAGTTTTCAATTCGACTACAGCATCCGTTCCAGGCCCACCGTGGTGCTGAACCACGCATTGAAGCGCCGCCACCAGCTCCCGGGTTCCTGGGTCAGCGTGTGCATCTGACCGTTGTCCTCGGTCACCCAGACAATCTTCCCATCCTGCAATTTCGCCTGATAACTCAGGGCTGGCGCCATGCCTTGCAGCGCCAGTTCGCGCACGTGTCCGGCCAGCTCCGGGCTGTCCACCAGCACCCCGACTTCGGTGTTCCACAACACTGAGCGCGGATCGAAGTTGAACGAGCCGATAAATGCTTTCTGTCGATCGAAAATCATCGCCTTGCTGTGCAGACTGGAGTCCGAGCCGCGGAACGACTTGCTGTAAAACAAATGCGGACCGCTGCCATAGTTATCCCCAGGCTGACGGCGCAGTTCATACAGTTTCACACCGTGTTCCAGCAACGCCTTGCGGTACGGCGCGTACCCGCCGTGCACCGCTGGCACATCGGTGGCTTCCAGCGAATTGGTCAGCAGGCTCACCGAGACCCCGGCGTCGGCGCGTCCGGTCAGGTAAACCAGCCCCGGCTGGCCGGGCACGAAGTACGCCGAAATCATGATCAGTTCTTTGCTGACGCCGCGCAGTTCCGGCGCCAGTTGCGTGGTCAGCAGCAGTTGCGGATCCGGCTCGTCCTTGGCCAGCACCTTGCTTGGCGCGTCCCACAGTGCCTGGTTCCAGGCCCAGATCAGTTCCTTGCGCCAGATATCCATGCGTGGCGCGGTCTTGAACGTCATCAACTGTTGATACAGCGCGTGGTTCTGTTTGCGGGTTTCATCCAGCGATTCTTCCAGGCGCGTGCGGGTGTTTTGCAGGTCTTTGATGCTCGGTTTGCTGGAGAGGAATTCGTCGATCGGCTTGCTCAGCGCACTGTTCCAGTACTGGTCGAAACTGTGCCCGAGCTGTTCAGCCACCGGGCCCACGCTGAGCATGTCGATGTCGGTGAAATTCAGGTTCGGCTCGGCATCGAAGTACTCGTCGCCCAGATTGCGCCCGCCGACGATGGCCACGCTGTTGTCCGCCAGAAACAGTTTGTTGTGCATGCGCCGGTGTTGCAGCGACAGGTTGAACAGGCGTCCGGCTGCGCGGGTCACGCCGGTGCTGCGACCCAGGTGCAGCGGGTTGAACAGGCGAATCTGGATTTGTGGGTGCGCCGCCAGCGTGGCGATGATCGTGTCCAGACCGTCGCTGGTGGTGTCATCGAGCAGGATGCGTACGCGCACGCCGCGGTCGGCAGCCTTGAGCAGTTCTTCCACCAGCATCCGCGTGCTGACACCGTCGTGAACGATGTAGTACTGCAAATCGAGGCTGGTTTGCGCATTGCGGATCAGCTCGGCGCGCGCGGTGAACGCTTCAGTGCTGTTGGACAGCAAGCGGAAGCCGGAACGGCCCTGATAGGGCGCGGCCTGGGCCTGGATCGAGCGGCCGAAGCTGGACTTCGACGCAGGCAAGGCCTGGCTCGGCTCACGGGGTACATCAAAGCTGGCGCAGCCGCTCAGGAGCGAGGCGAACATCAGCAAAGCGAGTAGGGGCTGTCTGAAGCTCACGTAGGAACGTTCCGGTCGGCTGCAAAGGTCGGCATATGGACGCTGATCACTCGAAAAAGGTCAGTCGGCTTCGGCCAGTAGTTTGATCGCCGCTGCGCCGACCTTGCGCACCGCTTCTTCGATCTGCGGTGTCGGTTTGGCAGCGTAGTTCATTCGCAGGCAATTGCGGTACTTGCCCGAGGCGGAAAAGATGCTGCCCACGGCGATCTGTACGCCTTGGTCATGCAACGCACGATTGAGTTTCAGCGTATCGAAACCCTCCGGCAATTCGACCCAGAGCATGAAGCTGCCCTGTGGACGGCTGGCGCGGGTGCCGGGCGGAAAATAGCGAGTGACCCAGTCGATCATGATGTCGCGATTACGCTGGTATTGCGTGCGCATCCGCCGCAAATGCGGTTCGAAGTGCCCGGACTTGAGAAATTCTGCGATGGCAATCTGCGGCTGCGGCGCGGTGGAACCGGTGCTGATGTATTTCATGTGCAGCACCCGTTCCAGATACCGTCCCGGCGCGACCCAACCGATGCGCAGCCCCGGCGCCAGGGTCTTGGAAAACGAACTGCACAGCAGCACGCGACCATCCTCGTCGAAGGATTTGATCGTGCGCGGTCGCGGGTAGGTGTAAGCCAGTTCGCCATACACATCGTCCTCGATGATCGCCACATCGAAACGCTGCGCCAGCGTCAACAACGCGCGTTTGCGCGACTCCGGCATGATGTAGCCCAGCGGGTTGTTGCAGTTGGGGGTGATCTGGATGACCTTGATCGGCCACTGCTCCAGCGCCAGTTCCAGCGCTTCGAGGCTGATGCCGGTCAATGGATCGGTGGGGATTTCCAGGGCTTTCATGCCCAGCCCTTTGAGGGTCTGCATGGCGCCGTGGAAGCTCGGCGAATCCACCGCGACGATATCGCCCGGCTCGCAGATCGCGTGGATGCTGGTGGACAGCGCTTCGTGGCAACCGGTGGTGATCACCAGATCGCTGGCGCTCAACTGGCAGCCGGAATCGAGCATCAGTCGGGCGATCTGTTCGCGCAGTTCGAGGGTGCCGTGGATGTTGTCGTAATACAGCCCGGGCATGTCCTGCCGGCGGCTGATCCGCGCCAGCCCGCGCAGCAGTGGTTTCAGGGTGGGCGTGGTCACGTCGGGCATGCCGCGACCCAGTTGCACCACGTCCTTGCGCGGTACCGCGCGAATCAGCTCCAGCACTTGATCCCACTGCGAAATCTCCACCGGCCGCTGCGCCGGACGGCCGACGGCAGGCAGCTCCGGCAGCTCGCGACCGACCGGCACAAAGTAGCCGGACTTGGGTTTTGGCGTTGCCAGGCCGCTGTCTTCAAGCATGCGATAGGCCTGCTGCACGGTGCTCAGGCTGACCCCGTGTTCTACGCTCAGGGCGCGCACCGAAGGCAGGCGATCACCGGGACGGTAGAAGCCTTGTTCGATGCGGGTGCCGAGCAGCTCGGCGAGGTTCACATACAGGGTCATGACACTGCCTCGATGCAGGTGATTCGTTAAACCAGTACAGATGCAGCAAAAATCGGTAATTCAGACGCAGAAACGGCAAATCTGTATGGGATTAATACAGATGTGTTGAATCTGTAATGCTTTTGCCGACCCGCGCATCATGGAATCTCTGGCTACCCAAGTAAACAGGAGCGACAAAAATGAACGGCTTGAGCGATGTGCGGCTGACGTTACACAGTCAGGAACTGGCGGCAGGGCAGGAGGACAGCGCATGGAATAGCGCCATGCGCAACGCGCCGTCCGGCCTGAGTCGCTGGGGCCTGTTCTGGCATCGTCTGCACACGCGCAAGGCGCTTTTGAACCTGACGCCGGAGCAGCTCAAAGATATTGGGCTGACCCGGGAGCAGGCGCAGGAGGAGGGGTTGAAGCCGTTCTGGCGGCTGTAACCTGATTTGGAATGCATTCCCCTGTAGGAGCTGCCGCAGGCTGCGATCTTTTGACTTTATTTTTGAAGAGCAGAAGATCGCAGCCTGCGGCAGCTCCTACAGGGGCAGCGGCTTTCAGACCAACTCTTTGAACCGATGCCACAACATCCCCAACGCCAGCAACGGCGAACGCAAATGCTTGCCACCCGGGAAGGTGATGTGCGGCACCTTGGCAAACAGATCAAAGCCACCGCTGTGCTGCCCGCTGATCGCCTCGGCGAGCAGCTTGCCCGCCAGGTGCGTGGCATTCACTCCGTGCCCGGAATAGGCCTGGGCGTAATACACGTTCGGCTGGTCTTTGAGTCGGCCAATCTGCGGCAGCCGGTTGGCACCGATGCCGATCATCCCGCCCCATTGATAGTCGATCTTCACGCCTGCCAGTTGTGGAAACACTTCGAGCATCTTCGGTTGCATGTAGGCGCCGATGTCCTTCGGATCACGCCCGGAATAATGGCAGGCACCGCCGAACAGCAGGCGCCGATCCGCCGAGAGCCGGTAGTAATCCAGCGCCACCCGCTGGTCGCAGACCGCCATGTTTTGCGGCAGCAGGCTGTGCGCCTGGGTTTCGCTCAACGGTTCGGTGGCGATGATGTAGCTGCCGGCCGGGAGCACTTTGCCGCTGAGTTGCGGATTGAGGTCGTTGAGGTAAGCATTGCAGCCCAGCACCAGGGTTTTCGCCCGCACTGAACCTTGAGCGGTGTGGACGCGAACTTCGGTGCCGTAATCGATCCGCGTCACCGCCGATTGCTCGAACAGCTTCACACCCAATTGCTGTGCGGCAGCGGCTTCACCCAGCGCCAGGTTCAGCGGGTGCAAATGCCCGGAACCCATGTCGATCAAGCCACCGACGTAGCGTTTGGAGCCGACCACGGTGTGCATTTCATCCGCTTGCAGCAGACGGGTTTCGTAGCGATAGCCGAGGCTGCGCAGCTCTTCGGCGTCTTCGGCGAAGCCTTCGAGGTCGGCCGGCTTGTTGGCGAGGTCGCAGTAGCCCCAGGTCAGATCGCACGGGATCTGAAAGCGCTTGACGCGCTGACGGACGATTTCCACCGCTTCCAGGCCCATCAGTTTCATCTGGCGTACGCCGTCAGCACCGATGACATTGGCGAACTGGTCGAGGCCGTGGCCGACCCCGCGAATCAACTGCCCGCCGTTGCGGCCACTGGCGCCCCAGCCGATCCGGTGCGCTTCCAGCAACACCACGCTGAGGCCGCGTTCGGCCAGCTCCAGCGCGGTGTTCAGCCCGGAGAAGCCGCCGCCGACCACGCACACGTCCGCCGTCAGCTCGCCTTGCAGCGCCGGATGGTCAGGCTGCGGCAGGCTGCTGGCGGCGTAGTAAGAGGCAACGTGGGGTTGGCTCGCGAAGGTTCGGGCGCGGGCATTCATGGGCGTCATCCAACGGCTGAGTGTCGAGAAAATTTGACGGAGCATAAGCCGCACGCCCGAGCACGGGCAACACTGGTCGGCCGTTGCTGTCTGGATCACGGCTTTTGCGGCACAATTGCCGCCTATTTCATGTGGGTTACCGTTTCGATGAGTTGCAATCGCCAGACCCTTCGCGACCTGCGTCAGCAGATCCCCACGTTCGACTGCGTGCCGGGCTGTCACGATTGCTGCGGGCCGGTGACGACCTCGCCGGAAGAAATGTCGCGACTGCCGCGCAAGACCCGCGCCGAACAGGATGCGGCGATGGAAGAGCTGAACTGTGTGCACCTGGGTCCCAATGGTTGCACGGTGTATGGCGAGCGGCCGTTGATTTGTCGCTTGTTCGGTACCACCAAAACCCTGCCGTGCCCGAACGGGCGGGGGCCGGTGGAGCTGATTCATCCACGGGTGGAAAAGCAGATCTTCGAGTACATGGCTTCGAACCGGCAGGTGCTGGTTTAGCGCAATTGCTGGAACTGAGTCGACCCAATCGCTGGCAAGCCAGCTCCCACAGTGATCGTTGTCGTTCGCAGAATATCTGTTGACCACTGAACCTGTGGGAGCTGGCTTGCCAGCGATGGGGCCGGATCAGGCAGCACAAATCTCAGTCCGGAATCGGCAGGCTCAGGCTCTCCTTCACCTCTTCCATCACGATATAGCTTTTGGACTCACGCACATGCGGCAGTTTCAACAGAATGTCGCCCAGCAGTTTGCGGTACGAGGCCATCTCGGAAATCCGCGCCTTCACCAGATAGTCGAAATCCCCTGACACCAGGTGGCATTCCAGCACGTGCGGCAGCTTCAGCACCGCGCGGCGGAACTCCTCGAACGTGTCGCCGGATTTGTAGTCGAGGCTGATCTCGACGAACACCAGCAGGCTACCCTTCAAGTGCTGCGGATTCAGGCGGGCGTTGTAGCCCATGATGATCCCCTCACGCTCCAGCCGTCGCACCCGCTCGGTACACGGCGTGGTGGACAAACCGACCTTCTCCCCGAGTTCGGTAAACGATATGCGCCCGTCTGCCTGCAGGATCCGCAAGATGTTGCGGTCGATCTTGTCCAGCTCACGTTTGGTCTGAGTGTTGGTACGCATAGGGGATGCGCCTCCGTGAAAAGGGTTTTTGCCGAGAATTGTCGCCAAATATAGGCGCTTATATAGTGAAATGCACTGGCCATTCTTTTTTACACTGCGCGCATCATTGCTCTAACAACAGACGTACGCGGCCCTGCCGCGATGAGGGATACAAAAATGCGCGTAATGGTCTTGGGTAGCGGCGTCATCGGTACCGCCAGTGCTTACTATCTGGCCCGTGCCGGGTTTGAAGTGGTGGTGGTCGACCGGCAGCCAGCCGTGGCCATGGAGACCAGTTTCGCCAACGCCGGCCAGGTGTCGCCGGGTTATGCCTCGCCGTGGGCCGCGCCGGGCGTGCCGCTCAAGGCCATCAAGTGGCTGCTGCAGCGCCACGCGCCGCTGGCGATCAAGGCCACTGCCGACATCGACCAATACCTGTGGATGGCGCAGATGCTGCGCAACTGCACCGCCAACCGTTACGCGGTGAACAAGGAGCGCATGGTGCGTCTGTCCGAGTACAGCCGCGACTGCCTCGACGAACTGCGCGCCGAAACCGGCATCGCCTACGAAGGCCGCAGCCTGGGCACCACGCAACTGTTCCGCACCCAGGCGCAGCTGGATGGCGCCGCCAAAGACATCGCCGTTTTGAAAGAATCCGGCGTGCCGTTTGAAGTCCTCGACCGCGCCGGCATTGCCCGCGTCGAGCCGGCGCTGGCCAATGTCACCGATATCCTCGCCGGCGCTCTGCGTCTGCCGAACGACCAGACCGGCGACTGCCAGATGTTCACCACGCGCCTGGCGGAAATGGCCGTGAAACTCGGTGTGGAATTCCGCTTCGGCCAGGATATCCAACGCCTCGACTACGCCGGCGACCGCATCAATGGCGTGTGGATCGACGGCAAGCTGGAAACCGCCGACCGCTATGTGCTGGCCCTCGGCAGCTACTCGCCGCAGTTGCTCAAGCCGCTGGGCATCAAGGCCCCGGTGTATCCGCTCAAGGGCTACTCGCTGACCGTGCCGATCACCAACCCGGACATGGCCCCGACTTCGACCATTCTCGACGAAACCTACAAGGTCGCGATCACCCGTTTCGACAACCGCATCCGCGTCGGCGGCATGGCGGAAATCGCCGGTTTTGACCTGTCGCTCAACCCGCGTCGGCGCGAAACCCTGGAGATGATCGTCAACGACCTTTATCCTCAGGGCGGCAATCTGGCCGAGGCGAGCTTCTGGACCGGTTTGCGTCCGACCACGCCGGACGGTACACCAATCGTGGGTGCCACACCGTTCAAGAACCTGTTCCTCAACACCGGTCACGGCACCCTGGGTTGGACCATGGCGTGTGGTTCCGGTCGTTTGCTGGCCGATCTGATGGCGAAGAAAAAGCCGCAGATCAGCGCCGAAGGCCTCGATATTTCCCGTTACGGCAACAAGCCTCAGGAGTCCGCAAAACATGGCAATCCAGCGCCAGCTCACCAATGAGCGCATGAGTCAGATCGTTACCCATAACGGCACCGTGTATCTGGCCGGTCAGGTCGGCGATGACTTCAACGCCGGGGTCGAACAGCAGACCCGCGACGTGCTCGCCAACATCGAGCGTTTGCTGGATCTGGCAGGGACTGACAAGCAGCATCTGCTGTCGGCGACGATCTATCTGAACGACATCGAGGCGCACTTTGCCGGGATGAACTCGGTGTGGGATCAGTGGCTGCCCAAAGGCGCCGCCCCGGCCCGCGCCACCGTCGAAGCGAAGATGGCCAAGCCGAGCATCCTGGTCGAGATTTCCATCGTCGCCGCGTTGCCGTAACCGTTTCAAAGATCCCTCTCCCGGCGCTGTTGGCGGTTCACGCCGTCAGCCAGCGCCGGTTTTTATTCCCATGACCGCCTAGAAGTCTGCCGCCATGCGTCCTGCCCGTGCCCTGATCGACCTAGAAGCCCTGCGCCACAACTACCGAATTGCCCGCGAAGTCACTGGCGCCAAGGCGCTGGCGGTGATCAAGGCTGATGCCTACGGGCACGGCGCGGTGCGTTGCGCCCAGGCGCTGGAAGCCGAGGCCGACGGGTTCGCCGTCGCCTGCATCGAAGAAGCACTGGAGCTGCGCGCGGCGGGCATCAAGGCCCCGGTGCTGTTGCTCGAAGGCATTTTCGAAGCCGATGAACTGGCGCTGATCGTCGAGCATGATTTCTGGTGCGTGGTGCATTCGTTGTGGCAGCTCGAAGCCATCGAGCAGGCGGCATTGAGCAAACCGATCACCGTGTGGTTGAAGCTCGATTCCGGGATGCACCGTGTGGGTCTGCATCCGAAGGATTACGCGGCGGCCTATCAGCGCCTGCTGGCCAGCGGCAAAGTGGCGAAGATCGTGCTGATGAGCCACTTCGCCCGCGCCGATGAGTTGCACGAGCAGAGCAGCGCCGATCAGGTCGCGGTGTTCGAAGCGGCGCGTCAGGGCCTGACGGCCGAAGTCAGCCTGCGCAACTCGCCGGCGGTGCTCGGTTGGCCGCAGATCCCCAGCGACTGGGTACGCCCGGGCATCATGCTCTATGGCGCCACCCCGTTCGAAGAAGCCAACGCCGTGGCCGAGCGCCTGCAACCGGTGATGACTCTCGAATCGAAAGTCATCTGCGTGCGTGAATTGCCCGCCGGCGAGCCGATCGGCTACGGCGCCAAATTCATTACCGACAAGCCGATGCGCATCGGCGTGGTGGCCATGGGGTATGCCGACGGCTACCCGCGTCAGGCACCGACCGGCACGCCAGTGCTGGTGGCCGGTAAACGCAGCCGGATTCTTGGCCGTGTGTCGATGGACATGCTGTGCATCGACCTCACTGAGGTGCCGGAAGCCGACCTCGGTTCGACCGTCGAGCTGTGGGGCAAAAACATCCTCGCCAGCGAAGTGGCGCAGTGGGCGGACACCATTCCGTATCAGATCTTCTGCAACCTGCGTCGGGTGCCAAGGCTCTATTCCGAGGGTTGACGCCGCTGCGGGGGCCAAGTGTTGTAAATACTGAACGCTGTCGCCATGATAACGCTCAATATTCTTACAACATCAGGAGGCTCCCGCCTTGGACGTCGGTGAACGACTGCAATCGATCCGCAAGCTCAAAGGGCTTTCCCAGCGTGAACTCGCCAAACGCGCGGGCGTCACCAACAGCACCATTTCGATGATCGAAAAGAACAGCGTCAGCCCTTCGATCAGTTCGCTGAGGAAGGTACTGGGCGGGATTCCCATGTCCATGGTCGAGTTCTTTTCCGAAGAAATCCTGCAGGAAGTCCCGACCCAGATCGTCTACAAGGCCAACGAGCTGATCGACATCTCCGACGGCGCGGTGACCATGAAGCTGGTCGGCCGCGCGCACCCGAGCCGGGCCATCGCATTCCTCAACGAAATCTACCCGCCCGGCGCCGATACCGGCGAAGAAATGCTCACCCATGAAGGCGAGGAAACCGGGATTCTGGTGGAAGGTCGTCTGGAACTGGTGGTGGGGCTGGAAACTTTTATTCTCGAAGCCGGCGACAGCTACTATTTTGAAAGTACCAAGCCGCACCGTTTCCGTAATCCGTTCGACGCGCCTGCGCGACTAATCAGCGCAGCCACGCCGGCGAATTTTTAAACACAGAGGCGCCAGGCCATGGCGGCGAAGGCATCCGAAGAGTTTTTCCACTGCGCGGTATAACCCCTTCGACTATGGGGTTGTTTCAGTGTGGCGGGCTACCCGCTATACTTGCGCCCGCCTGCGAACCGTGGCCGCAGGCGTGAATAGCCACCATTGAGGGTGAACGCGTGAACCTAATTATGAAAATGCTGGCCGCACCAGCAACCGTACTGGCCCTCTGGGCTGTCAGCGCTCAAGCTGCGACGAATGACGACATTGCCAAGCGCCTCGAGCCAGTGGGCCAGGTGTGCGTTCAGGGGCAGGAATGCAAAGGAATGGAAGTCGCTGCCTCTGCGGGCGGCGGCGGTGGTGCGAAGACCCCGGATGAAGTGATTGCAAAACATTGCAACGCTTGCCACGGCGCGGGTCTGCTGGGCGCACCGAAAATCGGTGACACCGCCGCCTGGAAAGACCGCGCCGATCATCAGGGCGGCCTCGACGGCATCCTGGCCAAAGCCATCACCGGCATCAACTCCATGCCGCCGAAAGGCACTTGCGCCGATTGCTCGGATGACGAGTTGAAAGGCGCGATCCAGAAGATGTCCGGCCTGAAATAAGCCGCGCTTCTGACGAAAAAAACCGTCTTCGGACGGTTTTTTTGTGCCTGCGATTCGCGACGTGGGCTGTCCTTTGCAGCAAAGTCGAGGCAAGCTCGGTCTACCTCTATTCACGGAACGGGCAGGAGGCTACAGATGGTGCAGTTGTGTTCGATCGAACAGGCAGTGGACGAGGTGCTCGCACGCTTGCCGGCGCATATCCACATGGGCATGCCGCTGGGGCTGGGCAAGCCCAATCACTTCGTCAACGCGCTGTACCGGCGCATCAAAGGCCTGCCCGAACGGCAACTGACGATGTACACCGCGCTGTGCCTGGGGCGGCCGACGCTGGGCGACGGTCTGCAGAAGCGCTTCATCGAACCCTTCGTCGAGCGTGTATTCGGTGATTACCCCGAATTCGATTTCCTCGCCGACCTGCGCCGCGACAGCCTGCCCGCCAACATCCGCATCGAACAGTTCTTCATGCAGCCCGGCAGCTTGCTCAACAGCGCGCCGGCCCAGCAGGATTACGTCAGCAGCAACTACAGCCACGCCGCCCGCGACATCAATGCCGCCGGCCTCAATCTGGTGGCGCAGTTACTTGCCAGCAGCAGCGAACATCCCGATCGGTTGAGCCTGAGCTGCAACCCGGACATCACCCTCGACCTGCTGCCGATGATCGCCAAGCGCCGCGATGCCGGGGAGACCATTCTGCTGGTCGGCCAGGTGCACACCGACCTGCCGTACATGCCCGGCGATGCCGAAGTCGATATCGACACCTTCGACCTGCTGATCGACGCAAAGGACAGCAGCACGCTGTTTTCCACGCCGAACATGCCGGTGGGCTTTCAGGATCATTTCATCGGTTTGCATGCCAGCACGCTGGTGCGCGACGGCGGCACCTTGCAGATCGGCATCGGTTCGATGGGTGATGCACTGACCGCCGCACTGCTGGCGCGGCAGGCGGACAACGCCGGTTACCAAGCCTTGCTCAATGACATCAATCTCAGCCAGTGGGCGCAATTGATCGAACGCGAGGGCGGCACCACGCCATTCGCCAAAGGCCTGTATGGCTGCAGTGAGATGTTCGTCAATGGTTTGCTGGTGCTGGCCGATGCCGGGATCATCCGGCGCAAGGTCTACCCCGACGTACAGACTCAGGAGCAGGCCAACGCCGGCACCCTCGATGAGTCGGCGCAGACCGATGGCATCTCGGTGCACGGCGGCTTTTTCCTCGGCCCGCGCAGTTTCTATGAGCGCCTGCGCGAGTTACCGCAGAGCAAGCGCCTCGAATTCAACATGACCCGCATCAGCTACATCAACGAGCTGTACGGTCAGGAAGAGCTCAAGCGCTTGCAGCGCCTCGATGCCCGGTTCATCAACACCGTATTCACCATGACCCTGATGGGCGCGGGTGTGGCCGATCAACTGGAAGACGGGCGGGTACTCAGCGGCGTCGGCGGGCAATACAACTTCGTCGCCCAAGGCCACGCGCTGCACGATGCGCGCTCGATTCTGATCCTGCGCAGCTGGCGCGAGTCCGGCGGCGAGGTCAGTTCGAACATTGTCTGGGAGTACGGCCACTGCACGATTCCACGGCACCTGCGTGACATCGTGGTCACCGAGTACGGCATCGCCGACCTGCGCGGCAAGTCCGATGCGGTGGTGATCGAGTCGTTGCTCAATATCAGCGATTCACGCTTCCAGCCGGGGCTGATCGAGCAGGCACAGAAGGTCGGCAAGCTGCCGAAGGACTTCCGCCTCGATCCGCGATTTGCCGACAACACCCCGCAACGCTTGCAGGCCATTGCCGCAAAGCATCCGAACCTGTTTCCGGAGTATCCGCTGGGTTGTGATTTCACCGCGATCGAGCGCGATCTGTTGCGAGCGCTGAACTGGCTGAAAAGTAAGTTCAAGCTGAGTGAGATCCTGGAATTGGGCAAGGCTGCGCTGGATGCGCCGGAGGCTTCGACGTTCCCCGAACACCTTGAACGTATGCAGCTGACCAATCCGGAAGGCTTGAAGGAAGACCTGTTCCAGCGCCTGCTGCTCACCGGCCTGAAGGCCACCGCGCAATAAAAAACGACAAAAAACTGTGGGAGCGGGCTTGCCCGCGATGGCGGTGTATCAGTCAACGTGGATGTTGAAGGATAGGTCGCCATCGCTGGCAAGCCAGCTCCCACAGGAATTGCGGTGTATTCGCGTCTTTCAGCCGTTACTCGATGAAGGTGACGACACCATCCTTCAGCGACTTCACGCGAGCCAGCGATTCAACGCGATAGCCCTGCGAGTCCAGCTCGGCACGCCCACCCTGGAATGACTTCTCGATCACGATGCCCAGACCGGCAACCGTGGCGCCAGCCTGTTTGATGATCGAGATCAGCGCCTGCGAAGCCTTACCGTTGGCCAGGAAGTCGTCGATGATCAGCACGCGGTCGCTGCTGGTCAGGTGACGCGGGGAGATGGCCACGGTGCTTTCGGTCTTCTTGGTGAACGAGTAAACGGTCGCCGACAGCAGGTTTTCGGTCAGGGTCAGGGACTGTTGCTTGCGGGCGAAGATCACCGGCACGCCGAGGTTCAGACCGGTCATGATCGCCGGGGCAATGCCCGAGGCTTCGATGGTGACGATCTTGGTGATGCCCGAATCCTTGAACAGCGTGGCGAATTCGTCGCCGATCAGCTTCATCAGGGCCGGGTCGATCTGGTGGTTCAGGAAGGCGTCGACCTTCAGGACCTGGTCGGAAAGCACGATGCCTTGTTCGCGGATTTTCTGGTGCAATGCTTCCATGAAGCTGTCCTCATTTGGCGCTTTGTGCGCCGAAGGTCTAGTAAAAAGTGGTCAATTCTAGCGCTTTAACATCGCGCGTATATCAGCCAGTGCGCTGTTGCCCCGCACGGCTTTGACTTCGGTCGGTGTGTCGTCGTTGCCTTCCCACGCCAGATCGTCCGGCGGCAGTTCATCGAGGAAGCGGCTGGGCGCGCAATCGATGATCTCGCCGTACTGTTTGCGTTTGGCAGCGAAGGTGAAGGCCAGGGTCTGACGCGCGCGGGTGATGCCCACGTAGGCCAGGCGGCGTTCCTCTTCGATGGTGTCGGCTTCGATGCTGGAGCGGTGCGGAAGGATTTCCTCTTCCATGCCCATGATGAACACGTAAGGGAATTCCAGGCCCTTGGACGCATGCAGGGTCATCATCTGCACGCCTTCGGCGCCGTCCTCTTCTTCCTGCTGACGCTCGAGCATGTCGCGCAGGACCAGTTTGCCGATGGCGTCTTCGACGGTCATCTCGCCGTCTTCGTCTTTTTCCAGGGTGTTCTTCAAGGCCTCGATCAGGAACCAGACGTTGCTCATCCGGTAGTCCGCAGCCTTGTCGCTGGAACTGTTGGTACGCAGCCAGTTCTCGTAGTCGATGTCCATGACCATGCTGCGCAGGGCCGAGATCGGGTCTTCGCCGGCGCACTGTTCACGGACCTTGTCCATAAAGCGTTTGAAGCGCGACAGGCGATCGGTGAAGCGGCTGTCCAGATGCTCGCCCAGACCGATTTCGTCAGTGGCGGCGTACATCGAGATCTTGCGTTCGGTGGCGTAGTTGCCGAGTTTTTCCAGGGTCGTGGAGCCGATTTCCCGACGCGGCACGTTGATCACCCGCAGGAAGGCGTTGTCGTCATCCGGGTTCACGATCAGGCGGAAGTAGGCCATCAGGTCCTTCACTTCCTGACGCCCGAAGAAACTGTTGCCGCCGCTCAGGCGATACGGCACTTGGTGATGCTGCAACTTCAGTTCGATCAGCTTGGCCTGGTAGTTGCCGCGATAGAGAATCGCAAAATCGCTGTACGGGCGGTCGGTACGCAAGTGCAGGCTGAGGATTTCCATGGCCACGCGCTCGGCTTCGGCGTCCTCGTTGCGGCAGCGGATCACGCGGATCTCGTCGCCGTGGCCCATCTCACTCCACAGCTGCTTTTCGAATTCGTGCGGGTTGTTCGAGATCAGCACGTTGGCGCAGCGCAGGATGCGGCTGGTGGAGCGGTAGTTCTGCTCCAGCATCACCACTTTCAGCGACGGATAGTCGTCCTTGAGCAGCATCAGGTTTTCCGGCCGCGCGCCGCGCCAGGCGTAGATCGACTGGTCGTCGTCGCCCACCACGGTGAACTGGTTGCGCTTGCCGATGAGCATTTTCACCAGCAGGTACTGGCTGGCGTTGGTGTCCTGGTATTCGTCGACCAGCAGGTAACGCACCTTGTTCTGCCACTTTTCGAGAATGTCGGCGTGCTCTTCGAAGAGCTTTACCGGCAGCAGGATCAGGTCGTCGAAGTCCACCGCGTTGAACGCTTTGAGTGTGCGCTGGTAGTGGGTGTAAACGATGGCAGCGGTCTGTTCCTTGGGATTGCGCGCGTTTTCCAGCGCCTGGGCCGGCAGGATCAGGTCGTTTTTCCAGGCGCCGATCATGTTCTTGATCTCGTCGACGCCGTCGTCGCCTGCGTATTCCTTTTGCATGATGTCGGTCATCAGGGCTTTGACGTCGGTCTCGTCGAAGATCGAGAAACCGGGTTTGTAGCCCAGCCGCGCATGCTCCTTGCGGATGATGTTCAGGCCCAGGTTGTGGAAGGTGCAGACCGTCAGGCCGCGACCTTCACCGGCACGCAGCAGGGTGCCGACCCGCTCCTTCATCTCGCGCGCAGCCTTGTTGGTAAAGGTCATGGCGACGATGTACTGGGCGCGGATGCCGCAGTTCTGGATCAGGTGCGCAATCTTGCGGGTGATCACGCTGGTCTTGCCGGAGCCAGCGCCGGCGAGCACCAATAGAGGGCCGCCGACGTAGTTCACGGCTTCTTGCTGCCGGGGATTGAGTCGGGACATACGAAAATTCGGGAGTCGTTGACGAAATGGGCCGGCATTTTAACAGGCTCAGCGATTTGTGCTGCTCTCTCCGACTTGTGACGCACCACGCGATTCAAATTTGCCGGTTTTGTTACTTTCGCGGAGGATACACGGTGATTTTGCGGCTAATGTTCTCATTCGTGACACAAAATAACGTTCTGATAATCGTTGTCATTGAGCATCGCAACGGCATAATGCCCCGCCCACATCATTGCAGAGTCTAGGGAGCTAGCTTGTCTACGCCTGTCGAACCCTTGCGTTTGCTGCTACTGGCCGAAGAGCCAGCGTGGACAGCGTTATTGCGCGAGTGTCTGGCTCCGATGGGGAGCGCGGCGGTGCTGATCAGCGCGCCGAGCTGGGAGTCGGTCAGCAGTCTGTTCGAAGACAATCGCCACGCGGTGTTATTGACCGTTCCCGCGTTGCAGCCGGCCCCGGGCCGTTGCAGCCTGCCGACGGTGTTGCTGCTGGAGCACGAACCCGCCACTGCGCCGGTGGGTGTCAGTGACTGGCTGGTGTTTGACGCGCTTGACGCCGGCATGCTGCGCCGCTGCCTGCGCCACGTGCGTGAACGCGGCGTGCTGGAAAACACCCTGCAACGCCTGGCCGAACAGGATCCGCTGACCGGCATCGCCAACCGTCAGGGCTTCCAGACCCTGCTCGCGGCGCGTCTGGCGGAAAACGACGGCCGTGGCCTGGCCCTCGGGCATCTCGATCTCGACAACTTCCGCCACGCCAACGACGCCCTCGGCCATCAGGCCGGCGACCGGCTGATCCTGCAGGTCGTTGCGCGGCTGAAAAGCCAGCTCGAGGCCGGTGATCAACTGGCGCGGCTGGGCAGCGACGAATTTGCCTTGCTGATCGACACTCGCCGTGCGCCACAACGCGCCGAGTGGATGGCCGAACGCATCACCGAAGCCTTGTCCGAGCCGTATTGGGTCGATGGCGAAAGCCTGTTGATCGGCTCCAGCCTCGGCATCGCTCATGCCCGCGCACAAGGTGGCGCCGATCCGCTGATGTGGCATGCGCACATCGCCATGCAGCAGGCCAAGAGCACCCAGGGCTGCACGTTCCATATCTTCAACGAACGCATCAACCGCAACGCGCGGAGCATGGCCGACCTCGAAAGCGAACTGCGCCGGGCCTTGCGTCGTGATGAGCTGGAGTTGCACTACCAGCCACGCCTGAATCTGGCGGACGGGCAAATCGTCGGCCTTGAAGCGCTGGTGCGCTGGCGTCATGGCGAGCGTGGTCTGCTGCCGCCGAGCGAATTCGTGCCGCTGGCTGAACAAAGCGGTTTGATCGTGCCGCTGGGTTATTGGGTGATTTCCCGCGCCCTGCGTGACATGCAGGCGCTGCGCGAACGCGGGCTGCCTGCGCTGCACATGGCAATCAACCTGTCATTCCGCCAGTTTCAGGACAGTCAGTTGCTGCCGACGCTCAGTCGGCTGATTGCCGAGCGTGGGGTCGAGGCGCAGTGGCTGGAATTCGAACTCACCGAAACCGCCGTGATGCGCCGCAGCGATCTGGTCAAACAGACCATGGATGCCCTCGGCCGCCTCGGCGTGCGCTTCTCGCTGGATGACTTCGGCACCGGGTTCTCATCGTTCGTGCACCTCAACAGCCTGCCGATCACCTTGCTGAAGATCGACAAGAGCTTCGTCGGCGGCATGGAGCAGCGCGAAGAGAACCGCAAACTGGTGCACGCAATGATCAACCTCGCGCACAACCTGCATCTGGAAGTGGTGGCCGAAGGCGTGGAAACACCGGAACAGCTGGAGTTGTTGCGCGGCTTTGGCTGCGACCAGGTGCAGGGGTATCTGATCAGCCGGCCGTTGCCGTTGGCGGAGTTGGTTGAGTACCTGACGTTTGGCTCAAGCCAGCAGGTTTCTGTGGAGGCCGTTTAAAAGATCGCAGCCTGCGGCAGCTCCTACACAAATCCCTGTAGGAGCTGCCGAAGGCTGCGATCTTTTGATCCTAATCTGCGCGAACGGCCTCAAACCTCTGTGACACAGGCTCCAGCCGGATCATCCGCTTCATCTTCCATTCAAACGCCAGCGTCAGGCTCACCGCCGCACACGCCAGCCCCAGCGCCAGCCCCCACCAGACGCCCGTTGGCCCCCAATACAGGTGAAACGCCATCCACCACGCCGCCGGCGCGCCGATCAGCCAATAGCAACCGAGGCCGACCAGAAACGTGGTTTTAGCGTCCTTGAGTCCACGGATACAGCCCATGGCAATCGTCTGTGTACCATCGAACAGCTCAAACCATGCCGCCACCGCCAGCAGGCTCACCGCCAGGCGGATCACCTCGGCAAACGCCGGGTCGTGGTGATCGAGGAACAACCCGACCAGTTGATTCGGCAACAGCCAGAACACCATGGCGAAACCCAGCATCACCACTGCGCCGAAGACGATGCCGACCCGGCCGGACATGCGTGCATCGCTCAGTTGCTCGGCGCCGTAGTGCTGGCCGACGCGCATGGTGATCGCATAAGACATCCCCGCCGGTACCATGAACGCTACCGAAACGATTTGCAGGGCAATCTGGTGTGCGCCCAGTTGCGTGCTGCCCATGGTACCCATGCACAGCGCGGCGAAGGCGAACAAACCGACCTCCACGGCATAGGTGCCGCCAATCGGCAGGCCGAGTCGCCACAGTTCTTTCAGATACTGACGATTTGGCCGCGACAGGCCGGCGCGCAACGGGTAAGCGTCGTAGGCCGGGTGCCGACGGATGTGCCAGGCCAGCGCCAGCGCCATGCAGTTGGCAACGATTGCCGTGACCAGTCCGATGCCGGTCAGCCCCAGTTTCGGCAGGCCGAACAGGCCGGTGATCAGCGCGTAATTGAGCAGGAAGTTGGCCACGGTGCCGCCCAGGCTGATGACCATCACCGGCGTCGCCCGGCCGATCGCACTGGTAAAGCCGCGCAGGGCCATGAAGCTCAGATAGCCGGGCAGGGCAAAGGGCAGGGCGATGAGGAATTGCCCGGCGGCCTGGACGTTGGTTTCGGTTTGGCCGAACAGCAGTAACACCGGTTTCAGATTCCACAGCAGCAGCCCGGCGCCCAGCGCCATCAGCCATGCCAGCCATAATCCGGCCTGAGTCAGGCGGGCCGCGCCGATGATGTCACCGGCGCCCTGCCGGATCGCCACCAAGGTGCCGACCGCCGCGATCACGCCGATGCAGAAAATCGACACGAACGAATAACTTGCCGCGCCCAGTCCGCCACCGGCCAGCGCCTCGGGACTCAGGCGCGCCATCATCAGCGTGTCGGTCAGCACCATCAGCATGTGCGCCAACTGTGAAGCAATCAACGGCCCCGCCAGCCGCAGGATGGCCCAGAGTTCGGTACGCACAGGATGCTGCATGGTCATCACCACCCATTTATCAAAGGGAACACGAGACCGTCGATTCTCGGCGCTTGGCAGGGTTTGCACAAAAGGATAAAAAGGATGGGTGGCATGATTAAAACTCATCATGAGGACACCCCGTCGGGTTGACCGGATGCCGCTAAAGGAGCTCTGTGTATGTCCCGTCGTCTTCCACCCTTGTATGCCCTGCGCGCATTCGAAGCGGCGGCGCGGCACAGCTCGTTCACCCGGGCGGCCGAGGAGTTGTCGATCACCCAGAGTGCCGTCAGCCGGCACATCAAGACGCTGGAAGAGCATTTCGCCTGCAAGCTGTTTCACCGCAGCGGACGCAACCTGCAACTGACGGAATCGGCGCGGATGTTGTTGCCCGGCATTCGCGAGGGCTTTGCAGCCCTTGAGCGCGCCTGCAACACCTTGCGCGCCGAGGACGACATCCTGCGCATGAAAGCGCCATCGACCCTGACCATGCGCTGGCTGCTGGCGCGACTCAGTCGTTTCCGCCATCTGCAACCGGGTAACGAAGTGCAACTGACCAGTGCGTGGATGGACGTGGATTCGGTGGATTTCAACAATGAGCCATTCGATTGCGCGGTACTGCTCAGTGACGGGCACTTCCCGCCGGACTGGGAGGCCAGCCTGCTGTTTCCCGAAGAACTGATCCCGGTCGGCGCGCCGAACCTGCTGAACGATCAACCCTGGGACGTGGCGCGGCTGGCCTCCACCGAGTTGCTGCACCCGACCCCGGACCGGCGTGACTGGCGCAGTTGGCTGGAGCACATGGGGCTGTCCGATCAGGTCTCGCTCAAGGGTGGGCAGGTGTTCGATACCCTCGAACTGGGCATGATCGCTGCCGCCCGAGGCTATGGGGTGTCGATGGGGGATCTGTTGATGGTCGCCGAGGATGTGGCGCAGGGCCGCTTGAGCCTGCCGTGGCCGACTGCCGTCGCCAGTGGCCTGAATTACTACCTGGTATGGCCGAAAACCCGTCCGGGAGGTGAACGTTTGCGCCGTCTCAGTGATTTTCTGCAAGGCGAAGTGCGCGCCATGGTGCTGCCGCAGGTCAAGCGCTTGAGCTGAAACGTTAGAGCCGCCACAATGCCGGCCTTGCGCCATAACCCCGCTATTTACTCAAGTATTCGGTTTAACCGCCGAAAATGAGCATGTGGGACCGTCGTGCCGGTCTCCACGATTCCACCCCCATTATTAGAATTTTCCGAGCAGGTGCTGCGATCAAGGAGGATCCGGTGGCTCGGCCAGGAGCTGTTCATGTCTCAACCTCGCGCTCGGATCGCTTCGCAGCTGGGCCTCGCGCTCGCTGTGATATTGGCGATCGTCATCAGCGGCAGTACGGTATTCGCCCTGCGTTCGCTGGATTCCGCCAATCTCGCCACCCGTGAAGAACACCTCGCCAGTGAGGCGAGGCTGCTGGCTGACCAGTTGAGCACCTTCCACGGCACGCTGCGCGAGAGCACGCAGCGCCTGAGCGGGTTGTTTGAGAAGCGTTTCAGCGCGGGCCTGAGCATTCACCCGGATGAACCGGTGAACGTCGCCGGCACCCAGACCCCGGGCCTGCACCTGGGCAGTGAAGTGCTGAACAACAACTTCAAGGAAGTCGACGAGTTCAAGCAGATGACCGCTGGTGTCGCCACGCTGTTCGTGCGCAGCGGCGAAGATTTCGTGCGCGTCAGCACCTCGCTGACCAAACAGGACGGCACGCGCGCCATCGGCACTTTGCTCGATCATGCGCACCCCGCCTATGCCAGGTTGATGGCGGGGCAGGGCTACGTCGGCCGTGCCTTGTTGTTCGATCGTTCCTACATGACCCAATACACCCCGGTGCGCGACAGCAGCGGCAAGGTGATTGCGGTGTTGTTCGTTGGTTTTGACTACACCGATGCGCAGAACGCCCAGTTTGCCAATCTCAAGCGTTTCCGCATCGGCCAGACTGGTTCGTTGGCGCTGCTGGATGAGCAGAATAAATGGCTGGTGGCGCCGGCCGGCGTGCAAGCGCTGGATCAGGCCGTTCCGGTGATCAAGGGGCTGGCGGCGAAACCGGGCAAGGGTGAGTTCTGGAGCGACACCTCTGAAGACTTTTACAGCATTGCTGTTCCGTTCGAGGGCGGGCCTTGGTCGGTGGTGGCGAGCATGCCGAAAACCGAGATCCGCGCGGTGACCTGGAGTGTCGGTACGCAACTGGCTATCGGCAGTCTGCTGGCGATGTTGTTGGCGGTCGGTTCGGTGGTCTGGCTGCTGCGCAGCAAACTGGCGCCATTGAGCGATCTGGTACGTCAGGCCGAAGCCTTGGGCGCCGGTGATCTGAGCGTGCGCCTGAACGTGTCGAGCAATGACGAGATCGGCCAGCTGTCCCGCGCGTTCAACCAGATGAGCCAGGCGCTGTCGACCATGGTCGAGCACATCCGCCGCGCCTCGCAAGAGGTCAACAGCCGCGCCCAGGCACTATCCGGTTTGTCCGGTGGTGCGTACGAAGGCATGGAACAGCAGTCCGGCGAAATCACCAGCATGGCCGGCGCGGTGGAAGAGTTCAGCGCGACCTCGCTGAACATTGCCGACAACATGGGCGCGACTCAGCGTCTGGCGCAGGAAAATGCCCAGCAAACGCAGATCGGTCGCAGCTCGATGGAAGAAGCTTCGTCCTCGCTGGAACAAATCGCTGGCGCGCTGAACACCACGGCGTCCGTGATCAACACGCTGGGTCAACGCTCTCAGGAAATTGGCGGCATCGTCAGCGTGATCACTTCGATTGCCGAACAGACCAACCTGCTGGCGCTCAACGCGGCGATTGAAGCGGCGCGGGCCGGTGAACAGGGCCGTGGTTTTGCTGTGGTGGCTGATGAAGTGCGCAACCTGGCGTCGCGCACCCGTCAGGCGACCGATGAAATTTCCGGGATGATCCACAGCATCCAGCAGGAAACCGGCAACGCCATCAGCACCATGGAGCAGGGCAATGTGCTGATGCAGGAAGGCCTGTCGCGCAACGCCAATGTGGCCTCGGCGCTGGCGCGGATCGATGAACAGAGCCGTTCGGCAGGGCAGCAGTTTGCGGCGATTACCACGGCGACGCAGGAGCAGAGCAGCACGGCGACGCTGCTCAGCAGCAATCTGCAGAGTATTGCGCTGGCCAACAGCGAGCAGCGTGAAGTGGTTTCCAACCTCGCGGTCACCGCCAAAGAGCTTGAAAAGCTAGCGGCGGATCTGCGTTCCGAGGTTGATCGCTTCCGTTGATTCGGCCTTGATATAGCTTTCGCGAGCAGGCTCGCTCCCACAGTTTCCGGGGTCGCTCATAAATCGTTTGAGCACCCGAATACTCTGTGGGAGCGAGCCTGCTCGCGAATGCAACGCCGCCGATCCATGGCAAATCACTCTATATGTCCTCATCTTTTCTTGCTGAAACGTTTCCGCAGCGCTATAAAAATGGCACAACTCCAATAAAGGCTGCTGCAATGACCCTGCTCAAACTCACCGTTGCCCTCGGCGCACTCTCTGCTGCTTCCCACGCCATGGCTTGGGATTACGTACTCCTCGATACCAACAAGCCCGCGCAAAACTGGACGATCACCAGTGAGCAGCTCGGGGTGAAAACCGGCAAACCTTTCTCCATAAGCCTGCGCACCCTGCACGGTGGGCGACAGGAAGGTGTCAGCATCGTCGATATCGATAACGGCACGATGAAACTCTCGGTGGTGCCAACCCGTGGCATGAATGTCCTGCAGGCGTCTGTCGGCAACGTGCGCATGGGTTGGGATTCGCCGGTCAAGGACGTGGTCAACCCGGCCTTCATCGAACTCAATGGGCGCGGAGGTCTGGGCTGGCTGGAAGGCTTCAATGAACTGGTGACCCGCTGCGGTTACGAATGGGTCGGCCATCCCGGCATGGACAATGGTGAGTTGCTGACCCTGCACGGCCGCGCTGCCAATACCCCAGCCAGCAGCGTCACGCTGCACATCGATGAAAAACCACCCTATGCCATCAGCCTGCGCGGCGAACTGAAAGAGCAGGCGTTCAAGAAAGTCGATTTTTCGGTGATGACCGAGCTTGTCACTGAGCCCGGCAGCACCCGTTTTGCCCTTAACGATACGCTGACCAATAACGGCGATTATCCGAAGGAATACCAGGCGCTGTACCACAGCAATTTCAGCACGCCATTCCTCGAGCAGGGCGCGCGGTTCGCAGCACCGGTGAAACAGGTCTCGCCCTTCAACGACAAGGCCAAAGCCGAGTTGGCGGACTGGCAGACCTATCGCGGGCCGACCAAGGACTATGACGAAACCGTCTACAACGTCATACCTTACGCCGACGCCAAAGGCGAAACCCTGACCGTGCTGCATGACAAGGCTGGCAGCCTCGGTGTCTCCGTCGGCTTCAATACCCGGCAGCTGCCGGTATTTTCTCTGTGGAAAAACACCGACACCCAAGGGCAAGGCTATGTCACGGGCCTTGAACCGGGCACCAGTTTTTCCTACAACCGCCGCTATCAGCGTCCGCTGAACCTAGTACCGATCATTGCGCCAAAGGCCAGCCAACAGTTTCAGATCAGCTACAGCCTGCTGGCAGACAAAAGCGCTGTGGATAACGCATTGAAGCGCGTGACCGAGATTCAGGCCGGGCGCGAAACCGAAGTACGGCAGGCGCCGCTGGTGGATTTGACCGAGCATTAAGGCGTTGCCGGGCGGTATTGCAGCGCCTCGGCCAAGTGCTCACGCTTGATCGCATCCACTTGCTCAAGGTCCGCCAGCGTGCGCGCAACCTTGAGCAAGCGATGTGCCGAACGCAGTGAGAGTGTCAGCCGTTCACAGGCTGACTCGAGCCATTTCTCATCGGCTGTGGATAACTGGCAGTGCCGCTTGAGCGCCGGTAGATCAAGAAAGGCGTTGGCACAACGCTGGCGCTTTTGCTGGCGTTCTCGTGCCTCGGCCACCACGGCTGCCGCACTGGCACTGTCCTCGCCCGGTTTGACCAATGGATTCAGCGCCGTTGCCTCCCGCGCCACCGTCAGGTGCAGATCGATCCGATCCAGCAACGGCCCCGAGAGCTTGTTACGGTAGCGCTGCACCATGTCTGGTGTACACGAACACTTGCCGCTCGGTTCGCCCAGATATCCACAAGGGCAGGGGTTCATCGCTGCTACCAACTGAAAGCGCGCGGGGAATCGCACGCGGTCCTTGGCTCTGGCGATCACGATATATCCGGATTCCAGAGGTTCGCGCAGTACCTCCAACACCTTGCGATCAAATTCCGGAATTAGGATACCGGGCTACACTGTAGACGTTGGAGGTGGTCTATGAAGCTGCTTTGGCCTGCTCAAATTACCCATAGCGCCCTACAGCAGTCGCTTGATGAGGCGAGGCTGTTCGACGTCGCGAATCACTTTGCCTCCAAGAAATTTGCTCCCTCATCTGGGATACCTCTCATAATCGACAATTCGAACTCCATCGTTAGAGAGGCTAGTTATTTTCTTCAGGAAAAACTGTTTTACTCACCCGCATACCAAACCGATAAAACCGTTAAGACTTACGCGGAATGTTTGGCTGCTTGGTTTGACTATGCAGAAAAGAGTGGTTTTGATTGGAGGCGCGCGACTCCAAGAGTCATTTTAAGATATCGGAATTCAATAAAAAATACTATTAGTGAGAAAACTAATCGGCTGCTCGCGGTGCGCACGATAAATCTAAGGCTCGTGGTTGTCTCTGAATTTTATGAGTTCTATTGGTCTAGGCTATCGTTGCAGCCTTCACCAAGTGCGCAGATTTATCATGATAGCTTGCAAGAGCTATCAAGGCTGAAGCTGAACCTTCGAGGGGGAATTAAGAAGCAAAGGAGTATTCCTGTCGCCGCCTGCAATGCATTGGTAGCTAATTTGCATGGCGTGCACAAGTTGATTTTTGTATGGTCGGTCTCAACCGGATTGCGCATTGGTGCACTGCTGAATGTCAAGTTAGTTGATTTCGAGCAACTATGTAGTGAGGTCTCTGATCGTTTTGTCTTTGTACTTTCTAAAGGGGGTAAGGTAGTCCACGCTTATGTTCCGAGGTTAGTCATTGAGAGAACAAGCCGGTACGTGGAAATAGATAGGGTTTTGAGCCTGGGACGAGAAATCAAGTCTGGTCGCCCTCCTGAGGCGTTGTTCTTGAACTCCACAGGGACACCGGTCTCCTATAGCTGCTATTACTCTGCATTTAAAAGAGCTTGCTCTACAATTAGAATTAAGGCCAACCCTCATCAAGCGCGAAATACGTTTGCGACAGTGGTGGAAAGAAGGATGTCGACGTCTCCAGCATTCAATGATCTTGATTCAGTAAAGGTTATGCAGGGGTTGTTGAGTCATGCGTCTTCAGAAACAACAGAGGATTACCTGGATTCGATTGTTTCTAATAACAGCGATGTACTCGCACTGCTTGAAGATGTGGCCGGCGATATTGCGGGGGGCGTATGAGTAGGCCACTAGAAGCAAAGTTTTATGATCCGGAACGCAAGCGGTGGAATACCTATGATTTTGAAATCGTTGGCCTGGACCACACGATTGCTCAAGACCTTAAGGATGCCTTCGTAGAGCTAGTAGGACACTACCACCCTAGGAGCAGGATACAAGCGTGGAGGTCGACAAGACTACTTTGCTCCTGCATTGTCGAGCGAAAGATATCTTTTGAAGATGATTGCAAAGATATTCTCGCTGGATATGCGCTGTTCTTGGATAGTGGTAAAAGGCTAAAGAAAACTATTGGTTCACATTATAATTTTGCTCGTCGCTTGGTTGATTGGCTCTCAGGAGTTAGCGAATCTATTTTTTGGAAACGCCAGGTGATTCAGTTATTCGATTTTACTCGTGAGCGTAAAAACAATCGAGATAATGATGTTTCGTATAAGGATCTGCAGCGAATAGTCTCGGTGTGCAAAAAGGAAATCGCGGGTGTAACAAAGGATTTTGCGGTTAGCCGCGCTATCGGAAAAGGTGAAGCTGTATCGCATCCTGATTTGACTGCAGAGGACATTGAGGTTATATCGGTTTTGATTGGCGCAGCAAAAGAGAATGCGTGGACGCGGGCAGAGATAAGAGCAAAAATTGGCCGCACTATAAATCTCATTAGCCTGAAGAAATTTCGGCACTATCGTGAATTAACCTATAGAGCGGCCCTGCCGATTTATATTTTGCTTTTAGTTGAGATGGCCGCAAATCCAGTTGCGCTCATGGAAATAGAGGCGACCTGTTATGATACCGACCCGGCAGATGAAACTCGGGCTTTTATCCGGTGGGAGAAGGGGCGGTCAGGTAGGGAGCAACAACTCTCCTTTCTCAACGCAGGTAAATACTCAGCGCCAAGTTTGATTGAGCTAGTGCTCACCTTGACTGAGACAACTAGACATCTAGCCCAACCAGGCGATGAACGGCTTTTATTTTTGATACGCACCGGTCATGTCGCGAGGAGGTTCTGCGTGCAGTCCCTTCATAATTACCTCTCCGATTTTAGGGATCTGTATGGTTTTCCGTATTTTAACTTCAGCGACTTACGAAAAGCGGTTTCGGCTTTTATAAAAAACAAAAAGACAGCAAAAGACGCCAAGAATCATCTGCAGCATAAAGATATAGCGACTACAAATAGATTTTATTTGAATGGTAAGCAAGCGCAGCAGGATAGCTATGAGAAAGTTGCTGCTTATCAAGGGGAGTTGATCACCGCGGTGTTAGCTGACGAAACAGATGGCCAGTCAAGATACTCAACTCTTTTTGGCTTCTCATGCCATGGTGCAAAGGAAGGCAGGGCTCCTAATTCAGTAAGGGGAGAAGACTGTCTTGAGTTTCTTTCATGTGCAACCTGTCCGAATGCGCTGGTGGTAGTGGACGATCCAAGATTCGTTGCTAGAATTATAAAGTCCCAGATGGCCCTTGAAAAGATGGAGCGGGAATGCCAGCTTTCGGCTGATCAAATTATGCGCTTTGAATCTGTGTTTCGCCCAATACTTTCTATTATTTCTGAGCAAATAGTTCCACGTATTTCGCGCAAAGTGATCGACCGGGCTGAGCGTATGTTGGATCAACTGCCAGAATTGCCGATGGTGTATTGAGATGGAAAATCCAATCCTATTGCCTCAGCACTATTCACTCGTCACTGACGGTCTGGCAAAGTATGGTTGCGAATTTGATGATGATATTTGGACTTTTACAAATCCAAATCGTGACTCTATTGCTGACCGCCCGACACTATTTAAGTGGCCCAAAATATTGGTCGAACCTTACAATCTCTCTCCGCACTATGCAGGGCTTTTAAAATCAGTTGCCGCATGCATGCTTGTAGGCTTGGCAGGGGTTCGATATTCGCCAGAGACGGTGAAGGTGAAATTAACATATATCCGAAGGCTCTTCTTTGGCGCACATGAAAAAGGCTTCCCAAAGTTAGCTACGATGACGGCAATGCAAGCTCAAAAAATAATAGAAGAGCTATTTTTAAATAATGGCGAAAAGAAGCACTGCAATAAAACTATTGGTCAATGCTTGTTTAGCATAAATCTCGTTCATCGTTTATCCTCTTACACGGGCGATGGATTTGAATCCGAACCATTTCCAACAAAAGTTCGCAAACGGATTTTGTTTGGTTTTCGCGAGTTGGAGGAGTGGGAGGCGCCCCCTAATAATGCATCGTTTTATTTGCTTAGGCAGGCAATAAAACTTATCGACACCTGCACTGAATGCCTTCTGCGGGTGTATGGTAAATATGTTGGGGCGGTGGATAATATAAAAGCCCAAGGGGTAACTAATAGAGCGGCTGTTGCAAAATATGCTGATAGTGTAATCTCAAACGAGATTTTCAGCTTTGGCCCCGGCTTAGGTCAGTCCTTAGAGTCACTAAAGGCGAGTCGCCAGCAAGATATCTCCACGCTTCTTTGCCACATTCAGACCGCATGCTTCATTGTGATTACATTTACAACTGCGCCCCGTATTAGTGAGGTGCGGCGAGCTAGGGTTGGCAGTATTAGTAAGCGTAAGCACTATACTGGAAGGGAATACTATTATTATAGTTCTGCTCGATCTAAGAAGAGGTATTCGGCAGATCTTGAGAGTAGCTATGGAGATCAAGGTGAGGATGACCCATGGGTACTATCCAGTGCGGCCGTGAAAGCATTTGAAACGCTTACTAGACTTTCCGCGCCCGCCCGATTGGCCAGTGGCACGGATAATCTCTGGTTGGTTTCAAGTGGGGATACCCTGTGGCCATTTTTCCCAAAAGTAGGCTTCAACGTCATTGGTGTTACTGCGGTAAATATAAGGTTAAATACCTTTGCTAAGTTTATTGGGCTGAGTGAGGTCACTGGCTGGAGTGGAAGGTTACACTCTCATATGGGGCGGAAGTTATTCGCTCGATTCGTCGCGATGCGCGATCGTTCTGCTTTAGGTGATCTGGCAGTCCAGTACTCGCATACTTCGGCATATAGTGTTGATATTAGCTATGCCAAGCCAGGGATTGAGTTTCGGCGATTGGTGAAAGATGAACTTGCGCTGGAGATGGAAGCCGCAGTGCGGGATCTTGTAGGCGTTGATAGTGGCACAATTTATACGACCCCAAGTGGTGTGCACCAATCGGAGTCTATCCTGCGGTTTGCAGGTGAGTTTAAAACTAATAAGGATGTCTTGTTGTTGCTTGGACGGGGGGTAAAACTGATTCCCTGTCAGTGGGGGGCCTGTAACTACAAGCAGGAGTTGAGCGCTTGTGAAGGAAGTCGGGAAGAGCCCAATCCTTCGAAGAGAACCCCTGAGGTTTGCAGTCGCTGTTCAAATTTTTTAGCAACGCCTAAGCACGAGATTTGGTGGCAGCAGTATCGGGATGATAGCTTGAAATGGTTATCGCTTTCCGGGATGCCGGATCAGACGCGCCATGTTCTAAAATTGAGGCTGCAACAGGCTGAAAAAGTTTTGGGCGTAATTGCGAGAGGTTAATTTAAGCATGAGCAAAGGTAGCCGCGAAGCAATACTAAAGTCTTTTGAGGCTCTTAAGCTTGAGGGCACCCTCAGTATAACGAGCTTGGCCCGTGCTGTGAATTTAACTCGTTCGTCTATTTATAAATACTATCCTGACATTGTGGAACTAGTGAGAATTTATAATTCTGGAATTGATGCCGAGCCGAAAAGACAACAGGAGTTGAAAGTTCACTTGTTAAAAAGGCAACTTTCCGATCGAAAATATCTTGTTTCGGTCCTAGCGAAGGCGTGTTCTGAGTTGCTTGTGGAGTTAGAGGATGCGCGGCGCGATTATGAGGATGAAATTAAATCTAAAAATCTGATGATTTTATTTCTGGAAAAGCAATTGGCAGAATCAAAAGTTGTGCGGTTGAGGCCGGTTAAGTAACCTGAAGTGAAGATCACACTTTAAGGTGAGCCTTTACAGCGAGGAAAATAAGCTCTGTGATCGCCCCGGGTTTCGTAGACACCTCCAGCCTTAAACTGAGGCCCATTGGGAGGTGCTATATGTCACCAAAATTAATTCTGCATATGCGATCGGCTTTGCCCCTAAGGACCTAGGGGGCTTCAAGTCACACATATTCAAAATTGAGTTTTTCCCCAGGCATGGACTGACAAGCCTAAAGGACATGCTCTCGTTGAGGAGTTGGTAGGGGCTCTGGCAAAGGACAAGCCGCAGAACCTGTTCTATCGCCTGTCATCAGCGCATGACGTCCGCAATCGCTCAGGTCTGGAGCCGATCGGAGTTTACTGAGTAGCGACGGCTACTGGCCTTAATCCAGCTATATACCGCACTCACATATTACGACGCACCAAGGCATCTTTGATTTATCGTAGGACGAAGAATCTTAGGGTAGTTCAGCTGCTGCCTGGTCATACGAAGCTTGAAAGTACCGTCAGATACCTTGGGGTTGAGGTCGACGATACCATTGGAAATGGCTGAGCAGGCAGAGGTGTAAATTTTCCAGCGACAGTCGCAACTAGACCGTCGCTATCCGGCCAAAAGCGGGCGTTCGACTTGGCTCCGCTTTCGACCCAAACCAGTCATGCGACTCCTATCTAATGTGAAGAACCCATGAGTCTGTACCGGGACATACGATCAGGTCAGATGCGAATGTCTAATTCGCGCTGGTCATATCAATTTTGTGTTCTAAAAAACAACGAACCGCTAAAATTTCGTTGTGAAGTGTCGATCTACAATCTTTAGTCAATTGCCAAATCAAGGACGTGTTCGATGGCCATGAATTTTTCACCCGGTGTATTTGCCGATCATCTATCTGAAATTGCAGGTCAAAAGGTCGGCTTGGCTTTGTCGGTGCCAGAGCTATGTGATCACCTCTCGGGGGATCATCGGAATCTTGGTGATGTATTACTTAAGTCTGAAAAAGCTGGCTTGCGGATACGCTCTGAGGAATTTGAGGCGGTCTGCTATCGGTTACTTCACAGGATCGGCTATACAGAAGGCGAAGAGAATGGCATACCTCCACAGATTAAGCTCTACCATAAATACAAGCACAACCCACGTTTGCTCGCTATATACGAGGGTGTAAGCGAAATTTTCAATGAAATGATGATGGACCTAATTGAAGAAACCACTAAGGGCGGTGGTAAATCCTTAGATCCATCTCAAATAATGAAGCGTTGTGCCGTGGAGTTTGATCGAACGGGCTTGGATATGGCGATGGAGCATATTAATGGCTTCGACCACCACATGCGAATCAGTCTTCATACGTTATCAAGGTGCGATGAATGGGCCACCCCCTTAGAGCTCAAGGCACTCTTCTCCGGCACCCTAGAAACACCTGAAAGGGGAACATTCATTGACCAGCGGTTCATAAATTACCTATCTAACAATGATCACCGCTTGGGTGAAATGCACTGGCGAAAATTCGAAGAACTCACAGCAGAATATTTCGAAAGAGATGGCTTTCGAGTTGAGATTGGTCCTGGCACCAACGACGATGGTGTAGACGTCCGATTGTGGAAACCCGAAACGCTGAAGGATGCGGAACCTACTTGTCTGATCCAGTGCAAGCGCCAGAAAGCAAAAATCGAGAAAGTAATAATCAAGGGCCTTGCGGCGGACGTGCAGTTTATGGGCGCAGACTACGGCATGATAGTTACAACCTCGGAGTTAAGTCCGGGTGCACAAACCACAATCAGTGCTCGCGGTTATCCGATACAGGTTGTTGAGCGAGACGCCGTTAAGACTTGGTTAACTCGCCTTCGAACTCCCGGGACAGGAATTGTCAGAATCTAAAATAGAAAATTTGCTGGCATAGTCAATAAACTTTAACCCCGCCGCTGTGGGCCAGAACTGAGGAGAGACGAGCGTCAGTCGTTGCTGATAGCTGCGATTCATTACGGGCAGCTATCGGCCCAGAGTGTGTAAAAACGCTTCGCCAAAATTGAAGTGTGCGCTTCTACGTTGAATCTAAAATTTATCGGCACGTCAGCAGATGTGGATTTCGCGTAGAAGCGCGCTTTTCAGTCCGTTTTTAAGTACCTGTCGCGCTCAAAAACGCTTTTACACAGCCTTGGCCAAAAGCGGACATTCACCAATGTCAGCTTTGAATAAAACGCTCACTGGTTAGGTGATCTAGCTAACAAGAAATAGGTCGTCGTGAACGCGATACGTTGCCAGCGTCAGCAGTTCGAACTTAATACCATCTGCCTCAAGGTCACTCCTGGCCTTGTTGAGTTCTTTATCGAGCCGCGTGCTTTCCTCCATGACGGCAAGCATCGCTCGGTCGGGCCTGAGGCGCTTTGCAATACGGACAAAGTCCTCTACATGCACGCCCCGCAGGCTGCGCCATGCTGACTTCACCTCACAGAGAATTGACTCGCCATCGACGATGGCAAGTAGGTCCGCTTCGGAGTCGGGATTGTCGTAGTCTTGCAAGGAACCAAACCATGTCGGCCCCAAATACATAAACGACCAATGAGCACGATCGCGCAGCGCTGACAGAACCCAGACCAGCGACAGCACGCTATGAGAGCGAAGGCTTTCAATAAGGAATTCATTCGGCCGAAAGTACCAGGGAATACCGACAGGCAGATTCGTTTCGGTCCGGCAGACATCACAGGCAAGAGGCGATCTGAGGGCCTGAAAGTCCGTCCAGTTGCGATGCTGACAGGCCACACAAGTCCAGGGATAACCCTGAAAGAGCATTCGTGCTGTTCTCATTTCAGCGAGACAGTCATCAATGGCTCGCTGCTCCCTGGCATTCTGCTCTCTGCGTTCCTCTTCAGTGCCAGCCACCTCATCGGGGCGCTGTGCCCAGTACCTCTCCCTGTAAGCATTCCAGCGCTCTCGTAGATGGTCGAGCGCAACATGCATCTTCGGAGCCTTGACTGATTGCGCCGCCTTGACGACAAGCGCTGCAAGGGCTGTGCGCTCACTCTCAAGTTGAAGATCGAAGACTGGTCTTCCACGCGCACGTTTCGCGATAGCGTTCGCGGTGGCCAAAACATCGGCATCCGCAAGATTTGGCGATCCGCCCAAGGCTGCGAATTCCTCTTGTAAGAAGGGATGCAAAAGGAGGCTCTTGGCCCTCGAGAGACCACCGGCCATCCCAAGGACGCCAATGAGATGAGGGCTTTCACTTGAGGGATGCATCCATCCCGCCTTCGCCGAAGGCCACGGCGGATCACTTGGACCTACATTCCAGATCGCGGAGTCCCTGCACAGTGCATGCTGCATAGCCTCGTAGGCGCTCGGGACCCTTACCGACTCAAGCGCACGGTTAACACCAGCAAATACAGCCAGGTTACCGTGCCTACCCGTGCGACACATAGGAGGCAGGCTCTGCCCGAGGCCGCGCGTTACGAATTTGGCCTCAAAGGCAGCGGCCATGCGCCACCGCTTTGGCAGCATCCACATGTTGTCCTGCGCAAATCTGGGTTTGTCCCGCTCATACTCGAAGCTCAGATCGAGCGCCCAGAGTCCAAGTGTGAACGATTGACCCGGTGGAGCATCATTCAGATGTTCCGGCTCCATTGCTGACGGCCGAGCAATAGGCGGTTTCCACCGAAAGCCATGCCATGCAGCCCCCCTAAGTCGTCCCTCCATGGCTTGAGTCTCTTCACATGCACGTCGCAGCGAATCCTCGCTCGGGATGACGTGACCACCCGGCACGACGTCTCCCGTTCCACTAACGCTCCACACTTTTGCGCCGCGAAGCGTACTCAGTACTTCGGCGAGTTCATCTGCGCTATGTGACGCCGAGCGCACCTGAAGCTGCGACTGTCCTCCAGCACCACTATTAACGTGATTGCGCGAATTAAGCAGTTGGGCGAGTTGGCTAACCCAGTCCTCGTCCTTCAACTGGTCAAGCGTCAGCCGGAAGCAGCACAGGTCGCTGTCGAGCCATGCGGGTATGAGCAACCTTGCATTCCAGAACAGAAGCCTGTCTTCGAATGACTCACCGATTACCAGGTTGAACGCACTGCTCCACCGACTGTCCCGTATCTCGAGACGCGTCGCATACAAGGACGACAGCAAACTGATGCCCGTTGCCCGCTTGCACACAAACTCGGTAAAGGCCTCAGCTTCGGACGCGACGCGATCAAGATCGCGAGGCACTCCGTACTTGAGGTCTTGAAAATACTCTTCGGAGACAACCGTCAGTAGGCCAGCCGTTGACCGCGCATCATTTGGGTAGATGCCCGTGGCCGCACTCGTATGGTAGGTGCCAAGGTTGTCGGTCAGGAATCGGGTAGGCCTTTCCGTGTGCCAACTGTCGATGACCTTGATCTTTGGCCCATCTGGCAATGGGCTGTGACGACTTAGACGGAACATGGTCGACAGTGAGGAGAGCGCGGTAAAGCGATACTGCGGCCTGAACGCAGGAAGATCCAGTCTCGAATTGGACTCCAGCCGATGAAGGATGTAGTCCGACGGGACGAGGCGTTCGTGAATTTCAAGAACCGCATCTCCGGCCAGCTCAACATAGGAGTAGACGATGTCTGGATCGAAGGCCTCCAACCATGGCCAGTAGTCGGCGACAATCCGGCCGGCTGCACATGGGGCGATAAGGCTGAATCGACCACCCCATCGCGAGTAGCAGTCAGCAAATATACCGTCGAGAATGAGATCTGCGTGTTCACCTGGTTCGATGAGAAACGCTACCCGTATGGGCCGGGTCTTCTCCCACCCCGCCAGCTCTGTGGCTACTTTATCCGACATACGTGTGCCTCTGAAATTCGACGAAGACTTTCCTGATTGTTTACAACGTGCCGAGCTCTGCAAATGCAGCCGACAGCTCCTTGTAGCGAAGTCGCAGCAATGGTGACAGCTTCTCCTGAGCGAGCCCACGAGCATCATGCCTGGCATATCAGGCAAGCACGAAGTTCACAAAGGCTTTCTTGTCCGATAAGTCGGATACTGCCGTAAACTTGATGCGGACTCAGTCGCGCGAGTGACTGCTCTTGGCCGTTCGTGACCTAGGCCGAGTGTGTGCTGTATGCCTCCACGAACGAGATTACAGGTAGCATGGGTGCCACGTTCAACACCCTTATGAAGAAGGCGTTGAAGGTTTGGAAAGCCCGGTGAGCCGTTAGGAGTGGGAAGTATGGATTGCTACCTGTGCAGTGAGTCTCTAACGCCTCAAAACGATTCTGGTGAGCACATCATCCCTAACTCAATCGGCGGGATACGTGAGGTTAAAGGTTTCATCTGTCGTACGTGCAATGGTAAGGCCGGGGAGACGTGGGATACAGATCTAGCCAAGCAACTGAACAAGCTGGCCTTGTTCTTCCGTGTCGTACGTGACAGAGGCGAGAACCGCGCTGAAGTCGTTGAGACGACTGCTGGCGAAAAGCTAATCTACGATAAGAATTCGTTGAAATTCTTCGCGCCAGAGATCAAGAAGGAAGTGAAGGAAGATGGCGTTCACTTTCAAATCAGCGCCAATGACATGAAGCAGGCCCGCCAGATCGTGACTGGCTTGAAACGCACCTATCCCACGCTGGATGTCGAGAAAACCTTAGCCGGCGCGATAGCACAGCCAAAATACCCTGATGGGTATTTCCACTTCGAATTCAGCTTCGGCGGCCTGAGTGTTGGCAAGTCGTTCGTGAAAACGGCTCTAGCTCTGCTGTCTGCAAACGGTATCAACCCCAAGATCTGCGAGCGAGCGAACGCCTATATCTTCAACGATGGTGAACCGTGCTTCGGCCACTACTACCACCATGACCTACTCATCAACCGGCCAGTCGGCGTGCCCGTCCACTGCATTTGCGTGAAGGGCAACAAGGCCGCGCGGACGGTTCAAGCGTATCTCGAATATTTTGGCATTGTCCGAATCGTTATTTCGCTGAGCGCAGATTACGAGGGTGACGATTTTAAGCATTCGTATGCGATAGACCCAACCAAGGGTCAGGAATTTTCTGTCGATTTCGATTTGAATTTTGATGAGTCAGAGATCAGGAAAATCTATGAGTATCAGTTCTACGATTCGCAGGTAGCGTTGGACTGCCTGCACGCTGTCCTTCCCCATGAGATCCAGCGGCAGCAGGAGCAGCATCTAGAAGAGGTTCTTGCCAGCTCGCGAGCAGCGATGGAGCGTCGTTTCGCGGGCAACGACCAAGTAGACCCTGACGAGTTTATTGAAGCTTATGTAGAGAGTCTTGCACCCTACATCCATCACCTGGTCAATGCCGGACGTATCAGGCACAAATAGCCAAGAAGCCAGACGAGCGCTGAACTCTAGGTGAGCAACCGTTGCAGCTTCTGATTGTAGGTGTTGGCTGCAAGGTGTTCGCGGATTGCAACTCCGACAACTGAGTAATCGCGACTGATGGGGGAAGTATGAGATGAATTACCCCGGCTTTTGTAGACACCTACGACCGCTTCTGGCCGATTTCTGCCTGTCGCCACCGGCAGCTTTGGGTCGACATCTGCCCGCTGCGCCAGACTGAGGTCGGACAAAAGCGGCCATCGAGTTTCTACGAATACAGGGGCGATTCAACCATCCAAAATTTCGGCTCAAAAAAAGGCCCTTGCAGGGCCCTTTTGTACTCAAACAAAAATCACTTGGTCAGCCAGGACTCGACGGTAGCGGAGCCATGCTCAGCTTTCCATTCCTTCAGCGTTTTCTGATTGCCGCCTTTGGTTTCTACGACTTCGCCAGTGTGAGGGTTTTTATAAACCTTTACCTGGCGTGGTTTGCGGCTGCCGGCTTTGGAATCGACGGTTGGAGCGCGACGACCAGCTTGAGGATCAAGCAGGTTAATGATGTCTTTCAAGCTGAAGCCGTACTTGGCAAGCAAGTCCCGTAGCTTCGATTCAAATTCTATTTCTTTCTTGAGACCTGCATCGCCCTTCATTGCTTCAAGCTCAGCAAGCTGGGACGCAAGTTGTTGTTCGAGTTTACGAAACTCAGCAAGACGGGACATTTGATGCTCCAAATAAATTTAAGCGGGTAAAAATAACAACCATATCATACTCATTTTAATGGATAGAGTAAGCACGCTAAACTGAATCGGCCCTGAATTCGTAGACACTCGATGACAGCTTTTGGCCGAGGCTGTGTAAAAACGTTTTCAAGGGCAGCAAAGACCAAAAAACGTGCTGAAAAATGCGGTTCTACGCAAAATCCATATCTGCTGACCTACCGATAAATTTCAGATTTCGCGTAGACGCGCGCACTTCAATTTTGGCTCAGCGTTTTTACACACTCTGGGCCGATAGCAACCCTTGGATGCAGTCCGCTTTCGGCCCAGGCTGTGTCAAAAGACTGAATGGGATAACCTTGCACCATGAATCAATCATAAGGCTGCGAACTGAACGATGGGTTTTGAACAACTAGCTGAGCTACGCGACCGCCTGCGGGCCGAAAAAGTGCAGGTAAAGACTGATAGTACGAAGCAGCGTATGCGGAATCCTTCTCTGCAGACGAAGCCTAGCGAGCAAGATCCTGCGGTCGAAGCGATCTGGCGATTGCAGAAGCACTTTCCATTGGCCTTCCCGGTCAATCCGGCCCCCAAGGCTCCGCTAAAGGAGGGCATTTTCAAGGATGCCGAGCAACACCTGGAGCTGCTCGGAATATCCTGCGAACAGCTCAAGCAGGGCATCGCTGCCTGGTGCCGAGGAAATCGCTACTGGGCAAGCATGACGGAGAATGCGCCGCGCTTGGACTTAAACGGCCAGGCAGTTGGCATGGTGACGGCGGCTCAGGCGCTGCATGCTAAGCAGCAGGCTAAGCGGCAGCGCGGACAAGCACGACGTAATCAGACAAAGCCGAAAGAGCGTATACAGGACAAGGCCGTCGATACCGCTGTGGAACAGATCGTGGATTAAAATCACTCGTGCTCGGCGCCGAGTCGCCCAATCACTGACAAGGTGCGAGAGGCGGTTCGAAGAGCGGCAAGTGACGGGTACCGCCTGTCAGATGTGCCCGCTGCCGGCCAAATGGAGTCGTCGGGGTAGCCTATTCGAAGCTACCGGTACGCTCGCGCTCTTCTTCATCCTCGCGAAGCTCTTCCGCAGCGATTCCTCATCAAGTGCACATGAGGTTTGAGGGCATGTCGGAAGGCTATCCGCCAGCCCCATCAAGCCCTGGATCGTAAACAGCTAGTTTGTGGGCGCTTCTGGCCGATCTCAGCCGCCCACGACAGGCAGCCATTGGCCGATTCTGTTGAAAAAGTCAGCCGTGGTAATTGGCGATACTCACATCTGTATCGGCTGCTGCCAGTAATCGGGCGAGTGCGGTGGCCACCGCCTTCGAGCGCTGACGGCAGAACAGAACGAAGCCTTGCCACTAAGGCCTGCGGATAATCTATCGTCTCTGCCGTTTCTTCAGGCAGACCTCCGAAATGACTGCTTGCTTGTTGGGCCGCACCTTTTTGGATCGTTCGCAAACCTTATGTGCAGTACCGAACAGAGCTTCATTTCTGTCGCTATTACAGTGTACTCAACTTCTGTTAGAGATGTTGAGCATGCTTCGGCAGAACCGCCTTTTGATAGCCCTTTCAGAGGCCGCTAAAAAGCGCCTTTTCAGTCATATGGAATGGGTGGCATTACCGCAGGGCGAAATTCTCTACGAGTCCTGCGAGACAATAAGTCATGTCTATTTTCCCGTTGACTCGATCATTTCGCTCCTCCATGTATTGGGGAACGGTGATTCAGCTGAGGTATCTGTGGTTGGTAACGAGGGACTAGCCGGTATTTCGCTGTTCCTGGGCGTCGATAGCACAATCAGCCGTGCAGTCGTACAAAGTGCTGGTCGTGCCTACCGAATGCCTGGAAAACTACTCCAGGACGAGTTCAACCACCACAGTGAGCTGAATATACTGATACTGCGCTACATCCAGACACTGATTATCCAAATGTCGCAAACATCAGTTTGCAATCGGTATCACTCCATCCTCCAACAGCTATGCCGATGCTTACTGTTATCGCTGGATCGTTTGCCGGGCAATCAGTTGACGATGACCCAGAAGCTCATTTCCGACATGCTCGGGGTGCGTCGTGAGGGCATCACTGAAGCTGCCGGTATACTGCGGAGATTGGGCGTGATCGCATACAACCGTGGTCATATCACTGTGCTTGATCGTATTAAACTCGAACATCTGAGCTGTGAGTGCTATGCCATAGTCAGGCAGGAGACTGATCGACTACTGCCTCGGTAAGCGCCATCTTTTAGCTGATTGAATAGCCTCGAGTTCTCTAAAGGCTTCCATGCCTAATTGTGAGTCCGCTTTTGGCCGACTCCTGCCTGATGCGACAGGATCAAAGCGGCCAAAAGCGGCCTGTAGCAGGCAGCGTAAAAGGTCAGGAGCTGACGGCCACCGAACAATGTCTCCGTCCATGGCAGTTGGTTGCAATAGGTCTGAAGCGACCCTTGGCTCAGGATTGAATCGGTTAGCCTGCAGCTGCGCGAACCTCACCAATGCAGCTGCCTTGATGAGAGGCTTGGGCGCTGTGGCTTGCTTAGGCTTGTCTGCGCAGGTCAAAAAACTGGCAACCAGAGTTGAGACCCACCAGCCAACCAAACCTAGAGTGGCATTCCCGATACTTTCAATAACAGGGAATGCGTATGAAACTCAAACTCTTGGCGACGGTTCTAGTGGGCGTCGCTCTGACCGCCGGGTATCAGTACCTTGCCGTCCCCGACCTGCAGAAGAAAGATCCGGATGCAGGCCTCAGTCGCGACGAGCTTCGCAGCCGCGATGAGCGTGCGCAAGAAAACTGGGCCTACTCACTGGGCTTGCAGGCATATATCTGGGGGTTGCCGCTGACCATCACCGACCGCGAGCGCCTGCTGCGGCTTAACGAACGCAAACTGCGGTTCGTCACGGAACGCCAGATCTGTCCCTGCGCGCCCATCAACCAGATTGGCCACATGACCAAACTCGCCACCTCGGATGATGAACTGCCCTACACCCCGAACAATGACACCGTCTACAGCGGCGTCATGCTGGAGCTCAAGGATGATCCGGTGATCCTCAGCCTGCCGGAAGTCCACGACCGCTACTGGAGCGTGCAGGTCGTCGATGCCTATCTTGAAAATCTGCCCTATATCGGCACCCGTGCGACCCTGGGCAAGGGCGGCCACTATCTGTTCACCGGCCCGGATTGGCAGGGCGAGGTACCGCCCGGCGTCGAACTGCGTCGCTTGCCGACCAACTCCGGCGCCCTCGCCCTGCGCTACGGGGTGAGCAAGGAAGACCCTCAGGATCTGCCGCGCGTGCTGGAGCTGCAGAAACAGGTGCATACCACGTCGCTGAGCAACTGGAGCAGACCCGATGGCTTCGGCAAGGTGGTCGCGGTGAAGATGAACCGCAAGGAATACAGTGGCGACCTAGCCGTCTTCGAACGCATGGTCGACCTGCTTAATGAGAACCCTCCACGCCCTGGGCAACAGGCCGCCGTAGCTATGTTCCAGAGCATCGGCATCGAGCTCGGCAAGCCCTTCGATGCCAGCAAGCTGCACCCTGCCACGGTGGCTGGCCTTAAACGCGCCCTGCAGGACAGCCAGGACCTGATGACCTGGAAGGTGAAGTACCGCGGTACGCCCTATCCGACTCGCTGGAACAACCTGCACGAGGGCACCTACGGCTTCCACTTCATCAACCGGGCAGAAGGCGCGCTCGAAGGGCTGATGGTGCATGATCGCGAGGAAGGGGTGTATTTCAGCACCTACGAGGACGGCACCGGCCAGTTGCTCGACGGCCAGAGCCGCTATGTCCTGCACTTCGAGCGCGACGCACTGCCTCAACTGCAGAACAAGGGCTTCTGGTCCATCACCCTGTACGGCACGAATTTCCAGTTGGTGGACAATGCCATCGACCGCTACTCGATCGGCGACCGCACCCCGGGCCTGAAATACAACCCGGATGGTTCCCTGACCCTCTACATCCAGCACCAGCCGCCGGCAGGGCAGGAGAGCAACTGGCTACCGACTCCACAAACGGGTCTATTCCGCTTGAACTACCGCATCTATCTGCCCAATGAGCAAACACGCAATCCGCAAACACTGCAGCAATTTATTCCCGCCATTCAGCCTCAGGACCAGAGCTGATAGCGGCCAGGCTGGGTCCGCCTTATGCCCCAGCCTGAACTCTGCAAACTAGCGCGCCTTCCGTTCACGCCGGTACTGCCCAGGACTGCCACCTGTCCAGCGTTTGAAGGCCCGGTTAAAGCTGCTCTGATCAATGAAACCAAGGCTGAATGCGATCTCATTCAGACTCATGCCGGGCATGCCCAGATAGCGCAGCGCCAAGTCATGGCGGATCTCGTCCTGCAGCTCCTTGAACGAGGTGCCTTCCTCGGCCAGCTTGCGGTGCAAATTGCGTCCACTCATGTTCAGGCGCTCGGCAATCTGCTCAAGCCCGAACTGGTCGGTGCTCAGCAGGGCAATGATTTCCTTGCGCACCTGCAGGCTGACCTGCTCATGGCGCATGCGCCCCAGGTAATCGCGTAGCAGCTGCTCATTCATGCCAGCAATCATGGCGTTGGCCGCCGGCAGCTCACGGTCCAGCATGCCGGAGGCCATCAGCAGTACATTCGCCTCCGCGCCGAAGTGCAGGGGCACCCCGAAGAACTGCTCGAACGCATCCCGCTGCTGCGGAACCGGGCGGCGCAGATGCACCTCCAGCAGGCCATCCGCCGCACAGGCGCCGAGCAACTCGCGGAAGGTGCGGAACAACACCCCCATGAAGGCATCGATCGGAAAATAAGGCCGTTGCGCAGAGGTGGAACTGTCGGACCCGAGGATCAGCGCGACTCCCTGCGGCCCCTCGTTCACCTCGATCTCGGCGATGGTCGTCACCACCTGGACGTAACGCTGAAGACGCTGCAGAGCTTCGCGCAAAGTGGCGCTGGCCTGCAGGGCAAAGACCATGGCATTGAGGTGTGTGGGGTAGAGGTTGGCCGCCACCTGCAGTCCGAAGGCATCGTTGCCAGTCCGCTCCACGCTGAGCCGCCAGAGTTTCCACATATTGACCACCGCGACCCGAAACTCCGGATCGAGTACCGACGCCGGATCGATGCCCGCCTCCAACATTAGAGGCTCAGCCTCTATGCCATAGCCCTGCAGGGCACGCTGAATAGCCAGAGTCCATGTAGCGATGGTGGTGTGGACCAGTTCGTGGGGGGCGCTGCTCATCTGTATTCCTGTCTGAAAATGCCAAAAAAGCGGCAATGCACGCCAAGAAAGATAAGACGCTTCTTCATATCTTAAGCCTCCAGCCATGCGGAACAACCGTTTGCGCTCACAACAACAAAAACAATCCTCGAGGATTCTCATGCACAAATTTCGCAGAGGCCGCGGTGCAATCCTGTACCCGCTGCTAGCCCTCAATGGTGCGCTCTGCCAGGCCGCTACCTTCGAGCTGGACAACGGCATCAGCGGCCGTTGGGACACCAGCCTGTCAGCCGGCCTCAGCATCAGCACCAGCAATCCGGACAAGCCGCTACTGCCCATTGCCTACGGCGGGTCTGCAGCCGGCATCAACGGCAACGATGGGCGCCAGAACTTCAAGGCTGGCGACACCTTCTCCCGACGGGTCAAAGCCATCTCCGAGCTGGCTCTGAGCCGAGACAACCTCGGCCTGCAGATCAGTGGCAAGTTCTGGTATGACGACCTGCTGAAAAACGGGGACGCCCGCTTCAAAGACTTCGACGATTCGGGTTTTGATTCACTGGCCACGTTTTCCGGGGCCGAGTTGATGGATGCCTACGTCTGGGGTGAGTTCCAGCTGAATGACCGAGCGCTGGATATCCGCCTTGGTCAGCAGGTCCTGAGCTGGGGGGAAAGCACCTTCATCCAGGGCGGTATCAATGTGATCAATCCCATCGACGCAAATGCCCTCACCAGCCCAGGGGTCGAGATCAAGGAAGCCTTGATTCCAGTCAACCTGTTCAATCTGTCGTTGGGACTCAGCGACAACCTCTCGGCCAGCGCCTTCTATCAGCTGGAATGGCGTGCCACGGTACAACCGGGCTGCGGCACCTTCTTCGCTCAGTCGGATGCCAGCCAACCGGGCTGCGGCCCGCTGCACGCAGTGGCCGCGCTCACCGAAGCGCAGCAGGACAACCTGCAGTTGGTCTACCCGCGGCTGCCAGCTGGGGCCAACATGCGAATTCCTCGTCTCAGTGACGATAAGCCTTCAGATAGCGGGCAGTGGGGCCTAAGGCTGGACTACTTCGCCGAAGCGCTGAACAGCACCGAATTCGCCTTCTACGTGATGAACTATCACAGCCGTCTGCCCTATACCAACGCCGCCACTGCCGACTATTCGAAACGGCCCGGAAGCGGATTCTTCCTGCCCGGGGTCACCAACAACCCGGCTTATGGAGGCAGCATCGCCAATCCCTTGGCCCAGGCACCGCTCTATCAGATGGCCTTCCCAGAAGATATCCGCCTGTACGGGCTGAGCTTCAACACCTCGGGTCCCTGGGGAATTTCCTTAGCCGGTGAGATAAGCCACAGGCCCAACCAGCCGATTGCCATCAACGGCCAGGACTTTCTCTATGCCAGCGGTTTTCTCGATACCGAGTCGCCCATCGTCGATGAACTATTCGGCCTGGACATCGTGACCCCGGGCACCGGTCCCATCCTTGCTAAAGCCGCAGGTCTCTATGGAAAGCAAGTACAGGGTTACCAGCGCAAACCTGTGAGCCAGCTGCAATTGACCGCCATGCAAACCTTCAGCGACATCTGGGGCGCGGAGAACCTGCTGCTGATGGCCGAGGTCGGGGCCGTGCATGTGGCTGACCTGGAACCGGTGCAAACCATTGCCTACGGGCGCGATGCGGTCTACGGCTCTGGCGTGGAAGGCACCGCCATCGCCTGCAAGAACCCGGCGCTGAACAAAGACTATTGCCGGCTTGATGGCTACACCACGCCGTGGTCCTGGGGCTATGCCGCTCGGGCCAACCTGACCTACAGCAACCTGCTACCAGGCACCGTGGTCACCCCGTCGCTGGCCTGGCGCCATGATGTCAAAGGCTACGCGCCCTCTCCGGCACCACAGTTCATCGAGGGTCGCCAGGCCGTCACGCTAGCCGTGAACTTCGATTATCAAAATCGGTACAACGCGGCGCTCAGTTACACCGACTTCTTTGGGGGCGACTTCAACCCACAGACTGACCGGGACTTCATCTCATTCACCCTTGGCGCCAAGTTCTGAGGAACCACGCATGTTCAATCACTCTGCCACCCGCCACGTCCTCTTTGCATTGGGGCTGGCGCTCAGTCAACCCGTACTCTGTGCAGTTTCACCCGAGCTGGCTGCACAGCTTGATCTACAGCTGACCCCCATGGGGGCCGAACGCGCCGGGAATGCCGACGGAAGCATTCCCTCCTGGGACGGAGGTTTCAAGACATCGAGCATGGACCGAACGCTGGCTGACCCCTATAGCACCGAACAGATGCTGCAACGCATCGACTCCAGCAATATGGCGCCGTTCGCCAAATGGCTGAGCCCCGGCACCCAAGCGATGCTCCACCAGTATCCGCAGAGCTTTTACCTGCAGCTGTATCCCACACACCGTAGCGCGGCCTACCCCGAGTCCATCCTGCAGCAGAGCCGTCAGAATGCTACCCAGATCAGCCTCAATGCCAGTGGTAGTGGCCTGGAGGGCGGCTACGCCAGTGGCGTGCCATTTCCGATTCCGCAGCGGGCCGAAGAGGTCATCTGGAACCATGTCACCCGCTACCGCGGCGGCGCTGTCATGCGCGAGACGCATCGTATGCCAGTGCAAACTGACGGCAGTTATCAGGCCAGTCTCATCCGCCAGACCCAGGTCTTTGCCACCCATGTCAAAGACAACACCCCGGACAGCAATATCCTCTTCTACTTCATCGGCCAGACCCTGGCTCCTGCCCGCCTGGCCGGCAATATCGCCCTGATTCACGAGCCCCTTGATCAGTTACGTACGCCCCGTCAGGCCTGGTCCTACAACGCCGGACAGCGGCGTGTGCGCCGCGCTCCGACACTGGCCTACGACTCCCCACAGAACAGCGCGGAAGGCCTGGCAACTTCAGACAACATGGATATGTACAACGGTGCGTTCGACCGCTACAACTGGACCCTCAAAGGCAAACGGGAGCTGTTGATTCCCTACAACAATTACCACCTGCACGACAAAGGCCTGAAATACGCTCAGATCATCCAGCCCGCCCACATCAACAGCGGCTATATACGTTACGAGCGGCATCGGGTCTGGGAGATTGAAGGTGAGCTCAAACCTGGCCAGCGCCACATCTATCAGAAGCGCACCTTCTTCATCGATGAAGACACCTGGCAAATTGCCCTGGCGGATCACTATGATGCTCGCGGAGAGCTCTGGAGAGTATCGACCGCCTACCAGATGAACTTCTACAACGACCTGGTGCCATGGATGACCGCTGAGGCCACACATGACCTGCAGTCGCGCCGCTACCTGCTGAGCGGTCTGAGCAACGAAGTCAAGCGCGAAGCCAGCTTCGGCCATGAGGCTCTGCGCCAAGACTTCAAGCCAGATGCCTTGCGCCGCTTGGGTGGGAAGAACTGAAGGATCGGTCTTCGGCGAGTCAGCCATTCGGCGTCGGACGACGATCTGCTGCAGGTTGACCGCCTTGCCATGCCCTTCCCTAACGGGCCAACCAAGCATCTTGGCGCTGGCGCACGGTGGCATCATGGGCCAGAAGCACCTCGATGAAGCATTGCGCAGCCAGTGATAGGCGCCTGCCGCGCAGACGAGCAATCCCGAAACGCCCACGCAGGCCAGGGTCAAGGCTGCGTAAAGCCTGCAAGTCGCCGCGCCGCAGTTCGTCTTCCACCATAAACCAAGGCAATATCGCCAGCGCCTCACAGCCCTGCAGGAGCTGCTTGAGAATGGCCGAGCTATCGCAGGTGATGGCCAGCTTCCACTGCTCACGCCAGGTGTTCTGCAAGGCTCTAGGTAGGCGCTTGAGCAGCTGCTCGCGAATATCCTCGGGAAGGTTGGGTCCGGCCAGTGGATACTTCAACAGCATCTCCAGACTAGGCTCGGGGTGCTCAAGCAAGGGATGACCGGCGCGGCACATTGGCAGCGTGTGGTGCTCACCAAGGGCTTGTATCGTATAGCTGGGGTCGTCTTCGATCTCGTGCAAGTCGGCCACCAGCAGATCTATTTCCCGGCGTTGCAAACGCGCGGGCAGTTCTTGCCAGGGTGCCAGCACCACCTCCAAATGCACGCCGGGGTGCGCGCGGTTCAAGATGGCCAGCACCGGGGCGACAAGCGCGGCGCCGGCAAACGGACCTACTCCCACACGCAACTCACCTTGCTCCAGGCCGCGCGCCAATTGCAGGTCACGCTGCAAGTCCTGGGCGTGCAGCAGCAGTTGCCGGGCATGCTGCAATAGCAGCTCGCCCATCGTAGTGGGGGTCACTTCGCGGTGGCTGCGATCAAACAACTGCTCGCCAACCTGCGCTTCCAGCGCTTGCAGGCTGCGGGTCAGCGCCGGTTGGGAGAGGTGCAGCGCCTCTGCGGCGCGGGCAAAGTTGCCATGTTCGGCCAGGGCCAAGGCATGACGCAGGTGACGGAGCTCTATATTCATGTCTTTCGCGCATCAAGGAGATGATTTGATTGCATTGGACGCATAATAGGGCGCACGCCATGCTCTGACCAGACACTCTCTGGAGAACGCCGATGAATCTGCCCTTTCGCTGGATGCTAACCAGCACCTTGTTGCTACTCAGTGCATGCAGCGACAGCCCTGCGCCCAGCCACAGCGCCGCCACGCCACGCACGCAAGCTGCCCAGGCCGAGGTGGCGCAGAGCTATGACCTGAGCCATGTCGAGGGCCTGGCCCAGGCACGCCGCGGCCTGATTGCCACGCCTCAGGGCCAGGTGCGCGATGCCGAAGGCGAAGTGATCTGGGACTTCGATAGCTTTGCGTTTATCCAAGGCGAGGCCCCCACTACCGTCAACCCCAGCCTGTGGCGGCAAGCGCTGCTGAATAACCAGGTTGGGCTGTTCAAAGTCAGCGACAAAATCTATCAGCTACGCGGCTTCGACCTAGCCAACATGACGCTGATCGAAGGCGACAGCGGCTGGATTGTCATCGACCCGCTAACCAGCCGGGAAACCGCCGCCTTCGCCATGGACTTCGTTGCGCAACATCTGGGCCCGCGCCCGGTAAGCGCGATGATCTTCAGCCACAGCCATGTCGATCACTTTGGCGGCGCCCTCGGCGTGATCAGCGCCGAAGACGCCAAGGTTCGTCAGCTGCCGGTGATTGCCCCGGCTGGGTTTATGGAAGAGGCCACCAGCGAAAACCTGATGATGGGCATCGCCATGTCCCGCCGTGCCACCTTCATGTATGGCAAGCGTCTGCCGCGCAGCGCCGAGGGCCTGGTGGACAACGGCCTGGGCAAGGCGGTGGCCTTCGGGCACATGGGCATTCTGCCGCCCACCCAACTGATCGACGGCCGCGAACAGACGCTGGACGTGGATGGGGTGCGCTTCGTCTTCTACAACGTACCCGGGAGTGAAGCCCCGGCGGAAATGACCTTCAGCCTGCCGGAGCTGAACGCCTTTGGCGGCGCCGAGCTACTCTCGCAAACCCTGCACAACCTGTACACCCTACGCGGCGCCAAGGTGCGCGATGCCTTGCAGTGGGCCAACTACATCGACGCCAGCCGCGCGCAAGCCGCTGGCGCCGAGGTACTGTTCAACCAGCACCACTGGCCAGTGTGGGGGCAGGACAACATCCAGACCTTCCTCACCACCCAGCGTGATGTCTACCGCTACCTGCACGATCAAACTGTTCGCCTGATGAATGCCGGCCTCACCGCGCCGGAGATCGCCGAGCAACTGCACCTGCCGCCCAGCCTCGACCGCCATCTGAACGTGCACGGCTACTACGGAACCCTCAAGCACAACGTGCGCGGCATCTATCAGTTCTACCTGGGCTGGTTCGACGCCAACCCGGCCAACCTCGACCCACTGCCGCCGGTGGCCGCCGCCGCCAAGTACGTGGCCCTGGCCGGCGGCCGTGAGCCGCTGCTGGCAGCCGCCGAGCAGGCCTATGCCGAGGGCGATTACCGCTGGGCCGCGGAGCTGGGCAAACATCTGCTCTATGCCGATCCGGACGACCAGGGCGCCCGCGATCTGCAGGCACGCAGCTTCGAGCAACTGGGCTATCAGGCCGAGTCGGGGCCCTGGCGCAACTTCTACCTGAGTGGCGCCTATGAGCTGCGCCACGGCCTGCCGGAAGAGGGTTTCACCCCGGTGATGATGCTCGACATGCTCAAACACACCGCGCCCGAGCGGTTCCTGGACGTGATGGCCACCAAGCTCGATGGCACGGCGGCAGCCGACAGCGCGCTGCGTATCAACCTCAACTTCACCGACAGCGGCGCGCGCTATCACCTGTGGATCGAGAACGCCGTGCTGCATCACCGCCGCATGAATGAAGACGAAGTCGCCGAGGCCGACGCCAGCCTCAACCTGAGTAAGGACTTCTTCTTGCAGATGATCAGTGGGCAAGCCGGCGCCGCTGCCCTGCTCAGCTCCGATCAGGTGTCGATCGACGGCAACCCCCTGGCCCTTGGGCGCTTCTTCAGCCTACTGGATCAGCCAGACGGACGCTTCCCCATTGTCACGCGGTAGTATTTGGACTACGCCAACCAATTGCGCCGAGACAGAGTGGCGGGCTTGGCCGTACCCGCAAATAGGTCCAGCTATCGTAGAGTCCTCGATAGTTAGACTTAAGCCCCATGTTGCTGTGAGTGGGGCTGGCCGCTTTCGCTCTGACTGGCTGCACAGGTGTTTTGAATCATCTTGGATAGGATGCTTCGGGCCGGAAGTAGCACCTAGCTAACGGCTGCTTTTGGCCGATTCCGGTCTGTGAGAATGACTGCAATCGTCCAATGCAAACAAAGAACATCACGCGCTCGCAGGTTTCCCATAGCGAAAGGCTTACACACATTGGCTGCGATATCCTCTGTTGAGGCTTCGCCATTAAGCCTAACCTACATACATCAACTGAAGCGCAGGACGCGCTCAGGATCACGGATGATCGACCATCGCCTGGGAGGCTGCCGACAGGATGTCGGAATGGTCTTGAAGAGACCCGCTTCGGCGGGTTTTTTGTTGCATTATCAAAAGAGACCGGTTGATTCCGGTGCGTCTCGGACTTTAAAGTCTGGCCGATTTCTGCCGGTCGTGACAGACCGCAGTTGCCAACACGCTGCGGTGTGAGCAGGTGCAGCCGAGTGCAATCAGATGCCTATCTTGGATGATGAGTTAGCATCCCCAACGCGAGCCCCTTCAGTGCATGGCCGAATGCTGATGTTCGGGCTTCGGAAGGGGACTATGTGGCATGTTAAGGATGTGCCCAACGGGAAAGCCTGTGGCTGTGTTTGCCCTGAGTGTGCCGCACAGCTGGAAGCCAAGAACAATGGGAGAGTCCGGGCTGCCCACTTTAGCCATTCGTCGGGGGCTGATTGCGCTGGTGGCTACGAAACAGCCCTTCACCTGGCCGGCAAGGAAGCACTCCAGCGACTAAAGCGCGTGTGCCTTCCTGAGTACATCACCACGCTCCATGCCCAAGCTATCGACGGCAAGATTTTCAAGGAAACGATTCATCTCGAAACCACCACACCTATCAAGGCGGATCAAGCTTGGGAGGAGGTGTGGCTGGGTAGGTTTCGGCCCGATGTAGTGTTTGAGGTTAATGGCAAACAACTGCTAATTGAGATCAAGGTCACCCATGCGGTTGATGAAGTAAAACTGGCGAAAATCAAGGGAAAGGGCATTTCCGCCATTGAGATTGATCTGAGCGTCATTGAGCCAGAGGCGCTAAGGGATCAGGCCTCATTTGATAACTGCTTGGTTTCAGACCCCACTATTCGGACTTGGTTACATTCGCGCAAGATCGACAAGCTCGAGTCGGAGGCGAGGGCGAGGCTACGCGCACGGGTTGCAGTCCACACACCAGAGGCCCAGAAAATACGTGCGGCCGAACGCGCCTTGGAGCAGCGCAAGAAAGAGCCCCGCATCCAACGTAAAGTAGCTACGGAACAGTACAGGGCAGAGCAACCCACGAAAATCCAGGTTGCGCGCGTTACATTGGAACCCCACTTGGAGCAACTGATGCTCAGTCAAAATACGGAGAGGATGGCTACCCGTGAACATAAACTATCCGAGCGGATTTCAGTGCCCAGCTTGGGACGATACGAAGTGTGCGGGGTCGCTAACCTTTTCGTTCGGGTCAAAGGACACTGGGTATTCAATGCCACGTTCGCTCAATGGCAGTCCTACGTCCTCGATCACTTCTATCCAATAGACCGTGAGCCGCCCAAGTATGTGCTGCTGCAATTCGTCGGTGACGAGGTCGAGTCGAAGTTCGGAGTCGCCAGGTTCATCAAAGAGTTGAGGAACGCCATGCGTACAAAGTCCGGCAGACTGGCGCTGTACGCTGATGAGATTGCCGCCCTACCGCGGTCTACGGTAGTGATCTCTGCGTACCTGGATCACCTGTGCTCTCTCGGGTTGATCGTGAGACAGCGTACCCACTTCAAGACAAGCATCTTGCGAGTTGCCTATGAGCCGCGGGGTAGCACGCTTGAAGAAGCGCATGCGGCACACGTCAAAGCGACTGAAAATGCTTGTGTCGAGAAAGCCCGTAAGTCCGATGAGGCTTGCAGGTATCAGGACGAATACTTGGAGCGCCTGCGCAAGGGCCCACCCCCTCACATGGAGCCGCATGTCGCTGAACGTGTACTGGCGATCCTAGCATCAGAGCTCTGGGTTTTCGTTCACCAAGCGGGAAAGGGAAGACGATGCAACACCTGCCACATGGTTTCACCGGAGGCTGCCACCCTTTGCCCGTTCTGTCGGAAAAAGGGGAGTGGCCAGCAGGTTCGAGTCGACATTGAGCGTCTATGTGCAGGTCGCCATATTCTGCCTCTCTCGCCCGGTGTTGCTGGTTCGCTATATGCGGCCCCGATATTGGATTTGAGCGACCTGCAACTGTTTATGGACAGGCTAAAGGCCGAGTGCTGAAACGGCACTGCTTTGGTAGGCATTTTCAATGCATCTGCTTTTGACCGTTTCTGGGCATCCTAACAAGCTACTACCGGCCAAAAGCGGCCAATCCCGGTAGGACGCTGTCTTCAATCTAGCAATACATGGCATCACGAAAGAGAAGCTGGGGTATCAAGTCCAATCAGATGAGCTGCGGTTTGCTGTGCTTTCTCCAGATCGAGATACATCGTGGCGAACGACTCCATACGAAGCTCAGGAGGCAGCGCCCAGTCCCATTTCTCCCTGATCAAATTCTGAACATTGTGAAGGACGGTGCTCGCCTTAAGCTCTTTCAACGCAGCAACCTCTCGAAGCTTGCTTTCAAGCAACGCCACTCCCCCCTGCACTTCGATGACTAGCCCTGAGTTCTCAGTGGGCAAACCGACGTACTCCAGAAGAACGGCCAAGGCGTCGTTGGTCCAATCGCCCTGCCAGGTGAAAAGACAGGTTCTTCCTCCGCTCCCAATAAAGCTCTGGTGGCCCAACTCAAGATCAGCAAAGCTTTGCCGCGCCTCCGCCAATAAACTCTGTGCCACTGGATCGAGGTAGGGATAAGCCTTCTCTTCCTGCAGTACGGTTTTCATCTCCTGCCGAACATTGTCGTGAACTCGAGCAGCCAGACCGTCAAAAGCCGGGGGAGCTCCTCCTGGAGAGGGCCTGACGACAATCACCTTGCCTTCCGTATCAACGTTAATCACCTGCCAACGACGCCCGGCGAAGATGATGCGTTGTTCAGCACACAGTGGTCGCGAGACAGGCAGGGCCCCAAGGGGTCTGCCATCGCAAACAACTCGGAATTCTTCATTGCTTGTGAATGCACTGTAGAAGTCATAGTGGTTGATCAGCCGCTCGCCCAACTCACCTGGCAGCAGAAGCCCAGCCGATTCCTGAATAATCAGATCTCGTTCACCCAAAGCACGCAGGAGATTCAGAAAGCTGCCCTGCTCGACAGCCAAGAAAGGGCCGTTGCGTACTAACGTTCCCCACAACTCAGCCGCAGTGGCACCACCTTGCTGCGCAATCATCGAGAGGCATTGTTGCACCAAGGTCGACAAATGCAGCCCCTGCGCTCTTGGCGGTTCAAACCATCCCCTCATCAGTAGCCGGATCATCGCGATGCTTTGTACCAATCCTTGGCGCAAGCGATCCGATATTGGGGAGTCATCCGTCAATCGGCGCTCCTTGCAGTATCCGCGGAGAATGGCTGCCTCTCCTGGGCGACGTCCAGAACGGCCAAGACGCTGGCGCAAACTGGCAACTGAAGGCGGCGGCCCTATCTGTGCAACCGTTTTGATGCTGCCAATGTCGATGCCCAGTTCCAGCGTAGTGGTACAGATCGCAGTCGCCGGCCGGTCCCCCGCTTTAAGGGCCCGCTCGGTATCCTCCCTAATATCTTTCGACAGGCTGCCATGATGTGGCCAGAACTCATTAGGTACACCGTCTTGCTCGCAGCGACGCCGCAGCTGATCGGCAAACCATTCGACCTGAGTCCTGCTGTTAGGGAACACCAAGTTGTTGCTTCCACGCAGCACCTGGAAGAGGTGCTCGGAAATTGCGTGATCGGAGGCTGAGTTGTCTTCTAGGCTCTCCTTATCTTCGGGCTGCTGGGGTGTGTCTTTCTCTGGCTCCTGAAAGCCTCTGATCTGAACTTTCAGAATTTGCCCCGAACCTTTCGATTCGATCACCGTCACCTTGCTCGGGGAAGCTGGGCGCAAGAAGGTAGCAGCCAGCATCATGTCGCCCAGTGTCGCTGACAAACCTACTCGCGGGAGAGGACGTCCGATCACCTGCTCGACCCGATGCATCAAAGACTGCAGTTGCTTGCCTCGCTCACTGCCGATAAAGGCATGCAGCTCATCAATCACGAGGTAGCGCAGGTTCGCGAAAATCCCAGGCAGACTCGTCCCCCGGTTCACGAACAGCGCTTCAAGAGACTCTGGGGTGATCAACAGCACGCCTTCAGGGGATTTTAGAAAGCGATGCTTGCGGCTCGACGAGATATCGCCGTGCCAGGCAACGACGGGAATCTCGAGTTCGTCGCATAGCTTGCTCAATCGCTCCCACTGGTCATTGATCAGTGCCTTGAGCGGACTGATGTAAAGCACTGACCCTGGCGGCTCCTGCTGCTTCAGCAGGTTCGTCAGAATGGGCAGGAACGCGGCCTCGGTTTTCCCCGCCGCCGTCGCCGCGGCGACGATGACGTCCTGATCAGCATTGAGCAGCGCGGGGATGGCCCGCTCTTGGGCATCTCGTAGAGAGGTCCAGCCTTCCATCCAAATCCAGCGCTGAATCCGGGAGTCAAGAAGGCTGAAGCCCTCCGACTCAGAGCTGGAAGGTTGCGAGCTCATCGTCGGCATCTACTTGAGTGTCGGTTTCACCACCTCTATCCGGGCTCAGCTCCACAGCCCCCAACAAATGTCTCCAGTCCGCGCCCGGGTTCTGCTCCAGCACGGCCAGCAAGTTGATGAATGCCGTGATCGTGGTGCGGGGTGTACGGAAATAGGCATCCCCCAACCGTTGGTTGCAATGCGCCATGAACAAAGGCAGCGCCTCGTCAGGAAGGAGGTAGCGTGCGCTGTCGCCCGAGGCGTAGACATGGCGCAGCTTCTGAAGAAGCACATAGAAATCCTCGGGTGTCAGGCTCGCTAGGCGGATGACTGGCCCTGACAGATCCACCAACCCAGACTTGGCGAAACTGTTTTCCGCCAGACGTGACTGCAAAGCCGGATAGCTGTACAAGCCGCGGCGGGTATCCATCAGGAATTCGGGGGTGCCTCCGAGCACAAATCCAAGGCCTTCGGCAGAACCCTGCAAAGAGTCGTTAAGGATGCGCAGGATCTGTTCGTAGTTGGCGTTACGTGCCTGGGTATTGGCTAGTTTGTAGAGATTGACCAGCTCATCCAGGCAAACCATCAACCCCTCAAAGCCCGCCAAGCGGACAAACCGAGCCAGGAGCTTGAGCTGATCATAGACGGAAGCATCGTCGATGATTGTGCGTACACCCAAGGCAGAGCGCGCGTCGGTTCTTGTGGTGAACTCACCTCTCAGCCAGCGGATGGCATCGGCCTTGAGCTGTTCGTTGCCCTCCTCGAAGCCCTTGCAATAGGCCGCAATCACATCAGCGAAATCATAGCCGTTGACCATCTCGGTCAATTGGCCCAATTGCTCGCGTATCACAGCCTCGCTGTCCTTACCGGACGCCTTGGCCTCGCTCTTGGCTTGGGATATGAACCTTTCGACAATGCCCTGCAAGGCTCCGCCATCAGGCTTGGTACGCGTTGACATGTTTTTCGCCAGCTCAGCATAAAGCGAGCGAGCCTGGCCACCAGAGGCATGGAGCCGGCGATCGGGATTCAGATCCGCATGCATGGTCACGAGCTTGCGCTCCATCGCAATGGAACGCACAAGATTCAGGAAAAAGGTTTTTCCCGCGCCGTACTCACCAATTACGACTCGAAACGCTGAACCGCTCTCGGTCAAGCGCTCGACATCACGAATGAGCGCTTCCAGCTCACCAACCCTACCCACCTGGATCAGGTGTTGACCTGCCCGCGGAACGACTCCCGCACGAAGGGACTGAATAACCGCATCGCGATCTTTAGCTCTGATGCTGCTCATAACGGTAATTTTCCCATGATGTCAGGATTGATCTCGAGGGGATCTTCACCTTCGGTAATAGGCATATCGAAATGCTCGAAGGCCATGTCGTTAATGTGCTCAAGCGCGCCATCGAGCATGAGATCCATATCGCTGGCCACCGCCTCCAACTCCTCTCGTGACCATTCCATCCGAGAGACAAGCAAGCGAAGGAAGGCCGAGTGATCAGCATCCAGCCCACAGATGCTGCTGGCGTCATCCGAAGCGCCACTATTATCGGGCTCCTCAGGCTCGACGATTCGCTCATCCACGAAAACTTGGGCCAGCAACGCCGACACCTGCTCGGTTTCACGTTGTAGTTGGGCAATCCGCTCATGATCCAGCGTGAAGCCAGTCATCGACGCTGACGATGCGGAGGACGGTGATATCGACGCAACTGCAGGAGCAGTGCTCGTCGGCGCGCCACTAGCTGCCACATGGAGGTCGCCGTATAGGAGCTGAGAGTCCAGTTGAAGAACCTTGTAGACACGCTCAAGCAACTTCACTTCCGCAGGGCTCACCTCCCCATCCGCTTGAGCTAGGTGGGCAAGGAACGCCGCCACAGTTCGCTTCGCCGAGCTGGTCAGCGGTTCCAGCTTTTTCTTCAGGCTTTGCAAGGTCGGCGGCTGGTTGAGTTTTAGACGGAGGTGGGCCTTCAGGCGCTTGCGATGCGCCCCACTCAAGTGGCTCCAAGAATCGACGTGACGGGACAGCAGCATGATCTCTTCTGGAGATGTGTCGCCATCCGCCGCCGCAACGGCACAGGCTAGATCCAAGGTGACCGAGGCGGCATTGTAAGCGGGAGATGCTCTTAGATCCCCGTCTTCGATCTGGGTGGCAAACAGCGCCACGGTATCTTCCGCCTTAGGTGTTTTGCTGCCGGCTAATACATCTGGCTCAATGCCGATATGCAATGACTCCAACGCCCGCGCCAGTGCGATCACCTTGTCCCGCGAAAGGGCTCCGGCACTTTTCAGTCGCCCCGCCAATTCGCCGAAACTCATGACCACCATGCCGTCACCTAGGCGCTGCTTCAGCGCATCCAACTCAGCACGCGAAGCCGCCGGCCACAGCATGATGGGAAGCTGCAGCAAGCCTTCCAAGGCATCGGGGGCATCCGGATTACGACCGAGATATCGGCTGTAGGCCTCCAGCTCCGCCGTGCATTCATCGACTATCTGCTGCAGTTTTTTTCGGGGTACTGAAGTCGCTGTTACGTCGGGGATATCACCCACCCCCTCGAGCGCTTGAACCGGCAAGGCAGCCGACGCGGTGTTGTACTGCAACTTCAACCTGGTCTTATTCTGCGGCAGAATCAAGCCGTCGCCATGAAGCTGCTCATACTTGATCTTGAACAACACGGCGAAGGCGTCATGGCAACGGCTCACTGGCGTTCGCTTGCCAATATTCTGATCCGCCAGCGCCCAGGACAAGGCCCATTCGGCGGGCACACGCTGCTTGTCGGTAGCTAGTTGCCCCAGGCCAATACGCAATTCCATGGGCATTTCATAACCGTAGGCCTGGTTTTCCGGAGGCGGTGCCAAATAACGTCTCGGCGGGGTCTCACCCATGCGCAGAAACGCGAGAAACCGACCGGCGTAGTTGCTGAATGAACTGCTCCCCCCATAGATGGCGAGAAGGCGCTCGACTTCCAACGCGATGCCAGCGATTTCGGAAGCGACATTAGGATCGCTCTTCGCATCAACGAATACACGCCGCTCAAGGCCGTAGAAGAACAGGAATACATAGCCGATATTGGCATGAGGTGCTTTCCGTCCACTGGACAGCCATTGCAAGTAGGCGCGCCGCGCCTCGGGTGAAATCGAGTCGTAACTGGCCCAGTAGCCAGTCAGCCTCTCGGCGATGTCGATAACACCACGCGAAACCTTGAGTTTGGGGTTGATCAAAGACGGCTCGGGTGCAGCATAACGATCAACTCGCCCTGTACCGACATAGATCATGCCGCCAGGAATCTTTTCTCCGGCTACCTCTACGAATTCACCGGCCGGAATCCATCGGACATTTTCATCCATCAGTGTCACCGGCGCACTCGGCAGGCGATATGAGGATGGTGTCGAGACCTCGAGGGTGACCGTGAAAAATTCTGAGTCCGCTCGCCGCCTGACTTTCTCCTCCACAGCAGGTGCCAGTTCCCGAGTGTTGCCTGTATGGGCCTGATCTTGGATTTCGACCTCGTCCAGAGAGAACACTAGGACCCGATTCGGATCAGCCTCTACCGCTCTAGGCCGATTTGTCGAAGATGGAGGGCGGTGCTGTTGATGTGTCACCGCGGGCGGGGTTCTGGACGAGTTGCTGTAGGCCTTTACAATCAGCCATATACCGAAGCTGATCACCCCGACTCCAGCAAGAGCAATCCAGGCTTCTTTGGGGATGGAGGCAATCGCTCCCAAGAACAAAACTCCAAGGATAGCTACCCCGGAAATTTCAGATTTGTTTCTTCGCTTCCGTGCCATCAGATCTGACTGCCCCTCTAAGTCCATACTGGCTTATTGTCAGTATCTGCAATTTGAGCTGATCAGCCAATCTCTTTGATCCTCGGGATATGGCCTCGTGAATCACTTTTGCCTGCGATTTCAGTTCGCGTTCTGGTACCAAGTCGTTTGGAGCCCTCAATGTGAGTCATTTTTGAGGCGCTCAGCAAGCACTGGACTACCCCCGATCCGGTAGCGGCCTATGCTTGGACTACCCCCGCCCCGGTAGACATCCCCGGCCTATGCTTTGAGCATAGGAGAAAGTCTATGAGCACCCAACGATTCACCCCAGAAGTCAAGGCTGAAGCCGTCAGGTAAGTGACCGAGCGAGGCCTGCCCGTTGCCGATATAGCCGCTCCTCTGGGCATGTCGGCACATAGCCCTCAGCCAGTCGACTGCATGCGGTGCTGGGCCTCAGCCTCAATGACAGTGAACACTCCCGGCCTTGTTATCCATATGACAACACTGCCCTGGCGGTGAGCTTTTGCGGCATCCACCTCCGTGCTCGACAATCTCCGTTCCGTTTCGTGACATACCATGGCTAGAGGAACTGACCGCCAGAGAAGGGAGGTTGATGGCAAACAGTAGAGCAAAACCAATAGCCAAACGCTTCATGGGCGACCTCATAATGCCATCATTGCTGATAAGCCAAGAGAGCACGGAATCGCACCATGATCCATCGAAATAGTCACTTCGAGTGACCGACGGTGTCTGAGAAAAATCCGTCAGAAGTCTTTGCCATGCATATCGCCAACATAGGGAAGCATCACGATGAATATCAGGGAACGTCTTTTTCTTGAGGTCGATGCAACTGCCAGAAGCCATGGCTTATCAGGTTTCAACCGCTTCATCTGCATACTGATTATCGGCGCGGTGCTGCTGGCAGTATTGGAAACCGAGCAGCCTATAGCCGAAACCTACCATCAGATGTTCAGTGCAGTAGAGTGGTTGCTGTTTGGGGTTTTTCTGATCGAGTATTGCTTGAGGGTCTACATCGCTCCGATGAATCCCCTGTTCTCGGGCAAATATGGCCGGCTCAAATACATTTTCAGCGTCTGGTCGATCATTGATCTCATTGCTCTACTACCTTTGCTGCTGACTGTATTCGACGGCACCGCCTTCTACTTGCGCCTGGCCAGACTGGTGCGAATTCTCAGGGTGTCGAAGCTTGGGCGCTTCACAAAAGCCTGGACGCTTCTGTGGCAAGCCATCGCCAAGCGCCGTTACGAGTTGATGCTGAGTGGCATGGCCGCATTGATGCTGCTTCTGGTCTCCAGCACCTTCCTCTACGTGCTTGAAGCTGCTGAGCAACCGGAAGCGTTTGGCAGCATCCCGAGAGCCTTGTGGTGGAGTGTCGCCACGCTGACAACGGTTGGCTACGGAGACGTCACTCCAATAAGCGCTGCCGGCCGCTTTTTCGCCGGTATTACTGCGGTTGCTGGTATTGGGTTGGTCGCCATGCCAACCGGCATATTAGCGGCGGCTTTCAGTGACGCGTTTCAGAACCAGGAAAGCAAGGAGGCTTGAAATGGCATTTTGATTTCAGCGCCGGATCAAGACCGCACCCGGACTGCGTTTGAACATCGGACAAAAAGGGGGACTTTATTTATAGAGCAGGCCGGCGGCCTCGGGCCGTTTTCTACCCGTCCAAACAGGCAGCAATGGATCTGTTCCGGCCGTTCACGACAGGCCGCTACCGGCCCAGGCTGTGTGAAAACGCTTTAAGGCGAGTTTGACAGTCAGAATCGCAACGAAAAACGCGTCCGTATGCAAATTTCAGGGCTGCTGACCAACCACGCGCGGGCAGATTTTACGTAGCAACGCAGACCTCAAAAAGGAGCCAGCGTTTTTACACAGCCTGGGCCATAAGGGGACATTCATCGTCTCTGTGCTAGACAAGATGATTTACGTCAGCAGTGCGTCGTGTTTAGTTCTCCTAGTGGACTGTTTGGTTAGTTCAATAACTTATTCTTGATTGCGGTGAGCTTTGCGCGATTAACAGAGCTGATGATGGATTCAGCCGTTTTGTTCCAGCGAAATGGCTTGTCTGAATGCTCATTATGGGCCTCGATAAAACGGCGAATGGCCGCTTTCAGATCAGCCACGCTGCTGAACGCATCGCGATACAGCGCCCGCCTTTCCAATTGAGCAAACCACCCCTCTACGGCGTTCAGCCATGAGGCGCTGGTCGGCGTGAAGTGGAGCTTGAAGCGGGGATGCTTCTCCAGCCACGCCCTGACGGCGGCCGTCTTGTGAGTCGAGCTGTTGTCCAGAATCAAATGCAGATCCAGCTCGGCAGGCGTCGCGCGGTCGATCTGCCGAAGGAACTCAAGGAACTCTTTGGCCCTGTGTCGTTGGGTGATGCGACCAATGACCTGGCCCGTCAGGATGTCGAAAGCGGCATACAAACTGGCCGTACCGTGACGCTTGTAGTCATGCGTCCTGCGCTCGATCTGACCCGGCTTGAGAGGCAGCATGGGCTGGGTGCGATCCAGCGCTTGGATCTGGGTTTTCTCGTCAACTGACAGCACCAGTGCATTGCCAGGCGGGTTCAGGTACAGCCCAACCACATCGACCACTTTGTCAGCAAAGTGTGGGTCGTTGCTGATCTTGAAGGTTTTCAGCCGGTGAGGCTTGAGATCGGCGGCGGCCCATACCTGGGCGACTTGCCAGACGGTAACGCCCACGTATTTGGCCATCAGCCGCAAGCTCCAGTGAGTCGCCTCACGCGGTACACGCTGGGTCGTCAGGGTCAGGATTTCCTTAATCTTCGCCTCGTCGAGCTTGCGTGGATGTCCGCTGCGCGGGAGGTCGCTCAGCCCATCGAGGCCAGCTTCCTGATAACGCTTGCGCCATTTGAATACGACTGGCGCCGAAATTTCCAACCGATCGCTGACCTGCTTGGGCGTGAGGCCGCTAGCCAACAGCAACAGAATCCGGGCGCGTTGACCAAGGCTCTGAGGCAGAGATCCCATGCACAACCAGCTTTGCAGCGTCTCAACATCAGTGGGTTTTAAACAAAAAGAAGCCGCTGGTCGAGCCATGTTACTCACGCCGAAAAAGGAGGGGTGCACAGTATATTTGTTACTCCTTTATAGATAAACGAACTTTACGGACAGTCCACTAGTCTCGATTTCACAAAAGTCCGGACACCCTCTGTTCATGTTCTGGGTATTTTGCGTAGCAGTAGGCGAATTCTGGGCAAACTGGTTTCAACGTAATTAAGGGCAGGGATGTGCCACAGCTGCGTTGTTCTCAAGAATGACGCTAAGTCTGGATTCGAGTTTTTCCGGTGACAGCTCTATGCCAGTCTTGTTGACTCTTGAAAGATGGCAGGGCTGGTCGAGCAGCTCTTTCAGCTGCGCCAGATCGGTTGCAATCCGGGTGATCAGGGCTTCAGTGCTCGCTCTTGTGGTGCGGCTCCGTTTAAATTTCATTCTAAATCTAGTCGTTTAGCTGTTGACAAGTTTACTTTTTCAGTGCCCTTGTGATACCATTGTTATATCTCGTCTTGGCAACAAAAGTTGCTTCGACTCCAGAGCAATATGCTGCGTCATATGCGGCTCTTGGGGAGGCGGGTTGTTGATGCTGATCGTGCTGGCAATATTAATGTGGTACCTGCAAGCACTCATCGACACACCAAAAGCAACTCAACAACCTGGACAAGAAGGAGAAGGGCGTATGAAGAAAGTGGTTATTAAAACATTTGTAAATTTCATGGCAAATGCAACAACAGCCTTCTGCGTCAACAACCTGCCTACCTTGACCATTCGAGTATCTCGGTCTTAATCGAGAATACTCATCGCGATTCAACGTGTTGCTTGTCCAGCACACCAATTAAAAAGCCCAGCACTAGCTGGGTTTTTCTTTTCCGATGATCCATGCGATTGCAACGAAGAGAAGACTTTCAGCTGCGGCAAGGCTGATGGCTTCATCTCAACAGTCGAGCTTGGCCACAAGGCGCATCAGCCAGGCTGGGCTGGGCCGCTTGCTGCGGCGTGGCGGATTTCTTCGTCAGTGGCGGAGACTGGCGGGGTTCCGAGCTGCAGAGCCACGTTTGCCATGCAAACACAGAGACCGCCGGCGACCAGCAAGATGAGGAACAAGGCTCCAACTGGTCTGGGCCCGGCAAAGAACTACGTCACGAGCGTGCCAATGACCAGAAGGTAAGCCATGGCTGCATTGAAACGGCGAATGAAGATCTGGTGAGCGATCCAGGCATCCATGGCATATCCCTCGAACAGATTGGTTGTTACTGGCTGCGATAGCACTGCTTGAGATACTCGGCTGTTGCTGCAGGGCCGCCGTGGCGCTCCGTGAAAGCATCCGGCGACGCGGTCTAGTGGCAGTTGGTAAGACGGTACTGGCAGCGTATTTCTACCATGCCGTTGTCCTGGCGGGCAGTAATGAAATTCGCGCCATTCTCAAACTCAATTCGCATGGTGCGTCCTCGGCATCCGTAAAGACCTCATCGTTTCACGGAGTGCTGGTAACGCAATCCTATGAGAACTCAGCTCTTAGATTTCAGCCCAGGTAAGAGGGATGCCTAAGTACGGGCCGTTGTCCTCCTCTTCGTCATCATCTCGTTTTGGGCCATGGTCCTTGAGCTCATACCTGAAATTATTCGGATTGAGTTGGTTCGCGTGGTTATCCGCAGTAGCCTTGAAGGCCGGGTTGTTGGGGTTGAGCGTATTGCTGCGATCATCGTTGGCCGTATTTGAGCCCGGAATGGTCAGATGCTCATTGGGGTAGTGAGCCGCAGACGCAAGACCCGCGACCACGCGTTTTTGATACGGGTGAAAATCACGTGCTGGTTCGTAAATCATGAACAAGTAGTTCCAATGATCGTACTTATCTCCGATGTCGAGCCTGACATTGGCCTGGACGGCTGTTGCGAACGGATCCAGTTGGCATAGGCAAGGGTTACCAAGTGATGCATGTTCACACGGCAGACGAAAGAAGTAGGGGGTTACGCCTCCGAGGGCTTCACATAGCTCATTTACGCTATGGACCTGCTTTGAGGATCGATCCTTAAAACTGACCCATGTGAGCCTTTGACGGTGATGAGGTGGCAGAAGATTTCTGTAGTGTTCAGATTGCTTGTGAAGCTCTTTAAGCTGGTGCCAGTTTGAGTAGCCAGCTTTATGGGCGACAAGGTCTAGGGCCTGAGCGAGGCTGATGTCTGAACTTCTTACAAGGGATTTCGCTTCGCGATTGAGTTTCTCAACAGCGGTAGCAGTAATCAGGGGGAGGGTCATGCGTGTGCTCCAAAAGTTAGAGCGGATTTATCCAGTGCCCACTGCTGAATTCCGCAAACTCAAGGAATCAACGCATAAGGTGAAACTTCATCGTCCCGGCGAACCAGGTGAGCCATAGGTGGGCAGCACGCGTCGATGAACGCGTGTCACAGATACTACCGCTGATATTCATCGTGGCGCCAGCCTTTTGAGGCCTGGGAGGTCATTCCGCCGGTGGGCGCCGGAAAGGGCCTAGCTGGCTCCCGAGCCACTGTCTGTATCAGTCTTTGGGAATCGAGAAAGGGCCAGCCAGGTGCCGACACCCACTGCGAACAGGTCGGGCAGGGCGTATCGTGGGCTCCCAGTTGCTAGGGCAATGACGCCGCCAATAACCGCGCCAATGATTACCGCATTCCTGGATTTGCCTATAACGCCACCAAGAACGGGGGCAAGGCCATGGGCTGCTGCTACGAGTAAAACAAATGCGCTCAAGGTAGGTGCCCTCTGAATATCACTTTGAGTGGTGTTTTCGTCTTATCAGTCCGAAGCGGACAAGGATAGTCTAGGTAATTAAAAAGGCCGGCGCACATCTGTGGGCCAGTCTTGATTATCGTGGCGACGCCCCCTCGATTTGAGTAGCGCCAAGTTTTAGATTCCAACGCAAGCCGTCAATTTTAGGACGGATAAGATTTGTCCGCCTTTGGCCGATTGTTGCCCGTCACGACCGGCAGCGATCGGTCGGCCACTGCCGGTCGTAATAGGCAGTGATTTTTTGATGTGGCAAACACCGGCCCCTGTAAAAATCCCAAGAAACTGAGTTATTCAAGCTTCGAACTGAGAAACGGCTGATACCTATACTTAGCCTCAAGCCCGTCCTGAATCCGCCCCTGAAGCAGTACCTAACTTATGCTTGGGTAGTGCCAGAGACGGTGTATCGCGGCTCTCCGAACTTCTTCGCTTTGAGAAGCATCCCGTGAAAGCTCCTCCAGAAACTCCGCGCCTGCACAATTGCACGCGAACGCTCGTGGGGCATCGTCATCTGGCGAACTCTTCGCAGCTCATTAAAACATGCTGGTCACTATAGCTGGATCTGCTGTCTTCCGGCTTCCTGCACCCAGGAGGATGTAAACACTATTTTTGGTTTCAAAAAGACAATTACTCTTTTGATCGACCAAGAGCGTGCTCCTGACCCAATCACCTGGTGAAAAGCGACGTGCACTATCGGTAACTACAGTGTGGGCATAGAGAAGGACTGGCTGAAAACCTTGCTCTGTAACCAACGCTTTCTTGTCATCTGAAATATCGAGATCGACGAGAATCCACTGCCTTACTGAGCAGTATGGTTTTCCTTGGCACAGCTCCTGAGCAAGCACGATGCCAGCAGCCTCGTCGTCACAGGCGCTATGTATTGCTTCGCCTTCTTTTGATAGAAAATCACTGATCTTTTCAATGCTTATGTTTGCCATTTACGGCCTCCCCTGTAGCCACAATTACCGTTGCCTGCGATTTGATCCCCATGCTTACCTCCGATTATTTGCCTAGCCAATGACGCGGACGATCGCGCGCAATTCACACGCTGCCACAACTCTGGCTAAGGCCTCACAGCATCAAAAACAAGCCAACAACTGCTGCCTATAATGCTGAGAAAAGTTCACCTGATAGCTTGGCTCAGCTGCAAAGCCCCCAAGAGAAATATTGTTCGTAGCTTCTGCCCCGTCAGCCAGCTCAAACCCTCCACCAATACCATCATCCAGGCCTTCAACGCTGCCAACAACTCCAATCAAACCGGGCTTTGAACCCGGGGTAAGGCCTGGCATCTGCACCTCGTTCAGCACCGCAAGGTCATCAGGCAGGTCATCCGCTATTCGCTCCGCAAAGCTCTGCAGCGTCGTTTCCGCCAGCATAAATAGCCAAGCCTGGTCATCGGATTCACCTGTGCGCCGAAGTATCCGCCCCAGTACTTGCCGGTAATGCAGTTCGGTTCGGGTGCGACTGAGGTAGCAGCACACTTGCAGGCGTGGAATGTCGGTGCCTTCGCTGATCATTCCGACGGCGACAATCCAGCGGCAAGCACCCTGCCTGAACGCATTGATCACCTGTTGCGCATCAGGGGTTTTGTTGGTCACGAAGCGGCAACCCTCACCCCTAGCATCCAGGGCCTGGACAATTTGCTGGGCGTGCTCAATATCAGTGGCAACGACCAAGCCGGCTGCATCCGGCTTGATCTGGCGAAGATCATTGAGCTTGCTGCAGCCAAGATCGAGTAGCTGATAGATCACATCGTCATGGCGCAGCAATTCTTCGTAGGTGACAGGTGATTCCCCTAAGAGCTTGGGAATGCTGGGAAACAGCTTCACAGAGCTATCAGCGCCCAGTTCTTCCGTGAGTTTCACCTTCTGATTGTCGAGCAGGACAATGCGAGGGGATCGGCACACGCCGTCTGCAATGGCCTCTTCCAGGCCATAACGATAGTCGCAGATCAAGTGCCCCTCCGGCGAGGAGTAGCGAGCCAGGGCAATGGCCCGATCGTCCGAACGCCAGGGTGTGCCAGACAGGGCCAGCGTGAAGGCAGCGCGATCCTGTATCCGGTGCAGTATCTGCTGGCCCCAGGCGTTGCTGAGCAGCGGATCATGGCCAGCGCAATGGTGGATCTCATCAAAGACCACCAGCACACGGTAGTTATCAAGAAGCTGCCAGAACCCCTCATCCCGGTATTCCATGGCTTGGTAGGTGAATGCCGCACCCACGGCACCTATCTGGCCGTCGAGACGCCTGCCAAGCACCGCAGCAAAGGTCGAACGGAAGCCCTCAACGACCTGGCAGGATGGCGCGAAGCACATCACTAGGTCGATCCTGTTTTGCTCAAGCAGCCGGCTGGCCAGTTCTGCAGCCATGCGCGTCTTGCCAGCCCCCGGTGTTGCCTGGCAGAAGAAATGCGGCGTGACATTAAAGTGCTCCAGTGCCCTGGTGATACATCTGCATTGCCAGTCCCGTAGCAATCGGGTCATAAGGGGGCAGCAAGCGTCTTGAGGGTCTTTTCGATGGCACGAAGATGCCCGAGCAGGCGAGAACTGCGATCTCTGGCCTCCAGGTACTCGCCTTCAACCTTGTCCCGCAAATGGGGCATATCCTCCAGAAGCAGCTTGAATCGCTCCGCCTCGCCCATTGAAGACAGGAAATCCAAGCGAATTTCTTTGTGAAGCGCTTCCAAGTGCTGATCCGTATGGTCTGAAGAGTTAAGCGGTAAAGCCTCATTTTCTGGCACTGCAAGTATCTGCTCGGGCTCACAGGCAGTCTTGAGGCTGTTCTCAAACCCGTTGTCGATCAGCTCCAGTTGCAAATGCGCCGGAATCGGCTGCAGGTGGTAGATCTGCCCTCGAACACGGAGATCTTTATCGAGTACGACCCACCCCATGCGCAGTAATCGACGGATCTGCTCATACACATAGCGGCGTACATCGGCGATACGGAAATTCATGCCGTCCAGGCGATTGGCATAGGCATCGCGTAGTTCACGGGTCGTGAACGTTGTGCGCCCTTCCTCCTGAAGCAGCTCATACAGACGCCTATCGAAGATAAACGAGGCCGATTTCATTGAGGCACCAGAAGAGTTAATGCGAAAGAAATACGGATTATAATCCGTGGCTCGTGTGTCCGCAAACGCACGATAGTGCCGCCTCAGTGGAATTGAGACGGTCATGGATAAGTTGGCGAAAGCGTTAGGGGAACGCATCCGAATGCAGAGGAAAGCCTGTCGGATTTCCCAGGATGCACTGGCGCTGGCGTGCAATATCGACCGCAGCTATGTGGGGCGGATCGAGCGTGGCGAAGTAAACATCACCGTCGAGAAGCTATACCGCATCGCAGGGGAGCTCGCCTGCGACCCTTCAAGCCTTCTGCCTCAGCTGTCAGAAATCTAACCCGACTGAGCAATACCGGCCTCAAGAAGGTCTGACCCTAGCGCCGTTTTTCACATTTCCCCAAGCCTCTCGCCGCCATCAGCATCCTAAAAACTGCTAACACAAACGCCCGACTTTTGGTCTCGTTATCCAATTCAGGTAGACCTAGCGGCTCAACAAACTCACCTTGGTTAGGTCTCGTCAGTGAGTTGCGATATGTGGCCCCTGTATTAGTCGCTTCAATGTCCGCTTCTGGCCCAGGCTGTGTAAAAACGTGCACTGAGATCGACGCGACCAAAAAGCGACCTCCTGTAGTCGCGGGGGGGGGGGCACAACCTGCAATGACTATCGAAGAGAAGTGGGGGCAGGTGGGGTCAGTTGCTTCTGCGATTTGGCTTGTTGAGAATCCACCAGGCAATGGGGCTAGTTGTGAAGGAGCCCCTCTCAGTTATTTCCCGTTTTTTCAACAATTGCCCGATGTCGCAACGGGTATGCTAATTTTTATCTCCCCTCGGACTAGCTAACAGAGGCTTTTATTCCTGGTCACCTCATAAGCTCGTATGAGGTGACCAGGAGCGAAACAGCCGGGGGCGCTGCTTTGCCGGCTGAATCGATGCTGAGCGTACCTAGCCAGATTCTAAGTTAGACAGGATTATGTCGACACTGTTGACATGCTCACCTAACCGGTAGCTCGTCGAGAAACAGCACGCCGTGGTGGGCGAGGGTGATTTCGCCGGGTTGTGGTTTCGAGTTGCTGTGACATTTGGGAATAGATGCAACGCACCTACGCTGTGCTCCGCATTCTGTCGTATGATTCGCCCAAATATTACGCAACTCAAACATGCTAATAGGTGCAACTGGCCGCATTATGGATAGCAATAGCTGCAACCAGCCTCGGTTCTCAGTTGCGAGGCGCATAAAATCTACGACGCGTAGCCTTTCCGGAGTGTTTGCTTTTCGCGGACAAGGCGTTGCCTTCGAGTCCATGTTGGAGCGTGACTTCCTCAGTCGGATGGATTTCAGGAAGGATGTTCTGACTGTGGTCTCGCAGCCGGTTCAACTGGATTTCGTTGCTCGCAGCGGCCGATCCTATACTTATACCCCGGATTATCTGGTTCATTTCCATTCTCACACCCATCTGCGCCCCATGCTCGTGGAGGTCAAACCGGCAGAGAACTGGCGTGAGAACTGGCGCGACCTGCTACCAAAATGGAAGGCAGCGTTGCGTTATGCGAAGGAGCGAGGTTGGCGCTTCCATATCTATGACGAATCGCGGATCAGAGGCCAATCACTGAAGAACATCCAGTACTTAGAACGATTCAAGAACGCGGATTACGCGGATCAGGATCTGGACGCCATCATTCGCACGGTCGCTTTCAAGGGCATTGCATCAATCAGCTATCTCGTGGCGCTGCACTTTCAAGGCGCTGAAGCTCTGGGCAAATCGCATATCTTTCATCTCATCGCGACCCGTCAGTTGGATTGCGATATTTCCGGGCCTCTGAGCGATTCGTTAGAAGTCATGGTGGCCGAATGAATGACTTCGTTAGTGAACAGCCTAAGAGAGGCAAGATTGACCGGTCTTTCGTAAATATCGCGCCCGGCCAGGTTGCTTGCTATCAGAAAGAGACCTTCCGGATTACCCAGATATTAGATTTCCAATCCGTGCTGGCGATCAATGTCGAAACCGGGCAACCGAAGGTGCTTCAAATCGGCGAGCTCAAGCCGTTTCTTGGAGACAAGGTAAGAGGGCCCTACGCAGATTACGATTTAGAGGATATCGGTGCTGAGGAATGGGCCATCGCGCAGAAACGCTACGCGGTCATCGCCCCACTCCTGAGCATTGAAGGTCAGTCACGTAGCGTGGTCGAGCAACGTGCGAAAGACGCCGGTGTTGATGCGGTTACGGTTTACAGATGGCTGCGCCGTTACAAAGAGCAAGGCGAAGTTACCGCACTGATCCCACTTAAGCGTGGGTGGGGCAAAGGTCGTTCCAGGATCTCTGAGGGCGTCGAGAAGGTTATTGCCGAGACCATCGACGATTTTTACCTGACCGAGCAACGCCCGGATGTTGCCTCAACGGTTTATGAGGTCCGAAAGCGTTGCAAGGCTTTGAAGCTGTCTCCTCCAACCGTGTCGACGGTGCAGGCGCGCATCAAGAACATTCCTGATCGGACGCGTTTGCGAAGACGCGGCGATAAAGAACTCGCGGGCAACAAATATGACCCGCGCCCAGGCGGACTTAACACTGAGTACCCGCTCCAGATCGTGCAGATCGACCACACGCCGGCGGATATGATCATTGTCGACGACGTTCACCGGCGTCCCATCGGTCGTCCTTGGCTGACGCTGGCAATCTGCGTGTATTCGCGAATGGTGACCGGCTACTACCTGTCGATGGATGCCCCCTCTGCGGTCTCGGTGGCAATGTGCGTTGTCCATTCAATCCTACCTAAGGAAAAGTGGCTGGCACTTCATGGGGTGGATGCTGAATGGCCGGTGTGGGGGAAAATGGGCACGCTGCACAGTGACAACGGTGCTGATTTCAAGACCAATAGCCTTGTGCAGTCCTGTGTGAACCACAATATCCGTCGTGACTTCAGGCCGAAGAAAAACCCGCAATGGGGTGGACACATTGAGCGCTGGATGGGCACATTCGCCGGCATCAACAAAAAAGATCGGGGCGCAACCTTTAGCAATCCTGCCGAGCGTCGTGAATATGACTCTGAGAAGCAGTCGATCTACACGTTTGCAGAATACGAGCAGCGGTTGGTCAGAAACCTCATCAAGTACAACAATAAATTCCATGAAGAGATCGACATGGCGCCGATCAAGAAATGGAATCTGGCATTTTTCGGAGATAAAGAGCACGACCCGATTGTGCCCCTACCGCCCAGGGTCGCGGATCCGTGGGGTTTCCAACTCGACTTCTTGCCTGCGACGCTGCGAACCATTCACCCCTATGGCGTGGAAATGGACGCGATGTATTTCGCTGAAGCACTGCGGCCGTGGATAGGTGCAACCGATCCTAAAACAGGCAAGGCTCGAAAATTCCTTTTTCGCCGCGACCCTCGTGACATTAATCGAATCTGGTTCTACGACCCGGCGTTGAGAGAGCACTTTGAGGTACCGATCATTCGTGGCAGATACGCCGGCGTAACGGTGGGCGAGTACGTCAACGCCAAGAAAAAAGCGAGGAAGGCCGGCCGCGACGCGGTCAACCACGACGTTATCGAACGGATGTTGGACGAAAACAAGCAGCAGGAAACTGAGGCTGCCGTGCGCACCAAGCAGGCTCGCAAAAGTGTTCAGAAGCGGACGAACAACACCAAACAAACTACGCCGGCTCGGCCCACGCCGCACGTCGAGCCCAAGTTGCCACCTATTGGGTTACCTGAATCGCCGCAACTGTTGTCGGTGGATGAAGTGGACACTTTTGGAGAAGTCTGGTGACCAATTACGCCCATATCACACCGCAGTTCAGAGACGTGATGGAAAAGTCCGATCTTGATCGGCTCGCATTCCTGGATGAGCCGCGCTGGGTTGATTACCAGGCGGCTAACAACCTGATGGACATCCTCAATGGCTTGCTACGCAAGCCCGAGCGTCCTCGCATGCCAAACCTCATGCTTGTCGGTGAGTCCAATACAGGCAAAACCACGGTGGTCACCCGGTTCAAGGAGCTATCAGGGCAGCCGTACGTCAGTGACGATGCGGTCAGCGTGCGGCCAGTGATTTGCGCTGAAGTTCACAAGCCTGATGAGCGAGAGCTGTATAACGCCATTCTTCGAGAGTTCTGGGCACCCCACAACCCCGTCGCGCCGCTGGAAAAGCTTCGACATCAGGCCATTCATCTCTTGCGTGATGCGCGTACTCGCATGCTCATTCTTGACGAAGTGCATACGATCAACAACGGATCGGCTGCCAAGCGCATGGATGTCATGAACGAATTGAAGATGCTGTCGAACATCCTCCACATTCCTTTGGTGTTGGTCGGCACCCGGACGGCACTTCAGCTACTGGTCCTGGATTCGCAGTATTCAAGCCGGTTTGAGGTTGTCTCGCTGCCCAACTGGTCGGTCAATGCCGAGTTTCAGCGTTTCCTGAAAAGCTTCGAATCAGTGCTCCCTCTCAAATTCGCTTCAAAACTGTACTCGCCGGAGCTCACCCCGCTCATTCACGCGATCTCCAATGGCAACACGGGCAACATCGAATACCTTTTACGTGAGTGTGCAAGGGAGGCGATTCGAAACGGTTCGGAAGTGATTGACCGTCGACTGCTGGAGAAAAACCAATGGATGCGTCCTACCAGTGCAGATGGGGTGCGGGAGCGCGTCCTTTAAATCCGGTCTGGCCGATGGTGCCAGCTCTTCTGCAGGACGAAGTTATCTCCTCCTGGCTAATGCGATGTGCTTTGGCCCAAGGTTGCGATGCCACGACGCTAACAGGCGAGGTCTGGCCTAGGCTGAGGTACTGGTGCAACGATCCGGACAGAGATTTATCCATTGAACAGTCGCAGCATCTGACCCGCCTTTCTGGCATTCCCACAGCAGCGCTTCAAGCGGCCACTTTACAGCCGCTGTATCAGTTGATGACGGGAACTGCGGAATTCCCAAGAGGGATAGCGCCCTGGTTTCTCTGTCTGGGGTGCCGGAATCGACGTCGCAGCGGTGGCCTTCAGTACTGCCCAAAATGCTTCAAGGAACGACTTCCTCATTACCTGATACAGGATCGGCTGGCGTGGCACAGCGCATGTCCACTGCACCAGGTGATTCTGCTGGACCGCTGTGAATGCTGCCATGCGCCATTATGCCCTCATCTGCTTGCACCACCTGAGCAGACGCTAGGTCGGTGCCATCGCTGCGGATATGAGCTGGGCTTCGCGTCAACTGACAGGGCACCGATCCAGGCTCTGAGTTTCCAGCTTGCGGCTGATGAGCTGTTTTCCAAACCTACCCTGCGGTATGGCGAGAACCATCTGCTTCTGACTGAATGGTTTGCTCTGTCGCGATGGATGATTGGTATATTGCGCACCGCCGCGCGCGCACCCAGCCCCTGCACGGAGATGTTTTTCCGTGAGCTTGGTGTGAACCTGGCCGAACTCAGGCCTCCTCCAACGGGCTTGCCATTCGAGTATTTGTCACCCGTGGACCGCGCAGGCCTCTTGGCACACGTCTGGAGCATGCTGGAGGTCGGTCCCGAGCGCTTGATGGCCGTGGCCGAGCGGGAGCGCGTGCGCCCATCGCTGTTGCTGCCGCGCTCGGGAGAGTTACCGGCCTCACTTGCTAGACTTGGCGCAGTGCTGAAAAGCAGTCGACGCCGTAACTACAACCTCGCCCCAGTCCGAACCCCGCGCTCTGTGAAAAGCGTATTGATGAGATGGCGACGATTGCTCAGGAAGTTTCAACGATGACACCTCCGGAACTGCCACTGAAATGCGATGAATGCCAATGCATCGCATCGAAGATTCACCGGATCCACAAGGGACGGCGATTCTGCAACACGTGCTATGCCCGACTGTTCAAGCGCCGATTGTGTTCCGGCTGTGACAATTTCGCCCGGCTCCCCGTATTTGAAAAAGACGCCAAATGCATCCGCTGCGAGTCGAGAGCGCCTTGTGTACGGTGCAAGAAGACCGGGAAGCCGGTCGGATTGATGACGGTCTATGGCCCAGCATGTGCCAGCTGTGCACATCACTTTTCCGAACCTGAGCCTTGCCACCGATGCGGCAAGCTATCAACAAAACTAACCCGAGTCCTAGCGATCGATCCCGATGTTCGCTGCTGCGCTCAATGCGCACGGGCAGGCGCGGCAACGTGCCCGGATTGCCGGCATCACCGTTTCTTGGTCCAGTGCAACGATGGTCTGATGCGGTGTAAATTGTGCGCTGAAAAAGGCAAAGTTCAGTGTGCCAGCTGCACCCGGTTGATGCCGGCGGGACGCAAAAACGAATGCGAGACCTGCGCCTGGGAAAAGAGCCTTGATCGTCGCGCGCATATTCATGTCGAACTGTTCGCCCATGCCAGCACGCGTCAACGCTTCAATGAGTTCTGCCTGTGGCTCAAAAGTCAGATGGGGGCGCAGAAGGCTGCGCTGAAACTCAAACACTACGTGCCCTTTTTCAGCTTCCTGGATGCGCATTCCGTAGGTTTACCCTCGTACGTTTTCCTGCTCGAACATTTCAGTGCAGAGGGGCTTCGTAGGATGCAGACCCCAATGCTATGGCTCAGTGAGCGGTACGGTGTCGCGGCCGATGAGCAACTGCGCAACCAACACTCCGAAAAACGCCGAATTCAAGAGTTGATCGAATCGACGCCCGCCGGCGTTGGCTTGGAAGCACTGCTGGGTTACCGAGAGTATCTTCGGACCAAACAAGGCGACGGATCTACGTCGATCAGTTCTGTTCGGCTTTCCTTGCGTGCCGCGAAAAACGTATTGGCTTCAGCGTCACAGCAGTTCGATACGTTGCCCACGCAGAAGACGGTAACGGCATATCTCACTCAGTCGCCGGGACAGCGTGCGACCGCGCAGGGCTTCATCAGTTATCTGAACCGAACCCATGGACTCAGCCTTACAACAGAACTCAGCGAGCGTGCGGTAGCAAGGGCGAAAAATCGTAAGCTTGAGGCCACGCTATACAACTTGTACTCCACCGGTGGCGAAGGTGAAGCCTACGAGCGTGCATGGATCAAGGCCGCACTGATGCTGTTGCATGGGTTGAGGAGCGTGAATAAGAAGAGGTTCTCGTATAGCGCTCTCGTGGTGAAGGGAGTAGCTGGTTTTAATGTGGTGATCAACGTTCAAACGTATTGGGTACCTAGCTTTACCTCCGGTACTTCCTTGTTAAGTGATCCTATGATCTGAGGCTGATTGATATCAGATCGATCGAGATGAGACACAAATCGAGGGCTACATGCCCAATGCACTGAAGCATCCACTTTCATTTTTTGCCGATGGAGCTTTGGATAACCCTATCCAAACGGATGGAGCAGTCGTTGTGAGTTTGCGATGAGTGTTTTTGCGACGCTCGATGTCGCTCGAATCCGAGGTGTATCAAAGTTATGGAGTTTATGTTCGGAGCATAAACTCCATAATTTCAGTACAAATCCCGTCACTGCTCAGATGAGGGTGACGCCCAAGCGGTAGAAGGCGTAGAAGATCGTTGTGCCGATGTCAGAGTGATGCCGAAATATGTTGTGCGGATGTCTCAACGGCGTTTTCAGGTTACGGAAGTTACCGTTGGCAAACCGGATCTCAGCGCAAATTCTGGAGATCTCGACCAGCGCTTCGGCCTCGTTGTTGATTTCCACTAGAAGCCCTGAAATTTTCTCTTCACTGTACACGGTGTCTTTTCGAATTTTCTTGCGCTGTAGTTCAAACAGGTAGAAAGAGCGGCCCCTAATCTTGATGCGCGCAACCAAGATACCTCGACGGTGGTTAGCATTTTCTTTGTAAGAAAGCCATGTTCTATTCTTATCTTTGGGCGCTTCGGATGGGGTAAACGCCGCCAGTGTTAGTAATCTGAAGTCTTCGCTTTGCACGAAACCCTGACGCTCTGACTGCCACGCCAAGCTAGAGAAGCGGTTTTTGCCCAGGTGGTGTCGAAGCTTATCCCAAACAGTTTGAAGTGCGCCTCCATCACCCAAGACCCGCTTTGCGACAGCAGTGAATTTGCCGACGCCTTTGTTGTAGCCCTGCGGGTCTCCAGTGGAGAGCACCTTGGTCGTGCCCGGCGGGACCAGAATGGCCTTTTTCTTTGAAAGCGATCGCTCGTCAAATGAAACGGTATGGGGGCATTCCGGCCCGAGAATTTCAAACCCAGGATCGGGCTTTGACCATCGAGCAGATCCTTGATCGGGTTCCTGACGGTCGGTGATCAGAAACGGGTCCTGTGGCTTTTCCGTTTCAATCTTGACCCTCATCGTGTCGAGAAGGGTTGGATCTTGTTCAGAATCATCCTTGGAATATTTGACCCGGTTTATCTCGTAGGGATGATCCTGTGGCTGACTCATACCTGTGACTTCGTAGCACAGAAATGTGGTGCGATTGTTGATCCAGCGGCCACGAACCTTGACCTTTGCAGGGCCCTGGAACCACGGCTTAACCCGCAAACTCATTTCCTTCATGCGCTTGCCGTATGCATTGTCCAGTTCGGCGTAGAGCAGCTTGGCGGCCTCTTCGGTGTAATTGTTGTAAAGGGCGTATGCGAGAAACAGCCCATCGTCGTCAGGAACATTGGGATGTGGTTTTACAAGCCAGCTGTTGGGGTCTTTCTGGGTATCGGCATAGAGAAGCTCCCGCACCTTGGGCCATGGGTAGGTCGTCAGTATCCGCGCCATGTCCGACGTGCTGCCATAACACCGGTACAGAAATTCAATACAGGGGATCAGGAGGTTTTTGCCTTTCGGTAGGGGAAAGCTGAGAAACTCGGTCAGTGCCTTATCTGTTGGCTGGCTTCTAAGCGGATAATCGATCTTGAAATAGGGAACGGGTTGGTGATTGCCTTTGATACTGACGTAGGACCAGACACCTTCAGTGAAATCCACAGAAAACTCTTGGTCTTTACCCAGGTCCGTTTCGGCAATGCATTTTCCCCCTTGCCAAATGGTCCCCAGACGAAAGCTTCCCAGCCGGCTTACGCCGATCAACGCAGGCGTCACGCCGGCAGGCTCATCGTTGCGGTCTAAAAACCGAAAGATGACCTCCACAAAGGGAATGCTTTCAGCTTCGAAATTTTTTCTAATGCGCTCGTAAGACCAGACCACCACTGTTCCATTGCGGATGTGCTTGATGGCATCGCCATCTTCGGTAGTACAAAGGTTGTCGCGGGGAGGAACTCGCTTGATTCGATGAAACAATTCGCAACTCCGAATATGCAGGAGCATCACGCTCGTCGCTGATTAGTGGCTGACTAAGCGTGGACTCGTGCATATCGTCCTGATCATTTGAAGCTCCGTCAGAGGGGCTGTACGTTACCTGCAAAAAAGGATCAGCACCAAGTCGGCACCTCATGCATGCCGATCATTTTCTTTAGCATCTGTGAAACAGAGTCAGAACGACATCCCTTCCGATGCTTGAGCAAGAAGCTGCTCCACCTGACGGAATCCAACGGTTGTGGAGAGCATCTCAATCGAGCTTTTACCCAAGAAATGGGACTTCGGTTTTGACAGCCAGCGCAGAGCCTTGTCAGTGTCGCCAAAAAAGGACTCGGCTAAGGCAATGGTATGTGCCAGGCGAAACAGGTGGTCACTTTGACTCGCGGTTAATCGCTCACCTGTGGCCAGCTTTGTCGTAATAGTTGGGGTGGGAAGGATTGCGTCCAGAGTACCGGAGCTGATGAGCCCTAAGTCGCTCATTGCCGTAAGGGCGGTTGCCTCAAAGCCAGCGTCGATCATCTCGTGAATTTGCTGTGCAGTCGCGTCGACCGGGATATTGAGAAGAACATTCATACGGTTTCGGTAACTGTCATGAGCTTGAGCGCGTAAGACGTCGGTGCCCCTTGCAGACTCACGCTTCATGGCGCGTACGGGTGTCAGGATTATCGTGTCGCCGGCGACGGTGATAGCCAGCTCATCCCCGATGCCCAGACCCATTTCCTGCAACAGGGCGGGAGGTAAATCGACGATGACATCGTCACTGCCGTCTTGGGTGGCCTGGGTTTGAACGTACCAGTGTCTGTCTTTCTTCATATCATCCACCTGACGTGCAGTCTGCGATAAAGGATGCCCTATGCTCGCGCGTGCAACGGCATCTGTCATGGATAAAAAGAGCCTTCGCAGGATGCCGGGGCTTGAATGCGATCAGTGGTCCACTCGGTTTGAGCCCGAAGGCGCTGGCTGTGGCTCGCTCAACTCAAACTCAGTAAATCACTCAGCGTAATTCTCTGGCGCGTGCCCGTGCCGAGCAGCACGTACAAAGTATTTCTGGTAAAAAAGAGCCCTTCGTCCTCGTATCTCAGTTGAAACGTGCTGCGAACCCAGTCACCTCGGTTAAAGCGCTCGCGACTGTCGAGCACAACGTTGCGCGCATAGATCAGCACTGGTTCGAGGCCACGGGAGCGTAAGGCGTCGTAATCCTCGCCGCAGGATTCCAGCTCCAGCAAGGTCCAGTCCCGAACCAGGCAGTACGAATACTCGCCAAAATTGCTTTGTATAAAGTCGATTGCATCTTCAACTGACAAGTCGCATCCGTTGATGCTCTCTCCTTGCCCACTCAACAGTTGCTGTAGCCGTAAGAGATCCATTCGCGCAAGCCCCCCTTAGAGAATACTCGTTCGACTGAGCGCCGGCGGTTGTTCAGTGAGACCGCCGGAGTTACGTAGAGATGGTGATAGCGTGTATCGCCGATTGGCAAGCAGGCCTGTTGGGTGCCTCGTGATGCAGCGATGGCGTAGAGGATTGGGCGTCCTTTCCAATGCCGTCTCGGCATTTTTCAGTGTGCGTCCCCAGACCTGCCTGCGCGAGCCGTCCAGATGATCTCCGAACGGCCGGTACGCTACGCCCTAAACGCTACGCGCGATCACCACCTTCATCTGCGGCGTCCAGTAATTTCTCCAGTGCTTCATAGCCTTCGTCTCGGCGCATGAGAAAGCCGATGACATCGTCGGCATCGAATCTGAATGGCTCAGAATCCAGGACTGTCCTGAAAAACGTGTTTGCTAGAACGATACCGCCCTGATTCAGCCAAAGCTCTGCTTTTCTACCATCGAGTTGATCAAAAAATACCGATAAAACCGCAGTCGCCAATGGGCGCATTTCGCTGGACGATGAGGAAAGCTCCCAATGCCAGCGTCCCTTGGTAGGGCAAAACGTTGGGCTATCATCGCTCAGCATGTAGTTCCAATTGTTGCTTTCCCACATCCAAGGCGCGGGCTGAAGCAGAGTTGGGGGAGTGCCTTCTCTATAGACGGTCACTTCATGGTTTCGACCATTACCCCAAACTTCAACTGGTCGGGTCTGGAAATATTTTAGGGCGCGCTCGCGAAGTTTGAAGGCTGCCAGTCGAGCGTTGACGCCACTTTGCACCTGCGCAGGTGTCCTGCCCTCGGCCACTTCCATCACTGCCGTTCCGAGATCAATGTTCAGTTGATGCAGAGGTTGCAGATCTAGGTAGAGGCGTCCGATCAAAGGCTCAGGCAACTGGTCAGCACACCCCGCTTCCAGGATGACTGGCACAATCCGCACGCCCGGTTCATAAGCGATCTCGGCAAGCATTTTCAGCTCACGGTGCAACCCCGAACCTTTCTGTTGGGCGGCTCTGATGTAGTCCTGGTCACACAGGCATAAGATCTGGACTGGGCGCTTGGACAAGGCTTTAGCGATAACGCCATCGATTGAATCTCCGTAGGCGATGCTATCCCTATCCCAAAATACGTCATGGTTCCAACTTATTTGGGTGAGGACGCGCTGGCGTACCCACTCTTTGTTTGTAGTGGTCAACTCATCCCGGACACGGTTTTGAGTTTTTCTTCAGCTTTCGCCGGAGCCAGTCCATCGTTGAAGTGATGGGGTCGGATCCAGTTGTAGTGGCCCATCAGGTACTGGCTAATGTCTC
>Ga0209426_1000144_pt1 | contig 111086 bp, 84 predicted proteins | sample Deesub1362B_J571_FD_187697 | JGI IMG/M metagenome (GOLD analysis project Ga0209426, IMG submission 187697) | Deep oceanic, basalt-hosted subsurface ecosystem from Juan de Fuca Ridge flank, Pacific Ocean, CORK Borehole 1362B_J2.571 (SPAdes)... ... | reverse complement strand
CTTCAATTACATCCCTTTGAGGATGATTCTCTACATCATGTATATACCTCATAAGCCAATTATAACCACGAAAATAACTCCTAAGATAGATCTGACGCAATTTTAATCCTTTCCTTTTCCCTCAAGGGAGTCCAATATGTTTTTGAACTTTTGCATATTTTTTAGCAAATTAATATTACTATTTTCAAAAATATAACTTTTCATTATTTACTCTTTAGAATTTATTGAATTCTAATTATATTTAATGTATAATTCTTAAAAGAGGGGTTCAAATGAGAAAAAAGTTTTTAATTTCATTTGTTTTTTTATTTATTTCAATTTTGATTTTTGCTATTTCTGGCCTTTGTAAAATTGAAAAAATTGAAAGTCAACGGGCTCTGATTCCACCAAAAATTGACGGCTTTAAAGACGACTGGAATGATGTAACTTTTGGCTTTGATAAGAAAAAGGAGATCAACTTTGCTTTTAAAAATGACAATAATTATCTCTATGTTCTTTTAATCTTCAAAAATCCTAAATTCCTCAGTTCAATTGATCAAACTGGTATAATCCTATGGCTTAATCCAGAAGGCAAAAAAAAGAAAAATTTTGGTGTCAAATTTAAAATGGAAAGATTAAGTGCTGAAGAATTTATAAATTTATTTGAGAAAGTAAGAGGACCACTCCCGGAAGAGAAAAAACAAGAGATTAAAGCTAAACCATATTATTTTGTTTACAAAAGCGAATTGATTCAAAAGAAAAAGAAATCACCCACTCCCTCAATAATAGGTGCAGAATTTATAAAACCAATTTTTAGGTTTACAAAAGCAAGAAAAGAGAGAATCTATGAATTTAAAATTCCTTTTGAAATAAATCCTGATATAAAGGTAAGTGAAAATTTAAAGGTAGGTTTTGAATGGGGTGGTATGACAAAAGAAATGAAAGCTCAAATTATGAAAATGCGTGCACAAATGAGCACAAGAGCTAAGGAGCAGGCTGCTTCTATGAGAACTTTTGAAACAAGAGATTCCAGAGAGGAAGGAATAAGTAGAGGCTCAATGCCTTTCCGAAGAACTGCGAAGAAATATCTATTCTGGGTGGATTTAAAATTAGTTCAAGAAAAATAATGAGAAAAATATTACCTCTTCTATTACCTTTTGCAATTCTATTAATTTATCCTCTTTATTCGCAAAAAATTTTAGAAAGGGTTCTGGTAATTAATGTTGAAGTACCAGTTAGAGTTTATGATGGTAATAAATTTGTTGATAATTTAACAATTAAAGATTTTGAAGTATATGAAGACGGAAAGCCCCAAAAAATTGAAGCTGTTTACTTAGTAAAAAGGAATAACATTAAACGAAGTGAAGAAAAACAAAAATTTTTTCCAAAAACTTCAAGAAATTTTTTTCTTTTATTTGAAATTACTGAGTATTCTCCAAAATTAGGAGAAGCTATAAGTTATTTCATTAAAAATGTACTTGTTCCAGAAGATAATCTGATAATAGTCACTCCAATGAAAACCTATAAATTAAAAAATCAAATTTTAAGAGTAAAATCAAAAGAAGAAGTAGCCAATCAATTAAAGGGTCTCTTAAAAAGAGATATAACCCTTGGAAATTTTGAATATAAGAATTTGGTTAAAGATCTGGAAGGATTAGCTATTTCTCTTTCTGCAGCTATTTCTTCCGATGAAAGCAATAGAAATTTACTTATTAGTCAAATGGGAGGATCAACTTTTTCTGAATATCAGGAAATGCCAGTTGGTGAACAGCTAATGAGATACGAGAATATTTTACGCAAATTAGAAAAACTTCGCTATATTGATCAACAAAAACTTCTCGATATTGCTGAATATTTAAAGAAAAAGGAAGGACAAAAATATGTATTTCTTTTTTATCAAAGAGAATTCATTCCACAGATTGAACCAAGGATTTTAAACCAATATTCAAGTATGTTTCAGGATAGACCCGATATTCTTCAAGCTCTTTCCCATCTTTTTGATTTTTATCGAAGAGATATTACTTTTAATATTGATACAGTAAAGCAAGCATACGCTGATTCCTCCGTTTCAATTCATTTTCTATTTATTACAAAACCTTCCAAAAATATATATGGCGTGCGATTTCAAGAGCAATCAGAGGATATTTTTAATGCTTTTAAAGAAATAGCAAATGCAACAGGAGGATATATTGAAAGTTCTTCTAATGCTCTATCTTCTTTTAAACATGCATTAGAAGCTTCTGAAAATTATTATATTCTTTATTATTTTCCAAAAAATTATAGAAAAGATGGAAAATTCAAAAAAATTGAAGTAAAAGTAAAACACAAAGGTTATAGGGTCATTCATCGTTTCGGATATTTTGCAAATTAAAATTTATTTTGACTGATTCTTTTCAATTTCAGTTACTAATTTCTTAATATCTTTTTGTTGAGGATTGAGATTAAGGGAAGCTTTAAGTGCATTAAGAGCTTCATTATTTCGTCCAATTTTAAAATAACAGAAACCAAGAATGTTTAGAAGCCTAATATCACTATTATAAATTTTATTTCCTTCTAATAAGTTATTAATAGCTTCTACATAATTTCCTTTTCCTGCAAGTGCTAATCCTTTTAATAAATAATAATCAAAACGAAAATTTTCATCTTCTCTCAGATTTTCAACAATTTCCAATGCCTTATTAAACTTTTTCATTTTTACAAGAAAATGTCCATATCTAATAATTCCCTTTTTATAATTAGGATTCAATCTATAGGCCTTTTTATAATTTACCAAAGCTTTTTCATTGGCATTAACCTTTGCATATTGATCAGCCAGCATAAGATAAAATAAAAATTTATTTGAAAGGGGAAAACTCTTCAAATTAGCAATAGGATGACCAATAGTACCAACAGGTGAAATTGCAAATGTCACCTTTTTTTCATCAAGTATTTTTTCATTTTCACCCAAAAAATATACCCTCATTTCATAATAGTCAGGAATAAGTTCACTTGCTGATATTGAATTCATTATACTTAATAATAAACTATTATAAGGATAATCTTTAAGCTTTAAATTAAATAATTTAGAGGATGGATTTTTTTCTTTTAATCCCTTAATTAAAACCTTTACTTCGCCCTTTTCCCATAATTTTTTGTTAAGATTCGCAAGACCAATAAAAAAGATAATATCCTCAGTAGATGAAAAAGTCCTTTTGGGATCAATAAGTATTTTTTCATTCACGATTTTAAAAGGTAAGTGGCTATTGCTACTATAACTCTCAAATCTATATCCTAATAATGGACCTATTATTCGTGGAGAATTGGAACTTGTAGGGACAGCAATATTTGTTTCATAAACAGTAAATTCTTTACCTACTGAGTTTTGAAGTAGAATGGTTAGTTTATAATTTCCCTCAATAATGGGAAAAGAATCCTCAATAGAGATTCCATTAGCTTGAATTTTTTTAATATTATTAGAAGTAAAATAAAACGGAAAATTTTTTGAATATTGAAAGATAATTTTATTCCCCGCCCTTAAACTAACATCAAGTTTAAAATTACAATAATATTGATCCTTAGGCTCATAATAATCAACAGAAACTGTCTCAGGAGAAATGGAAAAATGAATAAAATTGAGACCTAGAATAGGATCAACAATCAAAGTATGAAAACCTTTTGATTCAACATAATTTGTTAAATATTCTGTGGTCACTATCCCTTTAAACTTCAAAAAATGAGTAGCATATGAAGGATTTACATCCTTCTTTGGTAATTCCAGAATTTTGGAAATTATAATAGTATTCCGAGGAGAGGGTTGATACCCATAAGGAATATCTCCAGGAATCATTGATAAGGAGACAAGAGCTAAAGTAGGTGCAAGATCGCGAAGCTTATCATATTGCATTTCATAATCCACTGGATCTAATCGTTTTCCTTCAATCATAAGACTTGAAGGACCATCTACTGCAGGATCATATAATTTATATTCTCCAACTTCTCCTTTTTTATAAAAAACTAAAGCAAAATGAGGGGGAAGTCCTTTTGTTTTATCACCATAGTAATACCAGACCTGAGTAGGATAAATGCCTTTCACTCCTTCAAATCTCTCAATGCTTACTGGAGGTCCAAGCAGAATATAGAACTTTCCCATATCTGTCATCCAACCTTCTCGTGGAGAACCTCGTCGAAAATATTTATTGGCATAATTGAAACGGCGAATATGTTCTTTTTTATATTCATTCTCAGGAGTACCTGGTGTTGGATCTCTCCGATTCCAGAAAGCTTCAATAAATAAATCCCTTTCTTTGTTTGTTTTTAACTGTAAGAAAACTTCTTTTTCTTCTGGAAGAATTATGTAATGAACTAATTTAAGCCATTCCTTATATTTTTTAGGAAGATCCTTCTCTTTTAATTTTTCTCCTGATAAAAGCATTGGAAACAATAGGAAAATAACAATAATGATTTTTAGTGTTTCAATAATTGTTTTTTTATTTGAAATTTTACTTATCATGGTTCAAATTTTTATTTTAAAAATTTTCCTTGACTTATTTATATTAGGCTCAACTTTAATTATAACATCAAAATAATATTTTCCTGATTTTAAATTATTAAAATAAAATTCAAAAATTATATTTTTCATTTGAGATAATTCCTTTTCAGATTTTTCAAAATGGCGCATTTTCCGGAAAAAATATTTTTTCTCAGGTTTTTCTTTCTCATAAATATAAAATTCAAATTCAAAATCAGCCTTTAATTTTCCCTGTTCTTCAACAAAAAATAAAGATTCTAAAGGAATTGAAATTGTAATTTTTTTCTCTTTTCTATCATATTTGAAATTAAAGTCCATAAATTTCTGAGGTATTTCTTCAGCATAAATCAGACCAAATTTTGCCCGCTCTAATGCATCAAAAAAACTTCCATATACTCCAGAATAAGGGTCAAAAGTATAACTACCATCACCTCTCTTATCAATAAATTCTATAGCTAAACGATAACGATAATAAACCCATAATATATAACCTTTTACATTAGGAAGATTTACCATTGGACTTTGCTCTATTTTATCAGGGTGTCCAAAATAAATATAAATCCTACCTCTATCAGTTTTCCATCCAGGAGGTCCTTCTTTAAAATGAGCATTAGCATATTCTATTCGCCTAAAAAATTCTTCTTTAAATTCATTTTCTTCAGTATTAGGATCAGGATCTCTCTTTGCCCAGAAATCTTTTATAAATTCCTGTCTTGATTCTCGATCTGGAAGATGAAGAAAAATATCCTTTTCTTCCTTGCTCATAATAAGACGAGCTTTTTCATAGAATTCTTCACTTTTAAGATCAAGATGAATTTTTGTAGGAGTACAATTTAAAAAATAAATAGTAATAATAAAAAGAAAAATATAAAAAAAGAATTTTGTATATTTATTCATCTTTTTAAGGAAAAAAAACTCCCCCTCCCTATGAAGGGAGGAGGAGTTTCAATTCGAGCTTCTGGAAACTATTAGAATTCGAATCTCACTCCTAATCTTACCACGCGTGGATTCAAGAGCTCATTAATCAAGCCATCTGTAGCTGACTGAACAAATGCACCACTATGTACATAATAAGTTCCGTGATCCATCTGATATCTTCTATTTACTATTGACTGATTAAACAAATTAAAGATATCAGCCATAATATAGATTCTACCAGTTTCACCACAGCGCACCACTTTCTCAAATCTTAAATTGAGATTCCAGAAAGTTGGAAGTCTGTGAGTACCAAATGGAGTAAGATAAACCCAAATTGATCTTTCAAGTGGATTAGGAGCATTATAATCAACAATCCTTACTCTCTCACGGAGTACATGACCTTCTCGAGCATTGAAGGTGAATGAGACATTTATATCCCATGGTAACTGATAGAGTCCAGAAAGTTTGAACAACCATCTTGAGAACACATACTGACTTACTTTACCACTACCACCGCCCATATATTGGGCATATTCTCTACCATCTAAAGCCCAGATGTTTGTGGGATTTAGATAACCTTTTTTCCCAAAATGCACTTTCTCTGTCTGTAAGGTGAAAGAGCCATTAAGCATCCAGCGGTTGGATAGACGCTTATTAAATCTAACTTCTACTCCCATATAGTCTTTATAATAATCAGGTCTTTCAGTAACATATCGATAGTAGTAATTTGGTACACCTGCTTTTCTAAGATAATAAGGTCTTCCTGCTGCATCCTTTGTTGGATATGGACCAACTTGATTGGGAATTGTTCCTACAGCAGTGTAATCATCTTGAGAGCGAATAGTGTTTTTATCAGATCCATCCCATTGAAGTGTCCAATTATAATTGTCTAATCTTCTATAAGTAAGGTCTAAAGCAACTCCAAAATCAGGAAGAAGTTCTCTTTCAATTGTAAAAATAACCTCGTTAATATAATAAGAACCAACACTGGGATCGAGTGTATATTGAGGTTTACCTGTTTTCTGTGGATTGGTCGGATCAAAACCACCCCAACTCCACCATTCAGCAGCTGGAATATTTGCAATTATATTTCCGCCACTATCAAAAACTTGATGTAATGAGTAGTCTCCAACATACAGCCAGTAGAGTTCAGTAACATCAACAATACCATTACCATTGGCATCAAGCCACCAAAAAACAGCCCATCCACCAGTATAAGTTGGTAAGAAGTAATCAGCCCAACCTGTATGCATGAACTCACCATAACGAGCCAAATTCAATTTAGCAATTGTCTTACCATCTCCAAAAACATCATAGGTTATTCCAATTCTTGGTGAAAAAGTCTTCATTGCCCAATCAGGCTTTATCTCAGGAATATTCAATCCAGGAAGGAATCTATCAATAGCATTAATGGTGGTTGAGGTGAAATTATTCTTCCATGCACCATTATCTGGTTCTACTGCTGTTTTTGTAAAAGCAGAAACCCTTGGAGCCTGATAATCATAACGGAATCCAAGTAAGAAATTGAATCTTCCTACACTTATTGTATCACTGAAATAGCCTGCATATTGAACAACTGAATTGTTATCTCTCCAGCCTCGCCAAGTTACAACACGTTGAATCCCTGGAACCACATCAGGTACATTATCACCTGTTATATCTACTGTTGGTCTATTTCCGTAATTGTAGTCTAATCTTACATTACCGGATGAGCTCCAATAATGGGTTCCTGTACTATGACGAAAATCAAAGCCTGCTTTAACTTCATGGCTTGCACCAAAAAGTTCATCAGCAAAATAATTTAATTGAAAATAAACAGAATGAGATGGACGGCTTGCATTATAAGCATAAAATGAATCTCTATAAACATTATTATCAACATCATATCTGAGGAGCCTATTCTGTTCCTCATCCTCCATTGGAATTAAATTGAAACCAGCATCATTAAAGGAATATTTCAATGAAATAAAGAGATTATCTCCAAACATATGTTCATCTTGAATTTTGTAAATAGGGCTTCCAAAATGGTATTTTCCAGTTTGATGCCAGCCCCGAGGGAAAACAGGGCTTGAGGATCTTCCCCATTTTTCCTTATTTCCAATGTGGGTAAAGGCTTCAAACCTATTCTCTGGTATAAGCTGAAAATTAATCTTTGCAGCATAGTTCTGGAGAAGAGTATCATCCGCAGCTCCTGTAATAATATTGGTTTTTATATCCTGAACACCAAATGACATCCACCACCAAGCCTTATCCTTTATGAAAGGTCCACCCATATTGAATCCGTAGTCTTTAATGTTACGAATAACATTATATCCTTTCCATGTAGGATGTAATGACAGTATTTCATCAATTTTTGGACCTGTGTGGGAAGCCTGGAATTTAGAATCAACCAAATAAAACCTTCCACCAAAACTTACTCTGTTTCCACCTCTTCTGGTAACTAAATTTATACTTACACCTCCACCCTGAATAGTAACATCTTGCCCACCAGTAGTGATATTTATTTCTTCAAAAGCATCAAAGTCATAATAAGTTGGTGAAGCAACTGCAGCTGGGTCAGTAATTACTACACCATCCAAACTCCATTGGTCATAGCCTCCTCCTTTAGCAAAAAAGCCCGATTGCTGACCAGATTCTGAACCTCCAATATTCTCTCTATCTACCATGATGCCAGGAGCTTGCTGGAGAACAACCCATGGATCTCTTGCAGTAGGGAGTGATTGAAGCACATCTCGAGTAACATTCTCAACTACGGATGTCTTTTTTGTTTGTACAACTGGAGTAGCAGCAATAACAGTTATTTCTTCTTCAATTTTTCCTATCTCCATAACCAAAGTAAGCTCTGTATTCTTACCAACAACCACTATAATATTTTCCCTTATTAGTGTTTTAAATCCTTTAAGCTCTGCTTTAATTACATAATCCTTAGCAGGAGGAAGTGCCATAAATCTAAAAGCACCTTCTACAGAAGTAATAACAGTAACAGGAGCAGTTAATGCACCTGTAAGAGTTACTGTTACACCTGGAAGTGGATTTCCTTCTGTGTCAACAATTTTACCATAAATGTTTCCTGTTCTTATTTGAGCATGAATTAGAGAGCACAGAAGAATTAGTGTGCCGAGAATTACTAAAATTTTTTTACTCAATTTTTAACCTCCTTTTAAATTTTTAAGATTAAAAGTTGAATCATAAAACCCAAACTTTACACTTTTCTTCCTTTTTTATTTTCTTCTGTTTTATTCCCACCTCCTTCCTTGACCCTGTGTTTTTCTAAAAACTCTTATGCAAAAATTATGCCAATTATCTTAATTATTAATTATTGATATTAAATAAATTAAAAAATTAGTACATATTAAATGTTTAAAAAATTCAATTTTTTGAATTAAAATCCTAATTTTTACCTAATTTTTATTTTTAACTCATTTTTATATTTATTGGGTTTATATATTTATTTGGTAAAAATTCAAAAATCCATTTTTTTGAACTAAAATCCAAATTTTTGTATTCTTTAATCTTAGTGCTTAACCTTGCATCTATATAATAAATATGATAAGATTTTACAACTACAAGAATGAAAAAGAAGATATTCATTTTCTTTATAGTTATACTCTTTATTTTTCCTATATTACTGGAGAGTAGAAAAAAATCTCCTCAGGATCTCCCAGAAAAATATAGAAAGTGGCTGGAAGAAGAGGTCGTCTATATTATTACTCCCAAAGAAAAAGATGTTTTCCTTCAGCTTGAATCAAACAAAGAGCGAGATATTTTTATTAACGCATTCTGGAAGCAGAGGGATCCTACTCCTGGCACACCAAGAAATGAGTTTAAAGAAGAACACTATCGTCGAATTACTTATGCCAACAAAATCTTTGGACGAGGCACTCCCCGTCCTGGCTGGAAAACTGACCGAGGCAGAATCTACATTATTTTAGGCGAACCTCTGGATATAGATAGGTTCGAAGGATATGATACAGTTTATCCTACGGAGATATGGTTCTATCAAGGTGATCCTAAATATGGACTTCCACCTTTTTTTAATGTTGTTTTTTTCCGAAAAAAAGGTACTGGTGAATATATTCTATATAGTCCTGTCCGAGACGGTCCCCATAGTTTAATTATTGGCTTTAGAGGCGATCCGACGAATATTGAAGCAATATATGATAAACTTTTTCGATACGATCCAAATTTAGCTCAAGTCTCTGTTTCACTTATCCCCACAGAGAAACCCGTGCTCGGTCATATTTCATTAGCTTCAGAAGTCCTATTAGGTACTATTCCTACTGTACCTCACAAAAAAGTAGAAGATAAGTATGCAGAGGCTCTTTTAAAATATAAAGATATTGTAGAAGTAGAATATACTGCTAATTATATTAGAAGTGACTCATTAGTAAAAATCATTAGAGATATATCTGGAATTTTCTTTGTTCATTATTCTATTGAACCAGAAAGACTTTCTATTGGTTCTTATAAGGACAAATATTATACGAATTTTAAGATTAATGGAAAAGTTTCAGATTTAAAGGGGAAAACAATATTTCAATATGAAAAGACATTTTCTTTAGAATTTACAGAAGATCAACTGAAAAATATGGAATCAAAATCATTTGCTCTCCAAGATATGATCCCTTTGATTCCAGGTAATTATAAGTTTAATGTCCTTTTAAAAAATACTGTATCTAAGGAATTCACTTCATTTGAGAAAGACATTTACATTCCTCAAGATATAAATATCCTTCAAATGAGTTCTCTGATTTTAAGCTATCAGGTGAAGAAAAGCACTTCTCCTCAATCAGCAATTAAACCCTTCCAAGTAGGAAATTATTATCTTTATTGTCAACCAAAAAAAGCTTTCCTTCCCAATGAAAATTTGTCAATCTTTTTTCAAATTTTAGGTTTAAATAAAGACTTAAAAGAAAATGGCTCATTAAAATTTACTTTTTATAAAGGAGAAGAGGAGTTTCTCATAAGAGTTAAAAATATAAATGAATACCAAGATAAAATTAATTATTTGGAAGAATTTCCTCTCCAAGATTTTCCTGCTGCTAATTATAAAGTTAAAGTCTCTCTTCTTGACAAAAATAAGAACGAAATTCTTTCAGAAAAAGCTGACTTCTATATTACACCAGTAGAAGGTTTGCCGAGACCGCTCATTGTAACCAAAGTAATGCCAACATCTCATAGTAGAGAATATATTTACATTCTTGGTAATCAATTATTGAATAAGGGAGAAATAGAAAAAGCAAGAGTTCTAATAGAAAAAATTTATCAGGAGAATCCAAATTCATTAAAATTTGCTTTAAGCTTAAGTAGAATATTTTATCTCTTAAAAGAATATCAAAAAACAAAAGAAATACTGGTGCCTTTTTTAAATAATTCTGATGGAAATTATGAATTCTTAAAATTATTAGGTAAATCTTGTCAAGCTCTTGGAGAGTTTGAAGAGGCAATCACTTATTATAAAAATTATCTATCCCATTATGGAACTAACTTAGAGATTCTTAACTCAATTGGAGAATGTTATTATCAATTAGGAAATAAAAAAGAAGCCTTAGTGGCTTGGGAAAAATCTTTAAAAATAAATCCAAGACAAGAAAAGGTAAAAAAACTTGTTACTTTAATAAAAAAAGATAAATAAAGCAAAAAAAACCAGGTATCCAGTTTCTTGAACAAAAGAGAAAGTTTAAAAAAGTTCAATTGAAAATTTGTGATTATGCTATAAATAGCTCTAGACAATTTAAAGTAACTCTTATTAATCTTTTATCCCTGTAGACCATAACGCAAAGCATATCATTTATATTAGAATAAGATAATAAATTAAGGCAACTCTTTACTCTACATTATCCAAAATTATGACAACCCTTGAGAATTATTTTATTGATTTTAATCGTGTGAGCAATTTTTCCATCTTCTCAATATCAGTCTTATAGCGATACTCTGGAGCTGTAGCAATGAATTGTTCTAAATAGAAAATAGCTTCATCAAACCTATTCATCTTTGTTAACAAAATACCTAAATTATATAAAGCGTCATATTGCTTACTATCTAATTCAACTGCTTTTTTCCAGTTTTCAATTGCTAAATCATATTTTCTTTTAGAAGCATATATTACACCCAAACCATTATAAGGAGCAGCTAATTTCGAATCATATTTAATAGCTTTCTTAAATTGTTTAATCGCCAAGTCATACTGTTTCATACTGAGATAAACAGAACCCAAGTTATTATACGCGCTAGCATAACTCTTATCGAGACTTAACAGTTTATTAAATGTTTTTATAGCTTTTTCATATTGACCTAAATGCCAATAATTAATTCCTAAGTAGTTAAGAATCTCAACATCTAAGGGATACTTTTTAATGAGAGCTTCGAGAATATTAACAGAGCGATTAAATTTTCCTGCTTCTTGTAAATAAATACCTAATTTACTCAATAATGACTGATCTTTTAGTCCCAAAGAAATAGCTTTTTCTAAGGTTTCAATTGCTTTATCAAGCTGTCCAGTCTCATGATAAACGAATGAAAGATTGGAATAAACAAGGCTAAAAGTAGGACGGCGTTTTATAATTTCATTAAATATCTCTATTGCTTTCCATGGATCTCCTTTTATATAATTGATTATACCCTCGTGCATCATATGATCTAACTCAATTAATCTTTTGGGGTCATCTTCTATTGTATAAGGCTTGGTCATGGATTTAGGGCTCGTTCCTCCTAAATAACCTAATGAATGCAATTTTTTTAATGTTTCGGCGTCTTCTTCAATTATCTGTATTTTTCTTGATTGCTCAGTTGAAAAATTATTAATAATATTTTTTAATCTTTTATCTAATTTTTTAATGATTAACTTATTTTCTTCAGCTAAATTTCTCTCTTCCCGAAAGTCTCTTTTTAAATCATAAAGTTCTTTAATTGGTAAATCAATGTATTTATAATTTTCTGATATTATTCCTTGAAGTGGAGCCCAATTGCGATTTAACCAAGGTGACAGACTTTCAAAATAAGAATCTTTAGGCTTCCACTTCTTAGGATTTTTAATTAATGGGAGAAGCGAATGTCCTTGAACTTGTTTAGGTATCTTTATTTCTAAAATATCTAAAACAGTAGGCATTATGTCAATATGACGAACAAGTTGATTTATGCTTTTTGATTCTCCAAATATAATAGGCTGATAAAAAATCAGTGGAATATGAAGAGTACTATTATAAGCAAAAACTCCATGTGTTCTTTCTCCATGCTCACCTAAACTCTCTCCATGGTCTGCTGTAAGAATAACGAGAGTATTCTTCTCTTTCTGGAATTTTCTCAAAAATTGTAATAATTCTCCTATAGCGAAATCAGTATATGCTACTTCTCCGGCATAAAAATTATCGGGATATTTATCTTTAAACAACTCTGGAGGATTATAAGGGGCATGAGGGTCAAAAAGATGAATCCAGCAGAACCATAGATCTTCTCCATTTTTCTGGAGCCATTTTTTTGCTGATTCAATAACTTTTTCAGCCTGACGTTCTACAAAGAAGAGGTCATTGAGTGCGTTTTTATCTCCATAAAAATCATCGTAAAGGTCAAAACCTTGGTCGAGTCCAAATCGATTATCAAGTGGAAAAGCTCCAATAAAAGCAGCGGTTTTATATCCTTTTTCTTTAAGAACTTCTGATAACATCACATTTTTCTTATCTAATCGAAAACCAGAGTTATCTCTTACTCCATGATAAATGGGATAAGTCCCTGTCAAAATATTGATATGGGACGGTAAAGTGACTACATTGTGAGCAACTGCAAATTTAAAAAGAATTCCTTTCTTAGCTAGGTAATCAATATTGGGGGTCTCTATTTTTCTGCTCCCATAACAACTTAAATAATCTGCCCTAAGAGTATCAATGGTAATAAGCAAGACATTTAAACGGTTATTTTTAGGGACAGATGCAAGTTTTTGAAATAATAGAATTAAACCCAAACCAATAGCAAGCAAACAAATTGTAATTAAATTAACTATCTTTGATGGCTGAAGTGTTCTTTTCATTTGGCATAATGAAATTTCTTTTCTAATGAATTAATCTCACGGGATTCTAAATATACTTTTTAACTAAATATCAATATCTCTTCTTTATTTAGAATTCTTGAGATATTGAAGGAATCCTCTAACTTGTTCTGCCTTATCAGAATCTGGCGCAATCTCAAGATATTTGTTAAAAATTTTTTTTGCTTTTTCTTTCTCATTTGTATTCAAATAACATAGACCTAATTGATAATAAGCATCACCAAAATTTGGATCTAAGCGTAAGGCATTAAGGTAATACTCAATAGCTAAATCTGGTTTTCCTTTATTATAGAGAAGAGTTCCTATATTATAGAAAGTTATAGGATTATCAATCGTTTTCAGATCAATTTTTTTAATATATTCTAAACCTCTATCTAAATCTCCTTTCTCTAAATAAATATTAGCTAAGCTCATTAAGGCATCATGAGAATCGGGCTCTTTCTCCAGAATGGCTTGATACGAAGAAATGGCTTTTTCGTAATCACCCATTTCATAATAACAGTTCCCGATATTTAAATTAATTTGATATAATTTCGGATTTTCAGATAGAATATTTTGATATTCTATCAGTGCCTCTTGATAATTCTTTTGGGCAAATAACTCATTTCCCTTCTCGAGTAAAGCAGTAATTTTTTCAGTTGCAAGTGCTTTAGCTGTTTTTTTTAATCTTATTTCAATCGGTTTAGCACGTAAAATTTCACTCACCTGAGTAGAAATTTTCATAGGTTCATACCCAGGTGCTACAAAATCTATATTCCATTTTCCGCCTCGAATGCCCATTACTACCCATTTCCCTTTTTCATCTGTAATGACTTCAAATGTAGCATTATATTTATCAGATTGAAAGATAACTTTTGCATTAGGAATTGGTTTCCCGTCCTCTGTTAAAACTACTCCTCTCACTCGTCCTTTGCCTCTCCAATCCTGGGAAAGTACTAAAATAGAGAGCAATAGGAATAAAGTTAAGATAAAAGGAATAAATGTTTTAATCGGTGTGAACTTTCTCATCCTTCTTCTATTTATTCTTCTTCTATTTATTGTCTAAAAGATTATAAAAGAAATGAATTATTTTTTCAAGCTGAAAGGAATTCAACTCTTAGATTATTATAATAAAGTTTAAATTTTATACTCTACGATATTTAGCAATATTTAACTCTTAAATAAAAAATCTCTAATCCAAAGATTTGAATGCTGAAATGTGTAACTTTTTGGCCCTGCTGGAACTTGAATAATGAAAGAAACCCCGCCCCTTTTCCGAGGCGGGGTATGTAGCTTTCTGCTTAGAAATGGAGCTCTATTTAGAATACATACCGAATGGCGAATCGAAATACTCTTGGATTTACCCACTCTTCGCCTTCTCCTGCTCTCGGCGAATTTTGCTGTGGGAATTTTCCTAAGAGAATACCACTATTAAATATATTGAACGCATCAGCTATTAGATAGACTTTTCCGTATTTTCCTACCTTGAATACTTTCTCAAGTCTGAGATCAAGATTCCAGAATGTAGGAAGTCGGGATGTTCCAAAAGGTTCAATGTATAGATCAGTAGTTGCACCAAGACCAACAGCTCCTCGCTCAGGAGTTGCAACTTTTATATATTTTGGATAGACGTATCCTTCTCGAGCATTAAGGAATCCACTGATATTAAATCCATAAGGCAACTGATACAATCCACTCATTTTAAACTGCCACCTAGCACCTATCCATATTCTCGTTTTTCCACTACCACCGGTTTGAGGTGCAACATATGTACCCTCAAGCATATCAAGATTTGTTGGATCCAGATAACCCTTATCTCCATAGTGTCGGATATGATTGTTATAGGTGAATGAAGCGTTCAACATCCATCTGTGACTCAATCTTTTAACAGCAATAATCTCAATGCCAGTGTAATTTTCATGATAATCAGGTCGCTGAGTCATATATGTACCGGCAGGTCTTGTTTCAGTAAGGGTATAGTAAGTATAGGTTTTTCCTTCCCAAGTAACTGTATTAGCTACAACATAATCATCTTTTGTGAAAACTTTATCGTCTTTAAAGTAAGGTGTCCACCAGAATCTGTGATTTCTACGCAGGATTAAATTTGCTCCAAGTGAGAAATCTGGGATTACTTCTCGCTCTATTCCTAAAATAATTTCATCAGTCAATGGAGAAGCTAAATCCTTGTCCATTTTATTAGGTGAAGTTGGACTATTAGGATTGGCTGGGTCAAATCCATACCACCAGAGGAGTCCTGCTGTTGGATAACCCCACAATTCATTAGTCTGAACTTTATCGTCACCATTCAAGTCATTCCAGAAATAGCCTGCACCTGCATCACTGACAGGACTAATATGAGTAGCTAACCAGCTTCCCATCTGAGTTCCATAGCGAGCAATATTTCCTCGAATAATTGTTTTACCATCTCCTGTTAAATCATAAGTGAACCCAATCCTCGGTGAGAGAGTATTCCAACGCACACCTGGGTCACTACCTGGAGCTTTAACTTCTCCTAAGAAATCCGGAGCAACTTTACTTGCAGGAATAGTGGATGGATTATTAATACTTTTTTCAGAGTCAAATCGGAGACCTAAATTCAAAGTTAACCGACCCTTAGTAAAGGTGTCGCCAATATAGAAGCTGTATCTATCGCTTTTATAGTCCCAATGTCCTTGACGTCCAATTTCAGCTAGGAAAGGTACACCATTCCAGTAAAGTTTGAGTACATTTCCAGCGAATTCCCAAATTGAAGTGGTTGGAGTCCATCTGTACTCAACTCCGAATTTGAACTCATGGTCACCACCTAAAATTTCTTCAACGAAATAATTCCCATCGATTTTGAAATCAGCCTGAGGTCGTTCAGTGTGGTACCAACCAAAGGAGCCACTCCACATTCCAGTGGCTAAATCCAGTCCTGCTTGAACATCCATACCACCTTTAGGTGTTAATTCAAACCACATAGGCATATAAGCTGCTTTAAAAGATAGATATAAGTTTGGACCAAATATATGCTCAATTTCGAACTTGAAATAAGGAGATGGTCCCTTTTGATCCCAAGTAGTTTCAGGTGGACGGGTTGGAGAAGCGCCACGACCCCATTTCTTCTTGTCATTATACATAAAAGCAAATTCAGCTCTGTCGTTTTTGGAAATCTGAACATTTATTTTAGCATTGTAGCCGACTAATTTAGTATCATCGGGATAATCAGCAGCTGTCAGCATTTTAATATCTTGAACACCATAACCTAACCAGAACCAGAGTCTATCTTTGATAATTGGTCCACCAATTTGAAGTCCATAATCATAAATACTTCTAATCCTATCTCCTTTGTAACCGAGTTTTTCCGCTTCCTCTGGAATTTTTTTAGATTGGAATGAATCATCAGTTATGAAAAATCTTCCTTCAGCTCTAAATTTATTTCCACCTCGTTTAGTAACAAAATTGATTGAAACTCCACCTGTTTGAATGCTAGGATCAGCTCCACTTGTAACAATTTGCATTTCTTCAAAAGTATCAAAATCATAATAAGTAGGAGAAGCTCCTGTAGCTGCCTGGTCAGTTATGTTGATTCCATCAACATTCCACTGCGCCTGATTTCTATGGCTTCCCTTACTGACAAAATTAGATTGCTGCCCTGATTGACTACCTCCAATATTCACACGGTCAACCATAATTCCTGGGACTTGATCGAGAATAACCCAGGGATCTCGAGCAGAAGGAATTTCTGTTAAAATTTCTGAAGTAATATGAGTTGAAATTCCTGTTTTTTTGGTGTCAACAACTGGTGATACAGCAGTCACGATTATTTCTTCCTCTACTTTGGCCATTGTCATGGTAATTTTCAGAGTTACTGCTCCACCAATTACAACAACAATATTTTCCTGAATGAACTTGTTAAAACCAGGCAATTCGCAAGTTACTTTGTAAGTACCGGGAGGGAGATTAAGAAATCGAAAAATCCCTCCTTCTGTTGTGACAAGTGATCTCGTAGGGATAAGATCAGATTCTAAAGTAACAGTTACACCAGCTAAAGGTACACCTTCTTCATCTACAATAGTTCCATAAATGTTTCCGTATTGAACCTGACCTACTGCGATTGATGTCAGTCCTAAACAAAGAATTAAGCTTAATGTAGCTTTTAAAAAGCTTTTAAAATTCATTCGTTTTCCTCCTTTTAAACCCAAGTACTTGGGCTTAAAAATTTTTCCTTTTCCCTGGAATAGAAATTTTCATTTCTTTAAGTTTACTAAACCTTTCTATTCCCCTTCCTTTTACCTCATTTCTTAGGTTGCTTTGATTATCACCTCCTTCCTTAAATTATATGTTTTTAATAGTTGCAAAAATTGTGCCAACTTATTAAAATTTTTTTTCCATTGAAATTAAATGAATTAAATATTATTGTTTTATTATTGTATAATTTGAAATTCATTTTTTTGGATTCTTATTCAATTTTTTGGATTTCTCAATATCCTCAACTATTTTTTTCTTCTTTTTTACCTATTTTACCTATTTTATAGAAAACAATATCCTAAAGAATTTAAAACTTGGACATCACTGTTGTATATTTTATTGGCTCTTAATAAGTTATCGTTCGTCTCAGAAAATTTTCCCTACTCCTTTAATAAAGCAATTCCCTTAACAAAAAATACTAAAATTCAAATTTTGATCTCCATTAATGTTTTCAATATATTTTAGTTTCAATACATTCTAGGGCCTTTTCAAATTTTATGTTTCAATAAAAACTGTATATAATAAACAATTTTCATTTCTATATTCAGAATTAAGTTAAAAAGCTTCTCAAAGTAAAATTCTCCCTTCTCTTTATCATTACTTATATGTTAGGAGAAAATTGACTTAAAATATTTTTTCTTATAAAATCAAGGCAAAAATGCTGAGTTAAAGGAAGGTGGAGAAAATGTTTTCTGATGAAGAAATAAAAAAAATTAAAGAGAAAACGAAAAAATGGGAAAATGGAACTTATTCTGAATCTCTTAAAAAGCTTCCCGAAAGAATGCAAGAATTTACAACAGTTTCAGGGAAAAAAATAGAAAAATTATACACGCCTTTGGATTTAGAAAAATTTGACTATTTGAAAGACTTAAGTTTTCCCGGTGAATACCCTTTTACAAGAGGAATTCACCCAACTATGTACCGTTCTCGGCTCTGGACAATGAGACAATTCTCAGGTTTTGGCACAGCAGAAGATACAAATAAGAGATACAAATATCTTCTCTCGCAAGGACAAACTGGTTTGAGTGTTGCTTTTCACCTTCCAACTTTAATGGGTGTTGATTCAGATCATCCATTAGCTCAAGGAGAAATTGGAAAGTGTGGTGTTGCTGTTGATTCTTTGGCTGATATGGAAATACTATTTGATGGAATACCATTGGATAAAATAACAACTTCAATGACAATTAATGCACCAGCTGCTGTACTTTGGGCTATGTATATAGCAGTGGCAGAAAAACAGGGAGTTTCTCCAAAACTCATTTCAGGAACAATTCAAAATGATATTCTTAAAGAATATCTTGCTCAAAAAACCTTTATTTTTCCTCCTAAACCATCAATGAAATTGACAATAGATACATTTGAATATGGAGCCAAAGAAGTTCCTCGTTGGAATACTATTTCTATTTCCGGGTATCATATAAGAGAGGCTGGAGCAACTGCAGTTCAGGAATTAGCATTTACTATTAGGGACGGAATAGAGTATGTTGAATGGGCAATAAAAAGGGGATTAAATATTGATGATTTTGCTCCTCGCCTTTCATTCTTTTTTAATGCTCATAATGACTTTTTTGAGGAAATTGCTAAATTTAGGGCTGCACGAAAAATTTGGGCTAAAATAATGAAAGAAAGATTTAATGCTCAAAATCCCCGTTCTTGGTGGCTAAGATTTCACACCCAAACATCTGGAGTCTCTTTAATGGCTCAGCAACCTTATAATAATATAATTAGAGTAACAATCCAGGCATTAGCTGCTATTTTAGGCGGAACTCAATCTCTCCATACCAATTCTCTCGATGAGACATATGCTCTTCCTTCTGAAGAAGCAGTAACAATTGCCTTGAGAACTCAACAAATTTTAGCCTATGAAAGCGGAGTAGCAAATACAATAGATCCTTTGGGAGGTTCGTATTTTATTGAAAAACTTACCTTAGAAATGGAAAAGGAAGCTATGGATTACATCAAAAAAATTGATGACATGGGAGGAATGGTAAAAGCAATTGAGGCAGGATTCCCCCAAAAGGAAATCCAGGATAGTGCCTATTGGTATCAAAAAGCTGTGGAGAAAAAGGAAAAAATTATTGTTGGAGTTAATGAATTTAAAGCTGAAAAGGAAGAACCTATACCAATTCTTTATATAGATGAATCAGTGGCAAAAAAACAATTAGAAAGATTAAAAGAGATTCGTAAAATGAGAAATAAGACATTAGTAAAAGAAAGTCTTTCTGATTTAAAAAGAGCTGCGCAAGATGAGGAGAATCTTATGCCCTATATTTTAAAAGCAGTTAAGGCTTATGCTACTTTAGGAGAAATTATAGACTCTTTAAAAGAAATTTATGGAGAATATCAGGAACCAATATCCTATTAAGATGAAAAATTCCAAATTTCAAATAACAAATGATAAATTATTTTTAAACTTTAATTTTAGGAATTTATTAAATTATCTTAGCCAATTGGTTATTGGATTTTATTTGAAATTTGAAATTTAGATTTTGAAATTTATGTTCTAAGACTGGAGGAGAAAATGATTGAGAGAAAAATAAGAGTTCTCATTGCAAAACCTGGTTTGAATGGCCATGATAGAGGAGCAAAAGTTGTAGCAAGAGCTTTAAGAGATGCTGGAATGGAGGTAATATACACAGGACTTAGAAGGACACCCGAAGAAATAGTAACAACTGCTCTTCAGGAAGATGTTGATGTAATTGGATTGAGTATTCTCTCAGGCGCCCATAATACTTTATTTCCTCGTATTATGGAATTACTCAAAGAAAAAGGTATGAGCGATGTTCTTGTAATAGCTGGAGGAATTATTCCTCAAAGAGATATCCCCCTTCTAAAAAAAATTGGAATTGCTGAAATATTCCTTCCAGGAACATCAACACAAGAGATAGTTGATTATATAAAGAAAAATGTAAAAAAAAGTCAAAAACCCCTTGACAAATAAATATTTGTTTGATAATCAAAAGGCATGCATTATGTTAGGAGGGGGAAATGAAGGAAAAATTTTATACGTTTATAATAGTTCCTCATTCTACTTCTAATTCAAAAAAGTTAACAGTATCGAAAAAAACAATATATCTCTCAATTGCAGGGATAATAATTTTCTTTTTAGCCTTTATTTTTATAATTTATGATTATGCTACAATGAGCATTACAAGAGAAAAATTTAAAAACTTAAATAGTAAATATACTGAACAGCAAAAAAGAATTGCTCGTTATGAAAAGACAATAATAGAGCTTAATGCAAAATTAGAAAGTTTTAAAAATTACGCAAAAAAATTAAATATTATTGCTGGATTGGAATTTCCTCTTGCATTAAAAGAAGTAGGTATTGGAGGTCCTACTATTTTAAGAGAAATTGAGAATACCTCTCCTCCTATAACTAATAAATCTCTTCAAACTTTAGATTTAATCACACAAAAAGCAGAAGGAATTGAAAAAAACTTAAGTACTCTATTAAAATTTTTTGAAAAACAGACAATAAAATTGGCATCAACTCCTTCAATTTGGCCAACCAGAGGTTATATTAGTTCTGCTTTTGGATGGAGAAGGGATCCTTTTACAGGAAAGAAATCTTTCCATAAGGGTATAGACATTGCCACTCGATATGGAAATCCAATAGTTGCACCAGCAGATGGAATTGTGCTTGCTACTCGTTATGATAAATCATATGGTAAACATATAATTTTAGATCATAATTTTGGATTTACAACCATTTATGCACATTTAAGTAAATTCAGTGTTAAGCCAGGTCAAAGAGTTAAAAGAGGAGATATAATTGGCTATGTAGGCCGTACAGGAAAGACCTTAGGCCCCCACCTTCATTATGAAATACGGATTCATAATAAAGCAGTTAATCCATATAATTATATTTTGGAAGACTAACTTTTATTCAAAAATTTCAAGCACAAAATTCAAAATCCTAAAAATTAATAAATAAACTTCTTGAGAATTTCTTAATATTTAATGTTTCGAATTTCGATATTCGAATTTCGAATTTTTACAGTTTGTCTCCTGATTTTAGTCTTGCCCCAAGAGAAAAAGAATAAGCAGACATAATTTTTTTCCCTTCTGGTTGAAGTTTTTCTATTAAATATAAAGTGGAATTACCACAAACTACATAAATTCCTTCTTTGTTAATTTTTAAAATTTGACCAGGTAATAAATTGGAGATATCTAATTGGAGATTTACAACTTTGCCTTCAATAATTTTAATTCTCTTTCCTTTCAGAAAATAATATGCTGTAGGCCAAATATCTAAAGCTCTAACCATTCTATCAATTACTTCTGAACTTTTTCCCCAATCAATTAAGCCATTTTCCTTTTTTAATTTTGGAGCATAAGTTGCACAGGAATGATCTTGCTTTTGAGGTTTTATTTTATTTTGCTCTAAAAGAGAAATAGTTTCTATTAATAATTCTGCACCAATTTCAGCTAATCTATTTTCAAGATGAGAAGCCTTTTCATGTGGTAAAATCTCCACTTCCTTTTGTCTTAATATATCTCCTTCATCCATTTTCTCGTTTAACTGAAAAATGGTAACCCCGGTTCTGCTTTCTCCATTTAGAATAGCCCATTGAACAGGAGCTGCACCTCTATATTTTGGTAAAAGAGAGAAATGGACATTTATTGCACCAAAAGGTGGGTAATAAATAATTGAAGCAGGAATAATCTGTCCATATGCCACTACAACAATTAAATCAGGATTTACTTTCTTAATTTTTTCCAATGCCTCAATATCTTCCTTAATTTTAACTGGTTGATATACTGGTATATTATTTTTTAAGGCAATTTCTTTAATTGGAGTAGGAACAAGTTTCATACCTCTTCCCATTGGTTTATCTGGTTGAGAAATTACAAGTTTAATTTCGTGTCTGTTTTCTAATAATTTCTTAAAGGAAGGAAGAGCTATGGACGGTGTACCCATAAAGACTATTTTCATTACCACTTCCCTTCCTTTATTTGTTTCAAAATTTTCCTTTTAATTAAGCTTCGTTTTAAATAAGAAAGATGATCTATAATAAATTTGCCATTTAAATGATCTATTTCATGACAAAAGGCTCTTGCCAAAAGTCCAATAGCTTCTATTTCTTTCTCTTTACCATTTAAATCAATTCCTCGAACTAAAATTCTTGAAGGTCTTGCCACATTCTCTGAAATACCTGGGAGACTTAAGCACCCCTCTTCAAGTATTTCTTCTCCTTCTTCATCTTTAATCTCTGGATTAATAAGCACAATTAATTGAGAAGGATCTTTTCCAATTGATAAATCCACTGTGATTATTCTCTTCCCAACACCAACTTGAGGAGCAGCCAAACCTATACCAGGTGCAGCATGCATTGTTTGAACCATTTTCTGAGCTAAATCAATAATTAATTCATTTATATCTTTTACTGGCTCAGACTTTTTATGGAGTATTTCATTCCCGTATTTAAGAATGGGTAAAACTTTCATCTTCTCAACCTCCCATTTTAAAAAAAAATATATATAATTTCAATCTTTCACTTGACTAAAGAATTTGGTGGAAATATAAAAAGATGATAAGGAGAAATAAAATGAAAAAGAGCCTAAAAATTATTCTTTTCACAGTACTTTCATTAATTATCGGAATTATTTTTATTTTAATTTATTTATTTCATTCTTCATTACCTCAAATAAAAGGTGAAATTTCCATAAAAGGAATATCTAATAGAATTGAAATTATAAGAGATAAATTTGGTATTCCTCATATTTTTGCGAAAAATGAAAAAGACTTATTTTTTGCGTGCGGTTATGTTCATGCTCAGGATAGATTATGGCAAATGGAATTAATGAGAAGAAGTGGGTATGGAACATTATCTGAAATTTTTGGTGAAAAAACTTTAAAAAGAGATATTCGAGCAAGAATTTTAGGCTTGAAAATTGCAGCTCAAAAAGAATTAAATAATCTCAACCCAAAAATTAAAAAAATTTTTCTTTACTATTGTAAAGGAGTGAACGCTTACATAAAAAAGAAGAAGAATTTAGCACCTGAATTTACTATTATAGGATTTAAGCCAAAAAATTGGACTATTCTTGACTCCTTAATTATTAAACAAACAATGGCATTAATCCTTTCAAGTAATATGAATTCAGAGTTTCTTAGAATGGAATTAAACAAAAAATTTAGAATAAAAAAGTTGGAGGAAATTCTTTCTTTTTCTTCAAATGAGAGAAAAATAATTTCATTTTCTAATATTGGATTTGATTTTTCATTCTTTCAAAATAAAATTCCTGGTAGTAATAGTTGGGTTGTAGATGGAACTCTAACCAAGACAGGAAAACCTCTCTTAGCAAATGATCCTCATTTAACTATAACTCATCCTCCAATTTGGTATGAGTTGCATCTGAACTGCCCTGGAATAAATGTAATTGGTGTCTCAATACCTGGAACTCCAGGGATCATTATTGGACATAATGACAATATTGCATGGGGAATGACCTATTCATATGTAGATGTTCAAGATTTATATTTAGAAAAATTGGATAAGAAAGGGCAGAGATATCTTTATAACAAGAAATGGAGAAATTTAAAAATTTATGAAGAAAAAATAAAAATTAAGGGTAAAAAGAAGCCAAAGATAATAAAAATCAAATGGACTCATAGAGGACCAATTATATCTCCTTGGATATATAAAAGTGATATACCAATTTCATTAAAATGGACTATTTATGAAGGAGGAAGAACTCCAGAAGCAATTTATTTAATTAATAAAGCTAAAAATTGGAAAGAATTTATAAAAGGCGCTTCTTTGTTCGATTCACCATCTTTGAATCTCACTTATGCAGATAGAAATGGAAACATAGGTTATTATTTGACAGGTAAAATTCCTTTGAGAAAAAATCATAATGGATTATTTCCTGTTTCAGGAGACACAGACAAATTTGAATGGATTGGGTATCTCAAAGAAAATGAAAAGCCTTTTTCTTACAATCCTCCTCAACATTTCATTATTACAGCAAATAACAAAATGGTATCCGATGATTATCCTTATTTTCTTGGCAATGATTATTTAGCCTCTTTTAGAGCAAAAAGAATAAAAGAATTATTACTTAAAGAGGAAAAACATACAATTAAATCTTTTCAAAAAATTCAACTCGATATAATATCCAATAAAGCTCGTCTACTACTTCCTTTTATTAAAGAATTAAAAAAATTATCAAAAGAAGCAAAAAAAGCACAGGAGATTTTAAAAAATTGGAATGGAGCAATGGAAGAAGGAAAAGAAGCTGCTCTTTTTCAAGTTTTTCTTAGATTTCTTATAGAAAATACTTTTAAAGATGAATTAGAAATTGTGTTTTCTCGCTTTAGAGAAGTAACCTTTGAAAGACAAGCAGGTATTTTACAAATAGTAAATAGTCCTAATTCCTCTTGGTTTGATAATGTCAAAACTCCAGAAATTGAAACTCGGAATGACATAATAGAATTAAGTCTTGCCCAGGCTTATTCCTGGTTAAAAGAAAAATTTGGCCCTCCAGAAAACTGGAACTGGGCAGATATGCATGCTATAAATTTTCAGCATTCATTGGGCCAGATCCCAATTTTTAAATTCTTAAATAGAGGGCCATTTTCTTTAAAAGGCTCAGGCGATACTATTAATTCCTCTCATTATTCCCATAAAAATCCCTATTATACAACTGCTGGAGTCTCATATCGGCAAATTATTGATTTAGGAAATTTTAAAAATTCAATCTGGGTACTTACTTCTGGCCAGTCAGGACATTTTCTTAGCAGACACTATGATAATCAAATTAATCTCTGGATTAAAGGGAAATATTATCATATGTTATTTTACAAAAAAGATATAGAGAAAGAAACTGAAGCCAAATTAATCTTAAAACCAATTAATTGAATTTTATTTAATTTCTTTTTCTTTAATATCAAAATTCACTATTCGAAGTAGTTTATCATCCAAAAATAGTTATTTTCTATTTATTATTCTCTTTTCTATATAAAAAGAACTCTCTATTAATTAAATCCTTGACATATATTTCAATTTTATAATATTTTTTACGCCGAGGAGGGTAAAATGCATTTGAAAAATATTTTCAAAATTATTTTTTTATTTTTATTTGTAACTTTATTTTGCTTAAATTTTGGATATGCTAAAAAGATTTCTATCCAAACTGAGATTAATGAATCAATAATAAATGGCCTTAAATGGAGGAATATTGGCCCAGCCAATATGGGAGGTCGAATAGATGATTTTGCTGTAGTGGAAAATAAACCTTATATATTTTATGTTGCCACAGCTTCAGGAGGTGTTTGGAAAACAATAAATAATGGAATTATTTGGAAACCTATTTTTGATAATGAAAGTGTAAGTTCCATTGGAGCAATTGCAGTTGCTCTTTCTGATCCAAGCATTGTCTGGGTAGGAACTGGAGAAGCTAATAATCGCCAAAGCTCTTCATGGGGAAATGGAGTATATAAGTCTACAGATGGTGGAAAGACATGGAAACACATGGGCCTTACTGATACTCATCATATTGGAAGAATAGTTATTCATCCAAGAGACCCTAATATTATCTATGTAGCAGCAGTTGGTCATTTATGGGGACCTAACAAAGAAAGAGGATTATTCAAAACAATTGATGGAGGAAAAACATGGGAAAAAATTCTTTATATAAATGAAGATACAGGATGCATTGATGTGGCCATTGATCCAGAAAGTCCTAATACTCTTTATGCTGCAATGTATCAGAGGCGTCGAACACCTTTTGGTTTTAATGGAGGAGGTCCATACAGTGGATTATATAAAACTACTGATGGAGGAAAAACATGGATTCATCTTACCAATGGTCTTCCAAAAGGAGATACAGGAAGAATTGGAATAGCAATTTATCGAAAAAATCCAAATATTGTTTATGCAATCATAGAAAATAAAGAAGGAGGAGTTTTTCGATCCGAGGATAAAGGTTTAACCTGGAAGAAAATGAGTAGCACTAATCCTCGACCAATGTATTACAGCCAAATTAGAATTGATCCAAATAATGACCAAAGAATATGGGTTTTAGGAGCTCGAATGTATTATTCAGAAGATGGAGGAAAAACTTTTCGCACAGATTGGGTAACTCGAATTCATGGAGATCATCATGCGCTCTGGATTAACCCTGAAAATTCAAATCACATGATTTGCGGTTCAGATGGTGGAATTCATATTTCTTATGATAGAGGAAAAACATGGGATTTTATAAATACTATTCCATTAGGACAGTTTTATGAAATTGGATATGATATGAGAAAGCCTTATTACATCTATGGAGGATTACAGGACAACGGAACATGGGCTGGCCCGAGTTCAACCAAATATGCAATAGGAATAACCAATGAAGATTGGTATAAAGTTGGTGGAGGAGATGGTTTCTATGCACGAGTAGATCCTACTGATTACAATATTGTTTATATTGAATCACAGAATGGAAATCTTCTTAGGTTCAATTTAAAAACAGGAGAACGAAGATCAATAAGACCCATACCTAAAAAAGAAGGAGAAGTTTATCGCTTTAACTGGAATTCTCCATTACTCATCTCACCTCATGATTCAAAAACTATATATTATGGAGGAAATAAATTATTTATATCACATGATAGAGGAGAAACATGGGAGGAAACTATTGATTTAACCAAACAAATAGATAGAGATAAGCTTTCAATAATGGGAATACTATTGTCTAATGAAAACATTCTTTCAAAAAATGATGGGGTTTCATCATATGGAAATATCACAACGATTTCTGAGTCTCCAATTCGAAAAGGTTTGCTCTGGGTTGGAACAGATGATGGGAATTTACAGGTTTCTCTTGATGGAAGCAAAACTTGGGAAAATGTAGTGAAGCGAATTAAAGGACTTCCAAAATATACTCCTGTTACCCGTGTAATAGCATCCCGTTTCAAAGAAGGAAGAGCTTATGTTACCTTTGATGGACATACTCAAAATGACTTTACACCTTATGTTTATTTAACAGAAAATTTCGGAAAAACATGGAAATCCCTAAGAAGCAATCTTCCTAATGGTGTTACCATTAATGTAATAAGAGAACATCATAGGAATCCCAATCTTCTTTTTATAGGAACAGAATTTGGAGCTTACTTTTCAATAGATAGAGGAAAAAAATGGATTAAATTTAAAGGAAACCTTCCTACTGTTCCTGTAGATGACATAGCAATTCATCCTCGAGAAAATGACTTAATTTTTGGAACCCATGGTAGAAGTATATGGATTCTGGATGATATAACTCCTCTTGAACAGCTAACACCAACTGTTCTTGATTCTGAATTTTATTTATTTGATATTCGTCCTGCTTCAATTTTTAATCACGTTAGTCATAAAGGAAATTTGGGTCACAAATTCTTTACAGCACCCAATCCTTCTTTTGGAGTAATTATCACTTATTATTTAAAAGAAAAACTCAAAGAAAAAGTAAAAATTATTATTCTTAATCCAAGTGGTAAAAAAATTCGAGAATTGACTGGTCCAAGTGAACAAGGAATTAATAGAATAAATTGGAATTTGAGATATGAATTACCAACAGAGGAAAAGGAAGAAAGAAGAAGATTTTTTAGAACTCCTCGAGCACCTTTTGTCTTACCTGGTGAATATCAAATTAAACTCATTGTGAATGGAAAAGAAATGAATAAGACAGTTAAAGTCGAGCTTGATCCAATGTATGAGATAAATTTCGAGGAATACAAGATATGGCATGATGATTTACTAAAACTCTCAAGATTTTTTATTGAAATCTCAAGATTGAATAAAAAAATTGATAAAATAGAATTGCAAATAGAAGATATTAAGAAAAAATTAAAGAAGATTCCTGAAACAGAAGAATTAATTAGGAAAATTGATGAATTCAAAGAAAAAATTTCAAAAGTAAAAAACATTCTTATTGGAGGAAAAGATTTCAGAACAATGAGACGGTCTATTCGAGGCAGAATAATGATGCTCTATTTTTATATTAGTGGTTATATTGCACCTCCTACTCCACCTCAAAAGGAACAAATTAAAAAGGTCTCTGAAAAGGCAAAACAATTGATTAACAAAATTAACTCTCTAATTGAGACAGAAATACCAAAATTGAATAAGATGTTGAAAGATAATAATATCCCTTATATTTTAATTTAAATGGATAAAATCAAAACGAATTTTATTTTAAAATTTAAAAATCAATTAATTCATATTTTTTTCTCTAACAGGTTTTACACTTTATTTTTGAGACCCTTTGATAAAAATTTATTTCCTATTGTCTCAACAAAAAAATTAGCTGAAGAAAGAAAAAAAATTATCCCATTAAATAAAATCTGTCAGGTTGCAGATATTGAAAATGATAAATGGCAAAAGACTTCAAAAGAATTAGGGTATGAAATAAATAGAGAAAACTTTCATAGAAAAATATGGGAATATATACAGATAATTTTTTGCTTAAAACAATTAAATTTCCTCACACCTCAATCAGTTTGTTTAGCAGTTGGTGCTGGAAGGGGGCCTCTTTTATATTATTTAACATACAAAGTTAAGAAAATTTATGGAATTGACCTATATGAGGGGACATTCTTCGGAGGCGAAGACGAATCAGATATTCCTACATCAACAGAAAAATACGCTCCTTTTCCCTATATAAAGAACAAATTACTATTAATTAGAATGAATGCTCTCTATTTGGAATTCCCTGATAATTTCTTTGATTTTATATTCTCAGCATCTTCAATTGAGCATTTTGGAAATAAAAAAGAAATTCTTAAATCATTAAAAGAAATGCACAGGGTGCTGAAACCAGGAGGAGTAGCAGTTATTACAACAGAACTTAAATTGAATTTTCTCGGAACATCCTTACCAAATGTAAAGCTATTCACTTTAAAAGAGTTTTTGACAATGATTAAACAAGCAGGATTTATAATTCAAAATAATTTGGAATTAAGAATTGAAAAAGAATACTTCCAGAATTGGGTAAAACTTCCTAAAGAAATTTATAAAAGGCCTCATATAATATTAAGATTCCTCAATTCTATTTTCACATCAATAAATGTCGTTCTTTTCAAGAAAGGCCATGAAGCTCTTAGGGGAGAAGAAATCTATCAAAATATACCTTCTTTTATTTATAAGGGCGATATTAAAATAATTTCCAACTTTTATTTATAAGGGCGATATTAAAATAATTTCCAATAAAAAAGTTTTTAATCAAGGGGAAAAAATTGGTCTTCAAATAATATTAAAAAATAATGGAAATTTTGAGTGGATTAATACAGGCTTTTCTCATAGAATTTCCTTAGGAATTAAATTATTTAATTCTAATAATGAATTAATTGATAGAGATTTTTACACTCTGCTATTACCTACTAAAGTTAAACCTGGTGATACAATAAAATTTCACTCTTATATTCCAGCACCAGAAAAAGGAGAATGGATATTGAAATTTGATTTAAAAAAGAAATGGTTTTCTGGTTTTCTGAAAAAGGCAATCCTCAAACAGAATTAGAAATTAAAGTAATTTAATAAAATTAAATTTTTCTTGACATTTAAAAATAAATTGGTTATTGGTAAACAGAAAAGGAGGACGAGATGAAAAAGAGAAAAATTATTAGTCAAATTTTCTATTTATTAATTGGAATATGTACTTTAACATCTTTAAATTTCAGCTCAGGTTTCCTCATTTATGAATTTGGAACTGCTGCTACTGCGCAAGCTGGAGCTTTTGTAGCACGCGCTTATGATCCTTCTGCTATTTTTTACAACCCTGCTGGTCTTGGTTGGCTTAGTGGTACTCAAATTTCTTTTGGAACAACTTTAATTTTACCATTTAATTCTCTTGCTCTTCCAAATTATCCTGATCCAACATGGCAGAATATAGAGGGTGAAAAACAGACTTTTTATCCTTCTCATTTTTACCTTACTCATAGACTCAGTGATAAAATAGTTTTTGGAATAGGAGTTCACACTCCTTATGGATTAGGGACAAAATGGCCTAAAGAATTTCCATTGAGATTTATTGCCTACCATAGTAATATGAAAAGTTTCTTTATCAATCCCACTGTTGCTTATCGAGTAAATGAAAAATTCTCAATTGGATTTGGTCTGAGTTATATTTATTCCGATGTAGTAATTAGACGGAAAAGCGTTGTTGATTTATCTCCGTATGGAGGACCTCCTCCATTTGAATTTGGAATAGAACTGACAGGAAAAGAAACTTCTGCTTTTGGTTTTAATTTTGGAATTCTCTACAAAGAAGAAAAATGGTCAGCAGGTCTTGCTTATAGAAGCCGTACAACCCTTGGATTCGAAGGAGACATTAGCTATGAACTTCCTATTCAATTGCCTCCACCTTTAAATTTATTGTTCATGGAAATGGAAGGTTCAACAGATATGCCTTTGCCAGATTTAATTATTGGAGGAATAGCTTTTAAAATCACTGATAATTTAGAAGTTGAGGCAGATATTCAATATAATATTTGGTCTGTTTATGACAAGCTGGAAATTTATGGTGATGGAGAAAAAATTGATGAAATAGAGGAAAACTGGAAAGATTCTTATGTACTTAGGATTGGTGCTGAATATATATTAAATGAAAAATTTGCACTTCGTTTTGGCTTTTTATATGACCAAACTCCTCAGCCAGTTGAAACTATGGATCCTATACTTCCTGATGCAGATCGTTATGGCTTTACTGCAGGATTTGGATACAAAATGAACAATTTCACCTTGGATTTTGCTTATCATTATGAGCTTTTTAAAGACAGAGAAAGTCCAAATAGAGCTGGAGATGAATTGCTCCGCTTACTATATCCAATACCAAATTGGATAACTGGAACCTATTCAACTTATGCTCACATAATTGGAATTACTTTTACTTATAAATTCTAATTTAAAAATAATTTAAAAACTAAAAAGTAAGAGTTTATTAAAGAAAGGGTGATACTTTTTTATGAGAAGTGCGTTGATCCTTTTCTTAATCAAATAAGAGAGAAAATTTATGAAATTATTAATAAATCATCTACGGCTATAGATGTCGGTTTTGGAACAGGGGCTCTGGTATTTAAGCTTGCAAATAAATGTAGAAAAGTAGTTGGAATTGAAATTTCTGAAAAATTAGTAAAACATGCCCTTCATAGAAAAAAAGAGAAAAATATAAATAATGTTGAATTTTTATATTTAGATGAAAATTCCAAACAAAATATAATTAACAAAAAGTTTGATTATGCAATTGCATGTATGGTGCTTCATACAATTTCTGAAAAAGAAAGAATTTCTTTTCTTAATAAAATAAAATCCTTCGCCTCAGAAATAATTATAGTTGATTATGAAGCTCCTCTTCCATTAAATCTAACTGGGCTCACATTGAGAATAATTGAATTTGTTGCGGGAAAAAACCATTTTTCGAATTTTAAATCCTTTATAAATAAAGGAGGCTTATACCCCCTTATTGAAAAGATAGGATTAAAAATTAATGAAAAATATTTTTTTATGAAAGGAGCAGTAACATTATTAAAAATGAAAGAAAAGTATTAATTCTTTTTAATTTCTTTTATTAGTTTTTTTACTTCTTTTTCTCTCTCCTTACCATATTCAAGATATTTTTCCAAATTTTTTAATGCTTCTCTTTTATTTCCAGTATTAAAATATAGTTTTCCTAATTTATAATAACAATAGGCTTCAGTTGGCGCTAATTCAAGAGCTTTATAATAATGTTCAGTTGCTTTTTTTAAATTTCCCAGCTGAGAATATAAGTCTCCAAGTGAGATATATGCCATTAGAGAGGGACTTTCTTTTATAACAACTACATTTACCCGAAGACCAGATTTAGAATCCTTAACTTTGGACTTTTCTTTCTTTATTCTGTCATATTTTATAGCTTTTTTAAATTCTTCTTCTGCTTTTTGAAAATCTTTTAAAATAAAGTAGGTGCATCCTAAATTATAATGACCTAATGCGTCTTCATTATCAATTTCAATTACTTTTTTAAAAGCTAAGAGAGCTCGATAAAAATCTCCTTTTCTAAAATAAATATTTCCAAGAAGATCATATGCTTTCAAAAAATTATTTCCCTTCTCTAAAACTAATTCAAAATTCCATTCTGGAAGAAATAACTCACCTCTGGTTGCCATAAGAGCATGTTTTTCTGCTTCTTTATAATTTTTGATATTATAATACATGAGTGCTAGATTATAATTTATTCCTAAAGAATACTCATCTATTTTCAAAGCTTTTCTAAGTTTAATAATTGCTTCTAATATTCTTCCTTTTCTTAATAAGTCAAATGCTACATTATTAATATTCTGCAAAACATAGTTTTCATCGTTTTTTAATTGATAATAATATTGAATATCTGGATTTTCAATAAAGTTCTTTACCAGATTTAAATTCTCAGGACAATTTTGCAAATTAAAATTTTCAGTTTTAAGTTCCTTTAATTTTTTTTCGCAACAATGAAGATAAAATTTTATATTTTCATTTTCAGGCTCAATTTTAAGAATTCTTATAAAATAATCCTTTGCTTTTTCAAAATTTTTAAAATTATAATTAAAAACGCTAAATTAAAAAGAACATCTTTAAAATCTGGTTTTAGATTTAATGCTTCAATCAAACATTTAAGAGAAAAATGAATATTCCCTTTTTTAAAATTTCTCAAAGCTTCAATAAAAAGGAATTCTGGCTGAATCCCATATAATTCTATTGCTTGTTGAAGGATTTTTTTGCATTCAAATAATCTATTCTGAATAATGTAAATATCAGAAAGTTGAACATAACAATTAATCGGGTTATAGCCCCTAAAAAGTGCTTTATTGAAGTAACTTTCTGCCTTGTCAAAGATACCTTTTTTCTTGAAAAGTAATCCAATAATAAAAAATCTTAAACCTGAATTTATACTTCTGATTTCTGCTTCAATTTCAATATTATATTTTTTGAGATAGTAACTTATTTCTTTTTCTTTTTTTAATTTATATAAAATAAAAAATAAAAGATCCATTGCATCTTCATTTTCAGGATACAATGATAATTCTTTTTCAAGAAAATCAATTGCTTTTTTGGACATGGATAGAAGGGAAGTCTGTTCCCCAAGTCTAAAATACGCATATGCAATATTTTTTCTTACATTTTTCTGATAGGGATTCTCTTTTAAACTTTTTAAATAATAGTCAATCGCAGGCCTGTATTCTAACATATCAAGTAAAAGGTTTGCTCTTTCAAGATTACTATTTTCTTTAGAATAAGAATTTAGAAAAATAATAATGAGAATGAGGATAAAAAAATATATTTTTTTAAAAATCATTCTTTTCTTTTCTCTGCTAATTCATAAACTATAGGGATAAGAATCAGAGTTAAAAAGGTCGCTAATATTAAACCTCCAATAACAGAAATAGCTAATGGTTTCTGGAGTTCTGAACCAGGTCCAAGTCCTATTGCCATAGGCAAAAGACCAAAAGCAGTGGTAACTGTGGTCATGAGAATCGGCCTTAATCTTATTTTACTGGCTTGTTTAACTGCTTCTCGCAAGGATAATCCCTTTCTTCTCAACTGATTAGTATAATCAATCTTAACAATAGCATCATTTACAACTATTCCTGCAAGAACAACCATTCCAATAATTGAAATTACATTTATAGTTTGACGAGTTAAAATCAAAGCCCATATAGTACCTGTAAGTCCCATTGGTAAAGTAAACATAATTAAGAAAGGATGAATTAAAGATTCAAATTGAGCAGCCATAATCATATAAACTAAAAACGCTGCTAAGATAAAAGCAAAAATTAAACTTCGGAAAGATTTTTGAATTTCTTCCTGCTCTCCACCAAATTCAATATTATAATTGGACGGCAATGATATTTCATTTATTTTCTTTTTAATTTCTGGTATAACTTCATTTATTTTTCTACCGATTAAATTAGCAGCAACTGAAATCATTCTCTGCTGATTTTCTCTCCTAATTTCTTCTGGACCTCGCATAACTTCATAAGAAACCAAATCTCGAAGAGGAATTAAAGCTTGATTATAGGTAAAATTTTTCTCTAAAATATCGTCTATTTCATCAATTGAATCCTTTTCCATTCTAACCAGAATATCATATTTTCTTTCAAATTCTTTGAATTGAGATGCTCTTTTCCCTCTTACAGAATTAACAATAAAATTACCTACTATTGCAGGAGATAATCCATATTTCTCCATTGAATCCTTTTTCAATTTTATTAAAAATTGAGGTTTCCCAGGTTTATAAGAAGTATTTATATCTGTTATTCCTTCAATTTCTATTAATTTTTCAGTCAATTGATTTGCAATTAAATTTAATTTTCTCAGATCATCTCCTTTAATTTTTAAATTTAATTCTCTTCCTCCAAGAGCAAGCATTTCAGAAAGAGCTGTTTGCTCTTGGACTATTGAATAATTGAGTCCCATAAATCTCTTAAGTTTCTTTCTTAATCGACTTATGATCTTAGGAACTTCGGAATAATGATTTACACGGCAAAGAATTCTCGCAGAATTAATAGAAACTCTTGGATCATAAGCCTGCATTCCACTAATAACACCAATTTGTGAGAAAATAGTAACCATTGAATTACTCTCTTTTAACCAGTTTTCTATAATAGAAACAACTTCTTCTGTTTGTTCTAATGAAAAATCCACAGGTGTTATTAAATTTAGTTCAAATGAATTAGTTTTTGGCCTTGGCATTAATTCTCTTCCTATCTGAGTTCCAACTAAAAATGTAATTACCAGAAAAAGAAAAGAGCCCGCTAAAACCTTGCCCTTGTTTTCAAGGCTCCATTCAAGGAATTTATGATAAGCTTCTGCAAATTTCCAATAAATTTTATTGAATACATTAAAAATAAATTTAATTAATGGTCTAAATGGAATAATAATATAATGGAAAATTAATAAAATTAATTGAACGGAATATGAAATTAAAAAGTCTATAATGAAATATATTATTCTAAATAACCATCTTACAAGCCATAAAATACCATAATAAGGAAAAAGAAAATATTTAATTTTAGTTTTCCAGACCCCTTTTTTCTCTTCTTTTTTTTCTCTCTCTCCAATTTCAAATTTAAATTCCCTTGAAGCTAACATAGGAAGGAGAGTGAGAGAAACAAAAAGAGAACACAAAAGAGAAAATGTTACTGTTAGAGCCTGATCCTTGAATAATTGACCTGCAACTCCATGAACATAAATTACTGGCAGGAATACAGAAATAGTGGTTAAAGTGGAAGCTGCAACTGCCATTCCAACTTCTTTGGTTCCGATATAGGCTGCTTCTTTTAAATTTCTATTTTCCTTTTGGTGTCTGAATATACTTTCCGATACAACTATTGAACTATCTACTAACATTCCAACTCCAAGAGCAAGTCCCCCAAGGGACATAATATTCAGTGATATATTGCTGAAATAAAGGATATTAAAAGTAGCAATAATAGAAATTGGAATTGCAATTGCAATGATTATCGGAGTTTTTATATCTTGAAGAAAAAGAAAGAGAATAAAAAAAGCTAGTATTGCTCCAATTATAATTGAATTTAAAACAGAATTTATTGAATTTTCAATAAATTCTGCCTGTTCAGTAATAACCTCTAAATTTATCTGAGGATTTTCTTCCTTAATTTGTTTCAAAACTTCTCTTGTCTTTTTTGTTACTTTAACTGTATTTGCACCTGATTCTTTATAAACTAATAAACCAATGCTCTCTTTTCCATTTAACTTAGTTAATCCAATTCTTTCTTTTATTGAATCTTTTATTTCAGCTATATCTTTAAGCCTGACAATTCCTCCTCCTGAAATTGTTTTTAAAGGAATACTACCTATTTCATCTATAAATTCAAATTCTCCAACAACTCTGATTGCGTATTTAAATCTCCCTTTTCTAATAGTTCCACCCTGCAAATTCTGATTAAAAGAATCTATCTTACGTGCTATTTCATCTATAGATAATTGATAAAGAGCAAGAAGATCTGGATTAATTTCGACCTGTATTTCCCTTTCAATTCCACCTGCAATCTCAGCTGAAGCAATTCCCTGAATCTGTTCAAGTCGAGGTTTTATAAGTTCTTCTGCAAATTCTTTTAATTCCAGAAGACTTCTTTCTCCTGAAAGGGCCAAAATCATAATAGGTTTACTTTGGGGATCAAGAAGAATAATAGTTGGTCTTCCTGCATCTTCTGGTAAGGAATATCTTGCATTATCCAATTTTTCTCTTGTATGCAGAACAGCAAAATCCATATCTGTTCCCCAGTCAAATTCCAGGGTCATGAATGATACACCTTCTTTTGAAATAGACTCCACTTTTCTTAAACCTGGTACAGTGCTCACTACTGCTTCCAAAGGAGAGGTAATTAAAGTTTCTATTTCTTCTGGTGCAACTCCAGGATATTCTGTAATTACTGAGATTCTTGGATAGCTAATGTCTGGAAGTAAATCAACACTTAATTCACGAAGAGAGACAAATCCGAGTAAAACTATTGCTAAAAAAAACATAAAAGTTGTTATAGGCCGATTAATTGTAAATTTTGTTATTTTCATTTTACTTCCAAATAACTTTATAACGTTTAACTATTTGAAATTCTTCTTCAGTTTCTTCAACTGTATATAATTTTCCTTTTTTCCAGATTCTAGGTCTTATTTTAAGAGGAATTTTTGCAATATATCTTCCTTTTGAATCAAAAATATCATAATAATAGCCATTTCCATTTTCTGTTTTCTCCCATGTCTGAACAAAAATTCTTCCTTCCTCATCGAGAGTAAAGTATAAAAATGCAGGATGATATTTTGAGAAAACGAATTTAATTCCAGGAGGAGCTTCTTTTATTACTTCCTCTTTTTCTTCCTTTGTAATTTCCACTGGATTATACTCTTTTATTATTCTTTTAATTAATTTCCCAGTTGGGTCAAAAATTTTCAATTCATAATTTTCAGGATATCCATAAATAATGTAATCACTCTTTGTTATCTGCCAAAAAGAACGAGGCATGAATGGATTAAAAGCATTTGGAGATGGAGCTGGACTTATAGCTATTTTTTTTATGAGATCAAAATTTGAATCGAATTTCTTTAATTCATATCTCGGATTTTTGGGATCTAACACCCCCTCAGTTAAAATAAAATTTCCTTTAGAGTCAACTCTCAATCTTAATGCCCAAATTTTACCTGTAGAAACTGATTTTACAAACTTTCCATTTAAATTGAAATAGGATATTCGTCTACTTAAAATATCGAATACAACTAATTCATTTTGCGGAGTAATCTGAATTGAGCGAGGACGAATGAATTCCCCTGGACCTTTCCCCTTTTTTCCAATAGTCTTAATATAATTTCCATTCTTACCAAATACTTTTATATTTCCTTCCCGATAATCTGCTACATAAATTCTTTCCTCCTCATCAATAGCGATTGAGCTTATACGAGAAAATATATATTCTTCTCCTTTTTTCTCTCCTATGGTTAATTCCTCTTTAAGGGTTAATCTATTTGGGATTCCCTTTATATTTACAGGATGCTTTGGATTGAAAATAATTTGAATACCATTGATATTTTTAATTTCAATTTTATCTTCTTTTTTGCAGGATAAGCTGAATAAAAGGATTAAAAAAATCAAAAATAAAAAAAATTTTTTCATTCATACTCCCCTACTTTTATTTTAATACAGCATTATATTTCTTTTCAAGATTGAATTTAACTAAAGATTAAGCATAAAAAAATTAAATTTACTCGTATCTCAGGGCTACAATAGGATCTAATTTAGCAGCTTTTCTGGCAGGAAATACACCAAAAAACAATCCTACTGAAATTGATACAAAAAATCCAAGTGCAACTGACCATAAAGTTATTGAGGCTGGTAAAGGAGTCAGTGCTTTGACTAAAAATGCAACTAAAAATCCTAAAAATATTCCTATTACTCCTCCTGTTCCAGTTAAAAATATTGCTTCAATAAGAAATTGGGTAAGTATATCTGAATTACGAGCACCAATTGCCTTTCTAATTCCAATCTCTCTTGTTCTTTCTTTAACAGAAACGAGCATAATATTCATAACACCAATTCCACCAACTAAAAGACCAATGGAAGAAATTACTATCATAACAAGATAAGCTGCACCAGTTATTTGATTATATAAATTCAAAATTGTATCCTGTGTATAAATTTCAAAGTCATTTTCCTTTCCAACAGGAACTTTCCTTCTTTTTCTTAAAACATTTGTTATTTCTTCAATAGCCTCAAACATTAATTCATGTTTTATTGGTATTGCCAGAATCTCAAGATTTTCTTTCCTATAAGGAAAATGTTTCATAAGAGTTGTAATTGGAATTGCGACTAAATTGTCCCGACTCTGACCAAATATCTCACCCCTTTTTGTTAATACTCCAACAACTGTAAACTTCCTATCCCCTATTCTTATTTCCTTCCCTATTGGGCTTGAATGAGAAAAAAGTATTTCCGCAGTTTCATATCCCAAAAGACAAACTTGTGTCTTATGCATGATTTCAGATTTGGTGAAAAATCTTCCTTCTTTTGGAAGATATACTGACACAACCTCAGGCCACTTCTCATTTATTCCTATTATAATTGTATCCTTACTTTTAATATTTTGATATTTTATTATAGGGTTTTGCCAGATATTTACAACTAAATCCACAGCCACTGCTTTTACTGAAGGACACTCCTCTTCTATGGCAAGAGCATCTTCATATGTTAAAGCCTTTCTCTTTCTTTCCTCCTCTGTACGTCTTCCAATTTGAATGGGTTTATATTTACTGATTATGATTAAGTCAGAACCTGCAGATTCTAATTCTCTTAAAAAACTTTTGTTTAAACCCTGAATTATGGAAACCATTCCAATAACAGTCAATACTCCAATTGTTATTCCAAGAACAGTTAAAAAAGAACGTAATTTATGACTTTTTAAAGATTCAAAAGCCATATTCACAACTTCTCTAATAACTCCCCATCTCATTATTACTTACCTATTTAAAATCTGATTTCTCTATTATAATTTTGGAATATTAATTTTGCCATTTGAATTTTGATATTTATCATTTAAATAATTATTGTTCCGCCCTTAAAGCTTCACTCGGGTCTAATTTTGCTGCTTTATTAGCTGGATAAAGCCCAAAAAATAGACCCACAGATGTTGAAACTAAAATAGCAATTATTATTGAAGTAGGATCAAGAGTAGAAGGTAAAGAAGTTGTTGCAGAAACAATTTTCGCGATTATGAATCCTATAAGAATACCAACAACACCTCCAGTTCCTGCTATTATTGCGGATTCAATTAAAAATTGTAATAATATATCTTTTCTTCTTGCTCCTACAGACATTCTAATTCCAATTTCCTTGGTTCTTTCAGTAACTGAAACCAGCATGATATTCATTATTACTATTCCCCCGACTACAAGAGCAATAGATGAAATTGCAATCATAGCAAAATAGATACTTGAAGTTGCATTTTTGTAAAATTGAATAAATGTTTCTGAAGTATGAAAAGAAAAATTATCAGGTTGATTAAATTTAACATGCCTTCTGGAACGGAGAATAGTTCTCACTTCTTCTTGGGCTTCTTTCATTTTTTCTAATGAAGAGGTGTGTATATTAATGGAAATACTTCTTCTTTTTCCATATATTTTCTGAAAAGTAGTAATTGGAATACGAACAAAATTATCCTGACTGAATCCTAATATTTTTCCTCTTTCTTTTGCAAGTCCTACAATTAAAAAGTATTTATTTCCAATTTTTATTCTTTTTCTTATTGGATCTATAAAAGGAAATAGCTCTTTTTTAATATCAGCCCCAATTACACATATAAATCTGGAATGATCAATATCCTCTTTTAAGATATGTCTTCCACTCTCCAATTCAATAACAGAACCAATAAGGTGATCAAAATGAGTAACTCCTCTTATTTCCACATTTTTTAAATATTGCCTTCTAAATTTAACATTTCGCCTGGTGCTAACTGATGCACCGACCAGTTCGCAGTTTTTACAATATTTCCTTATTGCTTTCATATCCTCTAATGTTAAATTTTTCCTTTTCATTTGTTCTAAATAATCTTTATAGGAACCAAACATTGAAAATTTTGTAACACTGAAATCACTTGCTCCATAAAATGACATTTTCTCATACACATATTTATCAAGACCCTGAATTACAGAAACTACTGTTATTATAGTCATAACTCCTATAATTACACCTAAGAGAGTGAGAAAGGTTCTGAGTTTATTTGCCCAAATTGAGGCAAAGGCTACTGAAATTGATTCTCCTATGTTAATTCTTCCCATTTCTAATAAATATTATTACGAAAAAGAGTTAAAAAGGTTTCAAAAAAGTGAATTAATCCCCACCTTCTGCTTTTTTGAGTAGTAAATTCAAAAATCTTTTGCTCTGATAGAAGGAGAAGAAAGCCATATAAAGATATCCTACTTGGAATAGAAGAAGAAAAGGAAGAGTTAAATATATTCCTTCTTTAATAGAAAAAGCTACTGTAATGGTAAAATAAATGCCGAGTATAAGTTCAATATAGGATAAATATGTTCTTTTTCCAAAATATTTCTTAAGTTTCCAATTTCTTTTTTTATCTTGAATACCAAACTTTGGTGTTCTCTCAAAATCAGACTTTTTATCTAATAAAGCTTCTAATACTGCTTTTGCATTATTCACTGCTAAGCCAATACCAAAAGCCATTAAAAAAGGTAAATATTTAAGTCGAGAGGGCCAATTTAAATAAATTTCTTTTTGAGAATATATATAAAAAGCTCCCACTGAACCAGTAGCTAATAAGATAAGTGGAAAATCAATTAAAACCATTTCATATAAACCTAAATTTTTTCTTAATATTACTGTTGGAAAAATAGAAATGGATAAAGGAATCATTAATAAATAGGCAACATTATCACAGAGGTGAAAAAAAGCTTCTAATTTAATAGAAAATGGAAGTGGGGCTCTAAAAATTTTCTTTAAAAGTTTTTTCGCTGTCTGAATTGAACCTTTTGCCCAGCGATGTTGTTGACATTTAAATGCGTTTATTTCTACTGGAAGTTCAGCTGGAACAACTATATTGGGTAAATAAATAAATTTCCAGCCTCTCATCTGGGCTCTATAACTTATATCTAAATCCTCAGTTAAAGTATCATGTTGCCATCCTCCAGCAGAATATATAGTTTCTTTTCTCCATATTCCTGCTGTTCCATTAAAGTTAAAAAATTTACCTGAACGATTCCGAGCAGTATGTTCTATAACAAAATGTCCATCGAGAAGAATTGATTGGACCTGTGTAAGAAGGGAAAAATTTCGATTTATATGTCCCCATCTGGCCTGAACCATTCCTACTTTTGGATCAGTAAAATAATGAATTGTTTGAAGCAAAAAATCAGGATTTGGAATAAAATCTGCATCAAAAACAGCAACAAATTCCCCTGTTGCTTTTTTTAATCCCTCTTCCAAAGCACCTGCTTTAAAACCTTTTCTATTATCCCGATGATAATAATGAATATTTATTCCTCGAGATCTATAAAACCTCACTCTTTCAGAGGCAATTTTTTGAGTAGCATCTGTCGAATCATCAAGCACCTGTATTTCGAGTAAATGCTTTGGATATTTTAACTTACATACAGAATCAATTAATCTTCTTACCACATACATTTCATTATAAATGGGAAGTTGGATAGTAACATTCGGTAACTTCTTAAATTGAAATAATGGCTTAGGGATTTTATCTTTATTTTTCATGTAAATATATAAAAGAATATAACGATGAAGACCAAAAATAGCTAAAATTGAGAGAACCAGAAAGTATGTTGACAAGGCAAATATAGCCCATTCATTCATTTTTCCTACCTGTTTTGATTATAATATTTAAAAAGTCTTTATTTGTCAATGAAAATTCTGGGAATCTTTGGGCAGAAAACTTGAGAAATTTTTGTCTAATTATTTTAACTTAATTTTGGAATAATCAGAAATTAATGAGTTCTTTCTCTAAAAATCAGTTTATTCCAAAAGAGCATACATAATAAGAATTAGAATAGGTTTTATTTTCAAAAAGTAATTATCTTTTCCAATTAAATTACTCAAATTTTATGGATTATATAGATGTTTTTACAATTTTAATTTTATATCTTTTAATTTTTTGATTTAAAGTGGTTGGTTTAATTCTTAATAGACGAGAAGCTAATTTCTGATTACCGTGAACAAGTTCTAATATTTGAATTATTATTTTTTTCTCAAAATTATTAATAAATTGTTTCAAAGGCATAAATTCACCATTTATATTTATTTCAATATATGTCTTTATAACTTTTTCTTCCTCTTTTTCCAATCTTTGAAAGAGAAATTTATATTTTCTCTGAAAAGGGTTTTCGAATATTGAAGAACGGTCTTTTTCAATAAAAGTTTTATTTCCTAATCTCCTCATTTTTTTCTCTCCTAATTAAATTTTTATTTTTAGAAAATAAAAATTTTTTCTATTTCTATAATAAAAGAAATTTTATTGCAGTTGTTAGTTTGTTCAAATCAAGAGGTTTAATGAATAAAAAATCCACCCCCAGCTTTTCTATTACTTTAGAATCAAGTAAATCCGGGTAGGCTGAAATGAGAATAGTTTTGCCTTTATAACCGTATTTCCTAAAAATCTCTATTACTTCAAGTCCATTCATTCCTGGTAATTTAAAATCTGTAATTATAAGAGCTATTGAGCCATTTTTTATTTTTTTAAGTGCCTCTTCTCCAGTAGAAAAAAGATCAACATTATATTCATTCTTTAAAATTAGAAAAAGTGTCTTCTGAATTGATTTATCATCTTCTATAATTATTATCTGACTCTTCTTTGAATTTTTCTTTTCCATAATTCTCCTTAAAGAAGCTTGCATATTTCATGCCAATTTTAAAATATAATTAAATTATTTGATTTCAGATAGTTATTAATTAATAAATAAATGGAAGTGTTTAATTTTTATAAAGATACTTTAAATTTTTTTTACACTTTTATATTATATTCTCTAATTTTCCTATCCAAAGTAGGACGCGTTATTTTTAAAATTCTACATGCTCTACTTTTATTTCCATTTACTTTTTTGAGCACATATTGAATATAATCTCTTTCAACTTCTCTAAGAGATAAAAGCTCTTGTTTGAATGGGGGTTGAGAAGGAGTATCTAATGGTAAATTTTCCTCAAGAAGAACATCACTTTTGGATAAAACAACTGCTCTAATTAAAGCATTCTCTAATTCACGAACATTTCCTTTCCAGGGATAATTAATCAATTTTTCCATAACATGAGGAGGAATTATTCTTACATTTTTATGCAGTTCTCTATTAATTTTTTCCAGTAAATAAACCACTAAATCAGGAATATCTTCCTTTCTTTCTCTTAAAGGAGGCAAATTAATTTCAACTACTTTCAATCTATAATATAAGTCTTCACGAAATTTGCCCTGTTCAACCAGTTCCTTTAAATTCTTATTCGTTGCTGCAATTACCCTTGCCTCTGTTTTTAAAATTTTCTCTCCTCCTACTTTCATGAAATCTCTTGTCTCAATTACTCTAAGAAGTTTTGACTGAAGGTTAGGAGAAATATCCCCAATTTCGTCAAGAAATAAAGTGCCTTTTCCAGCTATTTCAAATTTACCTCTTGTCTCTGTTATAGCATCAGTAAAAGCTCCTTTTACATGGCCAAAAAGTTCACTTTCCAGAAGAGTATCAGGAAGAGCTGAACAATTTATTGTAATAAAAGGCTCATTTTTATATGGACTGCTGTAATGTATAGCCCTTGCAACCAATTCTTTTCCAGTTCCACTTTCTCCTTGTATAAGAACATTAGTACGAGTATTGGCAACCATTCCTATAATTTTAAATACTTCTCTCATTTTAGGGGATTTTCCAATAATATTATTGATTGTATAATCTTTTTTTTGTTCTTCGACTAAATAATCAAGCTTTTCTTCCAATTCTTTAATTTGAAAAACTTTTTTTATGGCCAAAGATAGCTCAAGATAGTCTATTGGTTTTACAATATATTCAAAAGCTCCTAATTTAATAGCCTCAACTGTTGTTTTCATATCATCATAAGCAGTCATAACTATAACATAGGCTTTCTTATTCATTTTTTTAAGTTCTATTAAAACATTAAGACCATCAATATCAGGCAAGCGAACATCAAGAATTGTCAAATCCGGATTTGATTCTTTAAATGAGTTTATTCCTTCGCTTCCATCACAGGCTACAGTCACTTCATATCCTTCCTTAGAAAGATGTGAGATAAAAGTTTTTCTTATAAGAGGATCATCATCAATTACAAGAATTGATCTCATAAAGGCCTCCTTGGAATAATAATTTCAAAAGTGGTGCCCTTGCCTTTTTCACTATAAACTTGTATAGAACCATGATGTTGTTCAATAATCTTTTTAGCATTTGCAAGTCCTAATCCTGTTCCTGAAGATTTAGTTGTAAAGAAAGGCTCAAATATATCTGGTAAAATTTCCACAGGAATTCCGCATCCATTATCAGAAATTCTAATTTTTATAAATTTAGTATTTAACAGACCTGCAGTAATTATAATTTTCCCTTTACGGTCTATTGCCTCAATTGAATTTAGTAAGAGATTAATAAATACCTGCCTAAGTTTATCCGCATCAACAACAATTAAGGGTAAATCAGGCTCAAATTTTTTTTCTATAATTATTTCTTTTCCTTTTAAATCATTTGAAACAAGTTTAATAGATTCCTCAATAATATTGGGAAGAGAAAATTCATCCAGATTAAGTTTAGTCACACGAGCAAAATCAAGAATATCTTTAACTATTTTATCAATTTGATTTATTCCTTCTTGAGCTATTTCTAAATGTTCCTTTTCATCTTCTTTTAAATATGAACTACTTAAGACTTTCTGTATATTCAATTTAACTGAAGTAAGGGGATTTCTTATCTCATGTGCAATACCAGTTGAAATTCTTCCAATAGAAGCAAGCTTTTCTGCTTGAATTAGTTTTTTATTTGCTTCTTCTATTTCTCTCTTACTTTTCAATAATTTAGATGTCATTTCATTAAATTTCTCTGCCAAATCTGCAATTTCATCTCCACTTGAAATATTTATTTTATAAGTGAAATCACCTTTGGAAATTTTTATTGTTCCCTCAACAAGCTTCTTAATAGGATTAGCAATTCTTTGTGCCAAAAGAATAGCACTAATAATTCCAATAATAATACCTCCTCCTCCAAGAAGTAAAAGAATCAATCTTGTTCTTTTAATTTCTGCATACATTTCTTCAAGAGAAAGGCCGATTTTTAATGATCCCCATTTTGACCGAGAATCTCCAGCAAAAATGGGAATTTCAAGCTCTAAAACTCTAAAAGGCTTACCATTTCTTCTTAATGTAAGGGAATTAAAATATTTATCCTTAGGTGTAATATCTCCTTTAAGATAACTGCGTTTATATACTCCTCTATAATTCTTTACTGAATTTGTTGCTACAAAAGGTTTATTTTCTTTATCGTAAAAAATTATATAAAGCAATTTTTCATCCACTTGGTTTTCAATATTTTCTTTTATGCCCTTTTTATCCCAAAAAAGAAAACGCTTCAAATTTAAATCTGCAATATTTTTAGCAATAAGTAATCCTCTATTTTTAGATTCCTCAAAGATTGTATTCACCTCTCTTTTTTCGACTATAAATAAGATTAAACTAACCAAAAATATAATTAATAATGTTACATAAGTAATAAATTTTACTTTGAGAGAAATTCGTATTTTTTTCATTTATCTAACCAGACCTTTCTTACATTTATAGTACTTAAACCAAGCGGAGAAATATCTATTCCTCTGACATAATCCTGAAAGGCAATTCTTTCTTGGGAATAATACAAAGGAATTGCAGGTACTTCTTTTTCTAATAATTCCTCAATTCTATTAAAAATTTGAATTCTTCTTGTCCAGCTTTTTTCAGTTTCAGCTTTTTTTATTAAATTGTCAAGTTCTTTATTTACAAATTCAAATAAATTGAAATTTGATTGAGATGTAAATAAAGGGACAATTATATTTTCAGGTTCTGGAAAATCCATATCATAATGAACAAAAATTAAATATGGGTCCTTTGACTTTAAAATATCCTTTTTAGATTCATAAAATTTAATTTTTAATTTGATATTTAAAAATTTCAATTGATTCTTCAATACTCGAGAAATCTTGCATGCAAGGCGCTTTTCCTTTCTTTCAATAAATATGTTTATTGTACTATTTTTAAAATTCAAATTTTCTAATTCTTTTTTAATCTTATCAATATCGGAAAAATTTTCATTACTTTTTGGAAGAAAACCTGGCAATTGAGGAGGAATATAATTGTTAGTAAGTCTTGGGAGTGTATGAACCTGATTGAATAGAGTTATTAGTTCTTTTTTATTAATTATCTGAGAGAGAGCTTTTCTCACCTTTTTATTGTTAAAAGGAAGCCTTTGACAACTGAATCCAAGATATGTGAAACTTAAGCGGTCAATTCCAATAATAGGATAATTGCCTTTAAGCACTTTTTCAGAAAGAACAGGAATTACATCTATCTCTTTATTTAAAAAATTGTCCAATGTAAAAAATGGACAAAACTCAACTGCATCTAAATAAGGTTTTCCCAGAAAATAATATTCATTTCTCTTTAATCTAATTCCAACTATATTAAGTTTTGTATCTCTTATCCAGTAATCAAACTTAAAAGGTCCTGTGCCTGAAGGCTTATCAAAAAAGTCTTTTTCTTCCTTCAAGAGTAAATCTTTTGGAAGAATTTTCCATTCAGGCATAGAAAACATATATAAAGCAGAAACAAAAGGAACCCTCCATTCGATTTCAACAATATATTTTCCTTTTGTTCTTAGACCAGAAATATCTCTTGCTTTACCTAAAAGATATTCTACAGCTCCTTTAATCTTATAAATAAAAAGTCTGTGGTATGTAGAAACAGGTCTTTTGGAAATTAATCTTTTAAAAGAAAAAACCACATCACTTGAAGTAAATTCCTTCCCATGATGAAATCTCACACCTTTTCTTAAGTAAAATGTATATATTTTACCATCATCAGATATAGTCCAGTAGTTAGCTAAACAAGGGACAATATTTAAATTCTTATCAAGTCTGACAAGATTATCATAAAGTTGTTCAGAGATAAAACGTAGAGAAAGTGGATGAGTTGGATCTAAGACAATAGGAAAAGAAGTAGCGAATGATTTTATTCGAAGAACTCCTCCGTATTTTACTTTTGAAAATTGATTATCTGAAAAACTATGGAGAGAAAATGAGAAAATTATACTATATAATAGAAAAATTAATAATTTCTTTTTCACTTCTACTTAATCATTATAAATAATATATAAAAGCTTTTCAATTTATGTCAGCTTGACACATTTAATCTCTGAGAGGTAAACTAATTATTAGAAATGCGTAAATCAAGAGTGGTTTTAATTAAAGGAAAGGGGGTATTAAGCGATAATCAAATAAACATAAAAATTCTTTCTGTAATGTTAAGAAAAGGATTATCCTTACTTGGACAGGTCAATAATTTTCACGAAGCATTAATACAGTTCTTTACCCCTCGAGATAAAGTAGGGATAAAAATAAATACTATAGCAGGAAAAAAATTATCTACAAAACCACAAGTTTCCTTAGCTCTTGCAAATTTATTAAACCAAGTTGGAATTAAGGAAAGAAATATAATAATATGGGATAGAACAAACAAGGAATTAAAAGGAGCTGGATATCGACTTAATTATAATGGCTCTGGAATAAGAATTTTTGGAACAGATACCAGAGGAATTAATTATGAGTATAATTTAACTATTCATCGTAATATTGGAAGTAGATTCTCTAAAATTCAATCAAAATTGATTAATAAATCAATTAGTCTTGCAATTCTAAAGGATCATGGCATTGCAGGAATAACTGGTGTAATGAAAAATTATTTTGGAGCTATTCATAATCCCAATAAATATCATGATACAAATTGTGATCCATATATAGCAGAACTTAGTGAAGTAGGTTTAATTAAAAACAAAAATAAATTATCAATTCTTGATGGATTAATTGTTCAATATCACAGAGGACCTTCTTATCATTCTCAATGGGCTGAAAAATGTGAATGCTTTATTTTGAGTACAGATCCTGTTGCCTCTGATTTTATTGGATGGCAACTTATTGAAAAAATAAGGAAGAAAAAAGGATTACCAACCCTTGAAGAGGAGAAAAGAAAACCTTATTATTTATTTACAGCAGAAAAAATGGGTTTAGGAAAAGCAAATTTAAATGAAATTCAATTAATTGAATACGAGGTATAAATCATGAGTAAAATTTCAAGAAGAGATTTTTTAAAAACAATTGGAGGGGCAGGATTAATTGCATCAACTGTGCCCTCCACTTTTCTCACTGACCTTTATGCATTTAGCACATCAGCTAATCTCTCTCAGGTTGAGGCTTGGTTTTATAAGAAACTTCCTGATAAAGAAATTAAATGTGAACTCTGTCCGAGATATTGTAAATTAGGGGATAAAGAAAGAGGTTATTGTGGAGTTAGAGAAAATAAGAATGGAATTTATTATACATTAGTTTATGGGAAAGTCTGTGCTGCCCATATTGACCCTATTGAGAAAAAACCCTTTTTTCATTTCTTACCAGGAACACCTGCATTTTCAATAGCTACTGCAGGTTGTAATGTAAATTGTAAATTCTGTCAGAATTGGCAGATTTCTCAAGTAAGACCTGAACAAGTTGAAAATGTTGATTTACCTCCTCGAGATGTTGTAAGATACTGTCTCAAATATCGCTGTCCTACTATAGCATATACCTACACAGAACCAGTTATATTCTATGAATATGTATATGATACTTCAGTAGAAGCTTCTAAAAAAAGGATAAGAAATGTAGTAGTAACAGGAGCTCATATCAATCCAGAACCAATGGAAAAACTTACAAAAGTAGTTGATGCTATAAAAATTGATTTTAAAGCCTTTTCAGAGGATTTTTATCAAAAATATGTGAGAGGAGAATTAGAACCTGTATTAGAAGCTGCGAGAATTGTTAAAAAAAGTGGGAAATGGATGGAAATAGTTTATTTAGTTATTCCTACTTTGAATGACAGTCCAGAGGAAATAAGAAAAATGTGTAAATGGGTTATAAAAGATATAGGACCTGATGTTCCAGTTCATTTCTCTCGCTTTCACCCAATGTATCTAATAAAAAATCTCCCTCCAACACCAGTGTCAACATTGGAAAGAGCCAGGAATATTGCTCTTGAAGAGGGAATTAATTACGTTTACATAGGAAATGTTCCCGGCCATATGGCAGAAAGCACTTACTGTCCAAACTGTAAAAATATAGTAATTAAAAGATTTGCATATCAAATACTCCAGAAAAATTTGAAAAGAGGAAAATGTAAATTCTGCGGGCAACCTATTCCAGGTGTCTGGAGCTAATGAATTTCTTTTTTCCTTTTCTTTTAGGATTCGCGGCTCTTTCTTTTCAAATCCTTCTTATGAGAGAATTTGTAGCCCATTATTATGGGAATGAGATTACCTATGGATTAATTCTTTCTTTTTGGCTTCTATGGGGTGGAATTGGAAGTCTATTAGCTAATAAAATAAAATACTCCTTTTCTGTACTCACTTTTTTTTATTATTTATTGGGATTTTTTTTCCCTTTGTTATTGATATTTCTGAGGTATTCCAGATTTATTTATAAAATTTTACCAGGGGAAATAACAGGAATTCTCCCGATTTTTATCACCTCTTTTCTGTTAACGCTTCTTATAAGCTTTCCTCTTGGTACACTTTTTGTTTTAAATGTAAAATTTTACAAAGGAAAAATTGCCTTTGTCTATCTCATGGAAGCTTTGGGCTCTACTGCAGGAGGGATTATCACATATTTTTTGCTTATTCCCTTTTTCTCTAATTGGAATGGTGCTCTTATAATTATTGGATTTAGTATTTTATGCCTTATTTTTTTAGAGAAAGGAAAAAGAAAAATCTATCCTTTTATTTTAATCCCATTCATTGTATTTCTTGCATTCCTTGATAAGCCAACTCAAAAACATTACTGGAAACCATTTAATTTTATTGAATCAAAAGACACTTTATATGGAAAATTGTCTGTTATTAAAACAGAAGAACAACTTTCCTTATATGATAATGGTTTCTTGGTCTACTCTTACCCAGATATAATTAGTGCTGAAGAAGCCATCCATTTTGCTCTTATACAACGACCTCAAGCTAAAAGTTTACTTATTATAGGAGGAGGAATTGGAGGAGCTATTGCTCAAGCTCTTAAGTACCAAAATTTGAAAATTGAATATGTTGAGCTTGACCCACAAATAATAAAATTTTCTATGAAGTATCTACCCGAAAAAGAGAAAAAATATCTCGAAAATAAGAGAGTAAAAATATATTTTCAAGATGGAAGAGCTTTCTTAAAAAAAGTCCAAAAAAGGTATGATGCAATAATTTTAAATCTCCCCGAGCCCTCCACTGCACAAATTAATAGATTTTATACATTAGAATTTTTAAAATTAGCAAGAGAAAAGCTTTCACCAAATGGTATATTTTCTTTTAAAGTCTCCTCTTCTGAAAATTACATTAATGCTCCCTTGCAGAAATTTCTCTCTTCACTATATTTCACAATGAAAAAAGTTTTCCAGAATGTGGAAGTTGTCCCTGGAGATACGAATATATTTTTGGGTTCAGATACTTCCTTAATTTTGGATTATAGAGAACTTGGCGAAAGAATTGAAAAATTGAAATTAAACAATCTTTGGGTCAATTCTTATACATTATTTTCTCGCCTGAGAGAAGAGAGAATTAATTTTCTTTATGAAAGAATAAAATCAGGAGATGCAAAAATCAATTTAGATTTAGTACCTATAAGCTATTTCTATAATTCTATTTTATGGGCAACTCATTTTAAAGGAATAGAATCAAAATTTTTAATTTTTCTTTCTCAAATATCAAGGTTTTGGTTATTAGATTTTCCTTTTATTATATTTCTAATAATTTTATTTTTCATTTTATTGAAAAAGACCAAATTTTATTCTTATCTCTTTCCTATCTGGCTCATGGGATTTACAACTATTTCTCTTGAGTTAATTTTAATAATTGCTTTTCAGGTAAATTTTGGCTATGTATACCAAAAAATAGCTCTTCTTTTTTCTGCTTTCATGTTTGGTTTATTTTGCGGTGCATTATCAGGAAAATGGAAAAAAGAAAGTAAATTCTTAGATTTAATACTTGTCCAATTTGGCTTTATGATTTTAACATTTATAGCATGGAAATTCATTGAAATGAAATGGCCAGAAATTTCTTCTTATATTTTTCTATATCTTATGGGCTTTCTCGGGGGCATATTATTTGTAATTGCAAATGAATTATTTCTTAAAAAAGAAAAAAATTATGGCATTGGTTACGCCTTTGATCTTCTTGGCTCATTCTTAGGTGCTCTAACCCTTTCAACTATTCTAATTCCTCTTATTGGTCTACCCTTATTAACAAAATATATATTTTTAGCAAATTCTTTCTGCTTTTTATTTTTGATTCTGAATCTAAAAATAAGGAGTTAATTTTATAAATTGAAGGCTTATATGAGTTATGATATAGTAATTAATCAAATTCCTGCTTTTTGAGGAGGAAGGATGAAAAAAAGATGTGTAATTATATTTTCAATTTCAATTATTTTACTTTTTACTCTTGCTTATTCTCAAACAGTTGAGGAGATTATTTCAAAGAATATTGAAACAAGAGGTGGACTTAAAAAAATAAAATCTATAAAAACTATGAAGATGACTGGAAAAGTTTTTGCAGCTGGATTTGAAATGCCCATGGTATTATGGGCAAAACGACCTAATATGAGCCGTATGGAAGCCATTTTCCAAGATCAGAAAATCATTCAGGCATATGATGGAGAAAAAGCTTGGCAGATCAACCCATTTATGGGTTCAAATGAACCACAGGAAGTTAAAGGGCTTCAAGCAGAAGATTTAAAAGAAAGGTCTGATTTTGATGGTCCGTTAATAGATTATAAAAAGAAAGGACATAAAATTGAATATTTGGGTAAAGAAGATTTAGAAGGAACAGAGGTTTACAAATTAAAAGTAACCTTGAAAACTGGAAAAATTATATATATTTATTTGGATACCGAATATTGTATAGAACTAAAGCAGAGTTCAACAATCGACTATCAAGGAACTGAGTATCTTGTAGAAACAATTTTTGGGGATTATAAAGAAGTGGATGGAATTATGATTCCTCATTCCATTGAATCAAGAATCAATGGACAGACTCAGGCTCAGATTACAATTGAAAAAGTAGAATTTAATATAGAAATTGAGGATAGTATTTTTAAAATGCCCACTGAAGAAGTAAAATAGCAAATTTTCAAATATACATTGACTTTATGCCTATCGCTGAGAAAGAAATTAGAATGGAACTTTCTATTTTAAATGTTCCATCGATAGGAAATTTTTATTAAAAATATATTATCTCCTTTAGCAGTGAATAGGCTCTCCAGGTCTCTCATAAAATTGAAATCTCCTGGATGAGAATAATCAGTGCGATTTTGAGTCCATACAAAATAAAGGGTGGAGCCTGGTAAATATTCCCATCTTAAAACTACTGTTCCTCTTAAAGATTTAAAATTAAAATTAGGATTCCAGAAAGAAAAGACTGGGGCTGGACCAGGGCCATCAGGATCAACTATATATTTACCATTAGAATAAATAATTGTTGAAGAATCTTCACCAAAAATATTGTAAACAAAACTTCTCGGCCTGGCCAGTTCTTTGAATTCGCTATATTTGCCTACTGCTATAAAGGGCTGGAAATAAAGCTGTAAACTTAATTTTGGACTGAAAGTCCAATTTATTCTAATTTCACTAAAGAGTGTTTTTTGTTTTATTTCAGCAAAAATATAACGAGTCCCGTAAGTATCTATCATAAATGGGTCATCTATTTTTGTTACCCATTGAATATCTGAATGTCGTAAATAAAAACCTGGTCTAAAAGATATGTCTATATTACTTCTTGGCTTCCAACGCAGAGATAAACTTGCATTCCAATGATAGCCTTCTAAAGGCCGGTTATAAAGGCTGGTAGAAGCATTTAAAACAATTGATTTTCGGCTATCACTTGAAATACTAAAATTGATTTGGTAGCCATAGGGAATAACTGCTAAGGGGCCTCCTCTTGTTAAATCATTACTTAATATATCAGGATTATATCCAAACATAAAATCAAACCCCCAATAATTAAGAAACTGACCATTAACTGCAATTCCATATCCTTCCCAGGTTTTATTACCACCAAAATCATAATTGCGAAATGTTGCTATTATAAACCACCAATAGCGAAAGATTTTTCCTGGATGAAGCCATCTATAGCCAAAAACTATATGACTATTAATAACATCAAAACTATTATATTGGAATCCAATGTCATTACAATCAAAACCAGGAGAAATAGCGCCAATTGCCATATTAAAAATGAAATTACCCTTTTGTTTACTTAAAGTAAACCTTCCACTCCATCCTTTAAGAGAAGTTGCCTCTTCATTCAATTTAACATGCTTGGCATCAGGGCGTTGAAAATAATGAAGGGAAGATTTTTGAAGATTAAGAATAGCAGTTTTACTTCCTTCAACAAGAGTTCCACCTAACCATCCTGTAAGAACCCAACCTTTATTTTTATCAAGAAATGTCCAGCCATCAATTGCAAGACTAAAAGCTCTTTTATTTAATATATCTTCAAGATTTTCATTCCTTAAATTTCTAATGACTGAAGTAGCAATAAAGCCAATACCATGTCTTCCCTCATTAAATTCTTTTTGAAGTCTGAGGACTCCATAATAGGAAAATGGCTCTACCTCTTCTTTAAAATGTCTTCCTTTAAAATCAATTTCAGCATATTCTCTTGCAGTAAAAGCATTAATAAATCCTAAATTTAACCCATTAATTTTTCCAGTTAATTTGAATGCTCCGAGTATAGTTGTTCTATCTGGGAATTTTATGTAGCCACTGCGAGAAACATAACCTTGAGGTGAACGTCCAATTCGCCTGCTATAAAAAAAGGAAGGAGGAGCAAAATTTATGTTAACATTCATGGTGGAACCACCTCTACCAAAAGCATTAAAGATATTAGAACCTTCAATAAAGAAAGGTCTTTTTTCCTGATAATAGGTTTCATAAGCAGATAAATTAATTACTGCTGGATCAACTTCTACCTGACCAAAATCTGGATTAATTGTCGCATCCAAAGTCAAATTACTTCTCACCCCGATTTTAATATCAAATCCAATATTTCCTAAATAATCTTTTCCAGTCTTGAAAGGGTTACCTGGTTCAGAGGGACTAAATTTCGCTTCCCCAACTGTATAGGGAAAAAATTCTATATGACGGCCTGGGCTAATATTTCTTATTCCTATAAGTTTTGCAAAACGAGAAACATAACCACTATCCCCTTTAGGAATCCATACATAAGTATCTCTTTCATTTTTCCTTTTTATTATTCTTACAAAATTTACTCCCCAGATGTATTCTTCTCTTTTTTGAAAACGCAATTGATTAAAAGGTATTTTTATTTCCACTGTCCAACCTTTTTCATTAACATTAACTGCCCAATCCCAAACACCATCCCAGGTATTATCGCGCCATTCATCATTGTACAAAGTCCAATCCACAATTGAACCCGCAGGATTTACTGCAAACTGAAAACCTGATCGCCTGTCATAATATGGGTCAATTGCAAAAATAAACCAATCAGAGTCAAGAAAATCATCTCTTCTACCTAATCTACATACAATTAATTCTGGTTGTGAATCATAAAGTTGTGCAGCTACATAAAGTGCTTCATCATCATAGGCTATCCATACAACAGTTTTCTCAGTTGGTTTAGCTCCATCTATTGGATCTGATTGAACAAAATCACTATAACCCCTATTTTTCCAAACTTTCTCTTTAAGAATTCCATCAACCCGAATTTGTTCATTTGTACGTATTGCCCGAATAATCTTTTGCTCTTGAGTTTGCTTTGCCTCCACAAATGAAAATATTAAAAAAGGATTAAATGAAAAAATTGCAATAATTAATGCAATTAATTTTCTCATCTAATTCCTCTATCTTTATAGACGATTCGCATTAATAAAAAGTTTACCCATTGATTATCTCTTTTTAAAAATTTTCATTTTTCAATTTCACTTAATTATACGAAATATAGAAATTTTTCGTTGCAAAAATTCTAAAAAATTTCCTTTAAAGCTTTCCATAAATGGGCTCTTATAAAATTAAGATTTTATTAATTAATCTAATTTTTTAAGAATAAAGTCATAAAAAAGAATTTTCACAAATTCTCTTCCCCCAATTCTCATTTTTTTATGAACTCAATATTTCTTGCCCTCTCTGTGCTTAAAAAGAAACCTTTAATTTCACCTAAATTATCTCTATAAAAATCAATTTTTATTCCCTCTTCATTCCAAAATTTATCTTTAAGAGTAGGCATTAGCGGAGAATCAGGAGAATTTCTAAAATCAAAAAATAATTTATTATCTTTAATCATGATTTTATAAATAAATTGGAGCTCATCACTATAATAATTCCCTGCATATTCTTTAAGTTGACTAAGACTTAAAGAAGGAGGTTGAATTGATTTTAATATAATAGGTTTCCTTCTCTCAATTTCTAATCGAATTTTTTTCTCGCCTTTTTTATCTTTTCCCAAGAAATCAATTGAAATATCAAATGGAACATCAAAACCTATGAATTTTGTTTCACTCACTGGCAAAAGTAAAATATCATAACCATAAGCTTTCATTACTAATTTTTTATCTATGATTAATATTTTAATTAGTCTTCCTGACTCGGATTCATAATAATTTCCAATAATCTTTTTCAATTTTTTCTCTGATAACTTAATTGGCTTAATCTCAATTTCTTTTCTTTTTTTAGGCTCTTTAAAATACTCGGATAAATAAATATCTGCCACCTTAAAGCAAAGTTTTGTTGGATTTATACTACTTAAATTTGCCAAACAAATTACTGAAAATTTCTGTTCAGGAAAACGAATCATCTGTGCTCTAAAACCAACAAATGCTCCTCCATGACTGATTACTTTCAATCCTCGGTATTTACTTATTCTTAGCCCAAAAGCATAATCAAGTTTTTTCCCATTATTCAATGAGCCAGGAGTTAAAATTAAATCAATTAATTCCTGACCACCTTTCCCTAATTTATTATGATAAAAATTCTGATCCCAAAGATGCAAATCCTCAACTGTAGTAAATAATCCTCCATCTCCAACTATATCCAAAATTGTCTCTGAAATTTTAAACCAGCCATTTTTAATAGGAGAATATCCTATTGCTCTATTCCTTACTATTCTTGTGTGGTCATCATGAAAATGAGTATTTTTCATTCCTAAAGGATCAAAAATGTTCTCTTTAGCAAATTGAGCTAAGGACTTACCACTCACTCTTTCTATAATTACACCCAACAAAAAATAACCTGAATTACTATAAAGAAATCTTTCCCCTGGAGTAAAATTAAAGGCTTTTTGCCATGACAATAATTCTATAACATCTCGAGGAAAATAAAGTTCTTCATAACTTATTCCTCTTAAATATTGAAGATCAAGATAATCTCTTATTCCACTTGTATGATATATTAAATGCCTAATTGTAATAGGAGTGAAATATTCTGGTAACTCTGGAAGATATTTCCGAATATTATCATTTAATGAGATTTTTCCCTGTTCTACTAAAAGAGCAATACACATAGCAGTAAATTGCTTTGAAGTTGAGGCTATTCTAAAAACTGTTTGAGGAGTAATCGGAACATTATGCTCAAGGTCAGCCATTCCATACCCCCGTTCATAAATAATCTTTCCATTTTTTATAATTGCCAAAGCTGCACCCGGAGACATTGTAGAATCCCATTTTGAAAACAACTTGTCCACTTTCTTAGTGAGTTCATCCGCGTTAGACATAAATGCTGAGGCCAATAAAAGAACAACAATAAAAATAATTTCAAATTTTAATTTTTCTTTTTTCATTATTATTTACTCCTTAAATTTCTTTTTCTTATTTTTAATCTTGCATTTAAAAAGTAAATGCAAAAATTAAAAATAGTCAAGAAAAGTCTTTAAAAGTGGTATTAGACCTTATTTTTCTGTTTTCTAATTTTTTGAAGAACGATTAAGGAAAAAGCAACTAAAACAATTGTTCCTACTAATCCTTCCTCTGGGTCGAAAATTATTCTCGAATCTCCTAAAAATACTGCTTTAATATTGCCAAATCCAAATAAAGTATATGATAAACTATTCCATATTCCATGAAAAAGACTGGAAGGTATTAAGCTTTTAGATTCAAGAAAAAAATAACCAAAAAGTATTCCCAATAGAAAAATATTAAATACATATGTTATGTTTCTCAATATTCCTGTTTTTAATAAAATTGCTGAAATTGGAATATGCCAAATACCAAAGAGAAAAGAAGAAAAAATTAAAGCTTTCAAATCACCTAATTTACTAAGCCTATTAATTAAATATCCCCTAAAACCCACTTCCTCTGAGATTAAAGCACCAATGAATGTAATGAAAGCAGTGATTATTATAATAAGTATTAAAGTTCCTATACTAATACCAATTTGTCCTTTAATAAAAGGATTTTTTAATTCATTTAAAGATTGAATTTTAATAAATCCAAAAATAAAATCCACGAAGAAGATTAGAAATATTAAGACTAAAGGGAAAATAATTGCTTTCACTATTTGTTCTAATTTGCATTTTTTAAATCCTAAATCTTTTATCTTTTCTTTATGTATAAATTTCTGGAACAGAATAGCAATAACACCAATGGGAAGTATAAATATCTCATGATTCTTAGTCCATGCGCCAAGTGTGATTAAAAGAAAACAAATGACAAAGTACAAAATAACCATTTCATCCTCCTACTATATTATAAAATACGAAAAAGGTAAAATATGGTTTTTTTTCTTTTAATAAATTAATATAATTTAGAAAAGGAGGTCTCATGGAAATTAGAGAGGAAAAAATTAAACAAATAGAAAGCATTTTAAGAGAATATAATGTAGATATGTGGATGGTATATATTAGGGAAACTGATTTAATAAGAGATCCAGTACTTAACTACATTTATAGAGGCCAAGTTGTTTGGGAAAGTGCATTTATTTTCACTAAGAAGGGAAATAAATATGCAATTGTTGGTTCTTTGGATAAAGAAGAAGTTGAAAAATCAAAAATTTTTGAGAAAGTTTATATATATATTAATTCTTTTAAAAATGAATTCGAAAAGGTTTTAAATGAAATAAAACCTAAAAAGATAGCTCTTAATTTTTCAATTGATTCTCCCCAATCTAATGGTATTACTCATGGATTATTTCTAAAACTTCAAAAATATTTAAAAGAGCTCAATTGGAAAGGTGAGATAATTTCTGCAGAGAAGATAATAAACTCCTTTAGAAGCAGAAAAACAAAAGCTGAAATAAAAAGAATTAAAAAAGCTACTGATTTTACTTTGGAATTATTTGATGAACTTAGAGAAATAATTAAACCAGGAATTACTGAGACTGAAATAGCGTCTTATTTAAAGAAAAGAACCCAAGAAAAAGGTTTGGAATTTGCTTGGGAACCACAGACTTGTCCTTCAGTTTTTGCAGGGCCTCAAGAAGTAGGAGCTCATTCTGCGCCAACAAAAAGGAAAGTAAAAAAAGGGTTTCTAATAAATATTGATTTTGGAGTAAAATTTAAAGGCTATGTATCCGACCTACAGAGAACTTGGTATATTCTAAAAGAAGGCGAGGAAAAAGCTCCAGAAGAAGTTTTAAAAGCATTCAATACAATTAAAAAAGCAATAGAAAAAACTGCTGAATTTCTTAAACCTGGAATTACAGGAGCAGAGGTGGATAAAGTATGTAGGGATTTTATTATGTCTTATGGTTATGATGAATATCCCCATGCCACTGGTCATCAAGTAGGAAGAAATGCTCATGATGGTGGATCCCTTTTAGCGCCTTGTTGGGAGAGATACGGAAATTTACCATATCTTCCAATTGAAGAAGGAATGGTGTTTACAATTGAACCAAGAATTAATTTGAAAAATTATGGCATTATGAGCATAGAAGAAATTGTTCATGTCAAAGAAAAAGCTATATTTCTTTCAAAACCTCAGGAGGAATTGTTTCTTATTAAATGAAAAATTAACTAATTCAAAAATTCTTACTCTGTTTTCCAATAAAGATTTCTTTTATTAATAAAAAGATAAATTTATTTTTAGACTATTGGTTTACAAATTGCTTTTTACATTCGTTTTTATTTAAAAAGACTTGAAAATTGTTTTTTTATGAATTATATTTCTTTTGTCAGTAAAATTAACAAAAAATAGGAGTTAAAAGAAACACTAAAAAAGAATTTTTTGTAATTTTTTTTATTTTAAGGCTGGAAATTTTTGTTTATCAATAATAGAGAGGAAGTCTCGAAAATTCAAAAAATAAGAAGAAATTAATGAATATGGAATTATAAAGTGGGGGAAAATATGTATAAAGAATTTCTGATAGCTTACATTAGAAATTGCAATGATTTTATTTTAAATGCAAATGGGCCAATTTTATATCGGAGTGGTGAAGATGTGGCAAAGACTCTTTCTGAAAAATCCCTTGATGAAATAAAAGATTTAATGGGATTTGAATATGAGATATCTGAAGGAAAAATTACTTTCACTGTTAGGGATTCTATTGAGGCGGAGAGTTTTGAGAAGAGCGACAAACCAATTTGTTTCATGCTTCAAGGATTTTTCGCGGAAATTTCTAAAAACATTTTTAAATTAAAAAAGACAAGATGTAAAGAGATAAAATGCAAAGCAAAAGGAGACAAAAAGTGTGTATTTATAGTGGAGGCAAAATGAAAATAGTTAGCTCTTATATAAAAGGCTTAGACGAGATTTTAAATGGTGGATTTATCAAGCCATCAACAGTCCTTATAGCCGGAGGTGCAGGCACAGGCAAAACTATATTTAGTATGCAGAGTTTATTTAATGCTGCAAAAAGGGGCGAGGAAATATGTGTATTTATTCCAGTTATATCTGAGCCACCAGCAATGATAGACAATTTCATGGCTGGTTTTAGTTTTTATGATCCATCTCTTTACCAGCAAAATAAAATACATAAGTTTACAATTGACGAGAGTTTGTTAGAGAAACCTCATGAAATATTAGAGTTCATAGCGGAAAAAATCAAAGAGATTAGACCTGATAGGATTATTGTTGATCCAGTCAATCCTATTGTTTATACATTAGAAGAGAAAGATTGCAGGAAGTTTTGGTTTAAGTTTACTGGAATTACAAAGGGCTGGGATACTTTAACACTTCTTACTGGTGAATTTTTACCAGAGGAAGTTCAAAAACAAACAATAAGTTATCTTACTGATGGAGTGATAGTCCTTGGAGAAACAATTATCGAAAATCAGACATTGAATTATCTTGAGCTCAAAAAGATGCGAGGCGTAAATATTATAAAAGGGAAACATGTATTGAAATTTTCAAGTGACGGTATAACTATATTTCCCAGGACAACAGCAGTAACTACCCTTTTTACAGAAGAAATTAAGGAAGGACGGCTTAAATCAGGTATTGTAGGATTGGATCAGATGTTAGGAGGTGGATTTTTGCGAGCTCGCCCCATACTAATTGCTGGAGGTGCAGGCACAGGTAAAAGTATCTTTGGCATGCATTTTGTATATGAAGGTGCAAAAAATGGAGAGCCAGGACTAATATTTAGTTATGATACTGTGCCAGAGGAGCTTATTAGTGATGCTCAGAAAATTGGTATGGATTTTCAAATGCTTATAGATAAGAATCTCCTAAAGATAATATATACCTCTCCAGTTGAATCCTGTCCCGATGAGCATGCTTTTATGATTAAACAAGCAGTGAAAGAAATAAATGCTAAAAGGGTAGTATTTGACAGTATATCAGACTTAGAATCAGCAATTCCTGATCCAATTAAAGTCAGAGACTATGTATCTTCGTTGATAGCTTTTTTCCGATCAGTTGGAGTCAGTTCATTATTCACTTTGGAATCGCCTCGACTAACAGGAGATGTGCAAATCTCTGAAAAAGGAGTTTCATTTGTTGTTAATACAATTATATTTCTACGCTATGTTGAGATTGGTTCAGAGATGCGGAAGGCATTATCTGTGCTCAAAATGCGAGGGTCAGATCATGATAAAGAAATCAGAGAGTTTGAGATTACTGAGAAAGGAATCAAGGTAAAATTACCATTTAAAAAGTATGAAGGATTAATGAGTGGAAGCCCAAGAAAATCAATTGAAGAAAAATTTGCAAAAGCATTCAAATTATGAGGATATAAAAAAATGACAGCTGTATGGGAAACGCTATTAGTAATCGTATATTTTACAACTTTTGCTTTGTGGAGTGTGTTAAGTTACATATTTCTAAAAAAATATCTAAAAGCAAAAAAAGTTAGTCCAGAACTAACAGGGGTTTTGTTCATTTTATTATTTGCATCATTAAGTGTTGCATTTGAACATATTTACTATGGATTAATGGTTAGTGGAGATTATGGATTTTTACCACGAATTTTTTATATCATATTATCCCAACCCCAATTTTGGATATTGCCCAAGATAATGTTTTTAGTAGCTGGATTGATAATGATGTACATAATTCTTTATAAGGGAGAATAATGGATATTATAAATAAAATTCCAATTGGAGTTTTACTTCTTGACGGAGAAGGGACAATTGTCAAACTAAATATTGCAGAAGAGATTAGTTCAGACATGCTTAGTGAAAGGTTCATTGATAAGAATATACTTGATGTTCTAAAGGTAAGTAGCAATAATTTAGCAGAACAATTCAATGAGAAGTTTGTAAAAAAAGAAGCCTTCAAAATCCCATCCTTTAAAATAAAGGATTCTTATTTAAGTTTTGAATTTCGACCACTTTCTTCTGGTGGAGGAATACTTACCATTAAAGATGTTACAGAAGTGGAAAAATTACAACAACAGCTAAAGGAATATTCTGAACAACTTGAAAAAAAAGTAGAAGAGAGAACAAAAGAACTTGCTTCTGCATACAAAGAACTTCAGGCTCAACAAGAAGTATTGGCAAGGACGAATATTAAACTCAAGGAACTTGACCGTCTTAAAAGTGAATTTCTTGCAAATATGAGCCACGAATTAAGAACTCCTTTAAATTCCATTATTGGTTTTACTGGAATATTGCTTCAAGGCATGGCTGGAGAACTTAATAAAGAACAGACTAAACAGCTAAAGATAGTTTATAATAGCGCCAAACATTTGCTTGGGCTAATCAATGATATTCTTGATTTATCAAAGATTGAGGAAGGGAAGGTTGAAATCTTCCCCGAAAAATTTTCATTAAATGATCTAATCAATGAAACTTTGGCAGCTTTTATACCTATGATTGAAGAGAAAGGATTAAAAATAATTAAAAAAATGCCTAAGGAAGAAATATTAATTTATACTGACAAGAAAAAAGTGAAGCAAATCCTGGCAAATTTAGTAAGCAATGCAGTTAAATTTACAGATATAGGAAAAATTGAGATCAAGTGTAAGATTTTGGATAAAAAAATCGAAGTAAGTGTTCTGGATACAGGAATAGGCATAAGAAAGGAAGAACTAAAAAATCTCTTTCAGCCCTTTCGCCAATTAGATTCATCTTTAACTCGAAAGCCTGAGGGAACAGGATTAGGACTTTACCTCTGTAAACGACTAATAGAACATTTAGGAGGCAAGATCTGGGCTGAAAGTGAATATGGGGTGGGAAGTAAGTTTATTTTTATCCTCCCTTTACAATTTAGCAAAAAAAGAAAAGGAGGCAGAAATTGCTAAAAATACTAATCATTGAAGACAATGAACAGAATCTTTATATGTTTAAGTTTCTTTTAGAAAAGAACGGCTTTCAAGTTGTAACCTCAGCTAATGGTGGGGGAGGAATAAAAGCAGCTAATGAAGAAAAACCCGATTTAATAGTGCTTGATATTCAGCTTCCGGATATTTCAGGCTATGAAGTTGCAAAAAAGCTGAAAGCTAATACAAAAACAGCCCATATTCCGATTATTGCTATTACCTCGTATGCCTATCCTGATGACAGGAAAAAGGCTCAGGAGGCTGGATGTAATGGTTATATTCCTAAACCAATTGATCCTAATGCTTTTATTGATGAGATAAGGAGGTTCATAAAATAACCAAAAGGAGCCAGAGAATAAAGATATTAGGAGTGGACGATAATGAAGGGAATAGATATCTTTTAGAAAAATTACTGGAGGGATATGGATATGAGGTAGTAACAGCCTGCAATGGTCGGGAAGCTCTGGAGAAACTCCGTGAGGAAAAGTTTGATTTGATTATTTCTGATATTCTGATGCCTGAAATAGATGGTTATCAACTTTGCCACATAATAAAAACTGACGAACGATTAAAAAAAATTCCCTTTATTTTCTATACAACTACTTACACCTCTCCTGAAGACGAAAAATTTGGAATAGAATTAGGTGCTGAAGAATTTATAATTAAACCTATTGAACCGGACAGATTCATCAAAATATTGAATGAGATAATTAATCGGGTCAAAAAGGCAAAATTAGTTCCTAAAGAACCTTTCATCAAAGTAAAGAAGACTTACTATAAGCGATATAATGAGCGACTAGTCAAAAAAATCGAAGACAGACTTAATGAGTTCACTCTCCGGAGCGAACTTTTAGAGGCTATTAATCGAACTGAAGAATTGGAAGAACTGATCAAGGCTGTTCTGGAATGGATTCTCAAAACAGTTCCCACTGCTAATCGTGCTTCCTTTTTGCTCTTGAACGAGGAAAAGAATGTCTTTGAATTTATAGCAACACTGGGACAGAAGCTTGAGCCATTAAAGCAAATCAAAATTCCAAGCGATAAAATATTATCTGAAATAAAAGATATACCATTTATAATAGAGGGGGATATTGAAGAGATTATAAAAAAATCACTGAGTAAAGCAGTATGGGAGACATTTAAAAAAGTGAAGCTTCCTAAATCACTCTTCTATATTCCAATAAAAGAGAATGATAAACTTACTGGAATTTTTATTGTTAGTAATGAGGAAATAGAAAATGCATTTACTGATGCTGACTTGTATAAAGTAGAAAAGGTCCATGAGGAAATTGCTATTGCTCTTTCAAAGGCTAAAAGGAAAAAAGAGCTTGATGAGCATAAAAATAAACTCTTTAGATCGTACCATATTGGTCAGGAGCTCACAAAGATTGATGATATTGACATCCTTACAAAAAGAATTATGCAAATATTGGGAGAGGATTATGGATATTATCACGGTGGAGTTTTTCTGAAAGAAGGAGAGCACTTGGTAATCAAAGCTTTTGCGAGCACTATTGGGATAGATAAATTAAAAGTCAAAGAGGGCAAAAAACTTAAAATAGGTGAAGAAGGAATAGTGGGATGGGTGGCTGAACACCGAGAGCCATTAATGGTGAATGACGCTACCAAAGACCTACGATTCATCCAGGTCCATGAATCTCTTGTGGCAGGACTTGCTGTTCCTATTGAAATAGAAGGAGAGCTATTAGGTGTGCTGGAAGTGGAGAGTAACAAAAAGAACGCTTTTAATAAAGAGGATTTGGAGCTCTTATTATCAATCGCAGGTCAGCTAGCTGTGACAATAAGCAATCTCAAAAGAAGGAAGAAATTAGAGCAATATTTGATTCAGACAGTTACTTCCCTTGCAATTGCTATTGAAAAGAAAGATAAATATACTGAAGAGCACTGCAGACGAATGGCAAGAATAGCAGTAAAAATAGGTAAGGAGTTAGGACTTTCTGAAGAGAATTTAAAAAACTTGGAGCATGCTGCAATACTCCATGATATTGGCAAAATAGGAATAAATGGAAAAATTATAGGTAAACCAGGTGGGCTCACTACAGAGGAATGGGAAGATATAAAGAAACATCCTATTATGGGGAGAGAAATTCTAGAAGGAATAGACCCATTAAAGAGAACAGCAAAAATAGTGGAAGAACATCATGAACATTATGATGGCAGTGGATATCCTAAGGGATTGAAAAAAAACGAGATATTATTAGAGGCAAGAATATTGGCTGCTGTAGATGCCTGTGATGCAATGACATCCTTTAGACCTTATAGAAAAGCATTATCAATGGAAGAAGTAATTAAAGAACTCAGAAAACACGCTGGAACGCAATTTGATCCTCAGGTGGTTGAGATTCTTATTAAACTTTTAAAAACAGGAATTGAGAAATTGTGAAAAAAAGCGTCTATGAAATTTTTTGAATTAACATTTCATCTATTTAAACCAAAAAATTAATTCTTAAATAATTTCACTAATTTTTTAAAATCTGAAAATATAGAAAATAATAAATGTTTGAAATTTCTTGCTTATGGGAGTGTACTCTCTATATGTGCCTTTCTTAAAATAAAATTCATATTCTATTCCTATTTGGGACCATTTAAAAAGATTAAGCCCTCCTCTAAAACATAATCTGGTTACATATTCTTCAGCATTTGTTCCAAATATTGAATCCACCCAATAATAAGATATATTTATATTTGCATCAATAAAATTTTTTCTTTCAAAACCTAAATCAAATTTTCCTTTTATTCCAGGTCCAAGATAATAAGGATCACTACCTGGCCCAAACCTATGGTGTTCTCCATGCTTTCTGAAAATTTTCTCTCCATAAGTTAATACAAATGAGGAACTTGCACCTCCAAATATTCCAGAAAAACCAGAGGAAATCTTTAAAATTGAATTTTTACCAATATTTAAAACAAAACCAGGACCAAAACCAACAGCAGAAATCTTATTTCCAGGAATACTGATATAATCAAAATCTCCAAAAATTCCTATTAGATTTTTTCCCTCTACTCTCCTGCCTATTAGTAAACCATTTGTTAATATTCTTTCAATTTTTAATCTCTTATTTTTAATTTTTGCCCTTAAATCAAAAGTAAAATAATCATAAGGTGAAATTTTCAAATTATTTTTTTTAATTGCATCCAAATATTCTAAATTTACACCTCCAATTAGCCTATTTTTATAAATTCCAATAGGTACAGCCAGCTCATAGTAATGTTTTTCTGATTTTCTTCCAGTCTTAAAACTTTTTCCTGTTATTACTCTATCTAAAACTACAATTGGACTTACAATAAATGCAAAAGCTTCTCTAACTCCCCTTTCAAATCCCTGCGCTTGATTTTTAATTATTAAATTTGATAAACGAAACAATACTTCTCCAAATGTCATCCCCCCTAAAGTGGTCATTATGGCATCATTTGTGGAAGGTTGATTATTCTCTAACGCAATCTCCCACATTAAACTGCCAAAAAATGGAAAAATTATACTTTCCCAAAAACTTAAGCCATTTATTCGTGAAGAAGACCAAAATAGACTTCCTTGATAAGGATGATCTAATTGATTCGCTTGAAAACTATTATTATCCCAGTAATATCCTCTTTTAATATTCCTCCATATTGAATGAGTTGATATTTTTACCCAATTTGCCTTTTTAACATATCGATCATAAGCCCATATAATTGTATTAATTCCTATTACTTCAAAGCTTGCTTTTAAATAATTTTTTTTATTTTTTAAACTCTCCTTCTTTTTGTTTATTTCGTTTCCTAGAGAAATTCCCAATAGAATGAGTAATAATATAAAGACACTTAAAAACTTTTTCAACCAATTATACCCCATTTATGACTTATAAAATTCTTTTAATTTTATAACACATTAAAAAAATTCATGTCAATGAAAGTAATTGCTAATTCATTTCTTTTACTTCAAAAAGATTCCCGTCATGATCTCGAATAAAAAGATAAAAGGAATCCTGTTTTGGAATTTTAAGATAGTGAATTCCAAACTTTTTTGCTTTTGAGATTAGCTCTTCCCTGCTCTTCACTTCAATACAGATATGAGAGATGGAATTTTTATTACCTTTATATTCCTCGTCAATAAAAACTTCTATTTTGATTTGATTATTTGAATAAAGAATTACCTTATATTCTCTTATAAAATTAAAAATTTTATAAGCCATATTTGAAGAAACTATAAATGTTCTTATTTTGTTTAATCCAAGAAAGTTTTTATAAAATTTATCAGCCACTTCCTCTGAACTACAAATTAAAGCAATATGATTTATTTCCATTTTAATCCTCCATTTATTTGAAATAATAAAATTCTAATATTTAATTTCTAAAATCAATTTAATTTGACCTATATTATTCTTTATGTTATAAGAGCTTGTGTGGATGAGATAAAAAAAATTCTTTTAGCCCTCTCAACGAGCAGACAATCACAAAGGACAATTGAGTATGCTTTTAATTGTGTCCAAAAAGAATCTGCTTCCCTCATTGCACTTTTTGTAGTAGACCCTGACTTACCAGAACTTATTTTTAGCAAGTTAACGGACATTGGTTTTTTAGGAGAAAAACCAGGTGAAGAGGTTATGAAAGCTCTTTTAAAAGAATATCGTCTAAGGGGTGAGGAGAAATTAAAGGAAATCAAAAACTTAGCTAATAAAAAAGGAATCGAATGTGCAACAATTCTTAAAATAGGAAATTTTGCAGAAGAATGTTTAAAACTTATTAATGAACAAAATCCCTTTTTAATTGTTTTAACTCGCGCTAAAAGATCAAATATTTCTCGATTTCTTTTTGGTTCTGCAGTGAATGAAATTAAGAAGAAATCCTCGGTTCCTGTTAAGATTATAAAAGAAAACTAAATCCACCATAGTATTCTTCTTTCCCTAGTATCTAATCTATGAATTCCTTCTTTTTTAGCGCATTCTACTGCTTCATTATATTCATCCATTGTAATTCTTCTATTCAAATATAAATCAGAGTATATTTCACCGCATGGATAATATTGATCCATAATATTGACATATGTATTTTTGGAAATCTCTTGTGCAAGAAATTTCATTATTTTCTGAGTGCCTGCTAAGCCATGTGGTAAAACAAGATGTCTTACCAAAAGACCCCTTTCTGCTATTCCTTTTTCATTAATAACCAAGTCTCCAACCTGATTATGCATTTCTTTAAGAGCTTTTTTTGCAATTTCGGGATAATCAGGAGCATGAGAATATTTCTTTGCTACTTCAGAATCTGCATATTTAAAATCCGGCATATAAATATCAATTATTCCATCAAGAATTTTTAAAGTTTTTAAGGAATCATAACCGCCTGTATTATAAACAAGTGGAACTTCCAACCCTTTTTCAATTGCAATATTAAGAGCTTTTAAAATCTGGGGAACATAGTGAGTTGGTGTAACAAAATTAATATTATGACAGCCCATTCCTTGAAGTTCAATCATCATCTCTGCCAATCTTTCAAAGGAAATTTCCCTCCCTTCTCCTTCATGACTTATTGAATAATTCTGACAGAAAAGACATCTTAAATTACAATGTGTTAAAAAAATTGTGCCAGAGCCATGAACTCCTACTAAAGGACTTTCCTCCCCAAAGTGAGGATTATAAGAGGAAACCATTGGCAAAAGTCCGCCGTGACATACTCCCTTTTCACCTTTAAGGCGATTTACCTTGCAATTCCTTGGACAAAGATTACATTCCTTTAAAATGTTCCATGCCTCTTCAATTTTTTGTGAAAGAAGTCCTTTTTTATATGTTTGAAGATATACAGGCCTAAACATTAATTTTTTTCTTTTCATTTAAAACAGCTTGCGCAGCAGCTAAACGAGCTATTGGTATTCTGAATGGCGAACAACTTACATAATCTAAGCCAATTTTATGACAAAATTCAACGGACAAAGGCTCTCCTCCATGTTCTCCACAAATTCCAATTTTTAGTTCAGGTCTTGTTTTTCTTCCTTTTTCAACAGCTATTTTCATCATTTCCCCTACTCCACTTTGATCTATTGTCTCAAAGGGATCCTTTTCCCAAATTCCCTTTTCAAGATAAGCTACTAAAAACTTTCCTGCATCATCCCGAGAAATACCAAAAACTGTCTGAGTTAAATCATTAGTGCCAAATGAAAAAAATTGAGCTTCCTCTGCTATCTGATCAGCTGTTATAGCTGCCCTTGGAATTTCAATCATAGTTCCAATTGTATAATCTATCTTAACTTTATATTCTTTCATTACTTCTTCTCCAACCCTTTCCACAATTTCCTTTTGCTGAGCCAATTCATTAACATGACCAACTAAAGGAATCATAATTTCAGGCATTACTTTACCCCCCTCTTTTACCAATTGACAGGCTGCCTCAAAGATTGCACGTGCTTGAAGTTCTGTAATTTCTGGATAAGTTATTCCTAATCTACATCCTCTATGACCTAACATTGGATTAAATTCAAAAAGAGCCTCCACTCGATGAAGTAGTTTTTCCAACTCTTCAATTTTCTTCTTATTTTTCTCAGGATTTTTAAGCTTCAAAGTTGAAATCTCTACCATTAAGTCTTCTTTTGGTGGTAGAAATTCGTGAAGAGGTGGATCAAGGGTACGAATGGTGACAGGATACCCTCTCATTTCTTTAAATAATTTATAAAAATCCTCCCTCTGGAGGGGAAGTAATTTTTGCAAAGCTTTCCTTCTTTCCTTTTCTGTAGTACTTAATATCATCTTCTTCATAAAAGGGAGTCTATCTTCAGCAAAAAACATATGTTCAGTCCTACATAGACCAATTCCTTCAGCGCCAAATGAATATGCAATACGTGCATCTCGAGGAGTATCTGCATTAGCTCTTACTTTTAATCTTCTTACCTTATCTGCCCATGAAAGAAGTTTCGTAAAATACTGATATAATTCTGATTTTTCAGGTGGAATCGTTCCTTCTATTACTTGAATTATTTCAGATGGCTTAGTGGAAATTCGTGCTAAAATCACCTCTCCCGTAGTCCCATCTATTGATACCCAATCTCCTTCCTTTATTCTTTTTCCATTAACTTCAAAAAATTTCTGCTGTTCGTTAATTTTTAGAGCATTACATCCTACAACTGAAGGTTTACCCATTTGACGCCCAACAATTGCTGCATGAGAGGTCATTCCTCCAACCGCAGTAAGTATTCCTTGTGAAACACTCATCCCATGAATATCATCCGGCGAAGTTTCAGATCGCACTAAAATAATTTTTTTATTCTCTCTCGCCCATTTTACTGCATCCTCAGCAGTAAAGACCACCTGTCCTGTTGCTGCTCCAGGAGAAGCTGCTAAACCTTTTGCAACAGGAGGATGATTTGCTTTTTCTTTAAGGTCAAAAATAGGATGAAGTAACTGATTCAAAGCTTGAGGTTCAACGAGTTCAAGAGCTTCTTCTTCTGTAATTATTCCCTCTTCAACCATATCTACAGCTATTTTTACAGCAGCTAAACCCGTCCTCTTACCACTTCGAGTTTGAAGCATATAAAGCTTTCCTTCCTGAATAGTAAACTCAAAATCTTGAACATCTCGGTAATGACGCTCCAATTTTTCCGTGATTTCTTTTAATTGATCATAAACTTGGGGCATAACTTCTTTAAGTTTAGTGAGAGGCATTGGAGTTCTCACACCAGCCACTACATCCTCACCTTGAGCATTTAATAGAAATTCTCCATAAAATTCTTTTTCTCCTGTAGCTGGATTCCTTGTAAAACCAACTCCTGTTCCTGAACTAGGACCATAATTTCCAAAAACCATGGTTTGAATATTTACTGCTGTCCCAAGATCATGGGGTATATTATTTAATTTTCTATATACTATTGCTCTCGGATTATTCCATGATTTAAAAACTGCTTCAATAGCCATTTTTAGCTGAAGAGAAACATCCTGTGGAAAATCTTTTCCACTTTCCTCTTCTACTAATTTTTTATATTCAATAATTAATTTTTCTAAATATTCTTCGGGTAGTTCATAATCATATTTCACACCAGCTTGTTTTTTAATCTTAGAAAGAACTTCTTCGAATTTATGTTTGGGAATTCCAAGGACTACATCACTAAACATATGAATAAATCTTCGATAACAATCTAAAGCAAACCTGCGATTTCCTGTTTTTGCTGCTAACCCCTCCACTGTTTTATCATTTAAACCAAGGTTTAAAATTGTATCCATCATTCCAGGCATAGAAAATTTTGCTCCTGAACGAACAGACAAAAGGAGGGGATTTTCTTTGTCACCAAATTTTTTATTATTGACTTTTTCTAATTTCTCTAAATTGATAAAAACTTCCTTCATTAATTCATCAGGAATTTTCTCATTATTTTGATAGAAAATATTACAGACCTCTGTTGAAATTGTAAATCCAGGAGGAACTGGAAACCCGGCATTGGTCATTTCCGCCAAACCAGAACCTTTTCCCCCGAGAATATCCTTCATATCTTTATTCCCTTCAGCCCCACCTGGTCCAAAGAAATAAACATATTTTCTCTTTTCCATCTTGAACCTCCTATTCAAAATATAAAGTACAATTACAATATATCTTACAACCTATTATACGAAAAATCAATAATTTGACTTTGCCCTGAAGACTAAGCTATGATTTAATTGATGAGTAATATTAAAGAAAAGATTATTGATTTCTTAGAATACTATAGAAAAGGTGCAAGCAAAAAGCAGTTAGAAAGGAAGCTTAACTTATCCCCTAAAGAAAAATCAAGACTTCGGAAAGTTTTAAAAGAGATGGTGCAAGAGGGAATATTAGAAGCTTCTCGCAATAAGTTTTTTGTACCAGAAAATAGAAGCTTGATTAAAGGTAAATATATTTCTAATCCAAATGGCTATGGATTTGTTATTCCTGAAAATAAATATCTCGATGATATTTTTATTCCTCCAAATAGGACAAAAGACGCCTTGAATGGAGACTTAGTAGAGGTTGTTTATAACAAAAAAAGAAAAAGGGAAAAAAGTGAAGGAAGTATAATTAAAGTAATAAAAAGAAAGAGAGAAAGAATATTTGGATATTTTGAAAGAAAATTAAATAGAAATTTTCTGATTCCAATAGATTCTAAAAATTCAAAAGAAATACTTTTAGATAAAATTGCTCCTTTTAATCCAATGCCTGGTATGATAGTTGAAGTAGAATTAATAGAGGGACTAAGAGGAAAAGTAATTAATGTTCTCGGCTATCCTGATGAAGGTGGTATTGACCTAAAAGTAATAACTTCTCAGTATTCGCTTTCTGAATCTTTTCCTTCTAAAGTACTTAATGAAGCAAAAAAAATCCCATTGAAATTAAACGAAAATGATATAAAAGGAAGGGAAGATTTTAGAAAGAAAACTATAATAACAATTGATGGAGAAGATGCTCGAGATTTTGATGATGCAGTAAGCGTAGAAAAACTACCTAATGGTAATTATTTATTAGGAGTCCATATAGCAGATGTTTCATATTTTGTAAAATTTGGTTCTCTTTTAGACCAAGAAGCGTATTATAGAGGAAATAGTGTCTATTTTCCAGATAAAGTTATTCCCATGCTTCCAGAAAGACTTTCCAATCAAGTTTGCAGTTTAAAGCCAGAAGAGGACAGATTAACATTTTCTGTATTAATGGAAATTAATAGAGAAGGAAATATATTGAATTATAAATTCTCTCCTTCAATCATAAGAAGTTCTGCTCGAATGACTTATAGTTCTGTTTATAAAATTTTAAATAATGATATAGAAGAACAGAAAAAATACAAAAACCTGGTAAATTTACTTTTTTTAATGAAAGAACTTGCGCATATACTTAAAGAAAAAAGAATTAAAGAAGGTAGTCTTGATTTTGACTTAGTTGAACCAGAACTTATATATCGTGCGGGTATACTATATGCGATTGGGCGTTCAGAACAAAATGAAGCTCATCAGATTATAGAGGAATTCATGCTTGCAGCCAATGAGATAGTAGCCTCTTTCCTTGCAACTAATAATTATCCTTTACTTTTTCGTGTACATGAAAGCCCAGAAAAACTTAAACTTGAGAAGTTAAAGAAACTTTTACTCAGTCTAGGATTAATAGAGAATGGGAAAAAACCTCTTACCTCCTTTGATCTTCAAAAAGTTATTAATAAAATTCAAGGGAAACCAGAAGAAAAATTTGTGTCACTTAAAATTTTGAAATCTCTTCCATTAGCTCATTATTCTACTCAAAATATTGGACATTTTGGACTGGCAAAAGACTATTATACTCATTTCACCTCGCCTATAAGAAGATATCCAGATTTAGTAGTTCATCGAATTTTAAAGGGAGCATTGAATGGGGAAAGAATAAATAACCTGCCTCTTGAAAAAATTGCAGAACATTGCTCTGAGATGGAAAGAAATGCAGAAGAAGCAGAAAGAGATTTAATTGAATGGAGAATTATTAGATTTTTGAGATCAAAACTTGGTGAAATATTTACAGGAACTATTTTTGACATAACCAGAGAAGGATTAATAATAGAACTCGATGAATATTTTATAGAGGGAATGATTCATTATAATGATTTAAGAGATGATTATTATTATAAATTATCTCCTTATTCTATAAAAGGAAAAAGAAAAGGAAAAATTTATAAACTTGGAGATAGACTTAAAGTAATCTTAGGTATGGTTGATATTTATAGAAGAAAAGTTTTCTTTATTCCTGCATAATTCAAAAATGAAAAATATAATATTTGATTATACTTTCTGTCTTTCTCCACCTCTGAGCCCTAAACATGGACTTCTTAAACAAACAATTGAATCTAAATATAATCGAGCTAAAGAGGCATTAATAAATTTAAAGAAAAAACAACCCAGCTTTTTGAAATTACCATCTGCTTCAGAACTCAGGGAAATATATGATTTTGCCATGAATAAAGTTAATCATTTAGAAAATATAATTATACTAGGTATTGGAGGCTCAAGTCTTGGTTTTCAGGCACTTTTCCAGAGTCTTTTACCTTATTGCCATAATTTATTTAATATTGAGAAAAGGAATAATAAACCAAGGGTATTCTTTCTCGATAACATTGATCCTTATCAAATTAATTCCATATTAAAATTAATTGATTTTTCAAAAACTTTATTTTTCGTTATTAGCAAATCAGGTAAAACAGTGGAAACTCTTGCCACTTTTCTAATTATAAAAGACAAACTAAAATCTAAAATAGAAAAGGATAAAATCAAGGATCATGTAATAGTAATAACTGAGGAAAATTCAGATAATGATCTTTTAAAAATAGCTCATCAGGAAAATTTTAAAACTTTTCCTTTCCCTAAACATTTAGGAGGTAGATATTCTGTTCTTTCTATAGTAGGCCTTTTACCTTTGTCCTTTTTAAAAATAAATCCTGAAGAAGTGGTAAAAGGAGCAAGAGAAATAGAAGAAAAAGTTATATCTCCAAAACCAGAAGAAAATCCAGCACTTTTTTCAGCATTAGTATATTTGCTTTTTTATAAAAAGGGCAAAAATATGCAAGTTATCATGCCATACTCCTCTAAATTAGAAAAGCTGGCTGAATGGTATTGTCAACTTTGGGCAGAGAGTCTTGGAAAGAAATATACTCGTGAAGGAAAAGAGATTAATTGGGGACAAACACCTATAAATGTTATGGGAACAAAAGACCAACATTCACAAATACAACTTTATATGGAAGGTCCATGCGATAAAATTATTACTTTTTGGGAAATTGAATCATACAAAAATGATATTCAAATTCCAAATTTGCCAGTTAAATTTCCTTCAATTGAATATTTAGAAAATAAAAAACTCAGCCAAATTTTTCATGCAGAAAAAAAGGCAACTGAAATTGCATTAGCTAAAAATAATAGACCAAGTGTGAGTTTCATTTTACCAGAATTAAATCCTTATTATATAGGTCAATTTATCTTAATATTAGAAATGCAAACAGCCTTGACAGGAGAAATACTAAATATAAATCCTTTTGACCAACCAGGAGTTGAGCTTGGGAAAAAATATGCATCTGCCTTATTAGATAGAAAAGGCTACCAAAAACCTGATTTAATTAATATAAAACGTTATCAAATATGAACACTGAATTTCTTACCCACCATTTAGATGCTTTTCTCTACTCTTGTAAGAATACTATTAAAAATCAACAGGAAATAAAAATAAAATTTGCGAATAATAAAATAAGAGGGACTTCTTTTCTTTATACAAAAAAACAAATTAGATCGGAAGGTTCTGATTTTGCGCGAATTGTTCTTTATCAACCTCTTAGTTTAAAATGGAAAGACAATTTTACCCTTTTGGATGTGCAAAAGGAATTTAAAATCTGTGAGGGTGTAGTACTGAATCCTTTACCTTTGAAATTTAAAGTAAAGAGAAAAAAAATAGAATTTTTAGAAAAACTAAATAAAGATATAGGAACAACAATATTAGCTCTAACTGAATTAAAAGGTATCAATGGCTTAACAAAATCAGAAATGGAAAATTTTACTGGTTTAGATAAGAGAAAACTTGAAAGAGTATGTAAACAATTAGAGGAAAAAGGAGAAATTAAAATCCTTTCGTTTTTTCCTCTTTTTGTTATTTCAGAGAGAACATTAAATTTTTATTCATCCAAATTAATCAAAATTATTAATAATTTCCATCAAAAAACTCCCCTTCAAGCTGGAATACATAAAATGAAATTAAAAGATAAATTAAAAATTAAAAAAGAAGAAATTTTTCAGATTATTCTCCGTAGACTTGAGCGAGAAAATAAAATCAAAATAGTAGAAAATTTAATTTCTCTTTCAAATTTTAAAATTAAATTGACTTCAGAGGAAGAAAAAATCTTAAGAAAAATTGAAAAATTATATTTTGAAGGTAAACTCGCTTCTCTTTCACTTAAAGATCTTAAAAAGGAATTTAATTTATCTCAGAAAACATTGGACGCTTTTCTCCATCTATTAACAGAGAGAAATAAAATTATAAAAGTTAAAGATGGATATTTTATTCATTCCCATTGGATTGATGAATTAATTCTAAAATTAAAAAAGGAAAAGAAAGAAATGTTGACAATTACTGATTTCAAAAAGATGACTAATTTAAGTAGGAAATATGCTATTCCTCTTTTAGAATTATTAGATGAAATGGGAATAACTCAGCGAGTTGGTGATTATAGGATAATTTTAAAATAAAAAAGTCTATTTCTTATCTTTTTTCTTTTCCATTTCCTTCTGAAGAGCTTGTTGTAATTTTTGAGCAAAAAGACCAAATTTAGCTTTTTCTCTATATTGGACTCCTTTAAGTTTTTCTCTCTGGGATCTTTCAGAAGGTGGCTGAGTTGATTCCTCTGTATAAATTAAAGCAACTTCTTTTTTAGATTCTTCCCATTCAATTCTTTCTTCAATTAATTTTTTAGCTCGTTTTGCAGCTTTAGTTGAGATTTCTTTATCTATTCCCACTTTTTTAATCTTCTTAACTTTTCTCTTTATTGGTTCAGCTTTGCGTTCTTCCACTTCTCCTGCTTTTTCCTCTGAAGGAGGAGGAGTAGAAGCAATATAAGATTTATATATTTCCTCTTTCCTTTCTAATTCAGGAATTTTCTCTACAACTCTCATTTCCTTTTCGATTTTCTCTTCTGCTAATTCTTCTTCTTTCTTCTCTTCAGGTTTTTCTTCTGAAATTATTTTTTTCAAATCTAAATAAAAAATCCCTTCTTCCTTTTCAGATGAATAAAATTCTGGAAAAGTATAAAGAATTGCCTCCACTTGTTCTAAATCAGTATTTCTTAAAAGTTCGATAATATGATATGCACGAAGATAATGTAATTTATAATTTTCTCTTTCTAAACCAAATGTCTTAAATACAATATGAAGAAGTTGCTGTAAATTTAAATTTTCTCTCTCTTCATATAGTCTGTTAAGTTTTTCAAAAATTTCTTCTCCTAAATAAATAATTTTATTCACTGTACAAAAACTTGTTATTTCCTCTCTAATTGTAAAAATTCTATCATTATCCCAATTATAAACTTTTTTGAGTAAAGTAAATTTTTTCTTTGATTTCTTAATAAAAAAACTAAATTTATTATCCTTTTCGTAATCAATATTTAAAGTGGAACCCTGAATGACCTTATGTTCTTCAAAAACATTTTTAAAACCCAGTAAAAACCCGTATTCAGGATAATAATAGACTAAATATTCTTTGCCATCTTCTTTATTTTTAAACAAATATTCACGATAATGATTGAAATATTTCTGAAGCTCATAAGGAATTCTTATTCCTCCTGATAAAATCTCTCTCCATGTTAAATATAGTTTACAAGGAAATGATTTTTCTCTCTCTAAACCAAGTTCTTTCCTCTTCTCCTGCACTTCTTTTTTATCTATTTCTTTCTCTAGCACTTTTGCACGAGGTGCAGATAAAGGAATTTTATTTTTTAAGTCTTCTAAATTTTCTTTTAAATTCCATTTTCCCCAGTTATGAGGTGAAACAAGAATAAACTTTTTCTTATATTTATGTTCCAATATATAATTGAGTTCTAAATAAAGAATCTCGGGGTTAGCTTGAGAATTGGAAAAATATTTTTGAATTAACTCCTGGGTTGTAATAGAATTTTTATTTTCCTTTAAAAACTGCTCTATTTGAGATATTTCTTGCTCATTTATTTCTCCTCGCGTTTCAGACAAATACCAGTAATTAGTCCAATTATAAAATTTTTCTGATTTAAAAAGTGCACTTTTCAATTTACTCTCCAGTAATTTCAATTCATTCTTTTTTAAAGGCAATTCCTCTCTTCGAGGGTCTTTTTCTTTGGATAAGAACTCAATAGGATCAGATCTTCCATCTATATTGCATGGGATAAGAATTTGGGTTTTGGTTTTTTTCATATAATCAGTATATTTCCGGAAAATTCCTCCACCACGATAATCTACCTCCAGCATCTCGCAGTTCAATTTTGGAAAAGGAATTTTATTTACAACTTCAAGAACAACGCCTCCTTTAAAATGTTCAATGCCTCGACTACTTGTTTTTAAAGGCTCATCATAATGTTTGTAAATTAAATCTCCTACTTCATAATCAGAATAAGGATTATAAATTTTAATAGGTTTAGTTCTCTCAGAAATAGTCTTGTGAAAAGCTAATTTAAGGGTAAGCTCTTCAAGACTTAGAGGTATCTTTTCTTTTTTAAGTAAATTTTCAAGAAATAATAAATCTTCCTGAGTTATTTTTAATTTATTTTTATCTTCCATGACTAATCTCTTCCCATTAATAATATCATAATTGCTTTTTGAATATGAAGTCTATTTTCTGCCTGATCAAAAACAACAGACTGAGAAGAGTCAATAACATCATCAGTAACTTCTTCCCCTCGATGTGCAGGAAGGCAGTGCATAAAAATAGCATCATTCTTAGCTAAGGACATAATTTTCTTATTAACTTGATAAGGAGGAAAAATTTTAAGTCTTTTTTCCCTTTCTTGTTCCTGACCCATGGATGCCCAGACGTCAGTATAAACTGCGTCAGCTTCTTTAACTGCTTGTTCAGGGTTATTTGTTATTTCAATAATACTATTAAAATCCTCAGCATTCTTTCTTGCTGCTTCCACAATCTCCTCCTTGGGCTCATAACCAGGAGGAGTTGCTAATGAAATATTAACTCCACATTTTGAAGCAGCAAAAATTAAGGAATGAGCCACATTATTACCATCTCCTAAATACGCTAATTTTAAACCATTTAACTTTCCTTTCTTCTCTTTTAAGGTAAGAAAATCTGCCATAGCTTGACAAGGATGTAAAAGATCACTTAATCCATTAATAACTGGAATCTTAGCATATTCAGCTAACTCAAGTATTATTTCATGAGCAAAAGTTCGAATCATAATACCATTAACCCATCTTTCCAAATTTCTTGCCACATCTTTTATAGCCTCTCTTTTTCCCATTTGAATATCATTAGGACTGAGATAAATAGCCTCTCCCCCAAGTTGTAGCATTCCAACTTCAAAAGTAACTCGAGTTCGAAGAGAAGGCTTTTCAAATATCATGGCTAAGATCTTTCCCTTTAATGCATTAATATATTTTTCGGGATTATTTTTTATTTCCTGGGCAAAGGAAAGAATTTCTCTAAATTCATTCTTTGTAATATCATTTACCGAGATAAAATCCGCAAATCTCATTTTTTTCTCCAAAAAATTCTCTCTCAAGGAATAATTCTTGTACCAGTTCTTTTTATAAGAGCAGCTTTAAGTTTATTTGCTGAAGTAATAAGAACTTCCTTCCCTCCCCCTTCAATAAATTCAATAGCAGCTTTTATTTTAGGACCCATTGAACCAGGAGGAAATTGACCTTGGGCGAGATATTTCTTTGCCTGAGAAACAGTCATTACTTTTATTTCTTTCTGATTTGGCTTGCCGTAATTAAGATATACTTTCTCTACAGTTGTAAGTATTATAAATAAATCAACTTTTACTTCTTTTGCTAAAAGACTTGATGCAAAATCCTTATCAATTACAGCCTCTACTCCTTGAAAAAAACCTCTTCCATTAATAATAACTGGTATACCACCTCCTCCAACAGCAATAACTATTCTTCCTGCTCTTACCAGATCATTTATTATTCTTTTCGGAACAATGTCTATTGGTCTTGGAGAAGGAACCACCTTTCTATATCCCCTTCCTGCATCTTCAATCATCTTCCATTTTTTCTCTCGCATTAATATTTGAGCTCTATACTTGGAATAAAAAGGTCCTACTGGTTTTGTTGGATTTTCAAAAGCAGGGTCATTCCTATCAACAACCACTTGAGTAAGAATTGTAGCAACTTCTTTATCAATGGAATTTTTTCTTAATTCATTTATTATTGCTTTCTCTAGCATGTATCCCATACTACCTTCAGTCATGGCATCACAAATTTCCAAAGTAAATGGAGGAACTTTTGTGACTGCTTCCTCCATTTGAATTAGAAGATTACCTACTTGAGGTCCATTTCCATGAACAACAATTAATTCATATCCTTTTTTTACAACATGGACCATAAGCTTTGCAGCTTTTTGAGCATTCCTCATTTGTTCCCACTGAAGCCCCCTCTCATTTTCTGGTAAAAGGGCATTACCTCCAAAAGCAATTAAAGCAATTTTTTGATTCATTAGAAATCCTTAAGTACCTCCTCTAAATTTGGTGAACCTATTTCTTGAAGCTCATAAGTAACTCTCAAAGTTGGCTTATTAGCATTAATCAAACGGGTTAAATCAATTGGAGTAGCAATTATAACCAAATCACAATTTGTTTTATTAATTGTCTCCTCTAACTCTTTTATTTGTTTTTCTCCATATCCCATTGCAGGGAGAATATTTATTAAATGAGAATATTTTTCAAAAGTTTTCTTTATACTTCCAACTGCATAGGGCCGTGGATCAACCAGTTCTTTAGCTCCATATTTATTAGCAGCCACTGCTCCTGCACCATAACTCATCTCGCCATGTGTTAAAGTTGGACCATCTTCTATAACAAGAACTCTTTTATTCTTTATTTTTTCTCCCTCTTTTACAATAATTGGAGAAGCTGCCTCTATTATTTCCGCTTTTGGATTATATTTTTTAATATTTAATTTTATTTGATCAATATTTCTTTTATCAGCAGTATCAATCTTATTTATAACTATTACATTACTTCTTCTGAAATTAACTTCTCCTGGATAGTATGAGATTTCATGTCCTGGCCTATGAGGATCAGTAACAACAATTTCTAAATCGGAATAGTAAAAGGGAAAATCATTATTACCTCCATCCCACACTATTACATCTGCTTCTTTTTCCGCTTCTCTTAGAATTGCTTCATAGTCCACTCCAGCATAAACAACTATTCCATTTCGAATATGGGGTTCATATTCTTCCCTTTCCTCAATTGTACATTCATATTTATCAAGATCTGAAAAAGTAGCGAATCTCTGTACTTTCTGTTTTCTTAAATCACCATAAGGCATTGGATGACGGATAATCACAACTTTCCTACCTTTATTTTTTAGTATTAAACTTACTTTTCTACTTGTTTGACTTTTTCCACACCCGGTCCGCACAGCACATACAGATATAACTGGAACTTTACTTTTCAGCATTGTTGATTCAGGACCTAATAATATAAAAGAAGCTCCCATAGCCATGCAAAGAGAAGCTTTATTCATCACATATTGATGAGAAACATCACTATAAGAGAAAAATACTTCATCAACTTTATATTTTTTAATTAAATATGATAATTCTTCTTCAGAATAAATGGGTATTCCGTCGGGATATAATTCTCCAGCTAACTCAGCAGGATATTTTCTTCCCTCAATGTCTGGAATCTGGGTAGCTGTAAAAGCTACAACCTTATAATTTTTATTATTGCGAAAATAGACATTGAAATTATGAAAGTCTCTTCCAGCAGCACCCATGATAATTGCTTTTTTCATTAAAACCTCCCATCAATAAAATAATCAGTCGAAACAAGGATTTAGTATAATATAGCTGTGAAAGAAGTGTCAACTAAAGACCAAGTTAGTCCAAAAATTAAAATTTCACTCCAATAAAAATCCAAATTCCAGGCATTCTAACCCCTGGTATTTCTTCATATTTGGCATTTAACAAATTTGATATTTTCAAAAATAATTCTCTTCTTCCAATTTTTTTAGTAAATTTAACATCAAGAACAAAATAACCTTTCTCTTCTTTTCTTTTTTTAAAAATTCCATAAATTATTGCATTTATTTTAAAAGGTAAAATTATACTTAATGAGGAACTTATTTGATGAATGGGGTGATTTAATACATATTTCGAAATAAAATTTTTAGCTTCTTTCATTTCAGATTGGAGACAAGAATAACCTATGGAGAAAAAATTTTTAAATTTTAAGGTATTTTCAATCCCATAAAAAATTATTTCTTGAATATTCTCTGCTCTCCATACAAGCTCATCTTTATTCCTTATCCAATCAATTAAGTCTCTATCTTTTCTATAAAAAATTGTTGTCTCAAAGTTTAAGAAAATTGATGGAAAGTAATCAATCCCTGATTCAATGGAAAAAGTCTTTTCGGGTTTCAAATTTGGATTTCCAATATTAGCAGGACTACGATAGTAAAGTTCAGTAAAAGATGGAATCCTAAATGCTTTACTTATTGAGTATCTTATTTTTAATTTATCTAAGATTAAATAACTAAATGAAAAACACGGACTGAACTCGTATCCATAATTGGAATAAAAATCGCTTCTTAAACTTAAATCAAGATATAATTTATTTATTATTTTTTCATATTCTGAAAAAATACTCAACTTATAGTAAGAATGATTTCCTAAATTGCTGCTTTTAATTTTATCCTCTCTTATTTCTCCACCTAAAATAATTTTTCCAAATGGAATCAGATTAAAAAAGGAGTATGCCTCTATCCCATAACTTTCAGTTGTATGTTCATTTAAATACCACTCAGGTTTAGTGATATCCAAAATGAATTTATCATAATGACGACGGTAATATAATTTTATTTTTGTTTTTTTTATTTCTGAATTTATTCCAATGAATTTTGTTTCTGTCCATTCTTTAGAAGGATATGGTGCATAAAAATTGTTTGCACCAAAATTTTTCTTATTATAACCAATTAAAAAATTTACAGTGCCTTTAGAAAAAATTAAATTTGAATTATGTAATAAATTAAAAACAATAAAATCTCTGTCATACTCAAACCCGTTTGATTTTTTATAATCAATGGAGAAATTACTATTTAATTTACCAAAGTTTTGTGAGAGATGTAAATTTCCAAAAAAAGTTTTATAATCACCAATTGAAATCTCTCCTGAGATTGTTCTCTGAAAAGATTTTTTAGTAACTATATTAATTACCCCTCCAAAAGCATTTTCTCCATACAGAGAGGATCCATGTCCATATAGAACTTCAATTCTTTCAATATCTGATAGAGACAATGGAATATCCAAATTATGATGAGCTGTCTGAGGATCATAAATTTTTATTCCATTTATCATAATTAAAACTTGACTAAAATTTGCTCCCCTTATACTTAAGTCACCTTGAATTCCAAAGGGGTTTCGCTGTCTTAAATCAATTCCAGTAACATATTTTAATAGTTCTGCAACAGAATCTACTGGTGCTCTCTCAATATCCTCCTTTTTAATAATAATTACTTTCCTTGCAACTCTTGAAAATTCCGTAGGAATTAAAGACGCAGTTACTATAATTTTCTCTTTAATAGGAAATATCTCCTCACAGAATGAGAGAATATTTAATGAAAAAATAAGAACAACTAATAATAAAATACGCATTTTCCTACCTCATAATTAAATTTGTAAATTTGATATTATAAAAACTAATTTTTATTGTCAAGATATTAGATTTATGCTATAAAGTCAGGGATAAAGGAGGGATTGATAATGAAAAACAAAATATTTATCTTAATTTTAATTGTCATTTGTTTTTCCATTTTTATTTTTGCTCAGGAAAAAACTTTAATCCAACAAGGAGACGAACTTTATGCTCAAAGAGAGGATTTATCAAAGGCAGAGCAAGCAATTAAAAAATATCGAGAAGCAATAAGGACAGGAGAAAACAAATATGAAGCTTATTGGAAAATTGCAAAAGCTCTATATTATATTGGTTCCCATAAGTCAAGTAAAAAAGAGAAAAAATTAATATTTTCTCAAGGTATTTATTATGCAAAAAAAGCAGTTCAACTTGAACCTAATAAACCAGAAGGCATTTTCTGGTTAGCAACACTCAGAGGAGTCTATGGTGAAGCAAGAGGTGTATTAAAAAGCTTGTTTTTAGTAAAACCTATTATGGAGGGCTATAGAAAAGTTTTAGAACTTGACCCGAAACTGGAAGGAGGAGGACCTGATAGAGCTTTGGGAAGAGTTTATTACAAATTGCCTGGATTTGCAGGAGGAAGCAAAGAAAAATCTCTAAAGCATCTTTTAAAATCCAAAGAAATCTGTCCAACTAATCCTCTTACAAGAATTTATTTAGCAGAGACTTATTTAGCTCTTAAGCAAAAAGAAAAAGCAAAAGAAGAATTAAAAGAATTGCTTGCAATGGAACCAGATCCTCGATGGATACCAGAAACAAAAGAACTTAAAGAAAAAGCAAAACAAATGCTTAAGAAAATTAAATAATCAGCCTCCTGAAAAGAAAGGAGATATTATTATTCTATCTCCATCTTCAATTCTTTCTTTTAAATGAATACCTCTTCCATTTCGAATTATTAAAATAGGTAAATTTTTCTTAATATTCAATATGGATAGTAATTCTTCTGCTGTTATTGGCTTAGAAATTTCAATTTCCTTTTCACTGAAACCTGTATCATAAGTTAAATAACCTATGACTTTTATACTCACTTTCATTTTATTTATTTTAATTTTCTAATTTAATATATTTTTCAAGTTCTTTGGCTTCTTCTGCAAGACCCAGATCTTCCATTGTTTTTCTTTTTGGAATTCCTCTTTTATCCCAATCTCGAAATTCATAATAATAATCGAGCAATTTATCATATTTATCGTATTCAAGTATTTTACCCGCAATAATTCCTTCTTTATCCGCATTAGAAGGATCAAACCATATTTTTGGCGGATAATCTTTTTTTCTATTCCAATTTGGAAACTCTCTAACCCAGAATGCTCTTATTAAAGCATAAATTCTATCCGCAACTTTCCAGAAATCATCAAGACTCCAGTTTAAACCAGTAACCTTATTAAAATATACTGGATAGTGTTCAATTCCCCAGCCCAATTCTATCCATGGAAACCTACATGCAACAATGAATTCAAATAAACCACCTCGAATTCTTTGTAATTCAACAATTTTCTCTGCTTTCTCCTTTCCATATGAACCTCTTTCTGTCTCATTAATCTCAAATGTAATAACCCATGCCTCTTTATGATGTGCTCCAATTGAGCTTGTTGCAAAAGCTAATGCCATTCCAGGAGCAAATTTACAATTATATGCTGAAATTTCCAGTCCTTTAACATGCATCGCGTAAGCTTCTGAGCCTTTACCTATTTTCTGTGCCATTCTCATAGTCCCTTGGGCTAAAAAATCTCCTATATCTTCGCGATATGCAATTTTCTTTAGAAGTTCCTTTGCTTTTTCAGCATCTCCAAATTTAAAGTCTCCATCAATAGCTCCTTGATCAATAGCATCTGCATAAAAAGCTAAAACACCGCCACTTGAAATTGTATCTAATCCAAAGTCATCACACATATGATTAAGAGAACCAACTTGGGCTAAATCAAAAATTTCAAGATTACTACCTAACATACCTATATTTTCATAATCCATTTCTGCTTTATTACCTTCTTTGTCAAGTATTGTTATACCACAGCGCATTGTACAATTAGGGCACCCATAAGTTGCTATTCGAGCTGCACTTAATCTTTCGCCATCAATTCTCCATGCTTCCTTATGAAAAGTCTTTCTCATATTCCTTACAGGTAAAGCAGCTACCTCATTACACCAGGCCAATACTCCTGTTGTCCCTTGTATCGACCATCCTGTTTTTTTATCTATCTCTCCTACTTTTTTTAAATCCTCAAGTCCTATTTTTCTCATTTCTTCTGGCTCAGCAATTGGTATTTTCTTTGTTCCTTTTACCACAATAGCTTTGAGATTTTTTGAACCCATAACTGCTCCCATTCCTGGCCTTCCACCTGCTCTACCTTCCATACTCCGAATTATAGAATATAAAACTTTATTTTCACCTGCTTGACCTATTGTAAGAATACCTACAGCACGACCATATTTCCCATATAACCATTCTAATGTTTCATAGGAACCTTTGCCCCAAATTTCATTTGCTGGAAGGAATTCAACTTTGTCATCTTCTATATAAATATATATTGGCTTCTCTGCTTTTCCTTCAATAATAAGAATATCATAACCAGCTTTTCTCAAATGGTCTGTTACTCTTGTCCCTAAATTTCCATCACCATAACCTCCTGTAAGAGGAGATTTCGCAGCAACAACTGTTTTTCCAGTATTCGGGGCAGGAATACCTGCAATTGGTCCTACTGCTACTATAAGTTTATTTTCAGGCCCTAAAGGATCAATTTCTGGTTTAAGCTCGTCCCAAAGGATTTTAATTGCAAATCCTCTACCACCTACCCATTTTTTTGCAAATTCTTCAGTGTAAGTTTCCTTTTTTATTTTTTTAGAAGTTAAGTCTATTCTTAAAATATTGCCCAGCCATCCCTTCATATAAGGACCTCCATTTTATTATTACTGATATCCATTAACATATGAAAAAAACTTAGTCAAGACAAAAAATATTGAATAAATTATCCATTTTAAATAAACTACATTTAGGATATTCAAATGACTTTAAATAATATTCTTAGGATTACGAGTTTTTAGTTTTTCATTTTAAATTTTTAGCTTTATATGGAGGTGAAAAATGATAAATTTGGAAGGAAAAACAGCTCTTATAACTGGTGGTTCAAGAGGAATTGGAAAAGCAACCGCCATTCTAATGGCAAAAGCAGGATGCGATATTGCTATAAATTTTATAAAAAATAAAAAGGAAGCTCAAAATACTGCTAAAAAGATAAAAGAATTTGGAAAAAGATGTTTAATAATCGAAGCAGATATAGCTAATCCTCATGAAGTTAAAAGAATGGTTAAAGAGACAATTAAAAATTTTGAAAAAATAGATATTTTAGTAAATAATGCAGGTATTTGGACCTATGGGGAAATTGGGAAAATAGATGAAAAAACATTGAATGAAACATTAGATATAAATTTAAAAGGGATGTTTTATGTTTGTAATGAAGTAATTCCTGAAATGAAAAAAAGGAAGAGAGGCTGGATTATAAATATTTCATCTACTGCTGGTCTAAGAGGAGAAGCTTTCCATTCTCATTATGCAGCCTCAAAGGGAGGAGTCATCTCTTTTACTAAATCTTTAGCAATAGAGTTAGCTCCTTATAATATTTTAGTAAACTGTGTAGCTCCTGGGTGGGTTGATACCGACATGTGCGAGGAAGTTTTCAGAGATAAAGAATTTAAGGAAAAAATAAGGCAATCAATTCCACTTAAAAGAATACCTTTACCAGAAGATATTGCTGGGCCAATATTATTTTTAGCTTCTGATCTTGCTCGTCATATAACAGGAGCAGTAATAAATGTAAGTGGAGGGGCAGTTCTCTGGCCATAAATTTTAAATGCTTGTAAAATTATGAATTTTTTGATAGCCTTAAAAAGAAATTAAAAACTAAGAGCTAAAAATTAAAAATTTAAAGTGCAAGGTTAACAGATTATAATGAAAAGAATTAAAGACTTATTCTTTACTTTTAACTTTTATGTTTTTACTTTTTAATTTTTAAAGGGGAGGAAGATATGGAAGAAGAAATTGGAAGAGTTACTCATTATTTCACAAGAATTGGAGTTGCTGCAATTGATATTAAAAAGGGAGAATTAAAAGTTGGAGATACTATTCATATCAAAGGACATACAACTGATTTTTACCAGAAAATTGATTCTATGCAAATTGAACATCAGCCAGTTGAAAAAGCTGAAGCAGGACAATCAGTAGGAATTAAAGTTTCGGAGCATGTTCGTGAAAATGATATTGTTTACAAAGTGACTGAAGAATAAGATTTAATTAAAACTTTAAATGAATTTATTAATTCTTGCAGATGAATTTGAAGTTTATTCTTTAATAGAAAAATATTTAATTTCAAAAGGATTTAAAATTTATTATTCTTCAAAAGAGGATGATTTTTATTCTTTAATTAGAGAAAAGGAAATTAAAATTATTCTTCTCGATTTAAGAGAACAAGAAACCAAAGATTTCTCGCTCCTCAGATTAATTAAGAATTACGATCCCCTTCTTGAAATTATTATAATAGGTAACAAAATACCAGCAAGTAAAATAATTGAAGCACTCAAAGTAGGAGCAAGTGATTATTTGGTTAAACCCTTAGAAATAAGAAAACTTTATTCAATTTTGAGAAACATTCAGGAAAAAACCCAACTCCGAAGAAGTACTCACCAATTAGAAAAACAATTAGTACAAAAATATATTTTCGAAGGTATGGTGGGTAAAAATCCATTAATGTTGGAAATTTTCTCATTAATAGAAAGAGTTTCTAAATATCCTGTTTCAGTTCTTATTACTGGAGAAACAGGAACAGGAAAAGAAATGGTCGCCCGGGCTATTCATAATTTAAGTCCTCGCCGCGGTAAGAAATTTATTGTTTGTGATTGTACTTCAATTCCTGAAACTTTATTTGAATCAGAGCTTTTTGGTTATTTAAAAGGAGCTTTTACAGGCGCGGATAAATCAAAAGATGGCTTATTTAAAGAAGCTGATGAGGGTACAATTTTTCTTGATGAAATTGCTGAAATTCCAATAGCAGTCCAATCAAAACTTCTTCGTGTACTTGAAGAACAACAATTCCGTCCCCTTGGCTCAACAAAAAATGTTAAAGTTGATGTTCGTATTATATGTGCAACAAGCAGGGATTTAAGAGAAGATATAAAAAAAGGAAATTTTAGAGAAGATTTATTCCATAGAATAAATATAGTGGAAATTAAACTTCCGCCCCTTAGAGAAAGAAAAGAAGATATTCCCCTGCTCTGTAGTTATTTTTTAGAAAAATCCAATAAGAAATTTGGAAAACAAATTCTCGGTATTTCACGAAGAGCAAAAAAAATTTTATTAAATTATCCATGGCCAGGTAATGTTAGAGAATTAGAAAATACAATTGAACGCGCAGTAATGTTATGTCAGGAAAAATTTATTGATATAAAAGACTTACCTGATTCACTGAAAAATTATGGTGAAGATTATATTAGTGAGTCCCTTTATCCATTTTTAAATTTAACCTTAGAAGAATTGGAAAAAAGACATATTCTCGCTATTTTAAAAAGGACAAATAACAATAAACAGAAAACCGCAAAATTATTGGGGCTCAGTAGACAAGCCCTTTATAGAAAATTAAAAAAATATAATATTCCTTACTAATTTATTATTTTCTATTTCAATCACAAATAAAATTGTTTCAATTTCGGACACATTAATTTCCCTTTAATTTTAATAATTATTTATATTTCAATAAGATAAGAAAATAAAAAAATGGCATATATTTTGCATGAGTTTCTTAGACAATGAGTATGCATGAAAAAGAAAATCTTGGTAAAAGCCTTGCACATGGGGTAATCAACTGGTTAAAATCAGGGGCTCACCAAAAAAAATTAACCATTGTCCTACCTTTATCCCTCTCCTTTCTGAAATTCCAGTTGATTACCCCTTATTTTTTAAATAATGCTCTAAAAAGAAGTGAGGAGGTTAAGTTAAAAAATAATGACTAAAGAGTATAATAGATTATCTCTTCAAGAAAAAATGGAATTTTTAATTGAGGAATTAATTGAAAAGGGCATATTTTTAAATGAAGCTATAAAAGAATTCGAAAAATTATACATTGAAAAAGTTCTTAAAAGATATATAAAAAACAAAACAAAAGCTGCTCAATTTTTGGGTATTCCAAGAACTACTCTTCAAGGAAAAATTAAATCATTAAATATTCATTTATAATCTTCTAATCTTCTTAGCAGCTCCTTTCTACTTTATTATTTATTTAACTATGAAATGTATCATTTTCGGACACTTAATTTTATTTATTTAACTTTAATTTTAACAATAAGTTACAATTAATACAAAAATTTTTATAATACTTTATGTATCATTTTCGGACACCTTCTTTCTTTACAAAACTTTTAATTTTTTTCTAAATTATTATTTTTCAATAACTTAAATAACAAAAAAGCTGGCACTCTTTTTGCATCTAACTATAGTGCCTTCTAAGAGAAGGCAAATAGGTTTCTGGAAGCGGTGGGTGGGTGGGCTCGAAGGAGGAAATAGAATGAAGCTTGAGAACAGAAGAAAGAAGATAGCAGCTGCGCTATTAAGTATGATCCTGATAGCAAGTTTATACATACCATCTATTTTTAGCCAAGCAATTATTGGAGTAAATGTTAATATAAAACCTGTCCTAATGCTTGAAGTGTTCACCCCCTCACAAATTTTTAGGAGCGCCGGTCAAACTGGCGCTCTTCTAATAACCCCATTAAATATTGAAGAAAATCCAATTCATATTCGAGTTAGACTCGTAATACCTAAAGGCCAAATTGTCCAACTTCGTGTTGAAGTAAATGGAGATTTAATAAACAGTAAGGGCGAAATTTTTCCAATATCTAATGTTGGTTGGCATGCAAAAGGTCCTGGTTTTCAGAATGGTATTTTAAATAAAAATTCTCCACAAATAATAGCTACTTGGACAAAGTCAGGATTTTATGAAGGAATTATAAATTATTATTGGGTGAAACCTCCGTCCCTCCCTCAAGATTTCACCCAGTTAATTACATATACACTAGTAAGTCTATAAGGAATTTTTTTAACATTTGTACCTCCCTCAGGACACCTTAGAAGGTGTCCTAATTTATTTAACAAATTTTGTCATTTTACTGACATAAAATGTCATTATATTAGTTGAAAAATATTTTAATTTAAAATTTATCTTTAATAATATCAAGGGGTTAGTCCTTTGGCATGAATTTTGCATATTAACATATGCAAAATTTTTTTAAAAGGAGGTAGTATAAAATTTGACATTTTTAGAATTTTATGATATTAAATAACTTAACCCGAGAGGGAGGTCCAGAAACCTATTTGCTAAAAACTTAAAGGAGGGAGGTACAAATGTTAAAAAAATTCCTTATAGGAGGATTAGCTTTAGCTCTTTGCTTTTTCATGAATGTTCCATTAGTTGATACACAGCAAACTCAAACTGCTGATGTTACAGTTACTGCCCAATTTCAATCAATACTCATTCTCTGGGTTGATGGAACTGATGATGGACATAATCTATTAGGTGGTGATTACACTACAAGTGAAAATTGTAATTTTGGTAATGTTGATGCTATTGGAACAGCAATTAGTGGTGGTGATACTATGGTAAATGGAATAACTGGAACTCCTGTGGATGCAACTGGCAATCCGCTTACCAGTGCATATGACCCAAATTGTGACGGTTCTTTTTATCCAGTTTTAGCAGGTACCGGCACAAATTCTGTAACAGATAGATCTGATGCTGGTATTGGTATATATGCCTTAGGTGTTCAGGCATCCGGTACAAGTTATACTCTTGATGTTGCTGCTCAGTTAAGTTCAAGCACTACAAATGTCACTATTGACCAATTAAAATGGAAAGATGATGCTGACAGCTCCTCTGGTTATACTGGATATACAGCTTTTTCAACTTTAAGTACTACTATTGACTCAGACACAGGCATTCTCTACCGCAAGATATTCTATCATGACTATGGTTTACTTGTTCAATTTGAAGATGAACCTGGAACAAACACTTGGACTGTCACATATACTCTCACTGCTTCATAAAAAATTGAAAATTTATGAAAAAAAGATTTTTGCTTATATTTCTATTAACTATTCTAAATTACAGTATTCTGAATACACAGCAGACAGCAACACTCACAATAAGTGCTCAGCCTCAGCAATGGTTGAGATTGAGAATTGATGGAACTGATCCTGGATGGGGAGCAACTTCTAATGAAAAATGTGAATTTGGAAATTTAGATGCCAGAGGGACACCAATAACAGGTGCTCCTTCTGGCGATCCAAATGTGAATGGAATAAGTGGAATTCCTGTTGATTCATCAGGCCTTCCTCTCTCTTCCTCGAATGATCCAGCATGTGTGGGTTCATTCTATCCATTGTTTTCTGTAACAGGTGGGAACTTCTTGAAGTGGCATCCAAATTCTGCGTTAGCAATAAGAATATTTTCGTGGGACACATGGCAACTTACAGTTAGTGCTCAACTTACAACACATACTCAAAATGTAATAATTGGACAATTAAAATGGAAAGATGATTCAACTTCAGCAAATGGTTATCAAGGCTATACGGATTTTTCAACTTCAAATATACTTATTGCCTCAGGAGGGCCAACATTTCGTTTTTTATATCATGATTATGGTCTTCTTGTTGAATATGAGGATGAGCCTGGAACAAATATATGGAGAATAACATATACTCTTACATCTGTTTAAAAAATGAAATTAAATATTTTTTCATTAATTATTATTTTTATATTTTTCAGTATTACTGTAGACTCAGAAGAGACAGGTTTCCAATTATTAATAGATGGTCCAGATCCAGATAGTGAATACACTATAGCAGAAGCAATTAATTTTGGCAAAATTGACCCATGGGGTTCAATGAGCATAGGTGGTAATTTCTCAGGTTTAATGGGAAAACCTCTTGGTGCACCTGATTTTGATGACGTGAATTGTAAAGGTGCAATATATGAATTTTCTCCTGAAACTGGCGGAAATATTGAATTTGACCATCCGAATTCAACTCTTGCAATAAAAATAGTAAGTCCTACAAAATGGCAATTAAGTGTAAGCGCTCAGGTAAATGGACATCCATCAATCAGTGTAGATCAATTATGCTTTAAAGAAGATTCTGAAATAGAATACATTCCATTTACAACAACTCCTCAGGTTATTGCAAGTGGACAACCAGGAATATTTTATTTATACTATGATTTGGCTTTAAAGCTTGAATTTAAAGATAAACCAGGAAATTATTCCTGGCAAATAACATATATTTTAAGTTCTTTTTAAGGTAAAAGAATGAGAAAAATTTTATCACTTTTTTTAACTTTTATTCTTTTTCAATTTCTTCATTCCTCCATTCTGATTTCACCAATTAGATTTATATTCTCAATCTCTTCAGGAAAATTATACACTGATGCAATAAGAGTAAGAAATATGTCAAATGCAAAAGTTTATGTTAAAGTTTATCCATCAGATTTTACAATAAATGAGGAAGGTTCTTTAAGGTTTTATGAACCAGGCATAATAAAAAATTCTGTTTCTCCATTTATAAGAATAAATCCAACATTTTTTAAACTTGAGCCAAATGAAGAAAAATGGATTAGATTCACAGTAAAAATGCCTAAAAATTTTAATGGTGAACTTCATGGAATGATATTTTTCCAGACTGTTCCTTCAGGAATCGAAAAAGCAAGAGGCCATCAAGTTTTTCTTTCAACAAGATTAGGAGCTGTTGTTTATGCTTCAGCAAAGGGAAAAACTACCAAAATCGCTGAAATCTCAGACTTTTATTTAAAGGAAAATTCAAAAAATGGAAGTATTGAGTATTCAATTTTATTGAAAAATGAAGGAAATGTTCATATTAGGCCAGAGGGAAATTTAAGAATTTTAAATAAAAAAGGGAAAAAGATTACTGATGTAAAAATTAATGAGTATGCTTCTCCGGTTCTAAGAGAAAAACTAAGAATATTTAAAGGAGAAATTGGAAAGAATCTTACCCCGGGTAAATATCGTATAATTACAGAAATTAATTATGGAGGAAAAGAAAACTTAGAGGCTGAAAAATCTATAAATATCCTAAAAGGAGCAAAGATTGAAGAATTTAGAGTAGAATTTATTGAAGCTAAAGAAAGAAAAAAATCTCAAGCAAAAGAGATTAAGGATATAAAGGTAAAGAAACTTGAAGGAGGAATTATTTTAACTATTCAGGGTGATGGCAATTTAAATTATTTAAATTTTGAACTTGATAATCCTCCACGGATAGTGATTGATATTAAAGAGGTTGAAAATAAAATTTTCCACAAGAAAATAAATATTAATTCAAATAAAATTAAAAGAATCAGAACTTCTCAGTATCAAATATATCCAGAAAAAATCGCAAGAGTTGTAATTGATTTGATTAATAGACAGAAATATGAAATTTTACAAAATATGGAAGGACTGAAAATTTTGATTGGTAATATTGAATCTCTCAAAAAGAGAATTGATTTAACAAGCATATCAAAACCAAAAATTATTTTCACAATTAAAGCAAAGGGTGTAAATATTGAAAAAGGATTAAATCATAGTTTTATAAAAGTTAAAAATTTAAATGGAGAGTTACTTTCTCAAATTCCACTAAAAATTAAAAATAGGGGGGCAGAAATTCTCCTCGAAGGAGAAATGGCAAATATCCCTCAACCAGGAATTTATTTTGCAGAAGCAGTCATTTTTCATAATGGAATTACACCTTTAATTTCTTATATAAAATTTACTGTAAAAAAATAAAATCCTTGAAATGAAAAAGATTCCACTTTTTTTTTATATTCTTCTTTTATCAACTATTATTCAAGCTCAAGAACTTGGTAGATTAAGTTTAACTTACCAGAATCAAACCTCAAGATCAATTTTTAAAGGTTATGAAACTCTTTCATCTTTTCATACTTTTTTCTTAAATTTCCAGCAAAGTTTTCTACAATTTGGCTCTATAAATTTTTCAATTAGTGGCCTTATATATGAGAAAAAGAAGGAAATATCCTTTTATACTCTAAGACTTCAAAATATACCAATTGGAAATTTTAAAATTAGTGGTGGTTTTGGTTATACATCCTATAAAATTTCAAGTTTGTTGCCCTTTGGCTCCTTCAATCCTTCAAGATTTGTAAGTATAAAGGGCGGGAGTCTCTCTTTAGAATCTGAAAAAATGTTATTTATTTTCTTTGGAGGAAGACTTTATGGAATAACTGGAATTAAAGAATTAAAAACTGCGATTTATGGCTTAAAAGGAATTTTCCGATTAATAAAAGATTGGACAATTGGTGTAGGATATATAAGGGGTGAAAATCTCCCTAATGAAAAGAGCAAAAAAGCAGATATACTCACTCTTGACAGCTCTTTAAGAATTTTAAATGAATTCTATCTCTTAAGTGATTTCAAATATTCTTTTACTTCGGAAGATTATTCTTTAAAAGTTGGACCATATTTTAAGAGTAAAAAACTTTCCTTAGAGTTTTATTATAATTATGCAAGTCCTGATTTTCCGCAAATAGAAAGAATTCGAGTGAGTGATAGAGAGGGTTATACTTTCATAGGCACTATAAGACCTTTTCCAATTTTATCCCTTTTTGGAAGTGTGGATACTTATAATGAAAATCTCGAGAGAGTTCTTGAGAGGCCAGTAAGTGATTTCTTAACTTATTCTTATGGAGCTAATTTTTCTCCCCTAATTTTTCCAAATATATCCTTTAGAATAAGCATTAGTGAAAGAGAAGCTGAAAAAGAAGGAATTAAAACCACGGATAGTTATTATAATTCTTTTTACCTTTCTTTATTCAAGCATTTTAGAAGATATTATTTAAATCTTAGATATAATCGAGGAAATTTTAGAAATTTCTTAGATGCTACACAAGATTTCTTAAATGAAGATTACACATTAGAATTAAGAAGAATGTTTCTTAATGGTTCTTTATTCTATTTAAATTTTTATTTTTCAGAAAAGAGTAGTAGGTTAAATATTTTTAAAAGAGAAGATTATAATTTACAAACAGGATTCACATTTAAACCAAGATATAATACTATGATAAATTCTCAATTTAATTATTCATATGGAAAAGATAAAATTTCAGGGCAGAAAACCCGTGGAATTGGAGGAAGTTTAGGAATTTATTATAATTTTCAGCCTCTAAAAATTAATTTTTCTCTTCAATATCGTTTCTCTCGTATACAAAGTATTTTTCCAAAAACTCAAAAAAGAGACTATCATCAAGTTGTTTTCAGAATAACAAAAAGTTTTACATGGGGAAAAAGAAAAACCTTGTCGCAAGTTAAAAGCTTTTCAGATATTTTTAAAGGTACTGGCACAGTGGAAGGTTTTGTTTTTATTGATTTAAATTTAAATAATATCAAAGATAGTAAAGATGTAACTCTTTCTGACATTGAAATAATGATTGATGGCAGAGTAATCACAACTACAGATGAAAATGGTTATTATAGAATTTCACCAATAATCCCTGGTGAACATAGAATCTCTCTACTTTTAAGAAAAATCCCTGCCTTTTATCAGCCATTATTTGAAGAAAAGAAAATTAAAATAAAAGGGAGAAAAACTCACCATCTGAATTTTATTTTAGTTCCTTTAGGTTTTGTATCAGGTAAAGTTATTCTTGATGTAAATGAGAATGGAGTAAAAGATGAAGATGAACCAGGTCTTCAAGAAATTCAAGTTAATTTATTAAAGAATGGAAATTTAGTCTTTTCTATATTGACAAATTCAAGGGGAGAATTTAAATTTGACAATCTCTACCCAGGAAAATACATTATTGAAATTGATTCTAAGAATATTAAAGAAAAGTACAAAAAAGATAAAAAATCTGTTATAGAAATTAATTTAAAACCTGGAGAAGAACTGAGAGAAATCACTTTATTAATTAAAAAATACAGAAAGCCTAAGATTAAAAAGGTATTTGATTATTTTACTGGAGTAATTTCAGGACAAGTGATTTTAGATGCGAATAAAAATGGAAAAATTGACTCTGGTGAAAAAGGACTATCAAATATTCAAATTGAAATTCTTCCAACCAAACTAAAAACAAAAACAGATGAGGAAGGATATTTTGTTTTTGAAAATATTGTCCCTGGAGAATATATTTTAAGAATTGATATAAAAAGTCTACCAGAAAATGCTTATTTTACTTCTCCTATTTCAAAAAAAATTAAAATTTTACCAGGCCAAAAATTGGAAAATCAAAATTTCTTATTCTTTATTAAAAAATAAAGTAATATCTTTTATTTCCTTTTTCCTTATGTTATAATTCGATGTTCAAATGGCATTGGAGTTTGAAGTCTAAAAGGAATATGTATGAACCAATAATTGGTTTAGAAATTCATGCTCAGTTACTTACCCATACAAAGCTTTTCTGTGGATGTTTAACCCGCTTTGGTGACCCCCCAAATACTCATACATGTCCTGTGTGTCTCGGCCTTCCAGGATCTCTTCCTGTACTAAATATGGAGGCTGTCTCCCATGCGATTAAATTAGCTTTAGCAGTTAATGCAAAAATTCATTTAAAATCCACATTTGCACGAAAAAATTATTTTTATCCTGACCTTCCAAAAGGATACCAAATAACTCAATACAAAGAGCCTATTGCTACTGATGGATATTTAGAAATAGAGGTAGATGGAAAAAAGAAAAGAATAGGAATTGAGAGAATTAATATGGAAGAAGACGCTGGCAAATCTATTCACAATGGCTTTCCAGATTCCAATCAAAAAACATATTTAGATTTTAATAGATGCGGAATTCCTCTTTTAGAAATTGTAGGAAAACCTGAAATTTACTCTCCTAAAGAGGCAGTAGAATTTTTAAGCCTCCTTAGAACTATACTTCAATATTTGGAAATCTGTGATGGAAATATGGAAGAAGGAAGCCTTCGATGTGATGCGAATTTATCAATAAGGAGAAAAGGTGAAAAAAAATTAGGAGTAAAAACTGAAATAAAAAATCTTAATTCTTTCCGTTTTCTTCAAAGAGCACTTCAATATGAAATTGAAAGACAAATTGAAATATTAGAGTCAGGTAAGGAGTTAAAACAAGAAACTCGCTATTGGGATGCTAATCAGAATAAAACAGTTCCAATGAGAACAAAGGAGGAAGCTCATGATTACCGTTATTTTCCAGAACCTGATTTACCTCCTTTAATAATAAATAATAATTGGATTGAAAAAATAAAGAAAACTCTTCCTGAACTTCCGCATCAAAAAATTGAACGCTTTGTTAACCAATATCAAATTCCATATAAGGATGCAAAAATTTTATGTTTTGATAGAAATTTAGCAGATTATTTTGAGAAAACAGTTAAAATCACAAAATTACCAAAAATTACTTCTAATTGGATTCTTACTGAGGTTTTAAGATATCTTAAAGAATTAAATAAAGATATTTCACAATTTCCTGTTAAACCTGAGGAATTGGCTGACTTAATTTTATTAATTGAAAAAAAAGAAATAAGCGGGAAAATAGCAAAGGAAATTCTTCCAGAAATGATATCCACTGGGAAAAAAGCATCACAAATAGTAAAAGAAAAAAGATTAACTCAAATTACAAATGAAGATGAAATAAGAAAAATTGCTCAGAAAGTAATAGCCAATAATCCTAAATCCCTTGAACAGTACAAACAGGGAAAAACAAAAGTATTTGGCTTTTTTGTGGGACAAATTATGAAAGAAACAAAAGGAAAAGCAAACCCTCAATTAGTAAATAAAATCTTACAAGAATTATTGAAAAAATAAATAAGGTATTAAAAATGGAACAAAATAATAAGGAAATTGAAAGGCTAAAAAAAATAGCAAAAAAATTAAGGATGAATGTATTAAAAATGGTAACATATGCAGGATCTGGTCATCTGGGCGGCTCTTTATCAGCTGCTGAAATTGTTACCGTGCTTTTTTTTAAAAAAATGAGATTAAACCCCAAAGATCCAGAGTGGGATGGCAGAGATAGATTTATTTTATCAAAAGGTCACGCTTGCCCTATTATTTATGCAGCGCTTGCTGAACTTGGCTATTTTCCTGAAGAGGAGTTATTAACACTGCGTAAACTCGGTTCGAGACTGCAAGGTCATCCAGATAAACTGTTAACTCCAGGAATAGAAATGTCCACTGGCTCATTAGGACAAGGGCTATCAGTTGCAAATGGACTTGCACTGGGATTAAAATTGGATAAGAAGAAATCCAAAGTTTATGTTCTTCTTGGAGATGGAGAATCTCAAGAAGGTCAAATATGGGAGGCAGCAATGACAGCAGGTCATTATAAATTAGATAATTTACGTGCTATTTTGGATTATAATCGGATGCAAATAGACGGTTTTATCAATGAAATAAAAAAATTAGAACCCCTTAATGATAAATGGAGAGCATTTGGATGGGAAACAATTGAAATTGATGGACATTCTTTTCCTCAAATTATAAATGCTCTTGAACAGGCTGATAAAGTTAAAGGTAAGCCAATAATAATTATTGCTAAGACAGTTAAAGGAAAAGGGGTTTCTTTTATGGAATTCAATAACTATTTCCATGGAAAGGCCCCTACTCAAGAAGAATACGAAAAAGCAATTAAGGAGTTAGAAAAGGATGATTGAAAAAGAAATAAAAATGATGGGATTAAGAGATGTTTATGGTAAAACCTTGGTGGAACTTGGGAAAAAACATAAAGAAATTGTTGTATTAGACGCTGATCTTTCTCTTTCAACAAAAACAGCTTTATTTGGAGAAAAATTTCCAGAGAGATTTTTTAATATGGGAGTTTCTGAACAGGATTTAATGAGTACAGCTGCTGGATTTGCTTTAGCTGGCAAAATTCCTTTTGTTAGTACTTTCGCAATATTCGCAACAGGAAGAGCTTGGGAGCAAATCAGGCAATCCATATGCTATCCGAATTTGAATGTAAAAATTGTTGCTTCTCACGGTGGAATTACAGTTGGAGAAGATGGTGCCACCCATCAGGCTACAGAAGATTTGGCTTTAATGCGAGTTCTTCCAAACATGACTGTCATAGTCCCTGCAGACGGAATTGAAACCAAACAGGTAATTGAAACTATTCTCCATCATAAAGGTCCTGTTTATGTAAGACTTTCCCGTCCTAAATTTCCTATTATCTTAAATGAAAATTACCAATTTGAAATCGGACGAGCGAAGGTATTAAGAGAAGGAACAGATTTAACCATTATTGGAATGGGAATAACTGTTTTCCACTCCTTAAAAGCTGCAGAAGAACTTGAAAGAGATGGAATAAGTGCAAAAGTAATTAATTGTTCAACTTTAAAGCCCCTTGATGAAGAAACCATTATTCAAGCAGCAAAACAAACAAAAGCAATTATAACTGTTGAGGAACATACCTGTATTGGTGGCCTTGGTAGTGCTGTAGCTGAATTAATAGCTCAAAAATTCCCTGTAAGAATGAAAATATTAGGTATTTCTAATAAATTTGGAATTTCTGGAAAGCCTGACCAACTCCTTAATCATTTCGGTATTAGTTGGCCTCACATTAAGGAAGCAGCTTATAAAATATTGAAAGAAAAGCATGATTGAATTATATCATATTTATAAACAATATCAGCCTCCTGCTTGGGCCCTTTATGATATAACTTTCCAGATTAGTAAGGGTGAATTTGTCTTTATTACTGGGCCGAGTGGCGCAGGAAAAACAACTCTATTGAAAATAATTTTTCGAGAACTTCTTCCAACAAGGGGTCAGATTATAGTAAATGGAAGAAATACTCTTATAATGCCGAATCATAAAATTTACCTATTAAGAAGAATCGTTGGTTTTGTATTTCAAGATTTCAAATTACTTCCTCAAAAAACAGTATTTGATAATGTCGCACTTCCCCTTATAGTTATAGGAGCACCATTTAAATTAATTAAAAAAAGGGTCTTCAATGCTTTAAAAGTGGTTGGGCTTCACCATAAAATGAAAGCATATCCCCTTTCTCTTTCTGGAGGAGAACAACAAAGGATTGCTATTGCTCGCGCTATAGTTAATGAGCCTCTTATTCTTTTAGCTGATGAGCCAACAGGAAATCTTGACCCTGATTTATCGTTTGAAATAATGAATTTTTTTAAGGAATTTAGTCTTCAAGGAACCACGGTAGTAATAGCTACACATGACAGAGAACTAATTAAAAGATTTGGAAAAAGGGTGATTTTTCTAGATAGGGGAAAATTAATAGGAGAAGAAAAAAATTGAAATATAAACTTAAATATTTATTTTTCCAGGTTTTTTCCAGCATTCAGCAAAATAAAATTAGAAATTTTCTCTCTGTAGGAATAATTTCATTTTCTCTCTTTATTTTCGGTATTTTCCTTTTTATTTCCATTAATTTAGAAGAATCAGTAAAAGGACTTACTCAGAATCTACAAGCAGTTTTTTTTTAGATAAAAATATAACAAAAGGTCAGTTAAAAGTTATAGAAGAAAAAATAAAAGATTCTTTAATTGTTCAAGATTTTCGTTTTGTATCAAAAGATGAGGCTTTTGCTCGATTTGAAAGAGACTTTCCTCAATTAAAGGGAATCCTTAAAGATTTAAAGGAAAATCCTTTCCCTGCTTCTTATGAAATAATTTTTAAAAAGGGAATTAATTCTCCATATGCTATTATATCTTTTTTAGAGGAGATGAAGGAAGCGGATGGAATCAATGAAGTTCAGTTCAATCGCAATTGGTTAGAAAAACTTATGGGAATAAGCAAAATTATTCGCGCAATAGGTTTTTTTCTTGGAGGAATATTAGTATTGGCTTCTTTTTTCACTATTTCAAATGTAATTAAATTAAATGTCTATGCGCGTCAAAATGAAATTGAAATATTTCGCTTGGTTGGAGCAACAAATTCTTTTATAAAAATTCCATTTATAATAGAAGGCTTAATTCTTGGACTCATGGGAGGCATTTTTTCTCTTTTTTTCCTATTTTTTACAATTAAACTTTTTCCAATTTACTTGGGAGTTTCTTATAATTTCATTAAACCATTTATTGTTTTTCCCTTTCTCTCAATCCGTCACTGCCTCGCTCTTTTAATAGGAGGAGGTGCAATAGGTTTAATTGGAAGCTTAAGTTCAATTGGAAAATTTCTCAAAATTTAATTGACTTGCAACTTGATGAGCTTTCCTTAAAGGTTCAGGAATACGGTAAATAGAACAATTAAGAACAAATTCAATTGATTTTTTAAAATTTATTAAATGCCCTGGTGAAATATAAACAGGCTTTACTTTTTCTTTTGTTCTTAAAGCAACACCTACAATTTCACCTTTATCATTTCTCATTAGTTGATAGCTACCTTTATAAGGAGGTGGATCATTCACAGGATAATACGGGCTTTTAGCACATCCAATTGATGGAACATTTAAAACAACACCAAGATGTGTTGCTAAACCAATTTTTCTTGGATGAGCAATTCCATTTCCGTCAACAATAATTAAATCAGGAACATTTTTTAATAATTTAAACAATTCTATAAAAACAGGCAGCTCTCGGAAAGCTAAAAAAGAAGGAAGATACGGAAAATTAATCTCTTTTACAATTGTTTTTTCTTCAATTAAATCTAATTTTGGAAATGATAATACAGCACATCCACCAATTATTTTTCCACCTTTATAAGCAGCATCAAATCCTGCAATGGAATTAACCTTTTTTTCTATCCAGTCTAATTTTACCTTTGAAGCGAAAATTTCTTGAATTTCAATTGCTTTTTTAATAATATTCATAAATTACTTTTTGGAAATAATGGTCAAAAAATTGCTAACTAATTTTGGGTTAAAGTCAGTTCCTGATTTCCAATAAATAAGTTGAATAGCTTCTTCATGGGATAAAGGCTTTCGATAAGGTCTTTTTGTAATAAGAGCATCATAAAAATCAGAAATACTTGTCATTTGACTAATTATATTTATGCGTTTATGATATTTCGGTTTTGGATAACCAGATAAATTGTATTTTATGTGATGTTCATATGCTACTTCAATTGCAAGAGGTGTTATTCCTTCACTTTCGAAGAGGAGTTTTGCTCCTTCAATAGGATGGTTTTCAATAATTTCCCACTCTTTTTCAGTCAAGATATCTCTCTTATTCAATATTCTAAGTGGAATAAAAAGTTTTCCAATGTCATGTAACATAGCAGATAAACCTATATCCTTTATATCCTCTGGAGGAAATCCAAGATTAGATGCTTGATAACAAGTTAAGAGGCTTACATTCAATGCATGAGTATATGTATATTGATCATGTCTTCTCATAGGTGCAAGCATTAAAAGAGGATTCAATTCTCTTTTCATTATTAAAATAAAACTATTAATAATTTCTACTAAATTACCTATCTTAACTTTTCTTTTTTTCTTTACCTCATTAAAAGAATCTCGAAGAACATTTAAGTAATTCTCAATCTCTATAGAAAATCCATATATTTTATCATATACTTTCACTCTTTCTTCTTGGAGGCCTGTTTCATCTGATGCAGGAGAAATATCTATTTTCCCTAATCTAATATGTAAAGAAGAAGGAATTGTCTTTATTTCCCCCTCCTCAATCGGATATGCTAAATTTTTAACTAAATTCTCAAGCTCTTCATATTCCAAACCTCTAACAAAAGTTACACTTTCTATTCCATTCTTTAATAATTTTTTAATTAAATTCGAAGTAAAAATTTTCTGAGAAGGGATTAAAATATCTTCTATTATGAGCTTATTCTCAATAATTGCAAGAGTTAATTTTACTTTGACATTAAGTAGCTGATCCAGAATTTGAAAAGCTCTTCTTACTAAATTTTTAGTTTGAGGATGAGCATGGGAATATAAAAGACAATTCGTAAGCGCTCCTGAAAAAATTCCTAAAAAATCTTCTATATTCTCTACAAAACTTTTCTCTTTACTCATTTTCTGTTATTTCCATATTTAATTGTTTGTTCTTTTTGTAACATTTCACAAATGAATTTAACTTCTCTATCCATAGATTTTAACCCCTTTTTTACAAGATCTTTGACTTCTTCAAAAGGATAATTTTTTAAAGAATTATAAATAGCCCTTTTCAACTCTTTTCCTCTTCTCCAATGTATTAAATAAATCTTTCTAATTTCTTTTCTTAAGTATTCTATTGCATGCGGATCGCCAATCTGACCCAGCACCTGTACTATTTTCAGTTTATTATTGAAATCTCTTCTATTCATTTTAAGTTTCTTAAGGTTTTGAAGAAGAACATCAATTACTTCTCTAACCTTAAAAGCTCCTGCAAGGGAAAGAGCTGAATCGCGAATAAATTCGTTTCCGTTGTTTAAAAACTTTTTTAAATAATGAATACCTGAAGGTGAATTAAAATACAAAAGGGATTTTAAGGCTTCTATTTTCACGCGAAAATTAGAGTGATTGCAAAGAAGTTGAATCTTCGGAAGCAATGACCTATCCTCCATTTTTCGCAATATTAATATCATATTTCTCACAACATACCATCGATGATCATCCAATTTTTTCTCTATTACATCAAGAGCCTGTGGACCAAATTCAACTATAAGATCCACCAATAAACTTCGTGTAAATTTATCTTCCTCCTCAGAAAGGAGTTCAATCAAATAATTCACACCCTTTTTACCAAATTGAAGGACTGTCTCCTTAATTTCGACATATTTTTCTTCTCCCCATACAGTTCTTAATTCTTTAACGAGTTGAGCTAAAATATTTGGGTTCTTTAACTGATTTATGGTTTCCTTTAAAATTTTTAATTTTTCATGCTCTTCTTTTATATTTTTCTCCTGTTCAGTAAGCACATTCAAAATTAAACTAATTTCTTTAAATCTTCCAGTCATTAGAAAAATATCAAAATAATTTTTAATTTCAATAAGAAATTTTTTATATTCCTCTTCGTTTAGCTTTGAATCAAGAAGTTCAAGTAAAATTAATAAAGCATTTGTTTGTAAATTCTCCTCTGACAAGTCTTGTTTGTAATTATTAATATCACTAATAGTTGGTTTTTCAATATCTTTACGCTCCATTTTTTCCACAAAATCCTTAAGAATTTTTTGATAATTTTTAGGTTGATAAATCACTATGTCATCTGCTCGATAAAAATCCTTAAGAATTGAGCTTGCCTTTCTCCTTCTTACTGTTTCAACATATTTTTGAAGTGTTTTTTTTGGAATTGTTACAATTGAAGAACTTTCTAAGAGACTAAGCATTTCCTGAGGTAAATCTTCTTTTTGTGATATTGCATGCTTTAATACTTCTATAAAAATTCTATCAAATAGATTTTTAATCAACTCTTTCTCTTCTAAAGAAGCATTTTTACTGAATTCAATATTTTTTGTAAGAAAATAAGCTTTTTTTTCGAATGTTAAATTTAAAACAAAATCCTCAATTTTTTTTCTTATATCTTGATTAATTCTTGGATATTTTGAAGCTTTTTTTATTGCTTCAAAATATATATCCATAAATTCTGGAAAATTTAGTTTTCCACTTGTTTCTAATTCAAAAGCTTCATTAATAATTTCAGCTAATTTCTTGGCAGAAAGACCAAGTCCCTTTTCAAGAGATGATAATTCATCCACTAAATGAGCATATCTAATTACTAAACCTTTAATCAATAATACCCAAAAATTCTCTTTAACAAATTCTTTTTTTGGAATTTTCTCAATTTGAATCTCCCTTTCTTCGCTAATTGGTAGCTCAGTAATTTCAAGCATTTTCAATTTTAAATGAGTGATTTTTTCCTTCTCAATAAATTCTATTAATTTTTCACTTTTTTTAGCTGCCTCTGGAGGTTGGGAAATCCTTTTAAAGAATTTTATTAATTCCTCAGTTGTAATACCTGATGAAATTGTAAGAAAAATAATTCCATTATTAAAGAAAATCTCTGCCAATTCTCTCGCACCTGGATTCTTAGGGTCAAGCATAATATCTTCAAAAAAAATCTTATCTTTTGCTATTCCAAGAGATATCTTTTTTTTCTCTTTAAATATCTCTTTTAGAAGAAATTGAAGACGATCAATATGTTCCTCAATTTTTGGATGTCCATTGGGATAGAAAGTCACTTTTTTACGAGTTATATTCATTTCTATTATTAATTTAGCTATTAAATTTAAGAGGGAAGAAGAATTCGAATTTTTCATTTTTAAAGAACAGGAATCTATATGCTGTTTATAATTTTGATAAGAATTAAATTCTTTCTTACATTTTGAACAAACAAATTTTCCTTTTTGCATAAGATACTCTTTTTTATTTTTTCTTTAAATGTAGCATTAGGATTTATTAGCTTTCATTACTTAACTTACAATTTTTCTTGAAAATTGGCAAGCCAATTTTATAGCTTCTATCATGCTTGATGGATTAGCAATCCCCTTTCCAGCTATATCAAATCCTGTTCCATGCGCTGGAGAAGTCCTAATAAATGGTAAACCAATAGTAAAATTGACTCCATCCTGAAAAGAAACTAATTTAAAAGGAATTAATCCCTGATCATGATACAGAGCAATTACAATTTTTTGGGGTTGATTGATGGCTTTTAAAAAAATTGTATCAGGAGGAAATGGACCTTTAATATTAATACCTTTTTTCTGACATATCCTAATAGCAGGTATAATTTCCTTTTTTTCTTCTTGCCCAAACAAACCATTTTCTCCTGCATGAGGATTTAATCCACATACCAATAATTCGTGTTCTTTCAATCCCAAATATTTTAATTTTTTATCTAATAATTCAAAAAATGAAATTAGTTTTTTCTTTTTTATATATTTTATAGATTCTTTTAAAGAAACATGGTGATTAAATAATACAATTTTCAATCTTTTTGACCAGAAACTCATAATTATTTTCGGAAAAAATTTAGATAAATAATCCGTGTGTCCAAGATAATTATAATTTGCTAAGAACCACGATTCTTTAGAAATAGGAGCAGTTACGAGAGCATGAACATTACCTTTAATAGCTTCTTCGATTCCTTTTTTAAAAAATAAAAAAGATAATAAGCCATTATTCTTATAGGGCTTACCATACACAAAATTATTTATGTTTAAATTCAGATCCATTATGAAAATATTTTTAGTTATGTTAATTTTCAACTTTTCTTTCTCTTCATTTATTATACGGTTAGAACCAAAAATTATATATTGAACATCGTCTGGGATTTCTTTTGAAGCGAGGGCTTTAATTGTTATTTCAGGGCCAATGCCTCCGGGATCACCGAGGGTGAGCCCTATTTTGGGAAAATTCATTCTTCTTTATTTTCTTTGTCTTTATTTTTCTCGATACTTTCTTTTCTCTCGTTTTGTTTATAAATATATTTAATACTACTTTTGTAAATTAATAAATTTGGGGCATTTTCTCTTGTAATTTTAATGCAATCCCTATCATACCATTCAATTGTTCCCTCCAAAACCTCTCCATCCTTGCAAACTACTACCATAGGTGTTTTCTTATTCATCTGTTTCAAATAATAATAATTCTCAGCATGTGTCTCATAAGGAGGATGAGTCTTCTTCTTATTTGTAGATTTTGACATCTTTTCTTTTATTTCAGAAAAATTTGGACGGATGAGCTTTCTTGTCATATTATCCTCCCCATTGGGAATTTTGACTCTTTCTACTAAATAAAAACCGGGATAATTTAATTTTACAATATCATATGAAGAATTTCAAGTTTATTATGAATTTTACTAATTGATTATTCAAAATGTATTGAGAGAAGAAATAGCCTGATTTATAAAATATAGGACATTTCCAGGAAAGATGCCTAATTGGACGACTCCAAGTAAACAAATAAAAAGAACCAAAAAGAGAGGAGGATTTTCAACTTCTACTTTGACTCCTGGTATTTCTGGTTTCATATACATATAAATAATTATTCTTAAATAATAAAAGACTGAAATAAGAGAACATAATACTCCTATTATAGTAAGACCAATTAAATTATTCCTAACCGCAGAACTGAATATATAAAATTTAGCTAAAAAACCTGCGGTTGGAGGAAAGCCTGCTAAGGAAATTAGAAAAACAGAAAGGGTGGCACCAAGCCACGGATATTTAAAACCTATTCCTGAATATTCCTCCAAATCCAAATATTCTCCTCGTCTTTTACTCATACCTGCAACAACTGCAAAAGCTCCTATATTCATGAAAAGATAAATCACGAGATAGAAAAGTAAACTCTTATAATCTTTAACAAGTAGAGCAATAAGCATATATCCAGCATGAGCTATACTCGAATAAGCAAGAATTCTTTTGATATTTCTCTGTCTCAAGGCCACTAAATTACCCACAATCATTGTTAAAACAGCTATTACCCATAAACTCCAGAAAATTACATTTTCACTTATTCTTCCTGGCCATAAATCATCAAAAATTCTAATTAATACAGCAAAACCTGTAGCCTTTGGAGCAACAGAAAATAGAGCTGTTATAGGAGTTGGAGCTCCCTGATAAACATCGGGTGTCCAAACATGAAAAGGAACTAAAGCAATTTTAAAACTCATACCAATCAGGAATAGACCAAAACCTATTAAAACCAATAAATTATTATTGGATGAAAAGGAGTAAACAATTTTATCAATTTTAGTGGAGTCGGAAACTCCATATAAGAAAGCTATCCCATAAATTAAAAATGCGCTCGCTAATGCTCCCAAAAGAAAATATTTTATTGCAGATTCTGAGGACATTAAATCTCCTAATTTCAATCCAGCTAATACATAATTAGCTAAAGAAAAAACTTCTAAACCGAGCAGAATAACTAGTATATCATTTGAAGAAACAACTATCATCATTCCTGCTAAAGAGAGAAGCAAAAGAGAAAAGTATTCTCCATAATTCATATTTTGAAGTTCAATATATTTTAATGAAAGTAAAATTATTAAAGCTAAGGAAATATAAAATAGAAAGAAAAATAAAAGTGCGAAATTATCAAGAATTAGACTTTTATCAAAATATGAAAATTTTTTATTCCAAAGAAAGAATGTAAAAATAGAAGTTATAATAAGAGCAATTAAGGAAATGTAACCTGAATAATTTCTCCTTTTTTGATTCTGAAAAACTTCGAGAATTAGAATCAGTAAAGAAAAAAACACAATTAATGAAATAGGAAAAATACTTAAAATATTATTTTCTGAAAGCATTATCTTCTCCCTTCTTCAAAAATTGATGAGAAGAAAATAACTCTTCTGTTTTTTTAACTTTTTTAAGCAAATAATCCACTGATTTATCCATTTTTCTCAATAAAGTTCCAGGTGCTATTCCAAGCCAAAAAATCAAAAAGAGTATTGGAACAAAAACTATTATTTCTCTTAAATTTAAATCTTTAAATTTCAAAATCCTTTCATTTTTAATTGGTCCTTGCATAACTCTTTGAAACATCCAGAGAAGGTATGCTACAGAAAGAATTACTGTAGTAGTTCCCAGAATTGCCCATAATTTATTTGCTTTGAAAATACCAATTAAACATAAAAATTCACCAATAAATCCATTTAAACCAGGAAAACCTATTGAAGAAAGTATTACAATTATAAAAAAAGCTGAGAAAATAGGCATTTTCTTGCTTACTCCTCCAAAATCTGAAATCATTCGGGTATGAGCACGATCATAAAGAAATCCAACGATTAAGAACAAAGCACCTGTGCTTAAACCATGATTTATCATCTGATAAATTCCACCCTCCACTGCTTCTGTCTTTAAAGCTAAAATAGCAAGCATTATTAATCCTAAATGACTAACACTTGAGTAAGCTACTAAAGATTTAATATCTTTCTGAATAAGAGCCATAAGTCCTCCATAAATAATGCCAATTATACTCAGTATTACGAGAATGGGCATGAACTTAAATAATGCATCAGGAAAAAGGGGGAAAGCAAATCTTAAAAATCCATATATCCCCATTTTCAATAGAACTCCCGCTAAAATTACAGAGCCTGCTGTGGGTGCCTCAACATGGGCATCTGGTAACCATGTATGAAAAGGAAAAATCGGAACTTTAATTGCAAAAGAAAGGCTAAAAGCTAAAAACAGCCATGTTTGAAGTTTTGGATTTAAAATTAAATTATAATAATCAAAAATATCAAATGAAAAGACTCCAGTGGCACGGTAATAAACAGAATAAAGAACAAAAATTGCAACTAACATAAGGAAACTTCCAAGCATGGTATAAATCACAAATTTAATAGTTGCATAAATTCTTCTTTTTCCTCCCCAGATTCCAATAAGAAAATACATGGGAATGAGCATAGCTTCCCAGAATACATAAAAAAGAAAAAGGTTTAGGGCTAAAAAAACACCAAGAATACCTGTTTCAAGCATTAACATAAAAATCATATATTCTTTTATTTTTTCTTTTATACTTCCCCAAGAAAAAAGTATAGTGACAGGCATAAGAAGAGTTGTAAGGAGCACAAGAAAAAGACTAATTCCATCTATTCCCACATAATAATTTATTCCATAACCCAACCATTTCGAATATTCTTTAAATTGAGGCTGTGTTAAATTTGAATTAAAATTAAAATAAAGGAATAGAGAGGCAATAAAAATTATTAATGTCACAAATAATGCGACTGATTTTATTAAATTTTCCTTCTCTCTATTAATGAACAAAAGAAAAAATGCTCCTACTAATGGGAAGAAAATTATGAAACTGAGAATGGGAAAATTCATGGTATCCCTCTTAAATAATCAAATAAGCTAAGAGTAAAACTGAGCCAAAAAGTATGATCAATCCATAATCTTTTATTAGACCAGTATGGAGATAACTGAGAATTTTTCCTCCTGAATCAGTTAAAAAGGCAGATTTATTTACTGCTCCATCTATCACTTTTAAATCAAAATTTTTATATATTTTCTCAGAACCTTTTATTGTTGGTTGAACAAACACAAGATCATAGGCTTCATCAACATAATATTTATTGTAGAGAATCTTATAAAGCTGAGGAAAACGCTCTGCAGTTCGTTTTGAAAGTTCTGGTTTTTGAAGATAGAAAAGATAAGCAACAAATATTCCTACGAATGCAACCACAACTGAAAGTAACATCAATCCATACTCCATTTCCACACTAATATGAGCAGTATGAATCTCTTCAACTACTGGTTCTAAGAATCTTCCAAACCAATTCCTTCCTCCAAGCACCTTTGGTAACCCAATAAATCCTCCTACCACTGATAAGAAAGCAAGTATTACTAATGGTA